>Ga0182024_10008028_pt1 | contig 22502 bp, 19 predicted proteins | sample P32metaG_FD_120480 | JGI IMG/M metagenome (GOLD analysis project Ga0182024, IMG submission 120480) | Permafrost microbial communities from Stordalen Mire, Sweden - P3-2 metaG (Illumina Assembly) | ecosystem: Environmental > Terrestrial > Soil > Wetlands > Permafrost | place: Sweden: Stordalen... | reverse complement strand
GGCCCGGCGGCGACCGACGATTCGACGAGCACCCCGGCAGCGAGCGACGATTCGACGAGCGCCCCGGCGGACACCAGCGCTCCGGTGGACAACTCCTCCGATCCCGCGACGACTTCGGCCGACGCCGGGACGACTAGTTCCGATCCCACGTCCACTTCGACGGATCCCGGGACGACTGCCAGCGATCCCACGGCCACCTCGACGGATCCCGCCGCTACCACCGCTCCCGCCGCTACCACCGCTACCACCGATCCCGCCACGACGGACACCTCGACTGCTGCCGCGACTCCGGCCACCGACCCGACCGCGGCCTCCACGGTCACCACTGCCCAGATCTCCAGCCCGCCCACCGACAGCACCGACAGCTCGGCCACGGCGATCGCCAGCCCGGATCCGAGCACCGACGGCACTGCCCAGGCCGCGGCCCCCTCCGATTCGTCGGTCACTCCGGCCCAGCCCTCCTCGGCGGACACGAGCTCCAGCGACTCCGCAACCACCGATTCGACGAGCTCGACTTCAACCGGCACCAGCTCGACTTCGTCCTCGGACGCGACCGTGTCTCCGCAGTCGGCAACCTCCGGAACTCAGAGCCTCGGTTCATCGAGCTCGGTTTCCTCGCTATCGGAGACGGTCACGACGGCGGAGATCAATTCCGCGGCGGCCCAGGACCTGGAGACCGCGGTCAGCGGCTCAGGCGGCTATCAGGCCATCGTGACCGGCTCGGCCGGGTCTTCGGCGATCACCGCGATCTCTGACCTGACCGTCAAGTCGGTCGGCAGCGCCATGACCGAGAGTCTGGCCGACTCCACGTTCTCGACGGTCGGCTCCTCCGCCGGCTCGCCGGCTCCGCGGGCAGACGGCTCCACCGCGGTCGACGCCGGGAGCGGCCAGGGCGGTGGCTTCGTTGCCTCTGACTCGTCGTCGAACGGCAGCACGCTGGTCGCCGGCGAAGCCTCTCCCAGCAGCCAGGCCTTCGTGACCCAGATGTCCTCTAGTGGGGCGCCCCCGCCGAGCGCGCCCGCCGACAACTCCTCCTCAGCCGTCCCCTCGTCGCAGAGCACCTCTCTTGCCGCGGCTGCGGCCGACGACCACGCTTCAACTGACACCGGAACCCTTGGGGCCCGCGGACCCCCCGCCACGTCTGGACCCGTACTGATCCTCGCCGCCAGCGGTGGGTCGATCAGCGCGGGTGATGCCACGCTGACCGTCGCGCCCGGCAGCCTGAGGGACGATGCATATGTCGGCGTGACTGTGTCGACCGCACCCGCGGACGGCCTCGCGCAGCACTCCGCGGCGTACAACCTCACAGCGGTCAACACGGCAACGGGCCAGGTTGTAGAGCACCTTGCCTTGGCGCCCGAGCTGGCGATCAACGTCAGCTCAGCGAACCGCCCGGCGCCTCCGATCTACCACCTCCCGGCCCCCGGCCCCCGGCGATCCAGTCGAGCTCCGCTCGAGCTTGGAGGCGGCCACCGGCGCGGTCTCCGCGGGACTCTCCCGCTTCCTCCAGGTCGCGACCGCGAACCAAGCGGACTTGATCTTCGCGATCGAGCCCTACCTCCAGCGGCACGTCAACGACGTGCCCGCCTCGGACCAGGCGCTCTCGCCAACCGACCTGAGCATCGGCACCGGAGTGCGGCCCCAATGAGCGCCGCACTCTCGACAGGCGCCTTCGGCTTGGGCTCAATTTTCTCTTGGGGCGCGACGTGCCGGGGCGGCGGGGTGGCCGTCCCGGTAGGGGGCTCTTGGGGCGCGGCGTGCCGGGGCGGCGGGGTGGCCGTCCCGGCAGGGGACTCGGTTTTGTCTTGGGGCGCGGTTCTCTCGTGCCGGGACGGCGGGGGCGGCCGTCCCGGCAGGGGACTCGGTTTTGTCTTGGGGCGCGGTTCTCGCGTGCCGGGGCGGCGTGGTGGCCGCCTCGGCGCTGGCTTGGGCGCGTCTGTGGGTTTGTTCTTGGGGCGCGGTTCTCGCGTGCCGGGGCGGCGTGGTGGCCGCCGCCTCGGCGCTGGCTTGGGCGCGTCTGTGGGTTTGTTCTTGGGGCGCGGTTCTCGCGTGCCGGGGCGGCGTGGTGGCCGCCTCGGCGCTGGCTTGGGCGCGTCTGTGGGTTTGTTCTTGGGGCGCGGTTCTCTCGTGCCGGGGCGGTATCGTGACCGCCCCGGCGGGGGATTGAGCTCAAGCGCCACTCGTCGGTTAAACGGAAGTGGGGGATTGGTCATCGAGTCCGGCGGCGAACCTGAATGCCAGGTCGCCGCCGGGCTCCTTGACCCCAGCGAGCACCGTCTCCGGGAGTCACGGTGACGGGAGCTGCGCCCGGTAACCTCGATTTGGCCTTGGGGCGGTTGAGGATCATGTTTCTACGGACGGTCTGCCTGTTCGTGGTCGCCTGTGGCGTCGCCGCCCCGGCCGCGCGGGCCGACGACTGGTTCCCGCATCCGGCCAACGCCCGGTGGACGTACTTCTGGAGCGATGGCGACTACAACCCCCAGGGAACGATCGAGAACGTCAACGTCACCAGCCCAGACGCCGAGTGCGGGGGCTGGCAGCTCGAATGGTCGGGAACCATCGAGGTGCCCCACGGGTCGTCCGGGAGCTCCTCTGGTATCGGGCCCGCGACCGCGCAGCCTGACGACGGGGAGATGTGCTTCGAGGACCAGGACTACGGGCTGGTGAACACGGACTGGTCGGGCGACGCACCTCCCGTGAACGAGCCCCCGCTCTGCGCCAGCAGCGGTTCGGTGTGCCCCAACAGTCTTGGCAGCGTCCTTTACGACGTGATCTGGGGCAGCCGCAACCCGACCATCTCAGAGCCCATGCTCCAGGGGACCTCATGGACGGCGACCGGCGGCGGTGCGGGAAACGTGACCAGCCAGAACCAGTACCTGGGCCTGCGGAAGGTGACGGTCCCGGCGTTCCCCGAGGGGATCGTGACCGCCGCTGTGCGCTCGGAGATCGTGCTTGCCGGCACCCCGGGCGACGACTACGGCAGCGGCACGCGGACCACGTACTGGGGATACGGGGTCGGACCGGTGAAGGTGGCCTTCGATCATGTGGATGGCAGCGTCACCATCGCTGAGCTGATCGCGACCAACCAGGTCGCCAAGCAGCCTCGTCCCGACGCCGATTATTTTCCGATGACGGTGGGGCTCGAGGGGACCTACAAGTGGAGTAATACGAAGTACCTCAAGCAGCCCGAGGTCGAGCAGCTCGACGTGGCGGCGTCGGCCAGCCGGTCGGCGCGCATCACCGCCAGGAGCATCTCGGGCCCGATGAGAGTCGCCGGCGACTACGTCTTCTCGCTGCGCCTCGACGGGTTGCGCAACACGTACGGGTCAACCGAGGCGGCGACCCTGGTCAAGTTCCCCAAGCTCGGACACGGCCGTCACTTCTTCACTCCGGTCGATCTCATGACCTATGGCTTCAACCCGGTTCTGCCCGCCTATCCGGTGCCGGGCACGACCTGGCACAGCGGCAATCCGCGGGACACCCAGGTCTACGGGGTCAAGGGCACGACCACGGTGATCGGCGTCCGCACGGTCAGAGTGCCGGCGGGCAAGTTCAGCGCGCTGGAAGTGCGCAGCACCTTGACCCAGAAGGGCTTCCGTTTCGGCAGCGGCACACGGACGATGTGGTTTGCGCCCAATCGTGGGCTGGTCAAGCTCGTCTTCGATCACCGCGACGGCAGCGTCTCGACGGTCCAGCTGATCAAAAAGTGAGTCGGCCTCGCACGGCGGGCCCGGTGCCCGGGGTGGCACGGCCCATGGCTCTCCCGGCGAGGTGGGGTTCGGCACTGGTGCTCAGCTTCGTGCTCGCGCTCGGGCTGCCGGCGTGCGGCAAGAAGTCCTCGACCCCGCGCGCACAGGTCGCCCAGTACGTCTCCCAGGTCAACCACATGGTGACGGCGCTCACCCCGCCCCTGACCACGGTGACGCGGATCTCGGCCCAGGTGAGCGCGAAACGCGGCGAGAGCCTGCTCGGCCAGACACCACTTGTCTCGGACGAGAGCCAGCTCAACGCAGCCCTGAACCAGATCGACCTCCAGGAACGGCGGCTTCGCGCGCTCCCGGCTCCCGCTCAGGCCGCACATCTGCGCTCGCTGGTCTTGCGGCTGACCTCAGACCAGAGCGCCCTGACCCACCAACTCTCGCTGTTGGTGGCCTTCCTGCCCCGCTTCAACTCGGTGGTGGCTCCCCTTCAGCCGGCCCTCCTGCGCCTGGAGAAGGTCCTCTCCGAGCGCCAGGCCAACGGCGCCGCGGCCGTGTCGGCCCTTTACGCGGCCAAGGCGGTCGCGCTTCGCCGCTTCCAGGCCACGACCACCAAGATCATCGGCCGCCTGCGTCCACTCGTTCCGCCCGCGGTGTCAAAGCCTGCCTTCGAGGCCCAGCTGGGCTCCCTGCGGGGAATGGGCGCCAGCGCGGGCAAGCTGGCCGGCGCCCTGGCCGGCGGCTCGCCGGGAAACGTCAGGCCGCTGCTCATCGACTTCGACCGGGCGGCTCTCGCCACCCACAGCAAAGCCGTCCAGAAGAGGCAGATCGCCGCGATTCGGGCCTACGACGCCCAGTCACGGGAGCTCACGACGCTTTCCGAGGCCATCGCCCGCGAGCGGTTGCGCCTGTCCAACACGGTGAAGTAGCCGCCTCCGCCTGCGCCCCCGCAGCCGCCAAGGGTCGGCGAACCTTGCCAAAAACCCTAAAAAACCTGAACGCGGATTGCCTTTTGGTAGATTCAGTCGGCCAGGCTGGACGCGGCGCACCGATACCCACCCGGAAGGAGCCCCAATGGAGCCCGCCTCGCTAGAAACTTCCAAGCGGACCCCGCGCGAAGGATCGCTCGAAAACCCCGAGGTGATCGAGAACGTTCCCGGACACGTGATCCCGATCCTCGAGCGCGAGTTCGACGACTTCGACACCGAGTCGACGCGCTTTCTCAAGGGCGAGCTGCAGCAGGACGACTTCACCAAGTTCCGCCTCAAGCAGGGCGTCTACGGCCAGCGCCAGGCCGACGTGCAGATGATCCGGGTCAAGCTGCCGATGGGCGGGGTGACACCCGATCAACTCGATGCCTTCGCCGACGTGATCGACAGGTACGTCCCGTTGCGCAAGGGCCACGTCACCACGCGCCAGAACATCCAGATGCACCACATCCCCCTGCCCGACGTGGCCAAGCTGATGCGGGAGATCTCCGACAGCGGACTCTCCTCGCGCGAGGGCTGCGGCAACACGATGCGCAACGTGACCGGCGACCCGCGCGCCGGCACGCTGGCGGACGAGCTCTTCGACATCACTCCCTACGCCGGCGCCTACGTGCGCTACTTCGTGCGCCATCCCACCACCCAGGCGATGCCGCGCAAGGTCAAGACCGCGTTCACCGCCAACGACGACGACAACGCGATCACCGGCATCCACGACATGGCCTTCATCCCGCGCCTGCGCGACGGCGTCCGTGGCGTCGAGGTGCGGGTCGGCGGGGGCACCTCGATCATGCCCCGGATCGCTCCCACCCTGTATGAGTTCGTGGAGCTCGACAACGGCGACTACCTGAGGGTGACCGAAGCCTGCATGCGGATTTTCGACCGCCAGGACTTCCTGCGCGTCAACCGGGCCCGCGCCCGGATCAAGGTCCTGATCGACAAGGTCGGGATCGACGCCTTCCGCGACATGGTCGAGGAGGAGCTCGAGGGCGAGTGGGTCTCAGAGCGCGACTTCTCGCTCGACGAGATCCGGTTCGACGTCGACGAGGAGGGGCAGGCCCCCAGGGCCGGGCGCAAGTACGCCTCGGCCAACGGCGACCGCCGCCACTTCGACCACTTCCTGGAGTCCAACGTGGGCCCCCAGCGCCAGAAGGGCTTTGTCACCGTCGAGGTGAAGATCCGCCGGGGCGATCTCACTCCCGAGCAGCTGCGCGGGCTCGGCGAGATCATGCGCAAGTACTCGGGCGGTTTTGCCCGGACCACCGTGCACCAGAACTTCGTCCTGCGCTGGGTGCGCGAGGAATCGGTCTACGAGGTCTGGAAGGCCCTGGGCGAGCTCGAGCTGGGCGACGCCGGAGCCGATGAGATCACCGACGTGGTCAGCTGCCCGGGCACGGACTCCTGCAAGCTGGGCATCACCAGCTCGATGGGCCTCAACCAGGCCGTCCAGGACCGGCTCGTGGAGATGGACATCACCGATGCCCTGACCCGGCAGATCCACGTCAAGATGAGCGGCTGCCCCAACGGCTGCAGCCAGCACCACATCGCCGACATCGGCTTCTACGGCGCGTCGATCAAGGTCGGCGAGCGCGCCATTCCGGCCTACATCCCGCACATCGGCGGGTCCTACGAGGGCGGCGAGGTCCGCTACGGCCAACGCCTGAAGGCGCGTCTGCCGGCCAAGCGGGTGCCCGAAGCGATCGAGCGCTGGCTACGCTTCTATGAGTCTGATCGCGCTGACGGTGAGACCTTCAAGGACTTCGTGGATCGCGTGGGGGCCTCGGAGTTCGAGCAGCGCGTGAAGGACTTGACGATGCCGGTCGAATTCAACCTCGAGAACATGAACTACTTCATCGACTTCAACCGCGAGGCTCCGTTCGAGGTCCAGCGCGGCGAGGGAGAGTGCGCGGTCTAGTGACGACGCTGGCTCCCGACCTCGAGAACGCGAGCGCCCAGGAGGTCCTGGCGTACGGAGTGGAGAACTTCCATCCCCGGCTGACCCTGGCCTGCTCCTTTCAGAAGGAGGAGTCGGTCCTGTTTCACATGCTTTCGGAGATCGAGTCTTCGGTTCGCGCGTTCACGATCGACACCGGGGTGCTGTTCCCCGAGACGCTGAGCACCTGGAAGCAGTTCGAGGATCGCTTCGCGCTCCAGATCGACGTGCTCGACGCCCGCAGCCCGGACGAACCGTGGACAGCTCAGCGCTGCTGCGGGGCGGGCAAGGTGGAGGCCCTGGAGCGGGGGCTGGCGGGCATGGCGGCCTGGGTCACGGGGATCCGCCGCGAGCAGGCCCCCACCCGGGCGGCGGCCCCCAAGGTCGAGCGCGACGCCCGGCGCGACATGTGGAAGCTCAATCCGCTCGCCGATTGGTCGGAGAAGGACGTCTGGCGCTACATCTTCGAGCACGACCTGCCCTACAACCCTCTGCACGACCACGGCTACGCGTCAATCGGGTGTGCTCCGTGCACGCTCCCCGGATCGGGCCGCGAGGGCCGCTGGGCCGGCGAGGACAAGACCGAGTGCGGCATCCACGAATGACCACGACCTTCTCCGCTCCGACCATGAACCCCTTCCACTACGAGCTGTCGCATCTCGAGAACCTCGAGGCCGAGTCGATCCACATCTTCCGGGAGGTGGCCGCCGAGTTCGAGCGGCCCGTCCTGCTGTTCAGCGGCGGCAAGGACTCGATCATCCTGCTGCGTTTGGCCGAGAAGGCGTTTCGCCCCGGCAAGTTCCCGTTCCCGATCATGCATGTGGACACGGGTCACAACTTCCCCGAGGTGATCGAGTTCCGCGACCGGATCGTCTCGGACCTGGGCGAGCGGCTGATCGTGGCCAGCGTGCAGGACTCGATCGACAAGGGCCGCGTAGTGGAGGAGACCGGACCGCGGGCCTCGCGCAACCGCCTGCAGACCACGACCCTGCTGGATGCCATCGAGGAGCACGGCTTCGACGCTGCCTTCGGGGGCGCCCGGCGCGACGAGGAGCGGGCCCGGGCCAAGGAGCGGATGTTCTCGTTCCGAGACGACTTCGGCCAGTGGGATCCCAAGCGCCAGCGCCCCGAGCTGTGGTCGCTCTACAACGCGCGCATCCGCAAGGGCGAGCACGTGCGCGTGTTCCCGATCTCCAACTGGACCGAGCTCGACGTCTGGCAGTACATCGCCACGGAGGGCCTCGAGGTCCCCTCGATCTACTTCTCGCACGAGCGTCAGGTGTTCGCGCGGGACGGGATGCTCTACGCCCATAACGACTTCATTGAGCTGATCGACGGCGAGACGCCGTTCGCCGAGTCGGTGCGCTACCGCACCGTCGGCGACATGACCTGCACCGGCGCGGTGCGCTCCCGGGCGAACACGCTGGAGGAGGTCGTGGCCGAGATCGCCGTCACCCGGATCACCGAGCGGGGCGAGACCCGCGCCGACGACCGCGTAACCGAAGCGGCGATGGAAGACCGCAAGCGCGAGGGCTACTTCTGATGCTTCTGACGCCGCCGCACGCGCGCTGATGTCCGCGACCGCTTCGAGCAACGGCTACTCGGTCAGGAGTCGCACCAGCGAGCTGCTGCGGATCGCCACCGCCGGATCCGTGGACGACGGCAAGTCGACCCTGATCGGGCGCCTGCTGCACGACTCCAAATCGATCTTCGAGGATCAGATGGAGCACGTGGTCCAGACCTCCGAGCGCCGCGGCGACGGCTACCTGAACCTGGCGCTGCTCACCGACGGCCTGCGCGCCGAGCGCGAGCAGGGGATCACCATCGACGTCGCCTACCGATACTTCCAGACTCCGCGGCGCAAGTTCATCATCGCCGATACGCCGGGTCATGAGCAGTACACGCGCAACATGGTGACCGGGGCCTCCACGGCGGACGTCTCGATCGTCCTCGTCGACGCTCGCAAGGGGGTCTCCGAGCAGACCCGCCGCCACGCCTACATCGCGTCGCTGCTCCGGATCCCCCATGTGGTGGTGTGCGTCAACAAGATGGACCTGGTCGGCTACGACGAGGACGTCTTCTACAACATCCTCGAGGAGATGACCGACTGGGCGGCGCGCCTGGCGATTCCCGACACCACCTTCATCCCGATCTCGGCGCTCAAGGGCGACAACGTCGTCCAGCGCTCGAATGCCATGCAGTGGTACGGCGCCAGCACGCTCCTCTACCACCTCGAACACGTCGTGATCGCCCCCGACCGCAACCTCAACGACGTCCGCTTCCCGGTCCAGTGGGTGATCCGCCCGATGTCCGACGAGCATCACGACTACCGCGGCTACGCCGGCCAGGTCGCCGGCGGGGTCCTGCGCCCGGGCGACGAGGTGGTCTCCCTCCCCGGCGGCCAGCGCACCACGCTGGCGGCGATCGACACCTACAACGGCGAGATTGACGCGGCCTTCCCGACGATGTCGGTGGCCCTGCGTCTCGCCGACGAGATCGACGTCTCCCGCGGCGACATGATCGTGGGGCCCGAGGACCCACCGGTCAGCGCCCGCGAGTTCGAGGCGATGGTGTGCTGGATGAGCGATCAGCCGCTCCAGCCCCGGGGCCGCTACTCGATCAAGCACACGACGCGCACGGCGCGCGTCGTCGTCGAGGACATCGAGCACCGCGTGGACGTCAACACGCTCGAGCACGTCGAGGCCCACCAGCTCGGCCTCAACGAGATCGGGCGCGTGCACCTGCGCTCCAGCTCACCGCTGGTCCTCGACCCCTACCGGCGCAACCGGACCACGGGCAGCTTCATCCTGATCGATGAGGCCACCAACGACACGGTCGCTGCCGGGATGGTCCTGAGCGCCTCCTAGCGTCCTCGGGGTGGGGTGCTCCCGGGCAGGTCTCCGAAAAGTTAAGGTGGGGGTCCCGATGCGCAGTGGCCGCTTCCGGTTGATCATGTGAGCATGGTCAGAGCACAGGGAACCGTGGAGCTCAACGTCCGCCTGGTGGCGGGCTCCAGTCCGCTCCGCGGCAGTATGAGACTGACCGGGGGCGAGACGCGCGAGTTCTGGGGATGGCTCGAACTCGCCGAGCTGATCCAACAAGCGTCCGATGGTGGGTCGGACGAGGGCGGGCCGAGCTTCGGTCCGCCGGCTAAGGCCGGCACGCCGTGATCGGAAACCTGCGCACGTATGAGGTGGGGATACCGATTCGGGGGGCAACCGGCTCGATCACGCTCAGCAGGGCACATGGGCACAAGCGCCGTGGGGGCGCGGCGCTTGTGCCTGATTACTTTTAGCCGGCGCAAGCGCCGTCGGGGGGCGGGGCTTGTCGCAAATGGGCACGAGCGCCCTCGGGACCGGCGCTCGTGCCCAGCCACTACGACAACGGCTTCAGGCGGAGGCAAACCGGCCTCAGCCGGTGCGAGCACCGGCCTCAGCCGGTGCTAGCCGGCGTTGATTCGCTGATCAGCTGCGCGGCGAGCTGCTCGCGGGCCTGAGCGCCCTGCAGGTCGAGCTTCCGGTAGATGTGGCCCAGGTGGGTCCCCACCGTCTTGGCGGTCACGAACAGCGCCTGGGCGATCTCGCGGTTGGTGAGTCCGGCGGCCGCCAGCTCGGCCACCCGCAGCTCTGAAGGAGTGAGGGCGTCGGGCCCCGAGAACCGCTGGCGCCGGGGGTGCGCGCCACTGGACCCCAGCTCCTCGTGAGCCCGGGCGGCCAACGGCCGGGCGTCGCAGACGTGGGCCAGCTCCAGCGCTTCACGCAGCGGCTCGCGCGCTGAGGTGCGCTCTCCGGCCCGGCGCTGGGCGGCACCCAGGTCGCACAGGGCACGCGCGAGCTCGAGTCTGGCTGGGGAGCCGCGTAGCGTCTGAACCGCCTCGGCCAGCAGACCGATGCCATCAGGGCCCGGGGTCAGGGTGCCACAGGCGCGCAGCGCCATGCCGATCGCGCGGGGCTGTCCCAGCTCCCGGGCCCGGGCGAGGTCCTCCTCGGCCAAACCGAGGGCCTGCGCCGGGTCAGAGCCAGACAGCGCGGTGGCCAGCGTCGAGCGCCAGGGGACGTAGCTGGGGTTGTTGACGATCACCGCTGCTCCGGTGGCCCTGAGGTCGGCCACGGCCTCCTCGAGGCGTCCCTGTGCCAGGCGCACCTGGGCCCGCGCCATCATCGCGTGCAGGGCGGGCGCGCTGCCCAGAACGCGCTCGATGGGGACCGCGTCCAGGATCGCGCCCGCCTCCTCGATCTTGCCCCGCCAGAGCCGCGCCTGGGCCAGGACTGCGGCCGACCAGATCGAGGTCCAGAGCACCGAGTGACGCTGAGCGAGGTCGAGCGCCGCGCGGGCATCGGACTCGGCATGACGCAGCTCACCGGTCCGCAGCGCCATCAGCGCCCCCCAGGCCACGGCCGTGAGGTGGGCGCGGATCGAGCCCCGGCGCTGAGCGTCGGCGCTGATGTCGGCCAGCAGCGCGCCGGCGCGGGGCACCTCGTCGGAGAGGACGAGCACGGCGGCGGCGTAGTCCACGATCGCCGATCCGGCCGTGTGGTCGGCCACGAACCGGCCCTCGTCGAGGCCTCGGTCCATGAGCTCGCGCCAGTCGCCGTCGTACGGTTCGCGCTGAGCCCGCCAGCAGGCCTCGAAGATCAGCAGCGAGCGGCCCGCGGAGCCGGCGGTGACGGCAAGCTCGTGGAGGGCAGGGAGCCGAGGGTCGATCTGGGCAACCAGAGTGCGGTCCACCGAGGCGACCCCGGCGCGAAGCGTCTCCAGCATGGCCATCAGCGGCGGATCGGCATCCTCGCCGAGCGAGTCGATCGTCTCCCCGAGGATGCGATAGCCCTCCTGCAGGCGGCCGTTCCAGATCAGCCACTCCGCCAGGGCGCAGGTCAGCCGGACCCGGTCCGGCGGTCGGTCGCTGAGCCCCAGGGCCTGCTCGAGATGCTCGCCCGCCGCCGGGTCGCGGGCCAGCGCCTCGGCCTCCCCGAGCTCTCCGAGCACAAGCTCTCGCTGCTGGGCCCCGGGCGGCTCGCTCAGGGCCCGGCGCAGTAGGCGCACCGCCGTGGGCGGGTCCCCGCCGTCCAGCGCCTCGGCGGCTGCCTGGCGCAGGAGCTCCACCACGCGGTGATCGGCCGCCGGCTCGCTGCGCAGCAGATGGGCGCTCAGTCGCGCGGCCGGGGTGCCCTGGTCGGCCAGGAGCAGCGCCGCCCGGCGATGGCCGTCGGCGCGCGCGGCCGGTGGAATGCCCTCGTAGACCGCGCCGCGCAGCAGCGGGTGCACGAAGGCCAGCGGCGAGGCGTCGCCGAGGATCTGCGCCGAGGTGAGTCGATCCGAGGCGGGCCGAGCCCGCTCGTCGTCGAGCTCGGCGAGGGCCGCCGCCTGCCACAGGGGCGCCTTCTCGAGCACCGCCACCGCTCGGGCCAGGTTGCGGGCGTCTGCGCCCAGCCGGGCCAGCCGGGCCAGCACCGCGTGGGAGACCGATTCGGGCCGGACTCGCTCCACGTGGGTGACGTTCTCGGCGACCGGGTCGAGGTGCTCGTCGGCAAGCTCGGCGATCAGCTCGCCGAGCAGGAACGGGTTGCCGGCGCTCGCCCGGGCGCACGCCTGGCAAAAGCCCTCGTCGGCCCCCGGGCCGAGCTCGGAGCGCACCACCACCTGCACGGCTTGGCGGCTGAGCGAAGGCGGCTTGACGATCAGCGTGTGCGGGTCGCTGCGTACCGACGCGAGCACGGCTTGGCCGGTGGTCGGCTCGCCGCTGCGCACGGTCGTGGCCACCAGCACCGGGAGCTCCTCGCACCGCGCCCCCAGATACGCCAGGAATCGCAGGGAGGGCATGTCGGCCCAGTGGGCGTCGTCGACCACGAGCAGGACCGGACGCTCCTCGGTGAGGTTGGCGGTCAGCCAGTAGAGGCCGTGGATGAGGGCAAAGCTCGGATCCGAGTCCCCGCGCTCGCGTGATGGGGAGCCCTCGCCGGGTTCGCCGGCCGCTTCCTCCCCCCCGATGTCCGACAGGAACAGCGGCGCTGCCAGCCCGGCCGCGCCTTCCAGCAGCCGCTCGCGGCGACCCGTCGCGTCGACCAGCAGCCCCTCGAACATTTGCCGGACCACCCCGAACGCGAACTCCTGCTCGAGCTCTCGCGCTCGCCCGATCAGGACGGTCATCCCCAGCTCATCGCCCATGTCGCGCACGGCTCGCAGCAGCGCGGTCTTTCCGATCCCCGCCGGCCCCTCGATGACGGTCAGCCGCCCCGCTCCATCCCGGGCCTGGTGCACGGCCTGGCGGAGCCTGCGCAGCTCGGTCTCGCGCTCGAGCAGCGCTCGGGCGGGCTGTTGCACTGCAGGTTTCGGCACCCCGGTACCGGTCTCCACCTGGGTAACCTACCGTTCCCTCAGAGCCGGCCAGGAGACCGGTTTCTGGTCGTTGAGGGCCATTTGAGGGGCGAGACCGGGGTTGTCGGCTGGGTGCCGGGGGGCGAGACCGGGAGTGCTCGAGGTTTCCGGAACCGTTCAGGAGCGCGTCACGATGATCGCCGGGGCACAGCGCGGCTTTGTCTCCCGCGGCCAGCTGCTCGCCGCAGGGTTCGATTCCAGCGCCATCGGCCGGCTGATCGCCAAGGGCTGGCTGATCCGGGCTCACCGTGGCGTGTATGCCGTCGGACACGCGGCCCCAACTCCACTCGGCCCCGAGACGGCCGCACTGCTGGCAGTCCGCAGCGGCGCGGCGCTCAGCCATCACACCGCAGCGGCTCTCTGGGGCCAGCTCAAGGACGGCTCGGGGGATGACGGCCTGATCCACATCACCGTCGTCGGGAGCCCCGGCGGCAGGCCCGCCAGGGCGTGTGTGCACCGCAGCAAGCTGCTGGCCGCGAAGGACATCCGCGTCCATCGCCGGCTCCCGGTCATCTCGCCGGCCCGAGCCCTGCTCGACATCGCTCCCACAAGCACCGGCCGCGAGCTCGAGCGTGGCTTCGATCAAGCCCTCATCCAGCGGCTGACAACAGTGCGCGAGGTCAGCGATCTTCTGGGTCGCTGCGGCCGGCGCCCCGGGCGGCGAGCCCTGGAAGCGATCGTCCGCCAGTACACGACGACCACCTTCACCCGCTCTCAAGCCGAGGAACGGTTTCTCGCCCTCGTCCGTCAAACCGATCTGCCCCAGCCCTTGACCAATGTTCGCCGGCACGGGTATGAGATCGATTTCCTGTGGCCCGATCAGCGCCTGGCCGTCGAGATCGACGGCTATGTCTACCACCGCGGCCACGGTGCCTTCGAGCACGATCGCCGCAAGGACGCCGCGCTCCAGGCGGCCGGCATCCGCACGATGCGCGTCACCTGGAGGCAATTGGAGCACGAGGCCGTCGGGGTCATGGCCCGTGTCGCACAGGCCTTTGGGGCTACGCCCCGGTAGAGTCAGCGCCGCATGTTCTCGAAGGTCCTGATCGCCAACCGCGGCGAGATCGCGGTCAGAATCGTGCGTGCCTGCGAGGAGCTGGGGATCGGCACCGTCGCGGTCTACTCCGAGCTCGACCGCGACGCCCTGCACGTCAAGCGTGCCGACGAGGCCTACCTGCTGGGACCCGGGCCGGCCAGCGAGAGCTACCTGTCGATCGAGAAGCTGATCGAGGTCATCGAGCAGTCCGGTGCCGAGGCCGTGCACCCCGGCTATGGCTTCCTGGCCGAGAACGCCGCCTTTGCCAAGGCGCTCGAGGACCGCGGCACCGTATTCATCGGGCCGCCTTCGTCGGCGATCGAGGCGATGGGGTCAAAGACGGCCGCCCGCGAGTTGATGGAGAAGGCCGGCGTCCCCATCGTGCCCGGCACCACCGAGCCCGTGGCGACGATCGAGGACGCCCGAAAGGTGATCGCGGACACGATCGGCTACCCGGTGGCGGTCAAGGCGGCCGGCGGCGGGGGCGGCAAGGGCTTTCGCGTTGCCCTCAGCGAGGACAAGCTCTCAGACGCGTTTGAGGGGGCTGCCCGCGAGGGCGAGAAGTTCTTCGGCGACGCCACCGTGTACCTGGAGCGCTACCTGCCCGACCCCCGCCACGTGGAGGTGCAGGTGCTGGCCGACTCACACGGAAACGTGATCCATCTGGGCGAGCGCGACTGCTCGCTGCAGCGCCGTCACCAGAAGCTGATCGAGGAGTCTCCGGCGCCCGCGGTCGACGAGGAGCTGCGCCGGCGGATCGGCAAGATCGCCACCGAGGCCGCGGCCGCCGTCCACTACACGGGCGCGGGCACGATCGAGGGCCTGCTCCAGGGCGGCGAGTACTTCTTCTTGGAGATGAACACCCGCGTCCAGGTCGAGCACTGCGTGACCGAGATGGTGACCGGCATCGACATCGTCAAGGAGGGGATCCGGGTCGCCGCCGGCGAGCCGCTGTCGATCACCCAGGAGGACGTGCAGCTCCGCGGCCACGCCATCGAGTGCCGGATCAACGCCGAGGATGCATCGAAGAACTTTGCTCCGGCTCCGGGTCTGATCGGCGACTATCGCGAGCCGACGGGTCCCGGGGTGCGCGTCGACTCCGGGGTCGGGCCGGGGTCTGAGATCTCGCCCATGTACGACCCGATGGTGGCCAAGCTGATCGTCTGGGACGTCGACCGCGACCAGGCCACGGCGCGCATGCTGCGGGCGCTGGGCGAGTACGAGATCACCGAGCTCAAGACGCTGATCCCCTTTCACAAGGCGATCCTGGCCACCGACCAGTGGGCCAACGCCGAGACCTGCCGGGACCTGATCGAGAATCGCGAGTGGCTCAAGCAGCTGACCTTCGCTCCGGCCGGGCCCTCGGCCCCGGAGGAGGAGGACGAGCCCACCGTGGAACAGAGTTACACGGTCGAGGTCTCGGGCAAGCGCTTTGACGTCAAGGTGATCGGTCCCGCGTTCGCCGGCGTCAACGGCTCGGGTCCGGCCGCGGGAGCTGGGGGAGCCGGGGGGGCCACCACGCGCAAGCCGCCCCGGCGCGGCGAGCGGGCCGGCGCAGGAGGCGGCGGTGGCGACACGCTCTCCTCACCGATCCAGGGCACGGTTCTCAAGGTGGCCGTCGAGTCCGGCGCCGAGGTGGAGGAGGGCGCGCTGGTGTGCGTGATCGAGGCGATGAAGATGGAGAACGAGATCACCGCCCACAAGGCCGGCAAGGTCTCCGAGTTGCCGATCGCCGTGGGTTCCTCGGTGGCCACGGGCGACACCATCGCAGTGATCAGCGCCGCCGCGGCCGAGTAGGCGCAACGCGACCCCGACCCCGACCCCGACCCCGACGCCGACCGCTGAGCCGGCGCCGGGAATCGGTCACGTCCGGGTCAGCTGAACGTCACGTTGCCGGCGCCCTCGATCGACTGGTACTGACCGAGCGCGGGCGCGTTATTACCGAAGTTGCACTGGCCGGCGTGCGCGCCAGTCTTGAACCGCGGCGCGATGGCGGCGAAGGTGACGGTGATCTTCACCGTGCCGCTGATTCCCGCGTAGAGACCGGTGCCGTCGAACACGGTCGTGGGAGCGCTGCCGGTGAACGCGAACGAGCAGGTCGCCTTGTTGATCTGCGGCTTGGCCTTGTTGAGCTTTTTGTTGAGGGTGGTCCCGTTGACCCAGAACCCGCCCTGCTTCAACGTGACCTTCTCGTAGTTCCCGTGGGGATTGGTCTTTCCGTTCTTGTTGACGCTGAGCGCGGTGCCGTAGTCGCCGATCGCCCCGGTGACCGTGATCTTGCTCTTCACAGGCGAGGTGTCGGTCACAAACACCCTGATCGGCCCTCCGGCAGGAGCGCTTGCCGCCAGCGCGGTGGATCCCACGATCGTCAGGCCCGCGAGTACGCCCACTACGAGTGCCAACTTCACGACTCTCATTTCGACCTCCCTGGTCGGTCCCAGCATGACGGTGTGCGCCGGACAGGGCTTTGCACGCCCTGTCCACCGAGTGACAGAACCTTCTGAGAGAGTTGACGACAACGCTTCGTCCGGTCCCACCGTGCGGTGCGCGGGCCGATACTTTCACATTTCGGACAGGGGGGGAGCCGGCACCGCAGAGGGCAGCCGGCGGGAGAGCATCGCGATCTCGACCGGAGACAGATAGCGGCGCGGGCCGAGGACAGGCCCAGGCCGAGAACCCGGCGCCGCCCGGAGGCGACGCCGGGTGCCAGGTCAGCTGAACTTCACGTTGCCGGCGCCGGCGATCGACTCGTACGAGCCGGCGGTCTTGTTGGAGTTGAAGTTGCACTGGCCCTTGTGGGCGCCGCTGGCGAACCGGGGGGCGATCCCGGCGAAGGTGAGGGTGATCTTCACCGTGCCGCTGATTCCCGTGTAGAGACCGGCGCCGTTGAACAGCGCCACCGGGGCACTACTGGCGGACGAGAACGAGCAAGTCGCCTTGTTTGCCACCGGCTTCGCCTTGGAGGTCGCTTTGTTCAGGGCGGTGGTGTTGGCCCAGAAGGAGCCCTGCTTCAACGTGACCTTCTGGAAGTTCCCGTTGGGGGTGGTCTTCCCAGCCGCGTTGACGCTCAGCGAGGTGCCGAAGTCGCCGATCGCCCCGGTGATCGTGATCTTGCTCTTGGGGCTCGTCGGGCTGGGCGACACAAACACCTTGATCGGCCCGCCGGCGGGAGCGCTCGCGGCCAGAGCGCTCGACCCCACGATCATCAGACCCGCGAGCACCGCCGTCGCGAGTGCCAGCTTTACGCCTCTCATCCTCGACCTCCCAGGTCGGTCCAGCAGAATAATGGGCGCTGACCGGACCGAACTGACGGCCCTGTTGGCGCCACCGGATGACTGGGAAGCCAGCTGGGCAATCAGCAGTGCTCCGGCCAGTCCGGGTGTCCGGTGGCGGCAGGATACGCCCCTACAGGGGCGTCGTGGATCATTTTCTGGAAGCGCCGATCGCGGAGACGTTCTGGGCGTGGATGTGCCGCTGCGCCGCGCTGGTGCGCGCCCGCGCGGGCACCGCCGCCCCCGAGGGATCTTCGGCCAGCGCCTCCAGGTAGGCGTCGTCGGCGTCCAGGATCTTCAGGGCACGCCGGGAGTCCAGCGGCGATCCGTGTCCGGGCACCACCCAGTTGGCGCCGGCGACCAGCGGGCGCAGGCGCGCCAGCGTCTCGCGGTAGGCGCCGAGTGACCCGCCCGGGGAGAGCATTGGGATCTCGACCGGAGACAGATAGTCGCCGCACGCCAGCACCTCCAGCCACGAGATCCAGTACGCGGCGCCGTCGGCGGTGTGGCCCTCGGCGAGATGGAGTTCGAGCTCTCGCTCGGGGCCGAGCTCCAGGTGCCCGGGGACCGGGAGCGCCTGCACCGAGCCCAGGGGCAGAGGCGAACGGCCGTCGACGTAATGCTCGTCGTCGAAGTCGCGGAGCTTGCGCTGGACGGCTCCGGGCTCGGCCGCCAGCCGCTCTGCGGTCGACTCCGCACAGCCCAGGGAGGCCTGCGGAAACGCCAGGCGCCCCAGCAGGTGGTCCCAGTCACCATGGGTGGCCAGGAGGCCCGAGACGGGGAACTCCGCCTGCTCGAGCACGTCGGGCAGCGCCCGCAGCTCCTCGGGGTAGACCGGCGAGTCGATCAGGAAGCCCTCCGTGCCGGCGCGCACCGCGGTGCTGGTCGTCTGCCAGACGTCGGAGACGAACACGATCACGTCGGCGTCGAGGGCGACGGCGCGCACGAGCGGGCTACCCGCCTCCTCGACTCAGTTGACGCCGAGCAGCTTCGCGGCTTCGCGCAGGCTTGAGACCTCGGCGTCGGGCTTCTTCTGCCCGGGCTCGAGCTGCTGCTTGGTGCGGTTGACCCAGATCACCGGGACCTTCTTCTTCAGGCACGGCTCCACGTCGTGGTAGTAGCTGGCCGCTACGTGGACCCAGCCCTTCTTGGCGCCGATGCGCCGCTCGCACTCAGTGAAGTGCGCCGGATCGGGCTTGTAGGAGCGCACCTGCTGAGCGGTCACGACCAGGTCGAAGTCCAGCGGGATGTGACGGCGCGTCTGTCCCAGGAGCTTGTCGTCGATGTTGGAGATCAGCCCCACCTTGTAGGACTTGGCGATCTTCTGGAGCACGGGGTTGGTCTCCTTGAACGGCTTCCAGCGCTGCACGGAGTCGGGCAGGAAGCCCGCCCGGGAGGGCTCCAGTGGCCACCCGAGCTGCTTGGCGATCTGCACGGCCGTCCGCCTCAGGACCTCGGCGTAGAGCTCGTAGGAACCGGCCTCGATCTGCTGCTGGATCTCGTGGAAGAGCGGCAGCAGCTCCTCGCGCTCGATCGTGAATCCGTCTCGCTCGGCCTCGGCCTGGAACGCTTCGTAGGCACCCGTATCCCAGTCGATCAGCGTCCCATAGACGTCGAAGGTGACAAAGGAGACAGTCTTCGGAATTGCCATCGCGGGCTGATAATGCCATGACGCAGGCGAAACTTGCGTTTTGGTTGCAATCAGGTCCCACCAGAACCCGGAACGTCGTGACGCCGGACCGCGGTCACCGGGCGCCGGCTCGGCAGCCTGAGGCGCCCCGGCGGCGCGCAACCAATAGAGTGATCCGCCGCGATGGACCTGCTCGAGTACCAAGGCAAGCAACTGTTCGCCCGCCATGGCGTGCCCGTCCCTGCCGGACAGGCGGCGCGCAGCGTCGAGGACGCGATCAACGCCGCGGAGGCGATCGGCTACCCCTGCGCGATCAAGGCCCAGGTCCAGATCGGGGGCCGCGGCAAGCTGGGAGGGATCAAGATCGCCAACGACCGTGCCGAGGCCGAGGAGTATGCGCGGGCCATCCTGGGCATGGACATCCGCGGCCTCACCGTCCACGAGCTGTGGATCGAGGGGGCGTCGGAGATCGTGTCGGAGTACTACGCCTCCGTGGTCTTTGACCGCTCCGCCAAGGCGCCGCTGGTCCTGCTCTCCACCAAGGGCGGGATGGACATCGAGCAGGTGGCCGACGAGGACCCCGACGCCATCGCCCACCTCCACGTCGACCCGCTGCTGGGCTTTCAGGACTTCCACGGCCGCCGCCTGGCCTTCGAGGCTGGCGTCGACGCCGACGTGGTTCGCCCCGTCGGAGCGATGCTGGCCAAGCTGTATGAGGTGTTCACCAGCGAGGAGGCGACGCTCGTCGAGGTCAACCCGCTGATCGTGACCCCCGAGCGCGACGTCAAGGCGCTGGACGCCAAGGTCACACTGGACGGCAACGCGCTCTTCCGGCACGCCGACAACGCGGAGCTGCGCGACCTCTCCGGCGAGGACCCGCAGGAGCGCATGGCCCAGGAGCGCGGCCTCACCTACGTAAAGCTCGACGGCGACATCGGCATCCTCGCCAACGGCGCCGGGCTCTCTATGTCGACGCTGGACGTCGTCGCCGAGGCCGGCGGGTCGCCCGCCAACTTCCTGGACGCCGGCGGCGGCTCTCGGGCCGACGCGATCACCAGCGCGGTGGAGGTGATCCTCTCCGACGACAAGGTCAAGGCGGTGCTGTTCAACATCTTCGGGGGCATCACCCGCTGCGACGAGGTCGCCAAGGGCCTGATCGAGGCCTTCGCGCAGATCGAGCCGACGGTCCCGTTCGTGGTCCGCCTGGACGGCACCAACGGCGAGGAGGGCCGCAAGCTGCTCGCCGACGCGCAGCTGCCCAACGTGCACACCGAGTCGACCATGGACGGCGCCGCCGCCAAGGTCGTCGAGCTGGCGGCTGCCGCATGAGCGTTCTCGTCGACAAGCAGACCAGGCTCTGCGTGTCGGGCATCACGGGCCGCGAGGGCACCTTCCACTCGCTGCGCAACCGCGAGTACGGGACCAACGTGGTGGGCGGCGTGACCCCCGGCAAGGGCGGTCAGGACGTCGAGGGGATCCCGGTCTTCAACACCTTCCACGAGGCCGTCGACAAGGTCGCCGCCAACACCGCGATGGTGTTCGTGCCGCCCCGCTTCGCGGCGGACTCGATCCTCGAGGCTGAGGACGCCGGGATCGAGCTGATCATCTGCATCACCGAGGGGATCCCGGCCCACGATGAGCTGCGCGTCTACAACACGTTGCACAAGAACGGGCGCTCGCGCCTGGTGGGCCCCAACTGCCCGGGCATCCTCAGTCCCGGCAAGGGCAATGTCGGGATCATCCCCGCCGCCTTCTTCAGTGCCGGCAACGTGGGCGTGGTCTCGCGCTCGGGCACTTTGACCTACCAGATCGGCAACGTGCTGGCCCAGAGCGGGTTTGGCAACTCGACGATCGTCGGGATCGGCGGCGACCCGGTGCCCGGCACCGACTTCATCGACGTGATCGCGATGTTCCAGGCCGACCCCGAGACCCAGCTGATCGTGATGTGCGGCGAGATCGGCGGCGATGCCGAGGAGCGCGCCGCCGAGTTCATCGCCGAGTACGTGACCAAGCCGACGATCGCCTACATCGCCGGCTTCACGGCTCCCCCCGGCAAGACCATGGGTCACGCCGGCGCGATCGTCTCGGGCACCCGCGGCACCGCCGCCGCCAAGGCCGCGGCCCTGGAGAGCAAGGGGGTGCGGGTGGGGCGCACCCCGACTCAGGTCGCCGAGGCCGCGGTCGACCTCCTGGGCTCCTGAAACCGGGCATCACCGCTCCCGGTGCTCCGCATCGGCGAAGCGCCGATGCGCGCGGTAGGCTCGAATGAGCCATGGGCGCCGAGCAACACCATCCCTCCATTTTGGATGAGCGTCTGGCCGAGATCGACCGTCGGCTGAAGTCGATCCAGTCCGGGTTGGAGCCGGCCTCGGCCGCCGACAGCCAGCCGCCGGCAACCGGCCCCCGCCCGCCCCGCCCGCTGCGGCCGGCGCCTGACCCGCCTCCGCTCGGGCCGCCCGAGGCGCCGGAGAGGACTGGGCCGCCTGAGCCCGGCGAGCTCGTCGGCCAGCTGCACGAGCTGGTCGATATCCACGAGCGGCTGCTCGGCGCGACGCGCCATCTGCTGGGCACCTACGCCGCCGTGGCGCCGAGTACTCAGACCACGGTCCGTCTGTCGGTGGGCCCCCTGAGCAGCACGGAGGCGCTCGAGGACTTCCAACGGCGGCTCTCCGAGCTGCCCGGGGTGGGCGCCGTCTCGCTGCGTGAGTTCGAAGGCGACGACCGGGCCGTGGTCGACGTGCAACTGGCCCGGCCAACGTCGTAGTCTTTGGCTCATGGCTGATTCGATCTCCTTCGCACGCGGAGCGCCGTCCCTCGACATCGTCGATGTGGACGGCCTGCGCACGGCTGCCGAGCAGGCGTTTTCCAACGACCCCCAGGGGACCACCGCCTACGGGACCTCGATCGGCTACGTGCCGCTGCGCGAGTGGATCGCCCAGCGTCACGGGGTGGAGCCGCGCCAGGTGTTGGTCACCAACGGCTCGATGCAGGCCGACGCCTTCCTGTTCGACGCGCTGGTCGCCGATGGCGACACCGTGATCGTGGAGCGCCCCACCTATGACCGGACGCTGCTCTCGCTGCGCACCCGGGGCGCCGACGTGCGCATGGTCGAGCTCGAGCCCGATGGGATCGACACCGCCGCTCTGGAGCGGGTGCTCGCGGCCGGCGCCCAGCCCAAGCTCGCCCACATCATCCCCAACTTCCAGAACCCGGCCGGCTACACGCTGTCGGCGGCCAAGCGCGAGCGGCTCATCGAGCTGGCGCGCGACCACGGGTTCACGATTTTCGAAGACGATCCGTACGTGGCGCTGCGCTTCGAGGGCCAGTCGCTGCCGACGATGGTCTCGACCGCGCCCGACGTCGTCGTCTACGCCTCGTCGTTCTCCAAGACCGTGTGCCCGGGGATCCGCGTCGGCTACCTCGTCGGCCCCGAGGAGCTGATCGCCCAGATCGCCAAGCTCGCTACGAGCACCTACATCTCGCCCAACATGGTCGCGCAGTCGATCGTCAACCAGTTCTGCCGCTCGGGCGCGATCGATCGCTCCATCGAGACCGTCCGCGAGGCCCTGCGC
>Ga0182024_10008027_pt1 | contig 22505 bp, 22 predicted proteins | sample P32metaG_FD_120480 | JGI IMG/M metagenome (GOLD analysis project Ga0182024, IMG submission 120480) | Permafrost microbial communities from Stordalen Mire, Sweden - P3-2 metaG (Illumina Assembly) | ecosystem: Environmental > Terrestrial > Soil > Wetlands > Permafrost | place: Sweden: Stordalen... | reverse complement strand
TACTCCGTACCTCTCTCCGTACCTCTCTTTTGGCTTTGGCCGTACCTCTGTTCTGTACCTTCGGCTTCTTTGGAACCTCAATGGCTTTTGGTACGGGGTCTGCGTTTGCGGGTGAGGCGTGGTGGCATTTGACGTCGGGTGCGCGGCCGGCGTACTTGCATGCCGGGGGGAAGGCGGTGGATGAGGTGCAGGAAATGACGGTGAATGCGACGGAAGGGCGTTGTTCTTCGTGTAGACCTTGGTGGAAGATTAGTGAGCACTGAGTACGGTTTGGCGCCGCCGCTCGCGGTGGTGCCCCGGATTGAGCCGTTTGACGCGACTGCGGCGGAAGTGCAGAAGGCGCTCGAAGGAATGTATGGGGCGGGTAATGTGGAAGTCACCGGTGGCTGTAAGCAGGCGATACCTCCCCTGACCGAATGTTGATCCCCGAAGAAGCTGATTGAAGCAGCCCATCAGCTCCTGCAGGGCTGAGCCGATGCGCAGATCGTGGTGACGATAGCCAACGTGGGGGATGCGACCGCGAACGGCGAATCTGGTTCGCCTCTGACCATTCGTACCTCTCCTCCGCCCGGGTTGCGGGCGGTATCGATCGAAACGGAAACCATTGGGAAGGCGAGCTCGAGTGCTGAGAATCAGGCGAAAGTCTCAGGGAGAGGAGCAGCGCCAGCGAGCATCACGACTCCCCTGAATGTAAGTACCTCGTCTGCAAGTACCTCACCTGGAGCGAACGGAACTCCATTTGGAGTGGGACGTTTCGAGCAGGTCCCAGAAGAAGAACCGGGGAGGTCGGTCTGACGCCCGCCGGTTCTCGAGCTCGCAATGCAGTGAAGAAGCGTCCTCCGGGTTGGGGGAATGCGAACAGACGCCGGTCCGTATCTCTGACGTACTTCCTCCGGGGTTGAGGGCTGTGGAGGTGGCGGGCGCGATCCCGGATGGGAATATCGCGGGGACGGTTCCGTGCCAGATCGTGACGCCGTCGCTTGTATCTTGCGAATACGATGGCAATTTGCCGCCGTTTGGGGAGATCGAAGTGCGGATCGGGGTTGTGGTCGAACCCGGAGCCAAGGTACCCACACATGGCGTAAACGAAGAACTGAAGAACACCGTCTGCGTCGAAGGAGGTCAAGCTCCCAGTGCTTGTACCTCCAAGCCCGTCAAGTTGAGTATGGAACCGACGCCATTTGGGGTGGAGGACTATGAACTGGTCAACGAAGAAGAAGGTCCCACGGTTGATCAACGGGCGGGGTCCCACCCCGCCTTCATTAGCCCGGGCATTTGCAGGGCAATTGCGCTCAGCAGAGCTCCTAACGGCCGATACGTCCCCCGCAAGCGCCACCCACCTACCCGTCCGGACCGTTAGCTCGGCGATTTGCAGGCAAAATTGCTCTCAGCACAGCGCCCTAACCGCGCATACGTGCTCAGACGCACTTCCTGTGGCCCCGTTGAAGAGACCAGCCCGCCCCCCTTTTGCAGCTGCCGACGTCATGCACCGGCCCACTGCAGGACTCCGTCGAAGTAGACTCGTGGGAACACCAGGGCCGGTTCCTCTCTTACCCCAGCGAACCATGGCAGACGCCGCTGAACGGCTCGATGCAAGCACTTGATGGCTGCAACCGGCTGCCGTTCGCCCCGTCGATCGATCTCGCCCCCGACGTGCAGGACGCGAGCACCCCGACCGGGCTGACCGTCAAAGTGCATGTGCCTCAGGAAGAGAGCTTGAACCCGAACGGTCTCGCGGAGGCCCAGGTACGTAACACGACGGTCACGCTGCCTGAAGGCGTCACGATCAACCCGGCGGGCGCTAACGGCCTGGAAGCGTGCGCGGAGAGCGAGATCGGGTTCCTCGGCCAGGAAGCAAGCGAACCAGCCACGAAGCTGTTCACGGCCACCCAGCCGGCGCCGTTCTGCCCCGACGCCTCGAAGATCGGGACCGTCAAGATCAAGCTGCCCGTGATCGCACACCCCCTGGAAGGCCCCCTCTACCTGGCCGTTCAGGACCCCAACCCGTTCGGGTCGCTGATCGCGATGTACATCGTCGCCGAAGACCCGGTCTCCGGGGTCCTCGTCAAGCTCGCGGGGGAAGTACAGCTGAACCCCTCGACAGGACAGCTGACCGCGACGTTTGAAAACAACCCCCAGGCCCCGTTCGAAGACGCCGAAGTGCATTTCTTTGGTGGGGAACGCGCGCCGCTGGCGACCCCCGCGCACTGTGGCTCCTACACTACCGATGCGCAGTTGACGCCATGGTCGGGTGGCACTCCGGTCCACAGCTCCTCCACCTTCCAGATCAGGACGCGCCCGAACGGCGCGCCGTGCCCCGGCTCGTCCCTGCCGTTCAAGCCGACCCTCACGGGTGGCACTTTGAACATCAACGCGGGGTCCTTCACCCCGTTCACGACCACGATCTCCCGCGAAGACGGCAACCAAGACATGCAGTCCGTGCAGCTGCATATGCCGCCAGGCCTCTCAGGGATCCTCTCTGGTATCTCATTGTGCCCCGAAGCGCAGGCCAACGAAGGCACCTGTCCCCAGGAAAGCCTGATCGGGGAAACGACCGTCAGTGTCGGGGTAGGGTCTGATCCATACAGCGTCAAGGGCGGCAGGGTCTACATCACCGATAGCTATAAGGGCGCCCCGTTTGGCCTATCGATCGTGAACCCCGCTAAGGCAGGTCCCTTTGATCTAGAGAACACAGCCAAGCAGCAGCCCGCTTGCGACTGTGTGGTTGTCCGCGCCAAGATCGAAGTCAATCCCATCACCGCGGCGCTGACCGTCACAACCGATAACACGGGTCCTTACAAGATCCCGACGTTCATCGACGGCATCCCACTGCAGATCAAGCACGTCAACGTCACGATCAACCGTCCTGCCTTCACGTTCAACCCTACGAGCTGTAACCCGCAGACGATCACCGGCACGATCGCGAGCAGCGAAGGCGCCACCTCGCCCGTATCCGTGCCGTTCCAGGTCACTAACTGCGCGATCCTGAAATTCGCTCCTAAGTTCTCTGTCAGTACTGGTGCCCATACCTCTAAAGCAATGAGCTCGCTCCCGCGTCCAGATCGTTCATCCCTGTCGGACTGGTGATTACCAACCCACGTCTGAGCGAGGATCGATGACCCAAGTCTTTGAGGCTTCCATAACTGAGCTGCTCGATAATTACGATATAGAGCAGGCTCGCGAGCCGGTTCGAGCCTGGTTGGCGGACCACGCCACGCGCAAGCAAGCCTGTTTCGTCTTCTCTCAATGGCTCGTGGCGGGCGGCGAGCCCGACCTCCTCACCGAGGCACTCGAGCGCTGGCTCACCGTGCACTGCGTCTCAGCCGAGGCGGAGTTCGTCTACAAGGCCTGGCTGGACTCCGGCGGCCAGCTCGAGCTCGTTCGCGACTGCCTCGCCGAATGGCTCGAACACCATGCCCGGGCCTCCGGCGCCAGCTACGTCTACTCCGCTTGGCTGCGTGCTCACGGCGACTTGGACTTTGTCCGCAAGCCCCTCAAGCACTGGCTCGCCGACCACGCGGCGCTCGACGGCGCGGAGTTCGTCTACAAGGCCTGGCTGCAGGCAGGCGGCGAGGCGTTCCTCGTTCGCGAGCCGATCCGTCTGTGGCTCGACGCGCACGGCCAGACCCCCGCCGCCACCGTCGTCTACCAGCCCTGGCTGCAGGCGGACGGCGATCTCGACCTCGTTCGCGACCCGATCCGCAAATGGCTCGCCACCGGCGCCCACCTCGAAGAAGACGCCCAGTTCGTCTTCACCGCCTGGCTGGCAGCCGGCGGCGAGCTCTCCCTCGTCCGCAAGCCGATGCTCGCTTGGCTTCAGATCTACGCCGAGGCCGAGCTCGCCGGCTTCGTCTATCCCGCCTGGTTGAACGCAAAAGGCGAGCTCTCCCTGGTGCTCGGCTCGGTCAAGTCCTGGATCGCGACCTACGCCGACCGCCCCGACGCCCGCTTCGTCTACCAGGCGCTGCTCGACACCTCAGCCGACCGCGCGCTCGTCAGCCGGCCACTCCGACTCTGGCTCCAGGCCCACGCCACCGCGATCGACGCCCAGTTCGTCTACAAGGCGTGGCTGGACTCCGGCGGAGCCCTGGAGCTCGTTCGCGATCCGATCGTCGCGTGGCTCGCCGTCCATCCCACCAGCACACACGCCGGCTTCGTCTACCCGGCCTGGCTCAAGGCCAAGGGCGAGCTCGATCTCATCACAGAGCCGATGCAGTCCTGGTGCGATCGTCACGCAACCGCCATGCAGGCCAGCTTCGTCTATGCCGCTTGGCTCGAAGCCCGCGGCGACACTAAAGTCGTCCAGGATTCGATCGTCCGCTGGCTGACCGCCCATCGCTCCAACACCCAAGCCCAATTCGTCTACACCGCCTGGTTGGACGGCAGCGGCAGGGAGGACCTCGACTTCATTCGCGACTACGTGGCCGAGTACCTCGACCAGCGCGGCCAGCGCTACGACGCCTGGTTCCTGTACCGCTCCTGGCTCGACGCCAAAGGCGAGCACGACCTCGTCCACGACCTCATCCAGGACTGGTTGCGCCAGCACTCCAGGAGCACTAACGCCACCTTCGTCTACCAGTCGTGGCTCAACACCAAGGGCGATCTCGACCTCGTCCGCGACCCGATCTCCGCCTGGCTTGCCGTCCACGGCGATCATCCCCGCGCCGGCTTCCTCTACGCGGCCTGGCTCAACGCCACCCACGATCCCGCCTTGATCCGCGAACCGATCCGCGGCTGGCTCGCCTCCCACGCCCCGGAGAGCATCGCGCACCTCCTCTACCGGACGTGGCTGACCTGTGGGGGAGAGCTCGACCTCGTCCGCAAGCCGATTAGCGAATGGCTCGAGGGCAACCGCAAATCGCCGTGGGCGCCCGTCGTCTACACCTGCTGGGTCGACGCCGGTGGCGACCCCGCCCTCTTCACCTCCACATCCAAGCGCCCATCCACGGCCCACTCACAAAATCGCCAACCCTCGCCACGCCCGCTATCTCGCAGCGTGGCCGAGTAATTGCCACTTTTGACTCCCTTCTCGCGCCCCAGTCGCGATCCGCGATTGCCGACAGCCCCCCGGCCGGACCAAACCGACCCAAGCGCTCGCTAGCTTGCCTGGCATGTCAATCACTCGAACCAACACCAGCGACCTACCCCACCGCTTCTCCGTTGGCCCTCGCCGCGGCCGCTACGATTCACAAGGAGCCCATGCGATCAGCTCCAACCCTTCACGCAACCGAGCCAGCGTGACGCTTCCCACCTTCATCACGCTCGGCCCAGCCGGCACCTGTCACGAGAACGCGCTGCGGCAGTACCTCGAGCTTCAAGGTCTCGAGGACGCCCGCGTCGTCCTCGTCGACGATCTGCTCGAGGACGGTCTCGAGCAGCTCCGTCGCCGGCCCAACACGTTTCTCGTTCAGTGCAGCGCCCACCTGCAGGTCCACCTCGTGACCGAGCGCTACCACCATGAGGTGTTCGTCGTCGATACCTTCCTCTGTCCCACCAAGCCCCTCGCCCTGCTGGTCCGCACCGACGTCGAGGAACCCGAAACCCTCGGCATCGTGTCCGCCACCAGGGGCTACACGGATCTCGGCCGCTGGGCCCGCCTGATCGACGAGCCCTCCAAGCCGATCGTCGGGCGCCACCTCCTCGCCGGCCACTACGACGCCGGCCTCACGCACCTGCACTACGCCCAGGAACATCCCGACACACTCCGCGTCGAGGAGCTCTACGGCGCCGTCGACACCAGCTGGCTCGTCTACGGAACCCAGCGCCGCCTCCAGGGCACGATCGTCGGCCACCGCGCCCCAGAGCTCTTCACCGACCACGCCACACTCACCGCGGCGCCCTCAGGCCCGGGTTAGGAACCTCTTAGAGCGCCTTTATCCCGTCCGGTTAGGGTGCCATCGACGCTGAGCACCGATCGTCGGCTCCGGCGTCGCGATAGGATGCGCTGCAGGGTCAAAGAGGGATTTGAGAGAGGCGAGAGGGGACCGATGGATCATCAACGTACTTCGCGTGCTCGGCCGACGCCGGCGCGTGCCGCCACGGCACTCGCCTCGGCGCTGCTCGCCATCCTTGCCCTCTCCGCCTGCGGCAGTTCATCCAAGCCCACGGCGACCACCTCCGCGACCGCCGCTGCCGCCACCGCTCTCTCAGCCACCTCGACCACCCCGGCCAAGCTCCACCCCGGTGCCACCCACCCCGCCCGACCCGAAAGCCGCGCTTTCGCGCATGCGCTCTCGAAGTTCGCCGTCTGCCTGCGCGCACACGGCATCAAGCTCCCGGAACCGCGCACGCCGGGTATAGGTCCCGTCTTCGACACCAAGGGCGTCAACACCAAAAGCGCCCAGTTCCGCAGCGCCGAGACCGCCTGCAGCGGCGCCCTCCGCGCCAGTCTCCCGCCCACGGCGGGCACGCGCTCAACTCCACCCGCAGAATCTCAGGCGGACCTCCACCACAAGTACTCAAAGTTCATCGCTTGTGTGGGCAAGTACGGCGTCCACCTGTCAGCGCCCAGTTCAGACGGTGGCCTGGTTTTCAGTGGTCCCGAAACAAAAAGCCCGAAGTTCAGGACGGCCGAGATCAAATGCGAGTCAACCATCTCTCTCTCGAGCCCAGCGGAAGCCACGAGAGCCCAGCCTGGATTGTCCGCTGCCACCGAACAGAAAGCCGCTCAGGAACGCCTCCGCGCCCAGGTCAAACGCGCCAAAATTCCCGCCACCGTCCAGCAGGGCTTCCACAACTTCAGCGTCTGCATGCGCGCCAACGGCGTCAGCAACTACCCCGAACCCGAAGGTATGAGCTTCAACACCAGCAAACTTCACATCGACGAAAACACCGCCCAGTTCAAGGCAGCGTCAAAAAAGTGCGAACCGATCCTCAACGCCGCCGTCGACCCGCAGTCCACTCAACCACCTGCCGGCGGCTGACAGTACGCCCACGCGTCCTACCACCAACCCTGAAAGCGATCCGAGCATGAGGACAAGCATGAGCAACACCACTCCTGATCGCCCCCTCCGCACCCACGCGCGGCTCTGCGCCCTATCCCTGCCCGCGCTGCTCGCCGGCGTTCTACTCGCCGGCTGCGGATCCGGCGGCTCCTCGACCGCTTCCACCCCCACCGTCGCGGTCAAATCGGCCGCGCTTTCGGCATCCGCACACACCGCCGTCCCGTCCGCCCACCCAGGCGCCGCTCACGGAGGTACTCTCCCCACCGGACATGCCGCCAAGGCTCGAGAACACCTGACCGCGCACGGATCCTCGCCATCTATCCCAAGCTCGCCAGTTACCCGATCTCGCCTGCGCAGATCCTCCTCGGCGACCCGGCCCTCCGCTGCCAAAGTCGCCCCCAAGGTTCCCAAGGCCGTCTTCCCCACACGCAATAAGGCTGGCCACCTCAACGCCACAAAGCCCAAAAACGGGTCCGTCACCTATGCCGAACCCTCCCGCGAGCTGCCACCCCCGATCGAAGGCCAGCTGGCGCTCGCCAGCCCGGCGTTCGAACGCAACGGCGCCATCCCCGCCGAATACACCTGCGACGGCAAGAACATCAGCCCGCCCCTGGAATGGGAGAACGTCCCCTCCGGCGCCGCCGCCCTGGTGCTGATCGCGATCGATACTTCCGCGACCGGCTCCGCCAGCGGCATCCGCTGGTTCGTCGCTGACATCAACCCCAAAAGCACAGGCGTCGCCGCCGGTCAGGTGCCCGAAGGCGGGATCGTCGGCTCCGACACGCAGGGCCACACCGGCTATGGAGGCATCTGTCCCGACCACGGCAAGGAAAGCCAAGTCGAGTTCCTCCTCTACGCGCTCAAGAAGACGATCCCCGTCACCACCGGATTCTCGCCCCAGAGCGCTGAGATCGACTACGGCGGCACCAACAAACTCATCATGACCGAATCCGCGACCACCTACGGCATCTACGTCCGCCCGTAGCCATGCGACTTGGTCTCCTTCTGGTCCTGCTCATTGTGGTCGCTGGCCTCCTTCTCGCCGGCTGCGGCGAATCGACCAGCACGTCGACCACGACCGCTGCTACCACTGCTTCGGGAACTGCCGCCGCACCTGGGACGCCCGGTACCTCTAAGCCAGGACACCCAGGCTTCGTCCCGGCCAGCGCTCGCCAACGTGAACAGTCGAGGCTCTCGCAGAAGAACCAGCAGGCCAGCGTCCGTAAAGCGCTTGAAGCAGCGGCGTCGGTCAAGGGTGCTTCGTTGCCGAGTGGCGTTCTCGCCAGGGTCGACGGCACGCCGATCACGTCGGCTGCTTACGGTCAGGCCGTGAAGGCAACGGCCACCGCTGCTGTACAGCCGTTGATCGCCAATCCGTCTGACTACTCCGCCTGCACCTCTGCCCTGAAGAGCAGGGCCGAACTTGTCGCCAAGACTGCTAAGGAACGCCACCAGGTCGGCGAACAGGCGCCCCCGAAGTCTGAATCGGAACTCGAGGAAGAATGTCAGCAGCGTTATAAACAGCTTCAGCAGTCGGCTTTGTCCGGGCTGATTACGCGTCTACAGACCCAAATTCAGGCCAAGAAACTCGGTGCCACCGTCAACCAGGCTGAACTGGCTAAGCAGGTTACGCGCAGCATGCAAACCTTGAAGGCCATCGAAAAGTCTCCGCGTGCCACTGTCTCTGCGTTTTCCGAAACCCCTAAGTACACGGAAGCGGCTGTCAGGGAAATCTATACGCAGCAGCAGTTGCAGGATGCGATCATCCAGAAGGTCGACGCCAAATTCACGAAGCATGTGGGTAAGGCGCAGGTCGAAAAGTATTTCAACGAACACAAGCAGCTCTATGCCGACTCAGAACCCGAAAGCCGTCACATCGTGCTCGCGAGCAGTGCCTCAAAGAGTGTCGCCAGTACCTTGGTTGAGCAACACGGCTCCGGCGGCCTTCAAGCGGCCGCTAAAAAGCAGGGTCTGAAAACCTCTTCTACGCCGATCGGCTGCAGTAAGACTGGGCAGACCGGCAGTCCGCTGTTTGCCGCCGTCTGCTCGGCGAAGCTTCATACCGTGACCGGCCCCGTGACGTGGAACAAGGCCTACTACGTTTTCGAACTCACCTCGATTACGCCCGCTAAGAACACGCCTGCTCAGCTCACACCAGTTCTCGAGCGCACCATCGAACAGTCCTTGAGCGTAAGGGGCGAGGGACAAGACCAAGAGAAGTTCAACGAACAAGCCAAAGCGAAGCTGAAGGCTGAGACTGAATGCGCCACGGGTTACGTCGTGGGTGTATGCAGCGAGTACAAAGCCCCCCACCTCAGGGCCATCACCAAAGCCCCTTGAGACGCCACCACCTGCTGATCCCAAGTAAGGATCTTCAGCGCGCGGTCAACCTGAATCCGCAACGGCGCCATCAGACGCAGCGAACCGTCGCTGAGCCTCCACCAACTTGGCCGGGTCATACCAGTGCCAAGCCCAGTACGACCCCGGCTTGGCCAGCCGTACCGCGCCGATCAACGCGACAAGCGGAATGAACAGCCCGCCGACCACCATCCCCGGCTTGCCCTTCAGCCAGCAGACAACCAGCAAACCCACGTCGACCGCACAGGCGACGATGAAGCGGGCCTGGTGCGGCGCGACGGCCCCCAGGAAGATGACGAGCATGAAGACAGCCAGCAGCGCCCCCATACGTACGGTTCGACTATCCAATTCCATGCGCATCTCATCGGCGCGATCCTGCCCCGTCTTGACACTGGGCGCCGCCGAAGCAGACAAACGTATGGCCTTCCCAAAGCAGACAATAGTCGTCATCACACTAGCTCTCGCGCACCGTCACCACCCCCGACGTCCCCGTCGGATTTCGGTACTGACCCTCGGCCGGGCACACGCTTTGGAATTGATAGAAGTGCTTGCCGCCAAGCTTGAACGTGTACGTCGAGGAGAACGTTCCGTTGCTTTTCGCTCTGAACGCCTGGAACGTCAGCCACTTACCGTACACGTTCACCCGGCGGCGGTGTGAGCCTTTTCCCTTCCACGCGATTCCCACGCTGCGAGCTTGCAGATAGACCAGCTTTCCGTTGCCCGGCCGCGGAGAAGTCGACACGACGCCGCTCAACTTGATCTTCGAGTACCGCCGCACTCGCAATGGCGACACGCGCAGCGATATCACCCACTTCGCGTTGCTCCCGAGCAAGATCGAACCCAGATCGGAGCTCGGCACCAATATCGACACCGAGCCGTTGGCCCCATTGGCGCCGTTGGCGCCATTCACGCCGGTCCCGTCTGATCCGTTGGAGCCGGATACGCCATTGCTGCCGTTGGACCCGCTCGCCCCGGTCTTTTCCTTCGCTTCCTCTGCTTCCTTGGCCTGCTTGGCTTCGACCGCTTCTTTCTCTTCTTTGGCCGCTTTTGCTTCTTGCGCTTCCTTCGCGGCCTTGGCTTCAGCTGCTTCCTTCGCGGCCTTCACTTCCGCTTCCTTTTTCTGCTTGGCTTCCAGCGCTTCTTTCGCCTTCTTGGCTTCCAACGCTTCTTTCGCTTCCCGCGCTTCTTTGGCTTCCTGTACCCCCCGATTGTCGATCGCGATCGCATGGTCATCCACCAGCGTCGTGTCCCCCGCAGCGTTCGTAACCTGCAACGCGATCTCATACGGGCCATCTGCGACGCTCGCCGTGTTCCACGTAATAGACCCCGTGATGCTCGCCGGGCACGCCAGGTAGTTGTCATACGGGCAGCTGCTGTTGTTCGTCGCCACGACGCTCCCGTCGACCAGCAACGCGACAGACGCGACACCCGCGAGGCCGTCGCTCGCCGAGTACGACAGCGACTGCCTCCCCGACGTCTCACCACTGCTGAACAAGCCGCCGCCGGTCGCCTGCCCGGTTGGTGGCGTTTCGTCTGAAAGCATGATCGCAGACCCGAGCATCTTCAGCATCGGCGTTTCGCTACTGGGGAACCCGCAGCCATTTGGTCCATTGCCACTCGAGCAATAATCTTGAAGGTTGAAGCTCGTGCTCCCGGCCGGAAGTTCGAAGTGGTCGGCCGTGTAGCTGTGGTCGACCGGCGCGTAGCCCTCTCCCATCAGCGTGCCGCCGGCGTACGCATCGCCGAAGATCGGGGTGCCGTTCGTGTCATCTGCGGCATACCAATAGACTTTGATGTATGTGATCGTGATCCCGCTTGGTGCGTACAGGATCACGCCCGAGCTGGTGTTCGGCCCGATCGAACCGGCCAGCGGGCCAATGAAGTCGCCGAGGCCGCCCGCGCAGGAGGCCTTCTGCGTGTACGGCGAGCCGGTGCTGAACACGTTCCACGGTCCGGCCGAGCCGTTGGGAACAGGCGCCGACGGGCAGTTGTAGATCGTGTACGTCCCGGCGCTGGCGCCCGCGACGACCGACAGCGCCAGGATCAAAGCAACAATTACCGCCGCGTTGATACTGCGAGCATGAAACATGGATGGCCTCCGCACATAGGGTTGACTTCCTACGTACCGGCCACGGGAGCGGCTCGCTGTACTTACTCCACGAGCGCAAGAGGAACATACCGCCAATTTCCATGCCCGTCAAATCGTTGCTGCCCGCGAGCAATGTCCACTCCCATGCTTGCTCGTCGGTGTGGGGGATGTGCCCCCTCCCCAGCAGATTTCCAAATCCGGCGATCACCGCCGTGCCCTCGGTCAGTGCGGCGAGGACTTTGCCCTCGCGCATCTCCTACGGCGCGGCTACAAACTGCTCGCTCGCAATTACCGCAGCCCTCGCGGCGAGATCGACCTGATCGCGGTCGACGGCGACACCCTTGTCTTCGTCGAGGTCAAGACCCGCCTCGCGCGCACGCTCGACTCACGCTTGCACGCCAACTCGCTCGATTGGTTCCGCTTTCGTCAGCAGGCACGGCGGCGCCCCGTCGCGGTCGCTTGGCTCTACGATGGCAGCCACCCCCGTCCAAACACGAACAACATCAGGCTCGACGCGGTCGGCGTGCTCGTCGACCCACAGGGCAAGCTGGTCCACCTCCACCACGTCGAAGGCATCACCTGACGCGGCTCAGCCGCCCTTCACCCATCCGAGCGCCCCATCGGGATCACGCATACCCGGCCATGTCCAGCGGGGCCTGCTCTTGCGTGTGCCTCAGCCTGATCTCCACCAACTCGCCCATCTGCTCCTCCTCGTGCCCGTCGCCAAGGAACTGCACGCTCTCGGCGACAACGGTGACGCTCTCTTCGAAATCCCCGTCATCCGTCTCCCACGCGCGCCATTGCAGCCGTCCCTGGACGGCGGCCCATCCTCCCCCCCGCAGCAAGGCAGCCGCTCGATCGCCCTCTGCGCCGAATACGCTGACGCCGATCAAACTCGGCTTCTCGTCGCACTCTCCCGTAACCGGATCGCGGCGAACCCCGTCGACCGCGAGGCGCATACGACACACGCCACACCCCGACGTCAACACGTCGTGCTCGGGACCGCTGATCACGCGACCGATCAGCACTACGCTGTTTATTCCTTTGGTAATAGACATGAATCCTTCCCGATTGCTTCTTTTGCAACCAAGGCTATGGACCCCTTGGGATGGTCCAATGGGCAGGGCTCTCACCCCCCGGTTCCGGCTCCTTCACGTGCAAAGACATACCCCGTGACCGCCGTGATCAACACCGCCACGCCACCGACAACCACAAAGCTCTCCGCGGCCACTCCCGTGCCGGCAGAAAAGACGACCGGAAATCCCGTCACCCTCGCCAGCGCGTGGCTGATCAGCAGCTCTCCGTAGATTCCGAATACCGCCCCGATCGCGCAGCCCGCGCCGACCACCAGTGCGCTCTCCAGAAGCAGCGATCGCCACACCTCCAGCGTGCTGAGCCCATCCAGCTTCAGCCGCCTGACCCGTATCCGCCGCTGGTAGACCATGTTCGCGATCGCGGCCGCCATCGCCAGCACCGCGGCGATCGACACCAGCGCGGCGATCTGGCTCAACCGTGACAATCCTTGGCGCGATGTCACCCGCGAGACCTCTTCCCGCTGACCGGCCGTTTGCACCACCAGCCCGGTACCTCGCCCCAAGGCTTCCCGGATCTCACGAGCGACCGTCCTTGCCGAGGCGCCTTTCACCACCGACACCTCGTACGCGCTCGCCTCGCTGCTCTGCCATGCCCGGGCGTATTCTGTGGCGTTGACGAAGACGGCTCCCGAGGGCCAGCCGATGTTCGTCGAGAGCGCCGCGACACGCAACCTCACCGGAGTGGGGGAGGGGAGTGTGAACGCCTCGCCGATCTGCAGGTGCTGTTCGGATGCGATTGCCTGCGACATCACGGCCCACCCGCCGGCACGTACCTCTCTGTCGGCGCTCTGCAGATTGCCTTCAACCAGCTGATGGGGGTAGATCATCTGCGGCTGCGCCCGTGGCTGTGCGCCGATCACGACACGGCGATTGCCCCAGTTCAGGAACCCCCCGCGATACAGCCACACCGCGCGCACGCCCGCCAGCCCCTGCAGCTTGCCTTGCTGATCGGGCGCAAACGCCGTGGTGGCCAGCAGGTTGCTCACGCCAGGCGTTAGCACCCAGATCGCCGCGGCACTCGCGACATCGTGCCCTGAGCGGTAAACGCCGGCCAGCACGTCGCGATGCGTTCCCTGTAGGGCGACGGTCCCAAACACCGCGAGTGCTCCCGTCGCCGCGATCCCGATCGTCCGCGGCCAACTGGAGCGCAGCTCGGCCACCGCAAGCACGGGCCCTCTGACATGCAGGCCCTCTGTGGCGCGCTCCACCAGCGCCAGCACGCCGGCCACGAGCCCCGAAAGCAATAGCAACACCGACGCGGTCAGCACCAGGACCCCGAGCACGGAGTCCTGCGGCGCCAGCACGAGTATCCCGGTCGTCAATGCCAGAGATACCAGTCCCGCAACCACCAGCGCCCTCGCTCGATCCAGCCTCACGCGCCCGCGTCTCACCCGTCTGCCCCGTGGCCGTTTGAACAGGTCCCGCAGTGGAATCAGTACCCCGGCGAACGCCGCGATCATCCCGCCGGCGATCGCCACCGCAAAGCTCAGCCAACTGACGATCCGCTGGGCTCCGACCGGGAACGCAAACGACAGGTAGCTGGGGCTCCCTCCAAACAGCCGCAACGAGATCTCATCCCCGATTGCCAGACCCAACGCCGAGGCGATCACGGCCAGCACCAGTGCGTCGAACAGCAGCACCTCGATGATCGCTCGCGGGCTATAGCCGTCGGTCCGCAGATCCACGACCAGGGCTCGCCGCGCCGGCACGGTCAGCAGCATCGCGTTGAACGCGAACACGAACCCAACGAGCGCACTGATCGCCGCGAACACCGCGGTCGATGTGTCGCTCGACCAGGCGGCCTTGTCGAACAACTTTGCGTCGTTGTCCGCTGACTCCACGTTCAGCCGGCCCGCCGCGATCCTCTCCAGGCCCGCTCGGACCTCCGTTTCGCGTCCTGGCTCTGACGCCACGAAGATCCTCGTGATCCGCCCTCTCATCTTGCTCAGTTCTTGCGCGAACGCCAGTGGCGCCAGCGCCACCGGACTGTGCACCAGCGCGCCGATCTCGTCTTCCTTCAGCGTCACGCCCAGCAGCACGGGCACGCTCCGCCCGCCGATTTCCAGGTTCGGGACCTCGAGTGTCTTGGCGCCCAGCCGCTGCACAACCGGCAGCGGCAGCGCGATCCCGTGCAGGTGTTCCAGCGTGCGGACCTTGAAGTGCTGCAGCAGACTCCCCGAGAAGCGTATGAACCGCGGGTCGGCCCCGATCAGCTCCACCGACCCCCGCCCCTTGCGCCCAGACACGCTCGCCGGCTCATCTAGCAAAGGCGCCGCGAAGCGCACACCCGGCAGCCGCTCAACCTCCGCCAGCAGGCCTTCGGCGAACCCGTTTGGACCGCGTGCTTGCAGCTGCAGGCTCGCGTCCCCGATCAGCCCGCTCGTCAGTCCTCCCACGGAACCCTTCAGGCTCGTATTCGCCACCTGCGAGGCGAACAACAGCCCGACCCCGACGGCGATCCCGATGACCGCGAACGCTTCCTGCAGCAGCCCGGATCGCAGCCGCATCCGGTACAGCTGCAGGATCCCCGCCGGCGTCATCCCGGTGGCGCCGCTGGCCGCCCGTCGATCAGCTCCCCGTCGCGCAGCGTCTGCACCCGGTCGGCGTATGCGGCTGCCTCTGGATCGTGCGTGACCAGCAGCACCGCCAGCCCGCGATCCCGGCACAGCTCGCTGAGCAGTCCAAGCACTTCGGCTCCCCGCTCTGAGTCGAGGCTGCCCGTCGGCTCGTCGGCCAGCACCAGCTTGGGGTTGTTGGACAGCGCCCGCGCGATCATCACGCGTTGGCACTCGCCCATCGACAGCCGATCCGCGCGCTGGGCAAGTCGCTCGCCGAGTCCCAGTCCCTCCAGCAGCGGGCGCACCGTCCGCCGTGCCTTGCGCGGGCTCATCTGCTTGCCCATGAGCTTCAGCGCGGCGTTGTTGAGCGCGCTCGCTCCCGGGATCAGCTCCAGTGACTGCCGGATGAATCCCAGCTCATCCATGCGGTACCGCGCAACCTCCCCGCCGCTCAGCCGCGTCACGTCTCGGCCCCCCACGAGCACCTCACCCCGATCCGGCTCCAGCACCCCGGCGCACATCTGAAGCAGCGTCGTCTTGCCCGATCCGCTGGGGCCGTAGAGCGCCACCAGCTCACCGCTGCCGACCGACAGCGATACCCCGTCCACGGCCCGTACCACGCTGCCGTCTCCAGCCTCGTAGTGCTTGACCAGCTCGCGGATCTCCAGCACCTATATCGACTCCGGCCAAGCTGACCCGAACACGTTCGCAGCCTACCCAAAACCGCTACAGTTCGCATTGCTCGACTGAATCCCGGGATTGAGAACGTGATGGCGATCGTCTCCGCACCTTCAACCACACCCCGCAAGCAGCACGCGCTCTGCCTTGCCTGCGCCCTCCTCGCCGCCCTGATCTTGCCCGCGTCGCTTGCCAGCAACGGCCACGCCAACTCATTGCAACCACGCGCGCGCAGCGCTCGAACGCTGAACGTCACCGACACGGCGCACGTCCACCTCGTCTCAGAAACCGAATCGGGCGCGCTCGTCGAGCAAGGCGAAGCCAAGGGCGCGCTCCCCGGCACCGTCTCACTTCAGATCAGCATCAGCGCGACGATCAACGCCAGCTTCACGATTCGCAACCACTACGGCTCGGTCAGCGGTCGCGGCTCCGGAAAGCTCAACGGCACCGGCGAAAAGGCCAGCTTCGGCGGCTCGATGACCGTCACTCGCGGCACGGGCCGCTATGCCCACGCGAACGGTCATGGCGGCTTCTACGGCACGATCGACCGCGAAAACACCCACTACCCCGCCGTCGTCCAGACGACCGGCACCCTCGTCTATCAAGGCTGAGACGGGTCGTGGCTGCACAGGCGCCACCGCGCCGCTCCCTGTTGGCCCTCGCCATAGCCCTGACCCTACTCCTCCCCGCCAACGCCAGCGCCTCACAGTCCGCCACGCTCCACGTCGCCCTCAGACCCGAGCACCTCGGCGGGCGCACGACGATCCTCTTCGACTTTCAGATTGCCGGCGCCGGCGCCCACACCCCATCGCCACTGACCGCCGTCAACCTGCTCTATCCACGCGACATCGGCCTCCTCACCACCGGCCTCGGCCTGAAGACCTGCTCTCCCGCTCACCTCGAATCACAGGGTCGCTGCCCCGCCAACTCGCTGATGGGCTACGGGCAGGCACTCGTCGAGTTCCCGATCGGTCCCCAGCTGATTCAAGAGCATGGAGAAATCACCACCTGGATGGCCCCCGTCAAAGATGGCCACCTCACGCTGCTGTTCTACGCCGAAGCCAAGGAACCCGTCGCCGCCTCCCTGATCTTCACCAGCCAGCTGCTCGACGCCCCGGTCCCATACGGCGGTGAGCTCGCCACCGACATCCCCCTGATCCCGACGCTCCCCGAAGCCCCCGATGCCGCCGTCATCCACATGACCACCACAATCGGCCCGATGAACGTCACCTACTACCGCCAGTTTCGCGGCAAGCGCACCGCCTATCACCCACGCGGCGTCCGCCTACCCAAGCACTGTCCCCGCCGAGGCTTTCCGTTCGCGGCCAGCTTCACATTCCAGGACGGCACCCACACGGTCGCACGCACCGCCGTGCCCTGTCCTGCCCCCCGAACATAGCCCACGCGCACACGATCGGCGCGCCCCACGCGCGGCGACGCGATCGACCCGGCTGTGTTGGCGCTCGCCCCCTTCCGATCGTTCCGACCCAAGCCACTCTTATCTTTCTCGGTATGGACGTTTTCTCCCTTTCTCAAAGCGTCGGACGAGGGCTCGGCCTCGTTCGCCGGCCTTCTGTCCGTGTGGCAGACGGTGGTCGACCCTGGTTGCAATAGCAGCCCATAGCCCTCTCCCTGAGGCCCTCTCTCGGGGGCCGGCGTAGGGGAGAGGGCTGTCGGCCCGGCTTCAACCTCATCACACCTCTCATGCGATCAATTCCAACACACTTGCCGCCGCGCCCTGCTTACGGCGCTTTCCTCCTACGACCTCATTGATCTGCGTAGGGGGATGGTGGTTGATCGGGCTGAAGCCGACAGCCCCGAGGCCTTCCCTCTTGCGTGTTCTTGGGTCGCGCGAGGGGGAGGCATCAGCCACGTGCATCCGATCTGATCCGCACTACACTTTGATCCATGGGCACACCCGACTCCATCGACGCCTACTTGCGGCGGATCGCGAACGCTCCCGAGGATGACGAGCCACTCACCGCGGAGGACGAGCAGGCCATCGCCGAAGCTCGAGCCGACGTCGCGGCCGGCCGGCTGATCCCGCTCGAGCAACTCGAGCGCGAGCTCGGCTGACCCACGTTCGACTAGACTTCCCCGGTCGTGTCCAGGGGAACCCGCTTCGCTGCCGCGCCGGCCGCCATCGTGCTTCGCGCCCTCGCAATCGCCCGCGTCGCGTTGGTGTTGTGCTGTTGCATCCTGACCGGCGGGCTCGTGTTCGTAAGCGCCGTCGCGTCCGCGGAATCACCTTCGGAATCCTCCGGCTCAACAGAAGGACCCTTGACTGGATGCACGAGCGTTGAAACGTGCCGGGGACCCGCTTCCCCCCAACCCGAATTCACCCCTCCGCCCACCGAGACGCCCGGGTCGAGCGACCCATCCTCGCCGCCTGCGCCCGCGCCCACACCGCCCGCCACGCCGGCGACCGGAGGTGTGGCACTCGCCGGCAAGAATCTCTCGGTCCGGCGCACTGTGGCGCTCGTGCGACTCAACTGCTTGGGCGACGCCTCCTGTCAGGGCAGCCTCGCCCTCACCGCGCGCGGCCCGCTCCAGGCCAACCGCCACGCGCGCAAGGCCGGCACGGCCGCGCGCATCGTCACGATCGGCACGGCGTCCTTTACGGTCGCAGGCGATGAACCTGCGGTGGTGGACGTCAGGCTGAGCTCCACTGCTCGCGCGCTGCTCTCCTCCCACCACGGACGTCTGGCCGCGCACCTGCGAATCCGCGAACGCCAGCCAAACGCGGGGCAGACCCAGTCCCTGGCTGTCACGCTCGCCAAGCGCTAATCTACGTGTCAGACAACTGCGGAGGGTGTTGGAATCGAACCAATTGCCCGCTCACAGGCTCCAGCGATCCTAAGTCGCCGCCCGGTACCCACACCGGGAGCACCCTCCGCTTGCGCACGCTACCAGATCCAAACCAGCCTTGTCTCGCGCTGAGACAATCTGGCCCATTCCACAATCCCGCCTGCCGATCTGGACAACTCCCAAGGTTTTCTGTACAGTCCGCCGCGTTTCATTTGGAAATGCTCCAACTGGCGGCCGAACGTGGGGGTTCACGTGTAGCTCGCCCGCCGGCGTTTCACGACATGACGCCGTGGGGACCAGCTCCTGCCGGAGCCCTCCACGGCACGTGTCGCTGCTCCCGCCTCAGAACGCAGACGCCGGCGGCGCGGATACCTGCGACAGCACGTCGACCTCGCAGTCGAAGACCACCCGCTCGGTCCCCCAACGCTCCGGTTCCTCGCGCATCCTCCTCAGCGCGTCCCGGGCCTGGCCCAGTGTCCCTCCCCACGGCGCCAGCCAATCGGGCGTCTCTCCAACTGGAAATGACACCCACTTGGACCCGTGATGCGACACACCTTTTTTTTGTGCTCTCGCGCATTCCCACAGCACCTTTTTGGGCACCATCCATAGCTGCACTTCGTCCGGCCCGATTCCCAGTAGCGCAATCGCCTCATAGCTGAAGTCTCTTAATTGCAGGAATACGAACCGCCGGCTGTTCCACCGCAGGCTGGTCTTCACCTCGACCTTGACTCCGTCGATTCCGCAGTCGTAACCTCGATGCTCGGGCTCGTCGACCCGCAGGCCCTCGTCTCGAGCCCACCTCCGCACCAGCGCCTCGCCGATTCTTCCTCGCTTGTGCGATGACGGCGCTCGGCGTATCCATCCGAACCGGCCGTCCTCCCATTCACGCGCGCACGAGTCCGCGAAGTCCACCAGCACCACCTCCGCCAGCTCGCTGAACCGCTCGACGTCATCCAGCTCAGCCGATTCCCCCTCCGGCTCGGACTCGGCCTCCGGCGCAAGCAACTCTTCCGCCACCGCCAACTCCAAATCGACGTCATCAAAGAGGCTCTCCAAACCGACGTCAGGTGACCCCTCCTCGCCGTCCGACTCAGGCAAGCACACCGACCCCGCTACCACAAGCTCATCCCCGCCATCAAAGAGTCTCTCCAAACCCACGCACCAACCGTAGGCCACCAATAGCTACAAGTGGCATCACCCCGTCACAAGACCCTTCCCAATCAGGTTCCTAACTCATCATCACAGGGGGGGGACGCCCAGCCGTCCAGATTTTTTCTGCAAGATCTATTGCAGGCTGGACATCCCCGCAGCTCTCATGCAACATCACCCACGCTGTATACCATCATGGCGGTTGAGCATCCGTAACATGGGCTTTCGATCGTCCATGGCTCGCCCGCCAGTCGTTCTCCTTTGGACGGCATGATGCCGTGGGGCCGGCTCCAGCGGGAGCCCCCCACGGCACGTGTCGCTGCCGAGTCCCGCCTCCGCCTCGCCCCACCTCGGTTCGCCTATGCCGTCACAACCCGTGGCTATGTTCTCTCCACGATGTCTGCGGTCACCTTTAGAAGACACCTCCCGGATCCCGACTACCAGCCGGCCCGGTTCCTGTCCCGCAGCCGGGCTGTGCTATCGCGCCTGCATCCCGTGCCTTCGAGACGCAGAGATGCGCTGGCCGAAACGGGGATTCGAGCCGTAGGCGAGTGTCTCCCGGGCTCGGTCCTCGACACCCTGGATTACCGGCTGACCGTCCGTGCGCAAATGGCACTCCAAGCCGTCCGGGCCCGCCCCGGACTGAATAATCTCGAACTCTCGGAGATCATTGGCCTCTCACATCACAGCCAGACCTCCCGCATGATGAGGCGCCTACAAACGCAAGGTCTCGTCGAGAATTCGCAGACCCACACCAATCGCCATGTCAAATCCTGGCGCCTGACGATCGATGGCCAAGCAGTCCTCGATGCACATGGCCGTACCCGCGCCTTGCGCAAAGCCCAGCGCAAGGCACGCAAGAGCCTCAAGCTCGCCACCGTCCGCAGGCCAGCGGCCCACTCCGACACCAGCCAGCCGACAACCGCCGCCGCCACCGTGAGCGCCACGTTCCGCATGACTGCGCTCAGCCACGAAGTCCTCACAGCGGCCGCAAACCTCAGCGTGGGGGGATCCCAACCCAGCAACCGTGACATCGCCCAGGCCGCGGGTGGCAGGGACGAGGGTCACATTTCAAAGGTGCTCCGCCGTCTCGAGCAACACGGTTTCTTGCAGAACAGCGGCCCCGTCACCGCCGGTGCCCCCAAAGCCTGGAGTCTCACCCCACGCGGCAAGGACCTCTTGGCCACGTTTAGTGGGATTTGAGAATCGCTCCAATCACCAACTACGCTTGCTACATGAGCGATGACAGACGGGTCATCCCCCTACAGGTGACCCTCGACCGCACCCCGCTCGCCAGCGAGACGAGCGCCCTCTACGCAGCGCCCGGTGTGCTCAGCATCGTCACCGTGCTCATCGACCACGACGACGTCCTCATACGCCTCGTCTCGACCTTCATAGCCCACCAACCTGCCGATACCCAGGTCGTTCACGTCGTTCTCGCCGCACCCGGAGAGAGCCCCGAGCTCCACGCCGAAGACCCCGAGATCCACACCGAGGACCATCCCAACCAGCGACTTGACCCGACACACGATCCAAGAGGCTGTGCCTATCACCACATTCACGCACTGATGGAGCGCGTGACCGGGCTGGGACACGAGCTTGCGATAGACCTGCCTGACGACGCCTTCGACGAGCTTGAGCGCGACCGGCCCAGGTGAGCCGGCCGCCCGTGCCCAGCGGTTTAGTGCGATTTGAGAATCACTGCAATCAGAAGCAGTGTGGGTATCAGTGTGTTTGCCATTGTTGTGCAACCTCCTTTCACCCAGAAAGAAGGAGGTCAGCGCAACAAAACACACCATCCACGCGGCTCACTGCAGTGGCTTCTTCAATCCTCTGAACGCGCGGCAGCGGACGGCAACGCCGGTCACCCGCCTCTTCACCCGGCGTACTACACGACGTTCCGTCCTCAGGCCCACCTATCGTGCTGCCGATGCACGTTATGACTCTCGTCCTCGTGGTCACCCGCTTCATCGCGCTCTCCGCCGCAGCTGCCTTGGTCGCAGATATCCTTCATCGCTTCCTCGCGTACCTCAGACGTCTGATCGGGCGGACGAGCGTGGCGGCTGGGGGCGTAGAGGCATGCGGCTTGGCCGGGGCGGACGTGCGTAAGCGAGCGCACGCGAACGCCGGGACCTGTACCTCTGAAAGCCAAATCGGGGAAGCCATCGTCAGCGTGGGGGAGGCCAACGACCCCTACACCGTCACCGGTGGCAAGCTCTATCTGACCGGCCCCTACAAGGGCGCGCCGTCCGGCCTGTCCGTACCTCTACCCGCGAAGGCCAGCCCGTTCAACCTCGGCAATATAATTTCTAGGGCAAAGACCTATATCGATTTCTATACCAAGCACGTCCGCCTCACCTCTACGCGCTTCCCCCAGATCATCGACGGCATCCCGCTGCAGATCAAGCACGTCAACATAGGAATCAACCGCCCAGGCTTCACGTTCAACCCGACTAATTGCCACCCGATGGCCATCACGGGATAAACTGCAACAGACTTCTGACCCACACAAGCAACAACCTCCAAGTAATACGAACAACACCAAGAAGTAAGCAGGAAGACGGCAGGCTCTACAGATCCTTCTCGGCTAAAGCAGGTCTGCGACTTCGTCCGGCCGGCGATCCGCGCAGCGGGCCGGACGGACGAACGTCCAGATCCTGCGCCGCTCGTGCCACCGCATGAGGGTCCTCAATCGGGTACCTCAGCATCGGGGACTGGCAGTACCTCAGGATCTGCATCGGGATCCAATGCTCAAGCCGAGGAATCAAACATTGCCCGTGTCAAGGTCGACCTACCCAAGCAGCTCCCGTCCAGGTTGACTACGTTG
>Ga0182024_10008026_pt1 | contig 22508 bp, 20 predicted proteins | sample P32metaG_FD_120480 | JGI IMG/M metagenome (GOLD analysis project Ga0182024, IMG submission 120480) | Permafrost microbial communities from Stordalen Mire, Sweden - P3-2 metaG (Illumina Assembly) | ecosystem: Environmental > Terrestrial > Soil > Wetlands > Permafrost | place: Sweden: Stordalen... | reverse complement strand
TGAAGCTGCGAGGCCACGATCCCACCACAACAATCGTCGCCGCCTTGCGGGAGATGCTTCAAACAGGGAAATTACCCCCGTTGCCAGCGAAAGCTGCTGCACGCGGCTGAAGTGTCACCGATAAGCAATGCATCGGCGACCCGTCCGCATGCTCGTGCGCCTTCGCGCCAATCCCCTCATGCCAGTTGTGAATCTGTCGCACCATGCCCGGCGATGCCTCGCCTCCCATCGACAGGTGCGTAGCCGTCGCCAGTTGCTCCGGAGTCGCGCAGCCCCGGCCGCCGTTCAATCCCGGCGAGCCGAAACCGCCAAGCCCGGCGTGCTGGTCAAGGCCTTTCCGCATGAGAGTCTGCACTTCATGCGGTGGAACGAAATTCAAGTGGGCGAACCGGCCGCCCGCTTTGGTTGCGGAATTCATAGCTTGTCCTTGTGAGAGAATGTGTGAAGCCATCGACTTGCTGAGCCAGCCGGCGGAGATTCCCTTGGATACCGCCATCAGTTCGGCTTGCGCGTTGCACGGCACCGGGACGACGCTGTATTCGATTCCCGCCCAGCGGTCGATGATAGGGACGCCGCTCAACTCCGGCCGGCGGGAAAGCTCGTCGCGCGTCGCTTCCCTTTTGTGGAGGGGGAGGAAGCCGATACTCTTGCCCGTGCACGTCGGCACCGGCTGCTGCATCAAGTGCAGAACGGCCGACGGCAGCCAGGGCGCATCGCCCCAGTCGGCGGGCTTGGGCGGGTAAACGGTTTTCGCTGCGATGCCGTCGCCATCGGCGGTAGTCGCCGGACGCATCCATTCACAGCTACCGACTGGCAACTCAACATAGCTATGGCAAAACGGCACCACGGAATTATATCCTGACCAGTCGCCACCGGCGGGTAAGATACACTCGCCGTCCCGGTCAACCGCGTCGGTCGTAATAATGCTCACGTCCGCCCGCTCGCCAGCCTGGAGGCTGAAGCCGCTGGGCGCTTTGGCCATCCGGCGGTATCGGAAATCGCTCGGCAGGCCGCGCGACAGGCTGTCGATCTTGCGGGCCATCGCCTCCGGCATGGAGTAGCCGGACCCCGCATGTTGGACAACTTTTTCGGTTCTCATGTCGATCCTATGTTCGCCGTACACCTCTCAACGATTGTACTCAGTCTCTGCAACTGCGGGACAGTGAGCCGCGACAGGTCCCACCCATCACCGCCGGACGCCTCCCAAAGCTCCGATAGCTCGTCCTGCTCATCCCCGGTCAACCGCGAATAGTCGGGAGTCCGGCGAGTGACTGCCGGCAATCCGTCGATCCGCTGTTCCAGGTCCACAATCCTACGTTCAACGCTCATGTCGATCCCTCCGCGTACATCCGTTGCGGCAATGGTTCGCCGACGGCCGTTTGCAGCAACGCGTACAGCCGCTCAAGTTGCTGGTCGGTAATCGCGCTGTAGTCCGGCCTGCCGTCACTGCAGGGCCGGACCAAATCGGTAATCAGCAAATACTCCTGCATTTCCGCCGGCGCCAGGCGCGTCCAGTCGATCGGCGGCGCTGGGTCCGGTATCCGGGCTACCCGCTGCTCCAAGTCCGAGATTCGCGTTTCGATGCTCATCGCTATCGCTCCAATCCCTCAATGCCGCGCTGGAACTCCGACCACGCCGCCGCCAGTTTACTGACGCGTTTTTCAATGCCCGCCATTGTTTGTCCTTTCCGACAGCAGCGCCTCGAGCGCTTCGAGCCGTTGCATCGTCTCCGCCTCGACCACCTTGCCGACGATCCGGTTCAGCAGCTCGACCGCGGCGGTAATGCGGTCGGAGGGCCGGGCTTCGACGTTGTCTCGGATCTGCCGCAGCGTCTCCAGGCATTTCTTCACGTCGTTGGACCGAATCGCCGCCAGGAATTTTTGCCGCTCTTGAGCAACCTTGTTGGCAAGAGGGTTTCCGGGCCCGCCATGATTGCCCACGCGGAAACGGCCCCGGGGACCACGGCCACCGTCCGTTTGTGCGCCGTTTGAAATCGGTGACGGCGGGGGCCTCGGGTTGTCGGCGTTCTCACTCATGCTGATGCCTCTGGCGCGTCCGATTTCTGGCCGCCCCGGAGGTCGGCCCCGCGGCCTGTCGTGCGTCCTGGGCCAACGTCGCCCCACCAAGCCGGTCCAAAAAGGCTCGGCTCCAGCGGCTTCCGCTTCCGACGTGGCGGAGGATGCACGACTGGCTTGCCCGCCACGTCGCCGGGCGTAATTGGCACCACACGGACGCACCATTTCACGTCCCGCCGGCTCCAGCCCCACACTTGGAATCGGGAACCCGACGCCAGCCACGCCCGGAGACGAGGCTCGGCAACAGCCTTGGCGACGCGCGTGCTGACGTGGCCGTCGCTGGTCGCCTGTACGGCCAGCACCGGCTCGCCGGCACGCACGGCCAGGAGGTCAATGCAGCCGAGATAGTCGCGCCGGATGTTGGCGCCGGGTATCCAGCGCTCGACCACGTCGGCGGTGAAGCCATCACGGCGGAGACGGGCCAGGCTCAGGGCGGTGGGGCTCATTGGGCCTCCGGGGCGTTGGCCAGATTGTCGGGCACGTTCGGGGTCATATCTGCCTCATTCGCCGCATGTGTGTCACACACACACGAAAACCAGTTATTCAGCAGCGGCGGGTTTTTTCCGCCGCCTGCTGGGGGGTGTGGGGGGTGTGTGTGAGACACACACACCTTGCGCACCATCGAACAACTCCTGCCGTTTGTTGGCCAGGAACTTCACGTTGCTGCCTTTTTTTTGGTGAACGAAAAGCAGCTCCGAAGCTTCGGCTTCAGCGAGAAAACCCTGAATGTCCCGGTGAGTGATCTTCGACCGGCGGGCCCTTGAGACGATGGCATCCTTTGGCGTCGGTGTCGCCGTGACGAATTCCGCCACGAACTTCTCCGGCGTCCACTCGATGGGCTCGGCTTTGGCCGGCTTGTCGGCATCGGATTTCTTCGGACGGCCGCCCTTCGATGGATCGCGCTTGAGTCTGAACACGTCCAGGGCGGGATCTGCCGCCCAAGTCGGATATGTCCATCGCAGGCCGATCGGCTTCAGCGGCGCCCAGCTTCGTACGACGGCTTCCAGGACGGCGCAGTCGGGCTCCTCATGCTCGCGTAGGACCAGGTGACCGTCAGCGGCCCGGGCCTGGGCACCGGCGCCAGCGCCTACGTCGGTGATGCCCTTGTTCCCCTGAACGCCCTTGGAAGTGTGATGCACCACGACGATTCCCGCGGCACTTCGGCGGGCGTAGTCGATCAGCCGGCGGTAGACGGCCATCATCGCGGTATTGCTGTTTTCGGCGTCGGCCGGAAGAAGCGTGTACAGCGGGTCGATGATGATCAGGCCGTAGTACCCAGCCTCGATGCGCCTGATGATGGTGTCCAGCCCGAATACATCCCATTCCTGCCCCCGAAGCGAGTAGAGGTCGACCATGTCGGCGTACTCGTCGTGAGTGACCCCAAGGCCACCAGCGACGCGCGGCAGGCGGTATGCGATGGTGGCCGGCTCGAGCTCGCCATCGATGATGAGCACGCGGCACTGCATCGTATGGAACATCCCCAGCCACATTCGGCCGGTACATTGGCAGACGGCCAGTTGGAGCACCATCCAGCTTTTTCGCATTTTCGGCGCGCTGATGATGTTCATTACCTCCGCGCGGCGCAACAGCCCGACGATGAGCGGGTCCTGCAGGTCGGGGTTGTCTTTCATCAGCGATCGCGCGGAAACAGACGAAATGGGCGCGGCCGCGGCCGCTGCCCGCTGCATTTTCTCCGCCAGCGCGAACAACTCGCGAGCGGCCCCGGCGACGGGCTCGCCGTTCCGCGGCCGGTACGCTTCCCGCAGCGCCTCATTGCAGATAGAGACCGTCTGCCGGAGCAGCGCCTTCTCGCGGACGATGCCAGCGTAGCTCGCGTAGTGCGACGCGCTGGGGACCGACCCGATGATGGTCGCCAGGTACTCCTTGCCGCCGACCTCCTCAAAGACGCGAGTGCGGATCAGCTCTTCGCGGAGCGTGATGGCGTCGATGGCCTGTCCCTGGTCAGCCATCCGCAGCAGCGCGTCATAGATGGCCTGGTGGTCCTGCTGATACCAGTCGTCGCGGGAGAGGAGCTCGCGGGCGTGGCGGACCACGGCAGGATCGTCGGCGATGATCATCGACCCAAGCAGACCGATTTCCGCGTCGATAGAGTGCGGCGGCAGTGCCATGTCTGGCGCGATCGCCATGAATCGACCATTACTGTCCGCCATGGTGCCTCCCGCGCTCGAGGCGGCCGATGATGCGGCCGCCGACGACCTGCCCGCGGAGCAGGCCAGCCCGGCGCAGCCCGCGCGTGGCGGCCGTCGCCGGCCACGACAGGACCGTCGTCGTCCGCGGCATGGCGCGGAGCCAGGCGAGCGCGTCGCGGAGGGTCTCATTGGGCAGGTCGTCCAGCGGCACTTGCCGCCGTGGGCTGGGTCGGGATATGCTCTCTTGCATCGGATGCTTTGGTTAGCATCGACTCTGGCGGACCCGTTTGCTCACGGGTCCGCTTTTTTGTGTGCGGTCACACGCACCCCGCCGCGGCCATCCTGGTCCGGGCGGCGTCGATCTGCTTGCGGCGCTGTAGAGGCGTCGGCTCGGACGGATCGGCGTCGGGGTCGGTCAGCGCGCGGATGAAGCGCTCGACGGCCTGCCGGGAGGTGACCAGGCCGGCCGGGACCTTGACGGTTTCGAGGCGGATCTTTTCCCCGTTCGATGCCTTCGCGCCGGTCTGGGCGTAGCGGTAGATCGACGCGGAATGGGCCGGCTTGCGCGTCCGGCGGTTTCGGAACGGGGGCAGGCCAGCCGCCTCCCGCAGGTCGATCAGGTCTTCGTTGAGTACATCGATCATCAGTCACCTCGTCTGTTTGCGACAGATGGCATGATGGGCGCGGGCGACCGGTGGAAACTTTTTGGAAACATTTGCGCGCGTAAAAAGGCCCGGAAAACACGGGGTTTCCGGGCCAAAAAGATTCGCGGGAAACAAATAGGAAACTATTGCCGGCGCTTTGTCTGCTCTTTTTCGGCGGAGGCCAGGGCGCGTTTGATCGCTTCAGGGTCTTCCGGCCTTTCGCCGCGCCGGCCATCATTGGAGGCGCGTACTCGCCTCGCCACGCCGACCGTCAGTCCGCTGCCTCCGGGATACTTCTTTGAGACGGCGCTGGCGCTCATCCCCGACAGGCGGCAGAACTCCGCCGGCTTCAGCGGAGCCGCGTCGTCGCCGGCGATCCGGAGCTCATCGAGGTTCGCCACGTCGATCGGGTTGACCACGTGGACGCGCTGCACCTTTTCGCGCTCCGCCGGCGGGTCGGGCCAGCCGTTGCGCCGCGCCTGGATCGTCGCCAGGTCGTGCTCCAGATACACGAATGCCAGCGTGTGTTTGCTGCGGTAGAGGGTCAGGCGGACGCGCTGGTGATGGATCGGCCGGCCAAGTTCCGGTATGGGTTCGTCGTGGTATCTGGCGAGCCACAGCGGCTCGACACCAATGGCCTCGGCTGCTTCGCGGCCCGGCAACCATCTTCCGTGCGCGTCCAAGAACACGCGCTCGCCGTGGTGTCCAAGCTTCTCGGCGATTCGCGACAAGTGGTCCCGCCGGTAGTACCATCGCTGTAGCAGTCGGCCGTTTTTTCGCAAAGCCCATTCCCGGCACGCACCCAGCTTGGCGCCGCTGAGATAGATACATCCGTGGTCGTGCCAGTAGCGGAGCGTCGATCCATCCACCGCGTAGCCGATGGTGGCGACGGCCTCGGCAGGCGTTGCCCATGTACCTTTTTCGGGGCGAGGCTTCCTCCTGATTTGCTTGCACAGGTCGGCAAGGTCGCGACGGAAGTACACGACCTTCCACGCGCCTTTACCTTTAGGGAAGTATCGCCTGTCAGTCGCGATCTTCTTGCCAATTAGAGGGTGTGGCTTGCCTTCATCACCAGAGTATGTTCGCAGGAACGCCACCGTCATTCCGTAAGTGGCGAACGCCTGGGGCCGGGTCAGCCAGCGGGGATCATCCTTTTCCGTCCGCTGCGCCTTCCGGATCTCAGCCATATCTTCCTTACTCACGTACAGCCGGGGCGGCCCGACGCCACCCGTCGCCCGCCGGCGCGTTTCTATCGCCCTGCCCAGCGGCGGAGCATTCTTCGCGCTCACCCAATCCTGGACCGAACGTCTCATGCTTGGGGAGAAATCCCCCACCCATTGCCACGTCCCATCCGAATCCGTGAACTCGTCAGGGCCTTCGGATATCTGTTGCCGATTTGTTGCGATCATATGTACCTGTCTTTCGTCGGGCCGGCCCCGCCGGCGGGCGGACAGGTGAGGCGCCGCGCCGGAGGGACCGCTTGGCCGGCGGCGTTGCAACGCTGGCAGCCGTCCCGATGCTTATAGTTTACCCGATCTTCGCGATTACTTCGTCCGCCCTCTCCTGGTCAGCCTCGGCGTATACCTCGGTGACAGCACTCCCCAGCCTGTGGCCAAGCACGGTCTGCGCGATGTCGATGCCCTCGCTGGCGCGGAGCTTTGTGGCGATGGAGTGCCTTATCTGGTGAGGATGGAAATGGTGTTCGTCCTGCCATCGCTTCAATGCCTCCCACTTCTCCGGCCCCAGCCGTGCCTTCCATTCCTTGTCCGTCTCGGCGCGCGTCTGCCGCTTGCGTTTCGGGACCAGAACACGGCCACGGGCCAGGTCTTCCGGCGGAGGAAATGCCCGCTCACACGCCCGCGCAATCGCCTTGGCGTAGCTGTTCTTGTTGTACCGCTTCCCCGGGGCGTGCTTCGGGTTCCGTCGGCGGTTGTCGCCGGGGCCGTTGCCGTACCCGACCGGCGTTCCGCCTGCAATCCGAGCCTCATGCAGCGCTTCGAGTCGCTGGGCCTCGGCTTCCGCCGGGCTGAAAACGTAGGCGTCGGGGTCGAGCTTAAGGAATGGGGTCAGGATCTCCTGGGCGCGGGGGCCAATGGAAATGACCCGCTTGTGCCCGTGGCCTTCGGTCTTGTGCCGACGTGGGCGGTATTTCCACACCTTGCCGCTCCGGTCGACGTCGCGGGTCCGCATGATGCACAGTTCCCCGCCACGGGCGCCGGTCAGGCGTTGAAGCTGAAGCATCGCCTTTACCTGCCGGGACACGAAGGGAAGCACGGCGTCAACGTGGGCATCGGCAACCGGCTTCACCGGCTCGGTGTCATGGGCAGTCGTCTTCCCCCTCCGCAGACCCGGCACGGTCAGCAGCGCCTGGAAGATCGACGCCGGGACCAGCTCATTCTCCGCGCCCCACTTGAACATGCGGCGCAGCCAACCGACTTGCTGGTTGATGTACTGCCGGGACCACTTCACGCGCATACCGTGAGGTTTTTCGTCCTTCACCGGCTCTGGCCTGGCGTCAACCATTGCCTGGCGAACCACCTTCAGCGAGCGGGGGCCAAGGTTGATGGCGGGAGTGTCGCCGTAGAGGCGGTTGAGGAATCGGAGCGCGGCTTGGATTGACCCAACCGCGGGCAGGGCTTTTCCATCGGCGTCGGTGTAGTACGTTCTGGCGTGTTGCCAAAAGGCATCGGCCAACTCCAGGACCATCAGCGGCAATGTTCCCTTCGCCGGCTTCGGTGGCGTCTGCCGGTTGCGGGCGATCCATTCCCCGACGACGCGGGAATACATGTCCCGGCTGGCTTGGGTGCCGTGGCGTCCGAGATAGACGCGCTCGCCGTTGAGCCTGACGAATGCGCGGCCGCTGGACTTGTGCAGGCAATACTTGGGTTGAAGGGAAGGGGGACGGGCCATAGAGCCTCCGAAAACGGGGGTTATGGGGTCAGTGACCCCGAAACCCGGTGATTTCGGCCGCTCATCCCGTTCGCGGGAAGGTACGCTAAGTCGCGTTCGGCGTGATGGTTACCTACACTGGGCGTTGAGGGATTTGAACCCCCGACCTCCACCTTGTAAGGGTGGCACTCTAGCCGCTGAGTTAAACGCCCGGATGGGCCTGGATGCTCGATATCCTTTTTACGAGTATCATGGCCCATTGTTTGACGGAAGCCTATCGCGGCAAAGCGGGAAGGTAAAGCGCGGGTGGTTTGCATACCGTCGACGACGTCCCCGAACAACCGATCCGAACCGTCGCGTAGCTCCGGTTTCGGCGTGAAGGAACAAGGCGTGACATGCCAACCGAATTCGCGACGCCGTCAGCGGCGTTCACCGCGAAAACTTCGCTGTCATTTCCACGTGTTCCCCGGCCTGGATTTGAACGTCGTTCAGGTGAAGGCGGCCGGAGGGGAAGCTGATGAGCGGGCGGGTCGTGTTGTTGTACTTGTTGATGGTGGGACGGATGAACGTGACGATCAGCGGGCCCAGGGCCTCGTCGCCCTGGCAGTCGAGGTTGGAGATCCTGGCGTTCATGTGGTCGTCGACGTCCACCCGCGCGGTGAAGCGCATGCCGGCGGGGATGAAGCCGACGATCGTGCTCAGGTGAAGATCGATCAGCAGCGATCGCGGGCCGACGCTCTGGAGGTCCAGGTGCGTCGAGCGGATGGTGATCCCGGTTCCGGCTGCCTGGTAGCGGGACATCGCCAGCACCAGCTTTTGCAGGTCGTCGTGGCTGACGTCGAAATGGACCGTCCCCTCGCGTGCGTCGGCCAGCATAAGCATCGGCTTGCCGTCGCGGTCGTGCTGGAGGTCGAGGCGGACCTGGGTGCCGGTGACTTCGAGGTTGATCCTGGATTTGTGGTTGACCATCGGCTCGGCAACCATTTCAAAATGCTCGACGGCCAGGGACTTGGTTGTGGCGGCGTAGTCGCCGATGCGGGCCAGCTTGTGATTGGGGTTGACCACGGCATGGGACAGGTCGACGCGCATCTGGTCGACTACCGGGTATCGGCCGCCCTCGAAGTCGACGGCGTGTTCCGGGTCGTGAATGGTGAAGACGTCCTTCCACCCGCCGTTCATGGAATCGGCCAGTTGACCGCCGGTCCTGGGCAGATCGTCGGTGGCCAGTGGGAAACAGCAGAAGCCCTTGGCGCTGATCCATGCCCGGTCGGGCTCGCGGGTCTTGGTGGCGCTGGAGACGCGCGCGCTGCTGGCGGGCGTGGTGCAGCCGAGGAGAGCAGCGAGCACCAAGACGATCAGGATCGGCGCGGGAGCAACTGTCCCCGCTGTCTGTTGATTGGTATTCATGGCCTTGGTACTTGGGCAGCGACCGCGGTTGGGAAGGCACACCGCCGCATTAGGCGGCGGTATTCTAGCAACCGAATGCCAGGCTGACGAGAAGCCTCGCAGGATTGTTCGGAAGAAATCTCCGGGTGCGGCGAGGTGACGACGTGACCAGTTCCGACCCCGGCCGTCGCTAAAAAGTAGCCACGCCCTATAATCCCCGCCCCTATGTCACAAGCCAGTCGGCGCGCCGCTGCCGGGCCGCGCAGTGTTCTCACGCTCGTCCTGTGCACGGTGCTGCACGCGTTCACGCATGCCTATGGCACGCTGCTGGTTCCGCTTTACCTGCTGATCGTGGCCGACCTCAAGCTGGGCGGGGTGAGAGCGGCATCACTGATCGTAACGGTCTATGGGCTGGTCTATTGCATGGGGAGCTACGGGGCGGGGATAGTGGCCGACCGGACCAATCGCAAGACGCTGCTGGGTCTGGGGTTATTGGCCAATGCGGCCGCACTGCTGCTCATGGGGCTGACCCGGCGCTACGAGGTGGTGCTGGCGCTGGCGGTTCTGGCGGGGGTTGGCGGGACATTTTTCCACCCGGCGGCCAGTGCGCTGGTGCCGGCCCATTTCCCTAAGTCCCCGGGCATGGCGATCGGGCTGCTGGGAATGGGGTCGGGCCTGGGGTTCTTTGCCGGGCCCCAGTATGCCGGCTGGCGGGCCCAGGCGGCTGGCTGGCACCTGTGGCAGGTGGCGGCCTGGCAACGGCCCTGCGTGGAACTGGGCGGCGCGGGGCTGGTCTTCGGAGCGCTGTTCATGTGTTTGGCGCGCGAAGCGCCACGGCGCGAGCACACCGAGGGACCGGCATTGCCCAAGGGGTTGCCGCTGCGAATCCTGGCGATTGGCGGCGTGCTGGGGTTGCGGGACTTCGCCGGCGTGGCGGGGCTGTCCCTGGCCAGCATCTATCTGCAAAAGGCGCATGGGTTGGACGCCGCTCGAACGGGGCTGATCGTCGGCGAAATGATGCTGCTGAGCGTGCTGGTGAACCCTCTGGCGGTCTTCCTGACGCCGGGCAAACGCCGGCTGCCGGCGCTGGTCGTTGTGTTGCTTGCCGGCGCCGCTACCGCGTCGGTTATACCGTATGCGCCGCTGCGTTATACGCTGCTGGTGCTGTGCGCTTTCCAGACGTGTCAAATGGGGAGCTACGGCGTCAGCGATGCCGCCATGCTGGAGCGCGTGTCGGCAAACGTGCGCGGGCGGGTGGTGGGGCTGTTCCTCATCGTGGCCGGGACGTTTTCTTCGACCGGGCCGTGGGTCATGGGATGGTGGACGGACCAGCTCGGCGTGCGCGCGTCAGACCCTCAGGCCTATGCCCCGCTGTTCGGGTCTCTGGGGGCGATGATGGCGCTGGCAACGCTTTCCACGCCGATTATCGCTCGGTTGGGACAGCGGGGGTCAACGGGGAAGGACGAATTTGAGCGGATAGACCCGCTGACGGAAGTGATGCCGGCGACGCTGGAGCCGGCGGGGTGAAGGTTGACGTACCCTTTCAATCGCGGCGCACTTGCCTAGAATCACTTGACTGTGACGATGCCCGAACCATCTCCGCCCGGTCCGCAGCCGCAATTTCCGGCTTCGGTGGGCTTCTTGCCCCCGCAGGCGCCGCCGCGGCCGTTCCTGGACGTGCCGGCACTGCTGGAATTGAGCGAGCCGGTCGGACGGGTCTCGCGGCTGTGGTTCCTGGGGGGCGGCGTGCTGCTGATCATGGTGATGACCGTTGCCGCGTCGTCGGCCGAGCCGCGCATGCGCGATGCGGTGCATGTCCTGTCGGGGCTGGCGATGATCGGGCTGATGGTCGGGCTGTCGGGGATGACCGTTTATCTGGTCCGCAAGTTCCGCCAGGAGCAGCAGGCGGTTGAGTCGGCCGGGGAACTGGTGCAGCTCCGGCATTGGCCGCAGGCGGCGATGTTGCTCGAGCAGTACCTTTCCCGCCCGGCGCGTACTCACCAACTCCGCACGCAGGCGCTGATCTATCTGGCATCGGTGCTGAATCGCTACCATCGCTTTGCCGACGCCATTACCGTACAAGAATACCTGCTCGACAGCGGCACGATTGATATGGGGACGGCGTACGGCCTGAAGCTGGGCCGGGCGATGGCCATTCTCCGCGAGGACCATCTTTTTGACGCCGACCGCGCCATCTCCGAGCTCCGCCGCATTGGCCCCGAAGACATCGACTCGGCCGGCTTGGCGCTGGTCGAGATCTACCGCGATGTGAAGACCGGACACCCCGCCGAGGCGATCGATCTGTTCGAGAAGAAGCTGGCGGCCCTGCGCGACCAACTGGGCCACCGGGTTGCCGATGCCTACGCCCTGGTCGCCCGGGCCTACGACCTGCTGAACCGCTCCGCCGAGGCCCAGGCCGCGTTTGAGAAGGCGACGTTGCTCGCCCCGCCGGGCGAGCTATACCGGCGTTACCCGGAGGTCGAAAAATTGAAGGACCGGTACCAGCCTGCGGTGGCACCACCGGAGGCAGCATAAATGTCCGTTGTCAGTGGTCAGTTGTCAGTTGTGAGGGCGATTCAATTTTGCAATGCCTCACGATTGAGGACTAACCCATTGACAACTGACCACTGACCACTGACAACGGACCACTGACTAATCAATATGCTCTCGGCTGAAGCCGCCATTACTCGTCTGCGACGCGACCTGACAGTGGGTTCCCTGGTCAAGGGAGTCCTTCTGGCTTCGATCTTCGCTTCGTTCTTCGTTCTGCCTTATGTGGCCCCGAAAGTAGACTCGACCATCGGGCTGCTGGTGGTCGGTTTCATCTGGCTGGCCCTCACCTACACCAGCGCCCGCGGCTCACGCCTTGCCGCCGATTCACCGGCTTTGATCGCCTCTGGCGACTTCGAAGAAGCCGAACGGCACATCGACCTGGCATTACGCAGCTTTTCGTTGTTTCGGACGGCCAAACTGCAAAGCCTGCACCATCTGGCCCTGCTCCGGCACGCCCAGCGCCGCTGGCAGGAGGCGGCGCTGCTGTGCCAGGCCCTGCTGGGCCAGCGCCTCGGCTCGCTTCAGGGGCTGAGTAAGCCGTCCCGACTGCTCCTGGCCGACGCCATGATGGAACTGGGTGACCTGCGCGGCGCCCATGAGGCGCTGGCCGAACTCCACGGCCAGCGGCTGTCGCTTAACGAGACGCTCAATCTCCTCGCCGTCCAGTTGGACTACGAGTCGCGCGTCGGTGCATGGGCGGCGATGATCAGCGGGGTGATGAGCAAGGTGCAGTTGGCCGAGTTGATGCCCGCCATCAATGCCGCCCGGGCCCAGGCGATGCTTGCCTTGGCCGCGCGCAAAGCCGGCCGGCCGGACCTGTCCGACTGGCTTCGCAAGCGAGCCGAACTGCTGAGCGATGTCCCGGCATTGCAAAAGGAACGGCCCATCCTGGCGGAATTGTGGCCGGGACGATGACGATGGGTTCAGGGGGTTTCCAAGCGTCTCATGGTCCGATAATCAGCACCTTGGCGCCAGTGAGAACCGCATGTTTTCCCGCCCCAACCCCTTGTTTTGCCCTACATCATGATCGGGGGTAGAGTCTTCCATGAAAGGCCGGCACGACGCCATTCTGCGAACTTTGTACCGGCTTCGGGACGTATTGCAAATGCATGGTGCTCCTGTTGCCGGCGCGTCGGTGAGCGGCATCGGCATCGTGGTGATCAGCCTTTGGTTTTGGCGCGAGGCGGCCCGTGTTGCGGATGGAACAGGGGCGACACATCCCAGGCTGGCGGTTGATTCGGTCCGGTTCATTGCTGTTGCCGGGATTGCCGCCGCACAGGTCGTGCTGTTTACTTGCGTCGTGAACCGCATTTACCGCCCGACGATTTTTGACGATGTTCTCAAGCGCGCCTTGGGGTTGATCTGTGCCGTCTCACTGGCAGCGGCGGCGGTGTTGGCAATGCTCGCTAAATAAGGAATTCGACAATGAACCAGATGTTTTGGTCCGGCGGGGTAAAGTCGCGAGTCCTTTCACGGCAGGCCTGCCCTGAGCCTGTCGAACGGGCCCGAAAGCCATGGCGCGGACGGCTGGCCATCGCCACGGCCATAGCGCTGGCATGCGCGACCTGCGGCAGAAACAACTCAACCGCTTCCGCGCAACCCGCCCCTCCGCCCGTCGCGGTGCCGGCCGTCCCCGCTCAGCCGGTGGCACAGGCGGCCCTGGACGATGCCCATGCCCAATTGGCCGCAAAATTCGTGGAGGCCGCCGAGCACATCCTGCACAACGGCATTCCCGGCGCTCACCAATGGCAGCAGGGCGCCGCTCTTCTGGAGGCCGCCTGCACGCTCGATCCCAAGGAGCCGAGCTACCCGCGCCTGCTGGCCGAAACCTGGCGTCAGCTTGGGGACGACGACCAGGTCATCGCCGCCCTCACCAGGTATCGCGCGGCTGCAAGTGCGGCCAACATGCCAGAGGACCAGGTCGTTCAGGTGGAACTCATCGATCGCTACCTGAGCAGGATGGAGACCGTCGATAAGCGGATCGGGTATCTCCGCGACGTGCTGGCCATGCCGGCGCTGGCGCCGGAAGTGAAGGCCCACGCGGCGGTCCTGTGCGTGCCGCTCCTGGCGCAACGGAGCAACGCCGAGGCCGAAGGAATGGTCGGTCAGGCGCTTCGCCTCGATCCGCTCAACATGGAGGCGCTGCGGCTGCAATACCAGATTGTGGCGCGGCAGGGCTCGCCGCTGGAGCGCATTCACGTGTTGCGGGAGATGGTGCTGAGCAACCCGTGCCAGTGGCACGTGCTGGAGGAGTTGGCGCGGCAGCTCAGTGAGGCCGGTCTGGCCGACGCATCGCTGGAATGGTACCGCTGGGTACTGGCGGTCAATTTCCGCGCCGGGACCGTTCCGCCAATCGACACGCTGCTGGACTTTGCCGCCCAGTCCTATGCCGCCGGCCAGTACGCCGACGCCGACCTGCTGGTGAACCGGGTGATCGAATCAACCCCGCGCGATCCGAACGCCTGGTTCATGAGACTGGCATTCGACAAGACCAATCCTGAGCGTCAGGCGGCTTATGGGCAGGAACTGGAGATCGCCAAGCGCATCTTTGTGATCCAGGCGGCCAACGTTGCCAAGAAGATCATGGGCCCGGTGAAGATAGCCGGCGCCGGCGCACCCGAAGCCGTGCCGGCGACTGAACCGGCAACCCAGCCCATCGACGTGCACGTCGATCTGACCGGGGTCAAGGACGAAGACCTCAAGACGATCATCGCCCGCATCGAGCAGGGCCAGGCGCCGCCCGGCATGGCGGATTTGTTGGTGTCAGCCATTTCTGACATCGCGTGGTTCCACATCTACTTCGAGGACGCCCCCGATGAAGCGGTGCAATGGGTGACCATGCTGAAGGCGATCGTGCCAGCCAACGACATCCGCGCCATTCGGCTGCAAGGGTGGCTCGATCTCACCACCGGCGACAGCTTTGCCAGAATGGGCCAGGCCGCTGAGGCCCTCCGTCGATACTCCCGGGCCCATGCCGGGCTCTCGAAGATTCAGGATATCGACCCGCTGGCGATGATTGGGATCATCCGGATGACCGCAGGCGGGGTGGTTCAGGAGTTGGCCCAGGCTGCCCCGGCGCAGCCGGCGCCTTTGGCGGGCCCCGGGCGGGTGCCCGCTACCCGGCCAGCAATGCCGGTCACGCGCCCGGCGGGGATCGCGCCGCCGACCGTCGCAAAGGGGCCAGCTACCGCGCCGGTAGCCCGAACCAACGCCCCAGCCCCGTCAACGCTTCCAGCGCTGACGCCGGTTGACACTCTGAAGAACTATGCCGCGGCCGACGCCATGGCCAGACAGCTCATGGCCCGCACCCGCATCGGGCTGGCGGCGGCCATGGTGCGCGCTGCTTACCGCGACCGAAAGCTGGAGCCCGACGTGCGCCCCGACGCCGCCGCCATCCGCGCCGAACTCGACAGGAACGACCCTTCCCTGGCCCGTTGGGTGCACATCATCGACACGCCCCAACTGTTCTACCTGGTCATCGGCACGCCCATTAAACTGCCGCACAAGCTCGGTGAGCCGATGCTTGCCAACGTCAGCATCCAGAACATCAGCTCGTACAACATCACCGTCGGGCCGGACGGCGTAGTCTCACCGGACTTGTTCTTCGACGACTGGATTGGAATGAACGGCGCGAGGCAGTTCCCGCGAGCGGCTTACGACCGGATCGCCAATGTGCTGGTGCTGCCGGCCCAAACCATGTCGAGTCAGATCGTACGGCTGGACCAGGGCCCTGTCGCCGCTGCCCTTCGCGAAAAACCATCCAGCGACGTGACCATGTTCGCCAGGGTCACCACCAACCCGACCGCGCGGGACACGGAAATCGTCCCGGGGCCGGCAGGCCTCCGCCGCGAATTCCAGAAGCCATTTGTCCGCAAGAATTCGGCGATGCCGGATAATGTCAAGGAGCAGCAGGTGCTGGCGGGGCTCAACGGGCTGCCTTCGGAGAAAATGGTCGTGCTGGACGAGCTGCAGGCCCACGTGCTGGCGGCGCGCGAACCCAACGCCGACGGCCGCACGCTCGCGCTGGCGCCGGAACTCGGCAATGAAATCACCGCGGAACGCAACGACTCCATTCCCGACGTTGCCGCCTGGGCAACTTACCTGGAAATCCAACTGGCCAAGCCTGCCGACAAGGCCAAGCTGGTCGGGGAGCTGGCCAGCTCCCACGACTGGGAGGTCCGCCTGCTGGCGGGCGTCGCGGCGATGGACCTGCCGTCCAAAGACGACCGCAAGGCGATCGGAGAACGGCTGGCGCACGACACGATGCCCATCATCATTCAGTTCGGTGCAGCCACACGGCAGGACCTGGACCAGCCGACGAGCCGCCCGGCCATGGAGCCGCAGACCCATTCGCGCACCGCCCCGGAAAGCACGCCAGCAACGGCGCCGTCAGGCCCGGCGCTGCCCGCCGGTCCCACGCCGCTGTCGGAAGGACCGGCACTCGGGCCGGCGACGCAGCCGTAGCGTTCGTCTACGCGCTGGCCGCCACCGGCGGGCGCAGGTGGGACTGGAGGTATGCCCCGGTGTAGCTCTGCTTCACCTCCGCTACATGCTCGGGGGTGCCTTGGGCGACGACCTGGCCGCCGGCTTCGCCGCCCTCGGGGCCCATGTCGATGATCCAGTCGGCACACTTGATCACATCCAAATTGTGCTCGATCACCAGCACGGTATTGCCCATGTCGGCCAGCCGGTTCAGCACCATCAGCAGGTTGTTGATGTCCGCGAAGTGCAGGCCGGTGGTCGGCTCGTCGAGCACGTAGAGCGTGTGCCCGGTCGCGCTCTTGCCCAGTTCGCTGGCCAGCTTCACGCGCTGGGCCTCCCCGCCGGACAGTTGCGTGCTGGGCTGACCCAGCTTGATGTAGGAGAGCCCGACGTCATTCACCGCCTTGAGCATGCGGTGCATCGCAGGGTGGTTCTCGAAGAACGCCAGCGCTTCCTCGACCGTCATGTCCAGGACCTCGGCGATCGTTTTTCCGCGGTAGTGGATCTGCAGCGTCTCGGCGTTGTAGCGGGAGCCGTGGCAGACTTCGCAGTTGACATAGACATCGGGAAGGAAGTGCATTTCGATGCACTTGGTCCCCTGGCCCTGACAGGCCTCACACCGCCCCCCTTTGACGTTGAAGCTGAACCGGCCCGCCTCATACCCGCGGATTTTCGCCTCGCGGGTCTTGGTGAAGACCTTGCGGACCTCGTCGAACACTCCGGTGTATGTAGCGGTGTTGGAGCGCGGCGTGCGGCCGATGGGGGACTGGTCGATCTCGATGACCTTGTCCACCCGGTTGGTGCCGTTGAGCGCCTTGTGCTCGCCGGCCTTCAGCTTCGAGCCGTAGAGTTTTCGCTTGAGCGCGGGGATGAGAGTCTGGTTGACCAGAGTGGACTTGCCCGACCCGCTGACGCCGGTGATGCAGACCAACCCGCCTAGGGGGATTCGCACGTCGATGTTCTTGAGGTTGTTCTCGCGGCAGCCCTTCACTTCCAGCGCCCCGTGCTCGCGGCCGACGTGGCGGCGCCTGGGCGGGGCGATAATGGCGCACTCGCCGGTCAGGTATTTGACGGTGATGCTGTGGCGCTGGTCGAAGACTTGTGGCACCGGGCCGAAGGCGACCAGGTTTCCTCCGTGGGCTCCGGCGCCGGGGCCGATGTCGATCATGTAGTCGGCGGCGCGGATGCAGTCCTCATCGTGCTCGACCATAATGACGGTGTTGCCGATATCGCGCAGGCGCAGCAGCGTGCGGATGAGGCGTGCGTTGTCGCGCTGGTGCAGGCCGATGGTCGGCTCATCGAGCACGTAGCAGACGCCGACGAGTCCCGATCCAACTTGCGTGGCCAGGCGGATGCGCTGGGCCTCGCCGCCGGAGAGTGAGCCGGTCTTGCGGTCCAGGGTGAGATAGCCGAGCCCCACGTCGTACATGAACCCAAGTCGTGCCCCGATCTCGCGTACGATGGGCTCGGCGATTTTTTCCCCCTCCACGCTCAAGCGCAACTCCTCGAAGAACTGCTTGGCGCCCTCTACGGTTAAGCGGGTGACGTCATCGATGCTGTAACCGGGCAAAACGACGGGACTGCTTTCAGCCGCTTGCGGCTTCGCGATCGACTCCCCCAACGTATGCAACCGCACCGCCAGCGCCGCCTGCTTGAGCCGTTTCCCTCCGCAGACCTCACAGGGCAGCTCAGACATGTAGGCGTGCAGGCGGCTCTTCACCCATTCGCTCTCGGTGTGTTCGAAGCGCCGTTGCAGGTTGGGGATGACCCCCTCGAACCAGGTACCGGTAGCCAGGTCCCCTTTGGCGTCCGTGCCATACATCAGGACCGCCTGGACCTTTTTGGGGATGTCCTTATAGGGCTCCGTGTAACTGCACGCAAAATCCCGGCAGAACTGGCGGAGCACCCGGCTGTAGTAGATGTTCATCCGCTTGCCGTTCTTGCGCCACGCCTCCACCGCGCCGTTCTCCAGCGAGAGGCTTTCGTCGGCGACGATCATGTCCGGATCGAACTCGAAAGTGGTGCCGAGCCCGTGGCAGCTCGGGCACGCCCCGTGCGGGGAATTGAAGCTGAACAGCCGCGGCTCCAATTCCGGCAGCGAGACCTCCGGATGGACCGGGCAGGCGAACTTCTCGCTGAAAGTCTGGTCCGTCCAGGCAGCGTTCGCCCCATCGCCGGTCCCAACCGAAACGATCACCAGTCCTTGTGACAATTTGAGTGCCGTCTCGATCGAGTCGGCCAGCCGGGAGCGGATTTCCGGCTTGAGGACGATGCGGTCCACGACCGCTTCGATGTTGTGCGCAAACGTCTTCTTCAGCGCCGGCGCTGCCGCCGGCGTGGGCAGGTCGTGGATCGTCCCATCCACCCGGGCCCGCACGAAACCCTGCTTGTGGATCGCCCCGAAGGTGTCCTTGTGCTCCCCCTTCTGCCCGTGTACTAGCGGCGACAGGACCATCACCTTCGTGCCGGCCGGGTATTTCATGACCGCATCGACGATCTGGCTGGCCGTCTGGCTGGCGATCACCCGCCCGCAGACCCAGCAGTGCGGCGTCCCGGCGCGGGCGAACAGCACGCGCAGGTAATCGTAAATCTCCGTGGTCGTGGCCACCGTCGACCGCGGGTTGCTGCTGGCCGACCGCTGCTCGATGGCGATCGTCGGGGGCAACCCCTCGATCTCATCCACCTCCGGCTTCTGGAGCTGATCGAGGAACTGCCGGGCATAGGTGGAGAGCGACTCCATGTATTTGCGTTGCCCCTCGGCAAAGACCGTGTCGAACGCCAGTGTGGACTTGCCGCTGCCGGAGAGTCCGGTGACGACCACGAGCTGGTCGCGAGGGATCTCGACGGTGAGGTCCTTGAGATTGTGTTCCCGCGCACCGCGGATTCGAATGGATCGGCTTGGGGTCATGGAGTTTCCGTCAGGTCGTCGCGCCGGCGGAAGCACCACGGCTTCCGACAAGCCGCATCATGCATTCCGTAAGGACGTTGTCCGGTACGGCGAGGGGACAGGAAGTATACGCCGAGCGGGGCGAGCGCGTCGAAGGCATCCCATCAAAGTAGGCGGTAAAAGCGATGACGAGCGAGGCGAACGCCGCGCCGGGACCAGGGCTCGGTAGGATTGCGCGAATCGCGAATGCCGAGTGACATTGACAATTTTAAGGTGGCCAGCGGACAATGCCCACATGGCGTACTTCTTCCTGCCCAAATCAACTGCCTCGACAGTCAGGTCGAGGCGTACCCGTCCGACCAAACTCAGCCGATAGAATGTCCGGGCCATAGTTCAAAGGGCAGTGATGCCGCTTACACGAGGTATTCGATGGTCGCTGTAGTTCAAGCCCCGGTAAAGATGATTGAAAACGTGGCGTCGCTTCACTTCCCTCCCAAGGCAGACCAGCGTCTCCAAACGCTGATGGACCGCAATACGAACGGTCTTCTGACGCAAGAGGAGCGAGACGAATTGGCCTCGCTGGTCGAATTGAGCGAAGCTATGGCGTTGGTCCGCGCACAGGCGCTGCACCTTCTTGGACGGAAGCCTGCATGAAGGCGCGGCGGAAACTTGCTGACAGTGCCGAAAAGCGCGCTGGCGAGCGATGCGAGTACTGCCGCATGCACCAGTCGCTCCAAGGCGCAACTTTTCACCTCGAGCACGTTACTCCGAGCTCAAGACATGGTAGTTCAGACCTCACTAATCTCGCGTGGTGCTGCCCCTCATGCAATCTGCACAAGTCAGATCGGATAGAAGCAGTGGACCCATTAAGCGGGTCAACCGTCCCTCTGTTCAACCCTCGGCAAATGGTATGGCTTGAGCATTTTCGGTGGGAGGGTCGTCATGTGGTCGGTACGACTCCTGTGGGACGCGCCACGGTGCTCGCGCTGTGCTTGAACCACCAACGCAGGATCTTGATTCGGCAGGCGGAAGAACTGTTCAACCTGTTTCCGCCGTGATCGATCTGTCGCGGTCTTTAAAATGCGAGATGGCTCATCACTCTTTGACAGCAACCGCGAGAAACCCATGCACATCTCTTGCTTGTCGTGGCGCGCAATACCTGCGTTTCTTGTAGCATTGCTCATCCCCGCGTTGCTCAAACCGGCCGCAGCCGACGACACTCAAACCGGTGCCTCGGCCAAACCCAAAGTCGCCGTCTTTCCCCTCGCCGGCGATATGAGCGACGATGCCCGCGAAAAGTGCGGGTTCGCGTTGCGGAAAAAGCTGGACCGCGACGGCGCTTATGAACCCATCGCCGGGCCGGACATGAAGGACCTGGTGGCCGATGTCGATCCGCCGATCGGATATGACACTCCGGTTGAGACCGTCAGGAAGCTGGGCGTCGGCGTCGATGCCACGGTCCTCATCTGGGGCGAGTTGAAAAACGCCGGCCCGGGCCACGGATCGATCCACGGCACCCTCCGGCTGAAGGTCCTCGACCTCCGCGACAAGAGCCCCAAGCCACGCGAGGTGACCGGGAACATCAACGAGCCGACCGACTTGCGGTTTGTCACCGAGCGGGTGCTGGAAACCCTGCCCGGCGTGGCCAAGTTCGAGCACCCCAACGAGGAACCGGTCCACGACGATGAGCTTTCCAAATCACTATGGGCCAAAAACCCCAACCTGGTTGCCAACGGCGACTTCTCCGACAGCGGGGCGTGGGCCGCGCTTTATCGGTCGGAAAAGTACAGCGTGAAGACCAGTGACGTGCTGCCCGAGGTCGACAAGGTCAACATCTACCGCATGCCGGCGGAGAAGCCGGGGCAGGGGCCCGACAACGTTCTGGCCATGCGCCTCTCGAAAGAATGTGCCGAGAACAACGGCATGGCATGCCTGTCGGAGCCGATCAAGGTGACGCCGCGTACGCGCTATCGGATCAGCTTCCGCTACAAGAGCGATGGACCTTCGACACACGTGTTCGTCAAAGGCTACACAACCGGCAAGAACGTGGCGGGAGAGAAAGCCGATCGCGAGGTCTTCCGGACCCAGGTTTCGCCCACGGGGGCGACGAACGGGAAATGGGAAACTGTTGTTTGCGACGTCAATCCCGACAACCCAGGTTTCCCGGTCGAAACCCTGCGCGTCGATCTCTACGCCTACCTGACGCCGGGCGTGATTCTTTGGGATGCCGTCGTGTTGAAAGAAATCGGGCCCCTCCAGACGCCAGCGTTCGACAAATACGACGGGGCGCTGAACCATCCGGCGACGAAGCCGAAGAACTGAGCGTTATCGTTATGTCCGGCGGCGCTTGCCAGAGACGCCGCCGGGGGCGTGACTGTGGCTGGCTTGGCGCAACCTCCATCAAGCTCAACAAGTTGCGAAAAGAACAGGATTAACCCGCTTGCTTCGTCAGGATGAAAAGTGGTATCCTAAAAGACTCAATTGCAGCGGAAACTACGGAGATGTAAGGCGGCTAAGTGCAATCCAATTCGCCCCTTAGCAATGTCGAGCCACTTGCTTCTCCCCTTCGACGCGCCCAGGACGCAGCGATGAACCCCAGCGATGCACTGTCCACCGACATGATAGACGACCTGCCGCTTGATGCTCACTCCCCGGCAAACGATCCGGCCGTGCGACGGGGAAGTCAACGCGGTGACTCGGCAGGCCGTGCCGGCCTCATGGAGCGTGCCGGCGATTCTGGTCCCCCGACTGCGGCCGCGCGCGTGGGAGGCGGTACCTTCGGGAACCACCCCCCTACCCTCTACGACCGCGTCGAAGCGTTCGTCAGCCGCTTGTCCATGCGGGACAACTTCTGGAACAGCATCTGTTCCCTGATCTGGCTCCCCCTGGCGTTTTTCTCCGGCATCCGGCTCAAGGAAATCGACGTCAACACCTACATGGCCCGCGCCGTCCTGCCCTTCCGGCGCTTCAACCGCAACTGGTATCGCGCCATGGCCGGCGGGGCGCTGCTGGCCAACAGCGAAATCGCCGGCGGGTCCTACGTCTTCGGCATCTGCGGCGGCGACTACACCGTCGTCTGCAAAAACCTCGATTACAAGTTCCTCCGCCCCTGCCTGGGCCCGGCGGTCTACCGCATCAAGGCCCGCGAGGACATCAAGACCCTGATGGCCGGCGCCGGCGAGTTCAACATCACCGTCGACATGGACGTGACGCAGCAAGCGAGCCGCCTCGGCGAACGCGACAAGCGCGTCGGACAGTGCGTCGCCACCTTCCACGTTACCCCCAAGATCCTGCACAAGAACCGGGCGGCACGGAGGAAGAAGAGGGCGTGAGATCGGGGGGTCGCGCGGAGAGGATTAAGATTACGATTAGGATTAAGATCTTAATCCTAATCGTAATCTTAATCCTCTCCGCGCGACCCCCCGATCTCACGCCCTCTTCT
>Ga0182024_10008025_pt1 | contig 22509 bp, 17 predicted proteins | sample P32metaG_FD_120480 | JGI IMG/M metagenome (GOLD analysis project Ga0182024, IMG submission 120480) | Permafrost microbial communities from Stordalen Mire, Sweden - P3-2 metaG (Illumina Assembly) | ecosystem: Environmental > Terrestrial > Soil > Wetlands > Permafrost | place: Sweden: Stordalen... | reverse complement strand
GTAAAAAGCTGGTTTGCGCGAGGGATATACGACTGATGTATTGCGAGCTGCATGCGCGTTCGGCGTTTAGTTTTCTGGAGGGTGCGGCAATTCCGGAAGAGTTGATTGCGTTGTGTGCGGAGCGTGGAATCTCGTCGATGGCATTGCTCGATCGCGATGGAGTGTATGGCGCGGCGAGATTTCATCTGGCTGGCGTGAAGGCTGGAGTGAAAGGGCATATCGGCGCGGAGGTGACCGCGGAAGAAGGCGGGCGATATGCGCTACTGGTGAAATCGCGCGCAGGGTATCAGAACTTGTGCCAGTTAATTACAAAGATGAAATTGCGGTCTGCAAAGGGGGAAGGAAGCGTCACGGTGGCAGAAATGGCGGAATTCGGCGCAGGACTGGTTTGTTTGACAGGCGGAGAAGAGGGCGTGCTTGCGCATGCGATCGAGCAAGGAGGAATCGACGCGGCTTGCGAACGCGTTACGAAGTTGTGCGAGCTGTTTGGACGGAGAAATGTTTATGTGGAGGTGCAGCGGCATTTTTGCCGGGGAGAAGAGGCGCGGAATGCGGCGGCGGTGGAGATCGCGCGGAAACTAAAATTGCCACTGCTGGCGACGAATGGCGTGCGGCACGCGCGACCGGAACAACGGCAGATACTGGATGTGTTTACGTGTTTGCGGCATCACCGGGTGCTGGCCAATGCGGGGCAGCTGCTGAGCCGCAACGGAGAGGCTCATGTGAAATCGTCAGCGGAGATGGAGCAACTGTTTCGTGATTTGCCGGAGGCGATTGCGAATACGCAGGAGCTTTCCGCGCGGCTGCAATTTACGCTGAACGATCTAGGCTACAAATTTCCCGACTATCCAGTGAGCAAGGGTGAGACGCAGATGAGTTTTCTGCGGGCGCGCACCCAGGAAGGAATGCTGCGGCGATACGGAGCGGATAATGAAACGGCGCGCAAACAATTGGAGCGCGAACTGGCGCTGATCGAGAAGCTGGATCTGCCGGGTTATTTTTTGATTGTGTGGGATATTGTGCGGTTTTGCCGGGAGAAAAATATTCTGGTGCAAGGGCGCGGATCGGCGGCCAACAGCGCGTTGTGTTATGCGTTGGGAATTACGGCTGTGGACCCGGTGAAGATGGAGTTGCTATTCGAACGGTTTCTTTCGGATAAGCGCGACGATTGGCCGGACATCGATCTGGATTTGCCCAGCGGAGACCAGCGCGAGCGCGCGATTCAATACGTGTACGAGCGCTATGGAAAATTGGGCGCAGCGATGACCGCGAACGTGATTACGTATCGCGGCAAATCGGCGGCGCGCGAAATTGGCAAAGTGCTTTCTTTCGATGCGGAAACACTCGCGCGTCTTTCCAGCCTGGTAGGTGCGTGGGAATACCGCGACGCCAATGACACGCTGGAGCGGCAATTTAAGGACGCGGGATTTGATTTGCGGCAGCCGCGTATCCGGAAATTTTTTGAATTGTGCACCGCAGTGCAGGATTTGCCGCGGCATCTGGGGCAACACTCCGGCGGCATGGTGATTTGCCAGGGGCAACTGGATGCGATTGTGCCGGTCGAGCCGGCGACGATGCCTGGGCGGGCGGTGGTGCAGTGGGACAAAGAAGATTGCGCGGACATGAAGATTATCAAGGTGGATTTGCTGGGGCTGGGGATGATGGCAGTGCTCGAAGATTCGATTGCGCTGATCCGCAGCGATTATGGCGAGGAAGTTGATTTGGGAAAATTGCCGGCGAACGATCCAGTGGTGTATGGAGTGCTGCAAAAGGCGGACACCGTGGGGATGTTTCAGATCGAGAGCCGTGCGCAAATGTCTTGCTTGCCGCGGCTGCAGCCGAAATGTTTCTACGACATTGTGGTGCAGGTGGCGATTATTCGGCCAGGTCCGATTGTGGGGAAAATGGTACATCCGTATTTACGGCGACGGCAGGGTAAAGAGAAAGCGGAATGTTTGCACCCCGCGCTAGAAACAGTGTTGGCACGGACGTTGGGCGTGCCGCTATTTCAAGAGCAACTGTTGCGCATGGCTATGATTGCGGCAGGATTTAGCGGCAGCGAGGCGGAAGAATTGCGGCGAGCGTTTGGATTTAAGCGGTCGGAGAAGCGGATGAAGGAAGTGGAGGCAAAGCTGCGAGCGGGGATGGCGAAGAATGGGATTCAGGGTGAAACGCAGGATCGCATCGTGCAGTCGATTACTTCGTTTGCTTTGTACGGATTTCCCGAATCGCATGCAGCGAGTTTTGCGCTGATCGCGTATGCCAGCGCGTATTTGAAATGCCATTACCTGGCGGCGTTTACGGCAGCGATGCTGAACAATCAGCCGATGGGGTTTTATTCGCCGGCGACTTTGGTGAAGGACGCGCAGCGGCATGGGCTGCGGTTCAAGCCGATTGATGTGACGCGGTCGAACTGGGAATGCCATCTTGAAAAACTAGATGAGGGGTTTTGCGTGCGGCTGGGAATGCGGTATGTGAAAGGGTTGCGCGCGGAAACGGGCAAGGAAATTGCGCGGCAACGTGAGCTGGGAACATTTACTTCGATTGACGAATTGAAGCGGAGAGTTCCCTGGATACAGAAAGCGGAGTTGACGGCGCTGGCGGCAGTGGGAGCGCTAAATTTTATTTCTGGGGGACGCGGATTTCACCGAAGAGATGCGTTGTGGCAAGTGGAGCGGGCATCGCGAAATGTGGGGCCGTTGCTGGAGGGCATGGAGGAAGAGGTGGCAGGAGTTATGCGGGAGACAGTTCCGGTGAAGGCAACAGCGAGCGGGAGCGGTTCGCCTTTGCTGCAGATGACGGCAGAAGAACGTTTGGTGGCGGATTTTCTAGGGACGGGAATGACCGTGGGGCCGCATCCATTAGCGTATCACCGGGCGGCATTGAAAAAATCCGGGGTGCGCTCGGCGGTGGAGTTGCCGAAGCTGCCGGATGGCATGCGAGTGCGCGTGGCGGGAGCGGTGATTGCGCGGCAACGGCCGGGGACGGCCAAGGGATTTGTGTTTTTGAGTTTGGAAGATGAAACGGGGATTGCCAATGCGATTATTACGCCGCAGCTTTTTGAGCAGGATCATATGGTGGTGGTACATCATCCGTATTTGTTGATCGAGGGGCGGTTGCAGAATCAGGAGAATGTGACGTCGGTGAAGGTGGAGCGCGTAGAGTCGTTGACGGTTACGCGGGCGGAGACAGGGTCACATAATTTTCATTGAGGGATTAGGCCTTGCGCTGCGCGCAGGTTTTTGACCGCGCACGCAAAAGCAGATCCCTCGCTACGCTCGGGATAACCTTTCATTTCGTTGCATGAGCCTCAGATGACCGCGCTTCGAAAAAGACTCGTCGTTGCGTCTGAGCAAGCTGGGGCCAAGCATGCCGCTCCCCTACAAAACATTTTAGGAAATTTAGGAAGCCAGGCCCAAGTCGCTTTGCGACGCGTGCGTTGGCGGTGGTGGCGGAGTGAGCACGTCTTCCGTCATGCGGCGATCAGTCCACTTGGCGCGCTGAATTTGTTTGGCGAGATGGAGTTTGTTAAGAACCCAGATGCCGTACCAGTTGAGGTCCACTTCATACCAGCGCAAGCCGTGGCGAGCGGAAGTCGGATGCGCGTGATGATTGTTGTGCCAGCCTTCGCCGAAGGTGACCATGGCGACCCAAAAATTGTTGGTGGAAGTGTCGCGCGTAACGAAACGGCGCGAGCCCCAGAGGTGCGTGGCGGAATTGACGAGCCAGGTGAAATGCAGACCAAGCGTGGTGCGCAGGAAAATTCCCCACAGCACACAAGGCCAGCCACCAATCGCATAAAGCGCAGCGGCGACCACAATAATGGGGACGTAATGATATTTGGTAATCCAGACGTGGAATTTATCTTTGGCGAGATCCGGAACGTAGCGCGAGAGAGTGGTGGTGTCGTGGTGCATGGACTTGCCGACCAGCAACCAGCCGATGTGCGCCCACCATGTGCCGTCTTTCGGGGAATGAGGATCGCCATCGCGATCGGAAAATTGATGGTGGATGCGGTGCGTGGCTACCCAGAAAATCGGACCACCTTCCAAAGCGAGCGTGGCGCAAACCGTCAAAAAATATTCAACCCACTTAGGTGTTTTGTATCCTCGATGGGTTAGCAGGCGATGGTAGCCCATCCCGATGCCCCAACTGCCAGACATCACCCAAAGCAGCAAGGCGCAGAAAAAGGCCTTCCAGGTGAAAAAAAATAGCGCCACGATGGCACCGACGTGAAACAATGCCATCACCGAGGTGGTGACCCAATTGATGGATTTTTCTCCGGGGATTCTTCTCTCTAAAGCATCGAGTTCCATGGGCATATCAATCCTTTATCCTACCTCGACGTCCGAAGAGGCGAAGCGGCAGCGCAAAATGTTAGTTGAAACGATCGAGAAGCGCCGACACTTAAATCATCGCCCAGATGCGAGATGGTGACAAGTCAAATCTGGAAAAGGCGTTGTTCGATTGGGCGCAAAGCTAACACAAAAGAAAGAACAAATTTGCAACTGCCGCGGCTAAAAATCGTCGTCCTTCTTGGGAGTGTACAGATTGCGGGTGGCTTTGGGCGTATGCTTTTCGCGAAAGTCGTCAAGTTCCGCGCCAGTGATGCAGTAATGCATGTCGGCTGCGGGAGCGATTTCGCCGGCCAGTTCGGCGTGAAGACGCAGAGAACAGATGCCTGGCGCATCCTGAAAACGCACGCGGCGATTGCTGAAGGCTTCATTTTCAATGGATAGCGTGAATTCGCGCTGCTCGACGCCTTCTCGAACGTTGAAAGTATATTCGCGGGTGAGTGTTTTGGACTTGAACCCTACGTATTGAACGATGGCGGAAGCGATCATCGACCGGACATTTTCTTTTCTTGCGGCACAGTCACTCTTTCAGGCTGCGGAGAATATTTCCCAGCGAGCCATGCGGCAACTAATCCAACGAGAATCCAGGGCAGTACAGACATGGGTACCTCTTGGAAACGGTTCTTGGTGCTGTTTTTTGAGGCTATAACCAACACTGCGCTTGTGCAGCGTTGGTGTCAAGGCTATTCCCGGTGGATGATTCTGAATCACGCGGCGTGTGACGTTCTTTCGATTCCCCGTTTGGACAACTGGCGATGCGCGCAGGCGCTACGCATCGCGGCGATGTGTTGAAATTGTCAGCAAGCGGTGGCGAGAGAGAAGGCCAGCAGCCGGTGAAGACCGTTCAAGTCGAAAATTTGTCAAAAAAAACAGAAGAACTGCTATTCGCGGCGGCGCTTACTGTGGTATTCGCGCTGTTAGAACTGGTCAATATTTTGCATCACGCCATGTGGCGCGATGAATTGTATGTATGGGCGCTGTGCCGGCACTGCCATTCTGTGGGCGACCTTCTTTATTTGAAGCGTTATGACGGGCATCCCGACGCCTGGTATTTACTGGTGTACGTGCTGACGCGATTCACGGGAAATCCCTTCGCGATGCAAATGCTACATTTGGTGATCGCCAGCGCGACGGTGTATGTGGTGGCGGCACGTGCGCCGTTTTCGCGGCCGCAGAAAATATTGCTGACGTTTGGATATTTCTTCTTTTACGAGTACGCGACGATCAGCCGAATCTACGCGCTGTCGATTCTGTGTGTGTTTTGTTACTGTGCGGCGTTTCGCGGCGGTCCGCGCAAAAATTACTTGCTACTGGGATTTCTGCTGGCGTTGATGGCGCAGACCAGTATTTATGCGCTGATTTTAGCGGTGGCGCTGGCGTTGGGAATCTTTGCAGAAGCGACGTTGACGGTCGAGCAGCGAGCGGCTTGGTGGGAAGAGCGTTGGCGGGTAGCGGGGACTGGAGCATTGTTCGGCGTTGCGGTGATCGTTTCGGTGCTGCGAATGCGGACGCCACCGGATTCCGGGTACCTAACTGGCTGGTTTTTTCGCTTAAACCGCGAGCGAATGCTAGATGCGATGGGTATGATGTGGAACAGTTTTGTGCCAATCCCGACTCTGTCGAGGCATTTTTGGAACACCAATATTGTGACGGCGGTGCCGCTGGCGGCGATTTTATCGGTGGTGGTGTTGGGCATATCGATGCTTTATTTCTTGCGCCAGCCGGTGGTAATGACCACCTACGTGTCGGGATTGGGAGCGCTGTTCCTTTTTAAGTATGTGAAGGTGATGGGCGATGTGCGTCACGACGGGCATGCGTTTATTTTATTTTTGGCGTGCTTGTGGCTGGCGAGGAAAGTGCCCGAGAGCCAGGCGGTGGGGCGTACGGCGAATCGAACTGCCGCCTGGTTCGCTCCGCAGCGTAAGGCGACGCTTTACGCAATTCTAGTGCTGCAGCTGGCGGCTGCAGGCATCGCGAGTGCGATTAGCTATCGTGTGCCGTTCTCGCAAGCGAAGGCTACGGCGGAGTATTTGCGGGCGAATCATCTCGATAAGATGTTTATCGTGGCGGATCTCGACTATCCGCTGATTTCGGTGGCCGCCTATCTGGATCGCGAAGTTTACTATCCACGCGGCGACCGCATCGGTTCGTATGTAATTTGGGATCGCCTGAGGCTTTACGAACCCAGGAAGCCGATCTTGCAGATTGCGAAAGAAAAAGCGTTTGTGGAACAGCAAGACGTACTGGTGATTTTGAACTATCCCTTGCCAGTCATTGATCCCAGCGTGCAGACGCTGGCGCTCATTACCGGCAGCATCCTCGGCGACGAGGATTACGCGGTTTATCGCGTGCGCTATAACTAGAGACGCGCGTTCAGCCACGGCGCGCCAGTGACGAGAGTTGTGGACACTCGCGCTTTGCTCTCATAAACTTCGTCAAGATATGCGCCTTGCGAACTGGACAGCCTCGCTCCTTTCCCTATTAAGTGTGGCAGGAATGGCCGGCTTGCCTCTTGCCGAGGTTTCGCAGGCGGGTCGCTTGCCGCAAAATGGCGACGCATCCGGCAAAGAGCAGAGTGATCCATGGAAGAGTTCGGCGGGCAAAGTGGTGGTGTTAATTTTCGTGCGCACGGATTGCCCGGTTTCGAATCGCTATGCGCCGGAAATTCAGCGAATCAGCGCGGAACATGCTAGCGATGTGGCTTTCTGGCTGGTGTATCCGGACAAACGAGAGACGTTCGCGGAGATTCAAAAGCACAACCTGGAATATCACTACACACTACCGGTGCTGCGCGATCCGCAGCGCGATTTGATCAAGCGAGGCGAAGTGACAGTAACGCCGGAAGCTGCGGTATTCGATGCGAAAGGTCGGCTGATTTACCATGGGCGCATCGACAACTGGTTCGAGGATTTTGGCAGGGCGCGGCCGGCGCCGACGACGCATGAGTTAGAGGTCGCGATTGCGGCGGCGGTGAGCGGGCGACCTGCGACGCTGCCCAGCGTGAACGCCGTGGGATGCTATCTTTCTGACCTGCCATGATCGTTTCCAGAATCCGGGCCACTAGTGTGTTGACGTTGCTTGCCGCGGCGCTCGCTCTGCGCGGCGCGGAACAACGGCCAACCACGGAGTTGACCGTTGCGCCGGTTGACCGTGTAAAACAATCTGCAAAATCAGGAACAGGCGCGGAACCAGTTTCGCGAATCACCTTTAATCGGGATCTCGCGCCCATCGTGTTTCATACCTGCGCGCAGTGTCATCGTCCCGGTGAAGCAGGACCTTTTTCACTGCTAACCTACGAAGATGTGAAATCTCACGCGCGACAAATTGTCTCGGTTACGCAACGCCGTTTTATGCCGCCCTGGCTGCCTGCGCCCAGCGACTTTGCGTTTACCGATGAACTGCGGCTTACAGACCAACAAATTGCCGCGTTTCGCGAGTGGTATGAAACTGACGAGGCAGAGGGCGATGCGAGGGACTTGCCACCGCTTCCGAAGTTCACCGAGGGATGGCAATTGGGCCAGCCGGATTTGATTCTGAAAGCGGCGAAGCCCCACGTGCTGGCGGCCACCGCAGGCGCGAGTATGCTCGACGGCGGTTTTTCAGACAGCAACGGGAAGAGGCCGGATGAGTATTGGAATTTTGTGTTTCGTTCGCCGGTCGCGCAGACACGCTGGGTCAAGGCGGTAGAAATCAGGCCTGGAAACAAACGGTTAGTGCACCACGCCAATCTGCTGGTGGACCGCTCGGAGTCAGTACGGCGGCAAGAAACGGAGCCGGGCGAGGGCTTCACGGGAATGGAGCTGCAGATTGAGTCAGAAACATTCGATCCAGACGGGCATTTTCTTTTTTGGAAGCCCGGGACGATCGCGAAGGCTGAACCACGCACCATGGCCCTGCGAATCGATCCGGGCAACGATCTGGTCCTGAACACACATTTGCAACCATCCGGAAAGCTGGAACAGATTCAGCCCAGCGTGGGACTCTATTTCACCGATCAACCGCCTACGGAATTTCCTGTGTTGCTGCAATTGCAGTGCGACAAGCAATTGGATATTCCCGCCAGCAATAAAAATTTCGAGGTGAACGACGAATTCACACTACCGGTTGACGTGGAATTGCTGGCGATTTATCCGCACGCGCACTATTTGGGAAAGGATTTGCTGGCAGTGGCGCGGATGCGCAACGGCGACGAAAAAACATTGATCCACATTCCACATTGGGATTTGAATTGGCAAGCGGTGTACCGCTATGCGAGTCCCGTGCATTTGGAGCGCGGCACGACGATTGTGATGCGCTACGTCTACGACAATTCGAGTGACAATTCCGCCAATCCCAACGATCCGCCGATCCGCGTGGTGGCCGGCAATCGCGCCAGCGACGAAATGGCGCATTTGTGGCTGCAGGTGCTTGCGAAAGGCGGATTGCAAGAGGGCGACGCTAGAATGCAGTTGCAGGAAGCGCTGGCGCGCCATCACATAGAAAATGATGGCGCGGATTTTGAGGCGCACTACAACCTTGGCGCCATTTTGCAAATGCGCGGCAAGACTGCGGACGCTGCAGCAGAGTACGCAGTGGCGCAAAGGTTGCGGCCGGGGGATGCGACTGTCGAGAATGCGTTGGGTGGGGCGCTGCTGGCGGAGGGAAAAATTCCGGAAGCCATCCAACATCTGATTTCCGCAGCACTCGCACGACCAGACTATTTTGACGCCCGCTACAACCTCGGATTAGCTTTCGCCGCGCAGCAAGATTTTGTTCGGGCGACGACAGAATTTCGCGCAGCGGTGGCGCTGAACCCGAATGATGCCAACGCTGAAGCGAATCTGGGCGGCGCATTTGCCGCGTCCGGCCAATATGCACAAGCAAAACTCCACCTGGAGCGGGCGCTGCAAATTAATCCGCAACATGCGCTGGCGCGAGAAAACTTGCAACAAATTCTGCCGGAACTGCCGCACTGATCCTACGCGTGCCGATTTTTCCGAAACCGCTCGCACAAACATCTTGGCAGGAACGCGAAAAAGAAATAAGTTCACGCGAACAGTTGCGGAGGCACGAATATGAAGCCTGGACAGACGGCAAAGGCGCGCAAAGTGTTGGTGATCGACGTCGGCGGCACAAACGTCAAGCTGCTGGCCACCGGACAGAAAGAACCAAGGAAGTATCCTTCTGGTCCGAGCATGACAGCGCAAAAGATGGTGCAGATCGCTAAACGAGCGGCGAAGGATTGGGACTACGACTGTGTTTCGCTCGGTTATCCAGGCCCCATTATCAACGGGCATCCGTTGCGCGAGCCGCACAATCTGGGCGGCGGCTGGATGGGATTCGATTTTGGCAAAGCGTTCGGCTGCCCCGTAAAAATCATCAACGACGCGTCGATGCAAGCGCTGGGCAGCTATAAAGGCGGCCGCATGCTTTTCCTCGGTTTGGGGACCGGACTGGGCTCGGCGATGATCGTGGACGGAATTCTCGAGCCCATGGAGCTTGCGCATCTCCTGTACAAACACGATAAGACTTACGAGGACTATCTCGGATTGCGCGGACTCGAAGAACTGGGCAAAAAGAAGTGGCGTCAACAGGTCGCCAAAATTACCGCTAAATTGAAGGCCGCGCTGGAGGCGGACTACGTGGTACTTGGCGGCGGGAACGCAAAGAAGTTGAAAGAGCTGCCCACGGGCGCCCGGCTTGGAAACAACGAACACGCATTTCTGGGCGGGTTTCGAATGTGGGAGAAAAAGTAGCGGGGTGCCAGCAACCAACGTTACAAAGACTCCGCGTTTAACTGCGGCAACGCACCGCGTTCTTCTCATCAACCGTCAACGACTTGACGTAGCGCAAGCGGCGCACCTTCCCTGTACAATCTCGCGATGCGCGTTTTGTTGCTCAATTTGTATTTTCCGCCGGATACGTCGGCGACAGCAAAGATGGCGTTCTCCATGGTGGAACCGCTGTCTCAGCGGCATAGAGTCACGGTACTGTGCGGCCGCCCGTCTTACGATCCAACCGAGCGGCGGCCGTGGCGGTTTTCCCAATCGGAAACGCTGGGGCACCTGCAAATAATTCGCGTGGGCTCGACGGATTATCCGCGGATTCAAATGAAGCGGCGCGTGCTGAACTATCTGAGCTACGTCGCGTTGGCCGTGCCGCGAGCGCTCTTCATTCCTTGCGACGTAATCCTGGGGATGACCGATCCACCCTTTCAAGGCATCGTTGGCGCGTTTGTGGCCATGCTAAAACGCAAACCCTACGTTTACAACATCCGCGACTTGTATCCCGACATGGCACTAGGCGGGTCACTGGTGAAGCCCGGCTTGTTGGCGCGCGTTTGGGAGAAATTACATCGCTGGGCGCTGCGCCGAACGGATTGCGTGATTGTTCTCGGCGATGACATGCGAGCGAGAATTATAGCCAAGGGCGTCGACGCCGCGCATGTTACCGTGGTACGCGACGGCGCGGAGATTCCTACCGGCGAGCCGCCAGTCGACAACGAAGTAGTACGCAAAATTCGCGGAGACGCGCGTTTCGTTCTGGTGCACGCCGGCAATCTGGGTTTTTACGGAGCGTGGAACACGCTGTTGGCTGCCGCCAAGGAATTGCAACGCGACGGCGTCCGTCTGGTATTTGTGGGCGAAGGTGCGCAAAGTCAGCAAATCGCCGCGGCGGCAAAAGAAATATCCAACGTTGTCTTTTTGCCATTTTTCGCGAGCAGCAAAATTCCTTCGGTACTCGCGGCAGCGGATATGCACGTAATCACGGTTAGGCGTGGACTAGAAGGCGTGGTCGTGCCCAGCAAAATGTATGGAATTCTCGTGGCGGGAAAAGCGATCTTGGCGGTAGCGCCCTCGGAAACAGATGCTGCGTCGCTGGGTACGCAGCAGGGGTTTGCACTATCGTGCGATCCCGATCGTGCGGAAGATGTGGTCGCCACCGTCCGCCAAGTGCAAGCTAATCCTGCACGCCTCGCCGCCATGGGTCGGGCCGCGCGAGCGGCTGCGTCGAATTATGATAGAGCGGGAGAAGCCCAGAAATTCGAACAAATATTGACGCGCACCGCAAACACCCGGAAATAAATCGTCTCAAAGTGCAAAGAATAACCCAGGATTCGGGACGCAATCTGGGCAGACCGCGAACGCGCCTCCCAATTAACTCCTACGGACCAAGCCGAGCGGATGTACGGCAGACGGATGAGCGCAACCATCGTCACTTGTTACTGGAGAAGAACCACCAGCCCGAGAATTAGGTTAGCGGGCCGGTATTCCAATATTTTCGGCGGCGTGGCAAACAACTACAGGGTTTTCCCAATTGTTGTAACATTTGTGACCGCAGTGTCGTGAGTGCGTCACGGGGGAAATGGGTGCTATCATCGTTAAGTTGATCCCCCAGGAGCACCTATCTCGGTGCTCTATCGACTGAGTTAGTGGCCATGAAGCCCATGCTTGGCCATTTCACTGATTCTAGAAGGTGGCACTTTGGACGCGGGCCTATTGGCTTTCTTTATCGCTCTCTTTGCATCGCTGATGTTAACCGTACCCGTGCGGGCGCTCGCGTTGCGCGTTGGCATGGTGGACCTTCCTGGACCACGCAAAGTGCATTTGCAACCAATTCCGCTTCTTGGCGGGCTGGCCATGTACGGCGCGGTGGTCTTGGCCATTCTCTTCGCGTTTGACGGCCCTGCGCGCGCGCAAATTGTTGGCATATTGGGGGGCGCCACGCTGGTTGCGGCTGTGGGAATTCTGGATGACCGTGGACTGCTGCATCATCAGATTAAGTTGTTTGTCGCCATGCCGCTGGCGGCGGTGATCCTGTTGCTCAGTGGAATTCGCGCTCAGGTGTTCAGCATTCTGTTGGGTGGCCGGACGGGCGACATTTTGGATGTAGTTTTAACGGTGGCCTGGGTCGTGGGCATTACCGCTTCCTTCAGCATCCTTGACCACATGGATGGGTTGTGCGCCGGCGTTGCGGCAATGGCTTCGATTTTCTTTGCGATGATTGCCTATCTGAACGGCCAGACGCTCGTGACCACGCTGGCTGCCGCGGTATTGGGCGCGGCCACGGGTTTCCTGCGCTGGAATTTCAAGCCTGCCAAAATTTTTATGGGCGACGGTGGCGCGATGTTTCTGGGATATTTAATGGCCACGCTGGCCTTGAAACTTCGCGTGGAAAATGCCAGCCACTTGTCTACCTGGCTGGCCCCGCTGCTAATTCTCGCTGCGACGATTTTCGATACGACGTTGGTCACCATCTCTCGTTCGCGGCGCGGTCTGCTGCCATTTGCCACTCCCGGGAAAGATCATGCTGCGCACCGCCTGGCCAATTTAGGGTTGGGCCAGCGTGGCGCGGTGTTGATGCTGTACACGCTAGGGGCGTTCGGTGGCGGCACCGCCGTGCTGATTGGATATTTGCCCACGCGCGGTGCGGTTCTGGTGGGGATATTGGCTGCGGCGCTGATCTTTGCTGGCGTCGCGTACTTGGAACGCGCTCCCTATGAGAAACAAGTTCGCAAAACCGCCCCGGTCGTTTGAGTTCGAAATTTTCCTTGGCATCTAATAATGAAGATTCCTTGAAAATTTGCGTAAAATTGTGCGAACACTTCCGTCCTTCGCAATTTATTCTGCTTCGCGTAAAATAAAGACCTTTCCGCTTTGGCACAAAACTCATTGGAGAATCCATGGCCCAGGTCTACCCATTTCGCGCGTTCCGTTACCATCCGGAAAGTGCGCATGCCTCGTTTGAAAAACTGCTGACGCAACCTTACGACAAAATTTCCCCGGCGATGCAGGAGAAATATTACGCAGCGGATCCGCACAATTTGATTACCGTCGAAAAGGGTCGCGCGTTTCCTTCGGACAATGCGCAGAATAATGTTTACACGCGGGCCGCGGGAGCGCTGCAAGACTGGATACGCAAGAACGTCGTGGCGCAGGATCCGCAACCCGCGTTTTATGGCTACTCACAGGAATATACCGTGCCTGGGACCGCCGAGCGGTGCACGCGACGAGGCTTTATTGGCGCGGGAAAGTTGGAAGATTATTCCGCGAGGGTCGTTTTCCGGCATGAACACACCTTGTCGGGCCCTAAGGCTGACCGCCTGGAGATGTTGCGTCACACGAAGACCCATACCGGCCAGCTATTCATGCTGTATTCAGACGCCGAGGAGCGCGTTGACAGGATTTTGCTGGAAGCGGAAGCGAGCGTCACTCCAGTGACGGAGTTGCGCGATGAATACGATGTCGTGCACAGGTTATGGATCATTGCCGGGCCAGCACAGCTTGCGGCGATCGAGGAAGCCATGGCTGGCCAGAAACTGGTGATTGCGGACGGCCATCACCGCTACGAAACGGCGCTCAACTATCGGAACGAAAGCCGCACGCGTGCCGGAGAAATCGTGCCGGACGCGCCGTATGAACGCGCGATGATGACCTTTGTGAATACGCGCGGCGAAGGATTGACAATTTTGCCGACGCACCGCGTGGTTTCGCAATTGCACGATTTTGAGTGGCCGGATGTGCGGCGTCATCTGGAACCGTGGTTTACCGGCGAGGAATTTCCTTTTGCGAACGATGCGGAGCAAGTGGCAGCGCGCGACAGATTTCTTGCGCAATTGAAACAGTCGCGGCCGCAGCGGGGCATCGGCGTATATCCCGCGGCAGCGGCGGGGAAGCGGGCGTTTTACATTTTGAAGCTGCGGTCAGGCGCGGACCTAGCGCGCTTGCTGCCAAATGTCTCTCCCTTGCAGCGGGAGCTTGATGTGGTGCTGTTGCACGAAGGAATTCTGGAACCAGCCCTGGGCATCACGCCGCAATCCGTAGTCGCTGAGGCCAACCTTACCTATGAACGTGAAGCCGGACTCGCGATGGACGCCGTCGATCAGGGGACGGCGCAAATCGCTTTTTTGCTGAACGCCTGCGACGTGGAAAAGGTCGTAAAAATCGCGACGTCCGGCGAAGTGATGCCACAGAAATCGACGGACTTTTTTCCGAAATTGATGAGTGGCATAACGATGTACCGCGTGGATGGATAAATAGCGGAGTTGGATTAGCGACGAGGAGCACGCGAGCGCCTGCTCCTCGTCAGCCGGTACAGACGCGAAAAATTATTCCTTGGCGAAACTGCCAACTGCTTCCGCTTCCGTGTTGTACACCTCAAACACTGTCAGCAGTTTGGTGATTTGCAGAACTTCCTGAAACTTGCTGCCCAAGTGGCATAGACGCAAACCCGCGCCTTGCGATTTGGCGCTGTGATGTGCGGCCACCAGCGTTCCCAATCCCGCGCTGTCGATGAACGTGATGTTGTCCATGTTCAGGACAATCTTCTTTTTGCCTTCCGCGATCAAGGATTTAATTTTTTCGCGCAGCGCGTTACTTTCTTCGCCGAGCACGATGCGGCCATCCAGCGCCACCACGGCAACTCCATCCACTTCGCGGTTCGTCATCTTCAATGCCACGATGTTTCCTCCTCGTCGGCCAACAGCTCCGGCGCAAAGCCGGCCTGCAGCCAGAAAGCTTATCAGATTAAAGACAGCCGCAACACAGCGGTTCGAGCAGTTCCGCTGGTGCGCGGTGAAAAACCATCACCGGCCACGAACGGGTCAGTAATAGTCCGCACAAGACATGTAGTAACCGCAGGTCGTGCAGATCAACTTGCAATGGCGAGCGGCAAGCCGTTGCGAGCAGACCGGGCAGTAGCATGAAGCGTCTTCGGTTTGTGCCACCGGGCTCGTGACCATGCGCCCCGCCGTGGCGTCCGCAACGCGCACTACTGCTTCAAGGTTTCCCGACGAAGCGAATTTCCGCGACACATTCTGCAACGCTGTCTTTGGAATGCTTTCCACGGCTCGACGTTTATAGCACATCCTATCTTGCGGTAAAAGCGTGGCAATACGATTCGCCAGATGCAATACGATACGCCAGATTCTGACAGTAATTGCGGCGCGCCGGCTGGATTCCCGCGAGGCCTTGAAACCTGCTGGCTCGCCGGCGCATCCTTATAAGTGCAGCCCGTGGTTGGTGCTAAGGAGTCTCATATGCGCCGCCTTACCGTAATCGCAACACTCATTTTCCTTCCGACCTTGCTTCAAGCGCAAGTGCGTGGCGGTGGTGGTGGCCGCACCATGGCCAGCGCACCGCACGTCATGGCCAGAAGCGGCCCGGTAAGTGTTCGCTCGGCCCCTGGCGCTCCCTTGGCTTATCGATCAAGCCAAACGCGTTCATCTGGTGGAGTAGTCGCGGCACGGCGCCTCGGCAATCAACCTTATGGCAGGCCGAATCGCGCCGACCAAAACGCATTTTTGCCAAACTTCAATGCAGCTCCGGGATTAGGCTTCGACTACGTGCATTACGCGGCGACGCATCCTGGCGCGGGCCGCAGACATTTCGGTAACGGTGCAGCATATTTTCCGTTTTTTGACGCGGGCTTTTTGCTGCCCTACGCGCCCACCTACGCGACGGACCCGCAAGACGACGCGCCGTACGCGCTTCCGCCACAGGATACCCAAGCTTTGGCAAACGATGGCAGCAGCGCTGCTCGCCGTTATCCCGGATATGGGCTGGAAGCCGGTTCCTCGTATGACGTGATCGTCGCGCCGCAAAAGCCCAGCGAATCGTACGTCTTCGTTCGGAGGGATGGCACGCTATTTTTTGCCGTGGCTTATTCTTGGTCGGACGGCACGCTCAACTACGTAACGCAAGAAGGTTTGCGGCGCAGTGTGGGCCGCGATGCGCTGGATTTGGATGCCACGCAGCAATTCAATGAACAGCGAGGCCTCAACTTCCACAGCCCTGCGTAATTCTCACGCCTTGCTAATCGGCTTGGCCGGCTCCGGCATCACGTAGCCGGACTGAGCTGGCAGCCCAGCACGTTCAAATTGCACGGTGGTGTGGGCAATACCAAATTCTTTCGCCGCCTTTTGTTGGATAGCGGAAAGAATGCGTTCGCATTCGTCCATGTGCATATCAGGCAGTCGAGCGTGCAGGCTCAAGGCATGGTGATCGCCGCCGAGCGACCAGATGTGTATGTCGTGTACCTCATAAACGCCTTGTACCGTAAGAATCGCGCGCGCCACTTCTTCGACATGCATTTCGCGAGGGCGGCCCTCGAGCAGAATGTGCGCAGACTCGCGCAGAATGCCGAGGCTGGACCACAGTACGAGCAGGCCAATCGCCAAGCCCAGCAGCGGATCGATCCAACGCATTCCGGTAAGTTGAATCACAACCGCGCCAATGATTATTGCAACATTGGACAGCGCATCGCCAAAATTATGCACCAAAATGCTGCGCAAGTTTAGATCCTTGCGCCCGCTTACGAGCGACAACGTAATTCCGCCATTCACAGCCAGTGCCGCAACGGAGGTCCAGATCATCCAGCTTTCAACGACGTCGACTGGAGTGCGAAATCGCGCGATCGCCTCCCACGCCAGCCAGCCCGACAGCATGATCAGAACCAGCGCATTCGTGAACGCCGCCAACGTGCCGGCGCGATGATAGCCATACGTTTTCTCTGCATCCGCGGGCCGCTCCGCCCAGCGCATCGCCAGGTACGAAATTCCTAACGCCGGCACGTCCGAAAGGTTGTGGACAGCATCGTTCAACAGGGCTACGCTGCGGCCCAGCAAACCTCCAAAGATCTCGGCCACCACCAAGCCCAGCGTAGCCGCCATGGCCCAGCCGAGAACCGCCGGGCGTAGTGGGGGATGGCAATGCCCAGCGTGAGTGTGGCTATGGGCAGCGCCGGAATCGTAAATAGGACCCGTCACGTGATTGTGATCATGCGTTTCCACAAGCTCTATGGTACGCCTGTGGCAAGCCCTGTTGCAGTCCTCGCCGGATTTCGAGTGCCTTGTTAGGCAGTTTGACACTTCGATGTGGTGAAGAGATTGACGCTTGTGGCTGCGGCTGCCACCATTCCATAGGCCTCTCGTGGCGCGCAGTCTTGCGCAAAGAAGCTTTACCGGGATAAAACGGGGTCAATGACGGTTCCCATAGCAAAGCTGAGCTTCTGGGGCGTGCGCGGTTCCACGCCGACGGTCGATCCCGCGACGTGGCGCTACGGCGGGAATACGCCTTGCCTGGAACTCATCGCGCCCGATGGCACGCAATTTATTTTGGATTGCGGCACCGGGCTGCGTATGCTGGGGAGCCGGTGGGCCGCTCCCGACGGCGCTCGCCCGCCTGAAACGCACATTCTCGTCACGCACTACCACTGGGATCACATTCAAGGCGTCCCTTTTTTCGCACCGCTGTACACCAAAAATAACGAATTCCACTTCTATAGTTTTCGCTCGAAGTATCTGGGCCGCGACAGTCTCAAGCAGGTTTTCGAGGCCCAAATGGCCATGCCTTATTTTCCCGTGGATCTTTCCGCCATGAATGCCACGCGAAAATTCAAGGAAGTTGAAGGCGGCAACACGTTTAAAATCCGCGAAAATAAGATCACCGCGCGCTGGCTCAATCACCCGCAGGGTTGCCTCGGTTATCGTATCGAAACCCCGGCGGGCGTGGTGGTCTATGCAACGGACAATGAACCCGGCGACCCCAAACTCGACAAAAGTTTGCGCGAACTTGCCGCCGACGCCGACATTTTTATCAACGATGCGCAGTACACGCCCGAACAGATGGCCACCACACGCAAGGGATGGGGACATTCGAGTTGGAAAGACGGAGTCCTCGCCGCTCGCGACGCACGCGCGAAAACCCTGGTCCTGTTTCACCACGACCCAGACTCTACGGATCGCGGCGTAGACGCCATCTTGCGCAACGCCCGCGAAGAATTCGATTCAGTATTTGCCGCCAGCGAAGGCATGGTCATCACCCTTGGTTCCACCGGCGACCGTGTGCAAGCACACATGCCCGGCACGCGCACGGCTTTGCGCCGCGAAGCGCAATTTCGCGCCACGGTCAGCGGCATCACGGAGGGTGGCAAACCATTCGAAGAAGAAACCATGGTGCGCGACCTTTCGCTGCAAGGCGCCTTAATCTCTCTCGAGCACGCTCCGCGTCTGCAATCGGAACTGCAAGTAACCATGGAAGCGCCCAGCTCCGACGGTCTGCAGTCTATGAAACTCCGCGGCTATGTAGTTCGCATCGACGCGGGCGCGGAAGAAGGCATGAGCGCCGTTGGCGTGGTCTTTACGGATTAAGCCTCACAAAATCCGAACTCAGTTCTCCTACTGTGCCTTGGTTTCGCCAACGAACAATCCTTCCTGTGCACAAAACCGAACGGTAAGCCATAATCAAGCGGTGAAGATGCCGCTGCAGCAGCAGGCCAATTTCGTTCCCGTCAGCGCGTTGACCAAGCGTCCGCCGACGCCGCGAGAAATTTTGCGAGGCGTGGCGCGCCACGCGCCTTTCGTAGCCAAAAATTTCCGTCTCTATTTTCAAAATGTCTGGCGCCGCCACGTGCTGCGCACCGATGTGGTAGCGCCCTACGCTGTCACCTTCTATGTGACGCACAAATGCAATCTCGATTGCAGTTACTGCACGCAAAAGGAGCCAGACGTATTTAGCGGCGAACTGTCGACTGCCGAAACGAAGCGCTTGCTCCGTCGCATCCGCAAAGAAACCGATTCCATTGTTATCACCGGCGGAGAACCTACCCTCCGCCGGGACATCGAAGAGCTCACCGAGTGGGCACGCCTCGATTGCAAGTTCCGTTCGCTACTCTTAATCACCAACGGAACACTGCTTGATCGCAAACCGCGAATCTTAGACCACGTCACCGGCCTGATTGTGAGCCTCGACGCCTTGGCCACCGATCCGACCAACGCGCTTTCAAAACCTGCTGCCCTGCCCAAAGTGCTGGAGAATCTCGGCATGGCTAAAGCGCGCATGGGCCATCCACCCCGCATCACCATCAGCACCGTTATCGAAGAGTGGAATATCGGCGAAGTAGAACGCCTGCTCGATTGGTGTGGTGAGCAGGGATTTGTGTTCGCCGCACAATCCGCGCAACTCGAGAAGATGCCGAATCTGGCTTTGCTAAAAAATGCGCGCTATCACGCGCTCGTCGACAAAATCATCGCGCGCCGCCGTGACGGCTTGCAAGCCATCAACGGCACTCCGCGCACCATCGAAACTTTGCTGCGGTTCGGCGACTTTCAGTGTTACCCCACGATGTTCCCCAGAATTTATCCCAACGGCGATGTTTTTTATCCCTGCGAGCCGCTCCGCAAAGTGGCCGGTAACTTGTTAACAGACGGTTCTCTGCGCGAGATTTTCGCCAGCGGCAAAAAAATCTACGGAGATATTCCTCCCTGCCAAGGTATCTGCTATTTGTTTGGAAACGTGCTTTCGCACTACTACGTAAACGACTTCTGGGGATTAGCGGGAGAATTTATTCGTTGACTGGCGCAATTAGAGCGCAACAAAAGTAGTGGCAGCCCGAAAGAGTCCCCGAAGAAATCCTACTCGAATTCCGCAATTTTCTTATCCAGATGCGCCAGCGCCGCCTCCAGCGACTTGCGATGCTGTGGATGTGTAGCGCTCTGCAGCTCATTTACGATGCGCACTCGCGACAGTTGTAGGTCTTTCTTTTCCTGCTCCAGATGAATCTGCGCGTCGGATTTATTGCCGATGTTGATGTTGGACTTCAGCGGTGCCGCTGCTTCCACTTGTGCTTCCACGTCTTTGCTTTCCCAGCCGCGTGCCATGCCTCTAGTCTGACATAGTTCGTGACCCAAGAGGAGATTATGACCAGATTTTTTCGTGAGAAATGAACGGGCCAGATCGCACTAGGCGCTAGCTGCCCGCCGCTGCGGCAATACCGGCAAAGCCGGACGCATCACACTTTGCACGGTACTTTCCGCGACGCGCGCCAGATGCTCGGCGAAAATCCCGCGATAAGAAAATTCCGCGGCGTGATCCGCCCAGCGCAAACGTAAATACCATTCTCCGCCGCGCCCTTCCGTTCTTGCGGAAGTTAATTCGCGCACGGGAATCACCAGCAATGGCTGAAAATGTTTGTCCAGCGCCCAGATATTTTCTACGCCAGTATAGAGTTCCACGCACGCTGCCGCGGCATTTCCCGGCTGGTACTCGCCACCATTCACCACTACCAAGGCTCCCAGTTCGCGCGCTTTCTCGTCGGCTGTGGTGTCAGGTCGCGCCGATGGCAAAAGAATCGCTGCGATGAACATTCCCAACCCTATTACTGCGAGTAGGTAGCTGTCCCATAGTGCAAGCGGCAGTAGAACAAAAGACGCCCCAAGCATGGCCAGTGCTATCCGGAACGCAAACCACGAGCGGGCATTGCGCCGCAAATGGACGATCTTAGGCACCAGCATCACCATGGCAAATAGCCCGATGATTCCGGCGTTGCGAAGTTTTGCGGCGGCCAGTCGCGTTCTACCAGCCCGATCAGCACGCGTAGTCATTTTTCTCTGCTTGCTGTTGCTGAGTGCGTCTGTTTGCTCGTTAACCGGCGGGCCGCCTGCTTGCGCTGCGCCAGCGGCGGTGCGTTCCATGCTGTTCATACTTGCTCGTTCTGGCATTGCCGTTTCGTAGGCGTCATTATTTACCGAATTAGCGATTTTTGCAAAAGGCATGCCGTCCGCCAGCCGCCGCCTTAGACCGGCACTGAAGTCAGCGCCGTTATCGCTAGCTCCTTTGCTCCCGGCTTGCCAGCCAGCACCAAATTGCTCCATTCCGCGGCGATCTTTGACAACCTTACCGATTCGCTGGTCAGCGATTCCGGCCCGCTCGAATCGGCGTTGCCGAAATAGATGCGGTCCAGCGGATGCGCCGCCACCAATCGATTCTTTGTAAATTGCCCCGGCGCACTAATAAACATCGGATGTCCTCGGCGATAAATGCGCACTTCCACTGGATTGACGTTGAACTCGGGCAGCAACTTCTGGAAATCCGCCAGGACATTGGCCGCCAGCGTTTTACAGTCATCTTCCTGCAACAGCGTCGCGCGCTGGTCTTCGCGCAGCGGCGTGTAGAAAGACAAGATATTGTTTTTCTGTTTGTATCCAGGATTGTTGCGCACTGTCCAGTCCGCGACAATAAAGTCCGTGAAGCTATTTCCCGGGCACCAGTTGTCGTAGCCGCGGTTGTAAACCGGCCTATCAAAAATCACGTTAACCACCGGATACGGCGCGTATCGCGTGTGCCGCATCGCTGCCCGCTGCTCGGAAGGCAGCGGCTGGATAAGGCGCGACGCAATAAATTTTGGCACGCACACAATCGCCGCCTTGGCGTTGACGGTCGTCACCTGCCCCTGACGAAGGTAGGTTACGTTCACGCTGTCGGCGTTGGGTGCAACCGCAATTACTGTCGCCTCACCGAGCATGCGCTCCTTGTATTTCGGTTGCATCACTTCCACCAGCCGGTGCGTGATGCACCCCAGCCCTCCCGGCAGAATCACGCGGTTGTCGTCGTCACCGTTGACTAGCCCTTGCAGTGCTCCCATCGCCGCGAGAGCCGAACTGTCCGCGGTCGTCGCTCCCCAGTTCGACAATCCATAACTATCCCACCACTGCGTAATTTCCGGAGCGTAACCTGTCATGAAGTTGGAAAGCGGTTGCGCGTCCAGTTCCATCGCCCGCGCCCGCAGATCGATCTTCATAATCTCGTCGCGGAATTTTCTAAAGCTGGCGACCACCTCTGTGGGGTAAGGAAGATGGTCGAGACCGGCCTTCCAGGTGTCGGGCACGAAAGTTTTGTGGATGATTGTGGGATCCGGATTATTCACAGGCAAAAGCTTTAATCCCAACTCGCCTGCCAGATGGTCGCCATCATCATCTTTGTAAGCGTAGGCTGATCCTGTGGCAAACGGCTGGCCAGCAAAATCTTCTTGGTAGGCGTTGCCGCCAAAGTGATCTTCTTTTTCAAGCAGCAGCCAGTCCTTGCCGCCGAGGAAGTAGCCCGCGGAAAGTCCTCCCACGCCGCCGCCAACGATGACTAGGCCAACGATCAAGGCGACCTTCGCACCCCGTCCGACCGGGGTCGGCTGCGCGTCGCGCTGTCGCAGGCGACGCGATCCCCAGACGAAGAGCCACGCCCCCAGGAGCGCCGCGACGGCGGTCCCGACGTCGGAGCCAGCCTTGTAAGACGCCGAGCCCGAATGGGAGCCGAAGACCTCAACGACGGCGCCGATAACGAACACCGCACCGACGATCATCGCAGCCACACTGGGCCACGACTCGGACTTCCCCGACGGCACG
>Ga0182024_10008024_pt1 | contig 22509 bp, 17 predicted proteins | sample P32metaG_FD_120480 | JGI IMG/M metagenome (GOLD analysis project Ga0182024, IMG submission 120480) | Permafrost microbial communities from Stordalen Mire, Sweden - P3-2 metaG (Illumina Assembly) | ecosystem: Environmental > Terrestrial > Soil > Wetlands > Permafrost | place: Sweden: Stordalen... | reverse complement strand
GGAAACTGGAGCACATAGGTGTTGTAATCCTGTAGCGTGTCGTTGTAGCGCTTGCGCTCGACAGCGATACGATTTTCGGTCCCGGCCTGCTCATCTTGCAGGCGCAGGAAATTTTCGTTTGATTTTAGTTGCGGATAATTCTCGACAACAACTAACAGCCTTCCCAGGGCGTTATCCAGTTGCCCGTTCGCGGCAATTTTATCGGATGGAGTCTGCGCCGAGAGCAAGGCGGAGCGCGCTTTCGCAATGTCTCCAAAAACGGTGACTTCCTGCTGCGCATATCCCTTCACGGTTTCGACCAGGTTGGGGATTAAATCGGCGCGACGCTGCAGGACGATATCGACCTGCGACCACGCGGACTTAACCGCCTGATCTTTCGCCACCAAATTGTTTTTTACTCCTACGTACTGACCGAACAACGCCAGCACGAGCACCACGAGCACTACGAGTACGATTAGTCCTTTGCTCATTTTGCTCTCCTAATCACTCTCTTAAATTAAAAACCTTCTTGCCCGTGGAGCGACGGGCGTTCTTGCACGACCCCGGCTGAACTTGGACGGAAGAGGACGCCCGTCGCTCCACTTGAAGATTACGCTGCCGGATCAAGCATCTTATCAACCGCGGCGGTCACCTGTTCAACTAATTTCAGATAGCGCGCGAATATGCCATCGACTCTTGCCGTCGTCTTATCTTTTTTTCGCTCGCGAATGTCGAGAAGGTCGCCAAATACGCTGGTATCAATAGCTAACTTATTCCCTAGCGCAGCTGCCGCTTCGCGCTTCGATCGTACTTCGGAATCGCCGAGCGCGATCAAGGCGTGCCGGAACAATGTGCCAAACGCCGGCAACGAGCGCAGCAACAGCTCCCACTTCGCTTCATCATTGTTGTTTGCTATAAGCAATCGCTGGCGCAGCAGGATCGTCTTTTCGCGCAGTTCATATTCCAGTTGCGCCCGATGGAATCGCATCGGAATTTCCAGCGATTTAAGAACGTCTTCTCCCCACAGCAATTGATAATGCCGGCGCATATCTAAAAATTCGATGGAGAATATGTCCGCTGACCGGCGTACTTCCTCCGCGCTCAAAAGGAGCGGAGCGCGATGCTTCTTTTTTGCCCACCATTCGATCGCCGGCGCGAGGGCCTGAATCGAGGCGAATGAAGTGTCCGCGAGGACGCAGAGCAGGTTCACATCGGAGTGATCAGAGACGTAGTCTCCCGCAGCGGCCGAGCCATAGAGAATCATCGACCGCAGATTTGTTCCTGCTGCCGCCTTTAGTTTCTCTACAAACTCGTTTACTAATTTTTGCTTTTCTGAATCCATTCGTTCCTCTTATTTCCTGGTAGAGGGAACCACAGGTTCTCACCCGTCAAGGTTAGTAAGGCCGGGCGAGGACGCGGCGCTCCACTACCAACTGCCACCAGCTCCGCCACCGCCAGTACTTCCGCCTCCGAATCCACCGAAGCCGCCGCCCCCAAAGCCGCCTCCACCAAAACCGCCGCCGCGAAATTCTCCACGGCCGCCAGCGCTGCCGGAGCCGAGTAACATTCCGAGCAAAAATCCCAGACCGCCGCCGCCTCCACCGCCACCACGAAATATGGCGCGCAATATGGGGAGTACGACGAAGAAGAAAACTAAAATCAAAATAATTACCATTCCCGCGCCAGGAGAATTCTGCGGGCGAGGCTCGGCGGGGCGAATCTGCGGCTGATTATCGAGGGTCACACCTGCGTCCTGCGCAATCACGGTAGCGATGCGAGAAGTGATTAGCGTTGCTGCTCCCGCATAATCGCCGCTTTTAAGCAGGGGCACCATTTCCCTGCCGTAGCCACCAACTTTGCCGTCTGGAAGAATTCCTTCCAATCCGTATCCGACAGTCGTCCAATATTTGTGATCTTGCGTGGCGATCAGGATCAGTACGCCGCGATCCTTCCCTTTCGAACCGATTCCCCATTTCTGATAAAGCGCCACGGCATAACTGACGATGTCCTGACCATCGACGGATTTCACGGAACGACGGCGATCTGAGCGTGCGCCTTCTGATCGACTTGCAGGCAGAGGTCGTTCAGCCGATTCGCTGTGGCCGGACCGAGCACACCGGCAAAATCATTTACATAATTCGTTGGGCTCAAAGAAGCAATCGGCTCGGCGGGAGCCGAAACTGCCGCAATTAGCGCAATCCAAACGAGGGCGAACGAGGTGAGGGCGATGCGTTGCAAAAAAATGTTTCTTACGACAAGCAAATGGATTACTGAGGATTTTACGAGCCGCTGCATTCGGGAAAATTGTACAGGAGTTTGCTTTGCATAAGTCTCGTGGAATTTTCCTACGACGCGGTTCTGCCGTACTTCATAAATTACCCCTTCCGAATTACTATCCAGACAATGACGTCCCGCCTCCATCGATGGCTGCGCGATCCACTTTTTCTTTTGTGCCTAGCGGCGGGACTGCTGGCTTTCGTGGTGCAGTCGGGAGAATTGGGCACAGCCGACACGATGCATCGGCTGCAAACCACGCACTGGCTGTGGACTTCGGACCAGCAAGTCCCCGCTGGCGACTACCCTGAGTTCGGCCTTCACGGACGTGGAGGGAAACTTTATAGCTGGTATGGCATCGGGCAGTCGCTGATCATGCTGCCGGGCGATCTTCTGGGGACATGGGTCGCCCACTGGTCTATCTTCTCGCGCTACACCGATGATCCGGCGGTACGGAGCATCGTGGTCAGTTTCCTCACTAATATTTTAGTGAACATTCTCACGGCGCTGATTGCTTTCCGATTGCTGCGTCAACTGAGCTTCAGCGTTGGCGAGGCAGTCGCGAGCGTGCTGACATTGATGTTCTGCACCACGCATCTGCATTACACGCAAAACATGATGGAGAACAACTACATCATGTTGCTGACGCTGGTTGGATTTTCATTCCAGTACGAATGGTTGCGGATGAATAGCCGCCGTGCGCTGCTCATCGGATCGTGCGCGCTCGGACTGAACCTGCTTACTCGCCTCACCACGATTCTGGATCTGATTGCCGGCGGAGTTTTTATTTTCTTGGTTATTTGGTTCGATAAAGTTCGAGGTCGAGAACTGTGGCGTCGCATGATCGACTATGGCAGAGTGTCGGTTCCGATTTATTTGTTTTTTCTGTTAGTCGATCGCGCGTACCAGTTTTACCGTTTCGGTTCTTTCACGAACACTTATGTAACGTTTTTCGCGCAGGAATATCGCCAGCGTGACCCCGCGCTGCCGGCGAACTTTCCATGGAGTACGCCGTTTCACATTGGTTTTCTTAGTCCGCTCCTGCAGCCGGAGAAATCAATTTTTCTTTTCGATCCTCTCTTGATCCTTGCAATTGTAGTTTTGATCTTGCTGTGGAAGCGTCTGGTTCCCGAGGTGCGTGCCTACGGAATGACCTCACTTCTGCTGTTGTTAGGTTACATTTCTTTCTACGCGCGATACACGTACTGGAGTGGCGACTTCGCATGGGGAGATCGCTATGTCTCGACATCGGTAGAGATGGCAGCGCTTCTTGCGGTTCCGCTGATGATGCGATATCGAGAGCAATTAGGAAATGCGATCTGGGTGGGAGGATGGGTGCTCGTCGTAATTAGCCTGATTGTCCAACTGGCATCTTTGGCCTTCTGGCTGCCGCTGGAAATTTATCAAATGGAAACGCTTGGTCACCCCACATTTGTTATTGGGCTGCGATTTAAAAACATCGTGGCGTTTGCGTTGGGAAAGATGAATGCATGGGGCTTGACGAATGATTCCATGGCCGAGGATCAGTGGGATTATGTTCACATCACCACGTGGAATTTTCTGCCGTTTCTGCTGCGGAGAGTTGGCGCGTCACCGAGTTGGCTGGTGAACTCGGTATTTGCTATCTGGATTGTCAAACTCGCCGCGCTGGGGGCGGTTCTGGTGAGATTACGGACCAGCTTGCGAACGCTAGAATTGAAAACACCAGCTAAGCTACGCAGTCACACATTCGTCGGCACGTAGTTGTGAACCGTCCAGTCGGCGATGGGATTCGTTGCGCCGCAATCGAGGCACTTCGTTGTGGTATATCGTGCGCCGCAATGCGGACACACTCCGAGAGTTGCGAACGTATCGAAAGGCTGATTGCATTGTCCACACTGCCAGAAATCTCCAACTGGAGGCGGCGCTTTACAACTTGGACAGGCAAGGCCGTCGCGACGCGGCAGTTTTGCGAAACGTAAAAGCGCTCGGGCGTGCTGTAACCCGCTCCAGCAATTCATGAGCATGAAGATGGAAATTGCGCCGTACCAGACTGAGCGCGTCCAGATCGCAAGCCCGATAAAGCCGGCTACCCCAATTAGGCCGATTGTTGTCGCAACTAATAAACTTCGCGCCCGTCCCATTACAAACCAGAGCAAAGACCGAAGAATCTGGCCGCCATCGAGAGGATAGATCGGCAGAATATTGAACAGCAGCAGCGCTACGTCAATGAAAAGTATTGATTCCGCGAGCCTCAAAGCGTCAGGCATGGTAACCGCCCATCCCCATGATCGGCCGAGCATGAAAACGATATAGAGAATGGGGAAGAGTGCAACATTGACTAATGGTCCGGCGGCGATGCTCCAGAGCGTGGCGCCTGGACGGGGCGGCGGATCGACGTAGGCCACGCCGCCAAGGGGCCACAGTACTATCTGATTTGCTCGTCCGCCGACCTGGCGGCACGCCAGCGCGTGGCCGAATTCGTGCAGCATCACTATCAAAAACAGCGCCAAGTATTCCAGCACGTTCCAGGTAATCGAGGAATATCTTCCGGCTCGATTCTGAATTTCAAATGCCGCCACCAAGAACCAAGACCAGTGAAGAAATAAATCAATGCCAGCGAAATGAAATAGACGGATCGAACCTTGCCGGGCGCTGGGCATGTGCGCAGTTTACTTCATTCTAGAGAACGACTGAAATCAAACCTTAACTACTTAGTTCTCTTAGTAATATTCAACGTTCGCCAAATACACCCTCGCGGGAAGCTGCGCAAGAACTACACGCGCTGATTTCTTGCTAGTATGGTTGGGAATTGGGCATTCTCTTCCAGAACAAATTCGGCGACAATCGACGATCGATGTCAACACCAGCTTCTGAAGACAAAATCCAAGGCGCTTTATCTCCCGCGGGGCTGGTTCAACCCGAGAAGGAATCGGCTTACTTTGAGCGCAGGGGCGGTATTGCCCGGTGGGTGCTAAGCAAACTCTCTCGTGAAACCAGCTCTGGGCGCTTCATTCCGGAGATGGACGGCTTGCGTTTCATCGCCATCGGGATGGTCGTTCTTTTTCACTTGAACGCTTACTTAATGGCAAAATCCGCGCTATTTCAGTATGCATCGGCGGCACAACCAGATTGGCTGGCCGGTGTCGCCTTGGTGGGATTTCACGGCGTGGAACTTTTTTTCGTCATTAGCGGGTTTATTTTGGCTCTTCCTTTTGCCGCCCACCACATTAACGGCGCAAACCGAGTGAAGCTGCACAAATATTATGTGCGTCGCCTTACTCGCCTGGAACCACCTTATTTTGTGACCGTGTTTGTATTGTTTGCGTTGGCGATATCAGTTCAGGGAGAAACAGCCGTAGCTCTATTGCCGCACCTGGGAGCGAGCCTTGTCTATCTGCACAGCGTAATTTACGGTACCCACAGTCCGGTCATTGGGGTGGCTTGGTCCCTGGAGATAGAGGTACAGTTTTATTTGCTTGTCCCTCTGTTGACGCTACTGTTCGCGATTAGAAATCGACGAATGCGGCGGCTTTCGCTGATTGCTTTGATTATAGTGATCTTAGCAGTGCAACCTGTTTTGCTTGGTCATAGCGCTCGTCTCCATGCCTCAATTCTTGCTTATTTGCAATTTTTTCTGATTGGATTTTTGCTGGCCGACGTGTTTCTGACTGATTGGAAGAGCGCGCCTCGCCAAAGTTTCTATTGGGATTTGATTGCTCTGGTTGGTTGGCCGCTTCTATTCATCTCACTGCGATCGGATAACCTCACGCACTGGCTCTTTCCTTGTATGGCATTTTTTATGTACTTGGCCGCATTTCGAGGCTCCGTCACCAACCGTTTTTTTTCTAATCGATGGATCACCGTTATTGGCGGCATGTGCTATTCCATTTATCTCATTCATTATGAAGTGATCTCGGCGTTAGGACGATTCACCAGAAGAATTGGGACGGGCTTCCCTTATTGGACATACCTTCTCGTCCAGCTTCTGTTAGTGGGAACCTCAATTCTGGTAATTTGCGGGGGTTACTTTCTAATACTTGAAAAGCCATGCATGCGACGGGATTGGCCAGAACGATTGTGGAAGTTTGCTCTGTCGTTGTTTGAGAACAAACGGACAGCGACAACGACTGCTACGAGTTAGAGGATCAGTCCGATTACGGTCGGTTCTCATGAGTGCCTACAACCATCAGTGAACTGCCAAATGGCATGGAGATGAGGCTCAAGGTTTTTTGTTCAAAGCGTGACATCCAAAATAGCGCTGCATTAACCCATGCGATAGGGATTTTAGGCGGCTCGGGCTTGGAACGAACAATTTTCTCCATGGCGCGAACCGCTAGCTTCACCGGAAATGTCCAATGATAGAGGTAGCGCCCTTCCCGAACATGGAGATCGGACTGCCGGGCGACGTCGGAAAAACTTTGCTTCGTGTAGCGAATTAAATGGTGATTTAAATCGTCGTGATTGGTCCAGAGCGCCATGAAGGCTGGCACGGTGATGAGGATGAAGCCGTCCGGCGCAAGCAGGCTCATCGCATGCTTTAGTGCACCGACAGGATCCGGCAGATGCTCCAGCACGTCGAGCAGAAGAATGAGCGAATATTGCTTGCCGGGCCGGAAGCTCTCGTCGAAAGGACACAGGTACACGCGATTGCGATAAGGATTATCGGAACTGACTAAGTCCACGCTTGGTTCAACGCCTTCCACTTCTCCAAATTCCGCGAGCCGATCGAAAAACAGCGCATCACCACAACCAATATCCAGGATGTGCTTCCACCCTGTTGCTGGGCGGATTTGGTGGAGCTTATCAATGATCAACTCAGTGCGAGAACGCCACCACCAGTGTTTCTCAAAAAGCTCGCGATATACCTCGCCGTACTTGGAGTCCACCGTGAATCTGGGCCTTTCCGTTTATATGTCGCGTTAGTTCGCTTCCATTTGAGACGCACTGCGATGCTCGACCAGCGGAACCGCGCTCTTTGCGACCTCGGCGGGGTTGCCCCTCAGAATCTTGAGCACAACGTAGTGGGGCCTGCCCTTCGCTTCCTCATAAATACGGCCCACGTACTCTCCAATGATCCCGAGAAAAAAGAGATTTATTCCGGAGAAAAATGTTATTGCGAGAATCAATGCTGTGAAGCCTTGCGGCGAGTGCAGCCAAAACTTCGCGTACAGAGAATAGAGAGCAAAAAGGAGGGATAGGGCAATTGCGCCGGCTCCGAGGACGGCCGCGGCCCGCAGAGGAACGATGGAGAAGGCAAAGATTCCGTCGGACGCCAACTTGAGTAGTTTGAGCGGACTGTACTTGGTGCGGCCCGCGTGACGCGCCGAGCGCTCCATGGGAATGCCGATTTGGCGAAATCCTACCCAAGTACGCAAGCCGCGGAGATAGCGGTGCTGTTCCGGCATCCTGCGAATTTCGTCGATTACGCGGCGCGACATCAAGCCGAAATCGCCGGCATCCAGGGGCAACTGAACGGAAGAGAGCGCGGCTAGCAGGCGGTAGAAAATGTAGTAGCAGGCGCGCAGCAACCACGATTCTTTCCTGTTCACCCGTTGCACGTAGACCACGTCGTAGCCTTGCCGGTACCAGTCCAGCAAAGTGGGAACAGCTTCTGGCGGGTCTTGTAAATCGCCGTCGAGCAGAACCGCAACATCGCCGGAAACCTGATCCAGGGCGGCTGCCAAGGCTGTCTGATGACCGAAATTACGAGACAAGGAAACTACTACGATCCTGGGATCAGTCCGCGCAGCTTGTTCCAGGAGTTCCAAAGTACGATCGGCACTGCCGTCGTCAGCAAACACAATCTCATGCGGTCCGCCAGGAAGCTGGTCCAACACCGCAGTCGTGCGGCGGAGGAGTTCCGGCACGACAGCTTCTTCGTTATAAACCGGAATCGCGAGCGAAACCCGCACTGGAACGCTCATGCCCGCGGCCTCCCCTTGAAGTAGACCATATTCCACAGCGTCATACTCATCCCGGTCAAGCGATAGGGTTCGAAGACGACGGGCTCGAAAAGGCCTTCGAACAGGCGCTTCCACTCGTCCAGGGGCCGTGCGAACTTGCCGCGGTCCCAGCGGGCCAGCGATCGGGCAATGGACGGCTGCTCGGGGAGCACGAGTTCCAGCATGTGAATGTGCCCGTCGGGAGTAAGCAAAGTTTTGAGGTGAGTCAAAATTGAAAGCATGTCGGTCGTGTTGAGGTGGTGCAGAAAACTATTCACCAGGATGAAATCAAATTTAGCTTCGGGGGAGGCGACATAGTTTCGAACGTCCGCGACCACAAAATTGCGGTGGTGCCGCAGCTGCGCATCGTGGATATAGCGCTCATTGAAATCGATTCCAAGATAGTCCGAGTCAGTAAAGTAATTCGTGTTTGTGCCCGGACCGCATGCAACATCGAGGACCCGGCGCACGCGCTTCAAATTATTGTGCGCAAGCACAGGAACGAACTTCTGTGCCGCAAATGGCGCTTGCCACGCGCGATAGACGAAGGTTCGTTCGAGCACAATTTCCGCAAGATTCATGGTTGCAACTCAGACAGCATTCTAACCGACAAGCTCCTTCGATCTGCTTTTTCCTCTTCCATATTTCACAACGGTAGATTCAGACAAAGATTCGCTCGTCTGATTGCTCATCGATGCCTACTCTGGAACATACGAGAGCAATACCCAATTGTCGAGGTGTTGCCCTGCTTCAGGTTTAAGGAATGAACCAACCCTTGCTGGCACAAAGGCGGGATGCTGCAGATCATCAATTACAATAATTCTCTTAAACTGGCGAAAAAACTGCGTCACCCAGGCACCATGGCCTTCGACCTCTTGTAACCGTGACACGAGATCCGTTTGAATTGTCGTAATCCCTTCGTTCTGTTCGTCTCGTGACAAGGATATCGCCTCTGCCCAAAAGCCCAATCGATACATCAATGCGCTACGATTGGGCCCTTTTAACTCGCGTTGCAGGTCGACACTGTTCTGCCCGCTAAGATAGAGGTACAAAGCCTGCCGGAACCGTTGCACATCATGGTTCTGTTCCGGCGTAAGCATGGTTTCGGCGTCGGTGCAAAAAAGAACGTTCTCCTTCGATAAGAGCGTGACCCAACCGCAGGCATCATCCACCGATACAGAACGTGCAATGAAAAGATCTCCATCCACCAGTTTAAAAGATTTCAGCAGATGTGAAATCTCTACTTGGTCCCGATTGGCTGGTAAGGACGCTCGGTAAGTTCCCAGGGATAAGAGCAATCCGGTTAGGGCAAGAATCGCTAGCACAACAGCAAGGGCAGTACGCACCTTAGTAGAGTTGACGGACTGACGATCAATACGGGTTAGGGCCGCCGCCAGCAGGAAGGTGGAGATTATTGCAGAGGCCGTATGCATAAAATAATTAGCATGCACTGTTAATAAAAGTACGGTCGACGGAACCACGGAATCACCCAGCATCATTAGCAACGTGGTTGCGCCCAAGCCCACCAACGGCCATTTCACTTCCGCTGGAAGGGTCTTGGCGAGAACCGTGATCACTGTTAGTACACACAATATCAACCACGCACCGCCGACAAGTTGGGGCAGCAGCTGTGGTTGAAAATGGATTAGGGAAGAGTGGCTGGCGTAAATATTTATTGATCCATGCTTCAGGAATACAATGTCTGCAATAGCACAAGCCGCTCCGTACGCCAACGGAATGCGCCATGCACCCCTGGGCCCTGGCGACAACAGTTGCCATAAAACACTCACACACGTTAACCCAGCCATCTCTAACGTCGCATACGGAAAAGTGAAAAGAGCCAGCAATTGCAGGACTCCCATTCCAACCCAAGGGTAACGACTTCTGTCGCGCAGCGCTTCCATTTGCAAGGTTAAGTAAGCCAAGAGCAGAGGTATCGGAACTTGGGGCGTGAAGGCGCGCATAAAAGGGAGGGCCAAGCCCTCGAAGCCGGATAGGGACGGCAGGTGAAGCCACGCGGCTAGCGCCGGTTTAAGCATGCCAATATTGACGAGCATCAACAGGCCCAGACCTGCAATTTCTATCCACCAAGAATTAGCTGGCAAGAAACGCCCGAACAAACGAAGCGTGATCACGCAGAGGAGTCCCCACCAGAATAAGTTCCAGATAAACATCGAGAGCCACGTCCTGCCACCGAGCAATCTGGTCCAAGTGCTAAACAGGGCCGGCGCGAGCCGAATTTTTAAGTATGCCGTTCCGTTGGCGGGAACTGGGACCATGTAATACGGGTTTAAGACTTGTCCCCCGCCCACCGATTTGACAGCAGCTAAATTCAGGTACAACGTGAGGTCGGGAGCAAAGATGGAAGGCAGTGGTGACGCTCCGACCTCCGAGCGCGTCTTCAATGAAGGGTAGCAATAAACAAGAAGGATGAAGACCACAACCAGGATTTGAAGTATTGCGCGGGCTGCGGAGTGGAGGGGGACCGGAACATCGTTTGTGTGCGCGACGGAGGAAAGCGTATCAGAAAGCATTCCTCGTAGTATAAAGCGACCATCCAAAATACAAGAATTTGCCGGAACGTTCCGGCTGTATGATTTGGCTGCATTGATGGCGCTACTTTTTTGTGCGCAGATCAACCCCAGGAGACCTCGCTAGCGAAGCTGAATCTCTTGAAATGAACATGGGTCCGCGTTTGCCTCTCTCGAAATTAGGAGTTTCCGGAAGCCATCCCTTCGTGCCTTGTCGATGGCCTGCTGCAGGTTCTCGGTCGGCGGTTCAGGTCTTGTTGGCAGGTGGTATTGGGGATAGCCCCAGCCTACCGCTGCCCAGCCTATGTCCTCAAACTCGGGAAGGCCGTCAACCATGGGGAGGCCAGCTAGGGCAGGAGCGATGAAAGGGGTTGCTCCGGGGCCGTCCTGGCGCATGTCCCAATAGGTTCGATTGGTTTTCGGAATATACAATACCGTGCCGCGTCGCTGTTCGACGGACTGTTGTCCGAGGGTATCGAGACACTGCATCAATCGACGACGATTGGCGAGCGCGGGCACAACGACCGAACGGCGCCCCTTGATCTGCGCTATTTCCTGGCGCCATGCCGTATCGGGCATTCCTGCAAGGACGGCGCGAGTTTCGCAGACGCCTTTCAACATGCGGTATGTCGCAGCGACCGTTGTAATAAATAGATGTCCGGCTATTGCAAATGTAAGTCCGACTAAGAGAGCGCTTGTAACACGAAGGCCTCCATCTCGCATGCGCTGGAAGATATCGGCCAAACCAAATTGAGGTAAGAACGCAGCCACGAACACGCCCGCCAATACTCCCTGAAACTCGGTAAAGTATTTCCATGCGGGCGAATAAAAGTTGATAAGGAGGTACGGAACGAGCCCCCCCACTACGGTTACGAACACCAGCTCAACCAGAATTGCATCGCTTGCCTTCGTTGTCCTCAGCAGATCGCGCAACGTTCGCACTCCGACGGAGCGCGCCCAAACTAGCAGCAAGAGCCAAGCCCAAGCGAAATACAGAACGAAGAAATAGGGTATCCATTCGAGAGAAACTCTATCGAAGTTCAAAGGAGCAAAACTCGACTTATTAGCGCCGCGTTCGCCGTACAGCATTGCAACGAACACCAAAGTTGAGAGCGCGGTCCCTAGCAGGAACGGCCACGTCCGAAGCGATTTGACGCGCACACAGAGATAGAAAAGCAAACCTAGAAGCAGGTAGATTTGAGAGATTTTCACCCATCCAACAAGGCCCAGGGTGGCGGGCAAAAACACCGCCAGCATAATCTTTTCATGCAGCGGCCACACGAAATTTCCTGCGCGTAAAGACTCGTATAACCCCACGCCGGCGCTAATCAGCAGTAGAGAGAATGTTACGGCAAGGAGAAATGAATCGCTGTTGATAATAGTTTCATTGAAGTTGAGGTGGAGGGGGTCGTCAGTAAAGGGAAAAACACCGATAAACGCCACCAAGCTTGCTGCCCAGAAAATGAACGGTGGTGCATCGATCTCCCGCTGTACTGTTGCGCGTATCAACTCAGCGCAACCAAAAAACGCGGCGACGTATAAAGGGATCAGCAAGAATCCGTATCCGAACGCGAGAAAATCGATCGCGCGAAATCCGCAAAGCCGGGAAAGACCCTCCGCAATCCAAAGCGATCCGTTGTGATATTTCAGCGGAGGAAGGCCATCCAAGCCGGTGGAGGCCAGTTTGTAAGTCGCAATCATGTTGACAACTGCCGCCTGCTCGGCGACATCAGTCGAGACCTTCCCCGCAATGATCGACTCCAGATAGACGACATCGTGCACCGAACCGACTCGCCAATACATGCTCTCGGAATAGACTCCCAGGAGAATCCCTAAGCTCAAGGGGGCGACGGTCCGCAGAAAACCCGTCTGGGCGGCGACTATAACCAGGTTGCACAGACAAGTCACAACTCCCGCAACGGCGATCACAGGCGCGATGAGTGCGGCGCCGCCAAACGGGGACAAGCCTATTGCCGTAATCGCCAGCAGCGTGAGAAGTGACAGAATCGGTCCGCTAAGCAACCAGTGCTTTCTTGAGCCGAAGGCGGCGACGTTTACGACGAGGAGAGAAATTCCTGCGATCTTAAACAAAGGTCCGACTGGAGTCGGAAAACCACCACGCAAAACGACGACCGTCGCGAACATCAGTACAGGGACCACTGACGCGACCATACAAACAAGCCGCTCCGTTTGTGGTGCCGACCGCAATCCTGTCCGATTCTGTTCCTGCGTGCGAAGGTCGGACGCTTCTAAAGTGTTCATCTGGCCTAGTAAGTTTGATATTTGGGTTGAACTGAAACTCTACACAATCAAGAGGTGCAGCGCCAGTAGGTGATGGGTATAGCAGGGATCGTGACAGAGTGACTCGCACCGCGGCGTTCGGCTATTCTAAGACGCGAGCGCACTCAGCAGATTTTAGGGTTGCAGCGCTATTCGAGGTTCTTCTTGACGGTACTGGTAACGGGCGGAGCAGGTTATATCGGCAGTCATACGGCGCGCGCTTTGCGCCGTTCCGGCTATGAAGTCGTTATTTACGACAATCTTTCCAGCGGGTTTAGACGGTTGGCGCAAGGCTTTGAACTGGTGGAGGGCGACATTGCCGACGAAACTAAGCTGCGGGGAATGCTCCCGCGGGTAGACGCGGTTATGCACTTCGCGGCGCACGCGTACGTGGGAGAATCGGTTGAAAATCCGCGCAAATATTTCCGCAATAATGTTCTCGCGGCACTCAGTCTCTTGAACTCCACGCTGGACGCCGGGATTCGGCAATTCGTGTTTTCCTCTACCTGCGCGGTCTACGGTGTGCCGGGGACGGTTCCAATTTTGGAATCGACGCCGCGGGAGCCGGTCAATCCTTATGGCGCATCGAAACTTTTTTTCGAAAACGCGCTGGAGGCCTACAGTCGCGCTTACGGGCTGCGGTCTGTTCGTCTACGTTATTTCAATGCAGCGGGAGCGGATGAAAGCGGCGAGATTGGCGAATTGCATGATCCGGAAACACATCTGATTCCACTGGCACTCGCCGCGACTACCGAACATGGGGCCGAATTGCAGGTCTACGGTTCGGACTATCCTACTCACGACGGCACTTGCGTTCGCGACTACGTTCACGTAAACGATTTGGCCGACGCGCATCTGCGAGCGCTGCAATATCTTGAAAGGTGCGACGACAAGCCGCAAGGCGAAGCGCTCGCGATTAATCTTGGGACCGGAAGGGGATATTCCGTTCTCGAGATCATGCAAGAAGCGGAAAAAGTCACTGGCCGCGAAGTTCGGAGAAAAATCGGACAGCGACGTCCTGGTGATCCTCCGACCTTGGTGGCCGACGCAGCGAAGGCTCAACAACTCCTGGGATGGACCGCTAAACGCAGTCTGGCCGACATCATGTCAACCGCGTGGAACTGGATGCAGGCAAACTCGCGCGCGATAATAAGTAACTAGCGCACCGCCAGGAAGGAGTAAGTGCCTGCAGGAATTGTTACTTCTGAGGTGCTGGGATTGCAGAAATGCAAATCGACAGCACCTTCTTCCGCCGGATAGGCATTGAGCGAAAGATTTCCCAATCGCCCAGGCGGCGTGATGCTGGTAATTTGATCGGCGACGATAAGTCCCTTTACTTTCTCGACCACATCGAGACAACGTTGGGCTGGTACATTGCTCGCTGATATTTTGCTTATACTGTAAATCTTCATCTGCGACAGCGAGGTTCCATTCCCCAACGTGAAGCTATTTCCTTCGCTGATCTTGACGGGTATGGCGAACGTCTTTTGTTTCGCGCTAAGTCTTTCCAGCCAGTTACTATGAGTACCGTCGCCGGTAGCTCCGATGTAATTCGTGATGGATACTGGCGCTCCAAATGCCAACTGGCCGAGGTTCAGCGTCACGCCGCCACTCGGCACGTCCGTCCCAATCCACACATCGTTGGCGCTCGCCGGGGGACGATACCCGGTCGTCGCCTGAGTTAGCGCCGGTTGCGAATCGATCAGCGTGACGATGTGATGCGGTTGCATCGTCGTATACGGAGTCGTGCCAAAGTTCAACCGGCCCTTTGTCAGCAACTGCGTGCCCCCGGTGTTCGCCGTCCCATCCATCATCATCGTCGCGGTCTGGTTCGGTATGGAGTTATTCGGTGAAGTTACGCTTGCCGTGCATACGGTATATCCCCCCGGCGATGTTTGCCCATAACTCGCGCATTGGTGCGAGAGTTGTAACGGAGTTCCAGACATGCCGACTCCCACCACCGGCCCGCGCTCCACGTCTACCGTCACGCTTTGATTCACCGACACAATGCTGCCAGGCCAAAAGGCCAGGTTCCCAACATAGTTACCCTGTTTGATCGTGTAAGCCGCGGTCGCCGACGAACCCGTGTCGTTGTAAGTGCACACTAGGCCGCCCGCGCACGCTGCCGCCTGTGTAAGTCCACGCGCCACATACCCGCACATGCCTCCAGTGCCGCCCGTGCAACTTACCGCGTTCGGATACACCGCTCCAATTCCAATCGGCGTCGTCATGCGAAGTACGTCATACGTGATCGCGTCCGTTCCATTCGCCACCCTCGGCCACCGCACCGGAATCGAATCGCTTCCCGTCGACAGCCAGTCGAGCACCTGCATCGGAGAGGTCTGCGTGCCGCTCGTCGTATCGTTCGCCACGATGAAATAGGAATACGGCGTAGAACCCGCGCCCCCCGCCGCAAACACGCCTTCGGTCCCGCCATTGCCTGCGATCTGGAAACTGGACGCCCCGCTCGACGTCCCTGCAATCAGTCCCGCAATTCCCAGGCCGGGATACGGCGATCGCGCCGGCGACAGCGGGTTCAGTGCGGCGCTGCTCTCCGAATAGATATTCTTTAAGTACGCCCCCTGATAACTCCCTGTCGTATTCGACGAATACAACTGCCACGGACCTGTCGCCTGCAATACCGTGTTTTCTATGTAAATTCCGTTTGAGTTATAAACCGTTGCTCCGTTCGAGCCATTCGCAGTTATCGTAGAATCGCGCAGCGTGATCACCGGAGCAACCTGCTGTGCCTGGTTCCCGGCCGAGAATACAAACGATCCCGTCCAGTTCACTCCGTAATTTAACGGGATCGCCTGATTGTTGAAGTGCTGAATGGTCGCATTCTCGTCGTCCCATAAGTCAAAGAAATTATTGAAGCGCCCATTTTCCCCCACCTTGTCATAGGAGATATCAATCAGGTGGCTATTCATCGCATTATCCAACACTGCGACATAGGCGAGCGCCACCACGCCAGGAGTCGACTGCACGGCCAGGTCCGCTCCCGGATGCGCATACTGAAACGTCGTCGCACTCGGCACCGCAGTCACCACCGCATCGCCCCAGTAACTGCTGTTGTCGGTGAACAGAATCGTCACCATATCCCCAACACGAAAGCCGTGCGCGCTCCCTGTCGTAATCGTCGCGACCTGCGTTGTTCTTTGCGTCTGCGTAATCGCCACCCCCGCAAACGCCGGGTTCGACGACACACTCACCGGCGTGCGGAACGTCAATCCCGAAACTGTGTTATCCGTAAAGTCATTCGAACTCTTCAAATCTCCTATCTGCAAACACGCCCCACGCTCCAAACAGTTCAACGACACCCCATACCCACTCAACACCGATTGATTCGAATGCAAATAAATCGTCCCATACACGTTATATGTGTTCACCGTACTATTCGGCCCATTCGCCGGTATCGTCACGTTACACTGAGAATTAAAGTAAGGAACCTTACTAACACCGCAAGCCTGGTTAATTGCTTCCTGAATGCCCGACGAGGCGGAACTTATCGTTGTTCCAGCGGAGTAAGAAAAATGGGGAGTGAATGTTATGGTCCCAGAAGAAGCGCCCGAGGTGCAATTGCCGGAAATGACTTTGACTGATTCACTTTTTCCGCCACCGGAGAGAAACACTTGATACCCGGCTCCACTAGTGGTATCGATGCCCAGGGGACAAGGAGTCAGGGTAACTTTGGCTTGCTGGCCGCCAGCCAACGAATTCGAGATCGTTTGCCTCCAGTTCAGTTCTTTCATCCCCGTCTCCGCAACGGAAGGGCAAGCGATGACGACGAACTCTAACGCCGCCAAGAACATTACAACTAAACGTCCCATAGAAACCTCTTCTCAGACAGCTCAGGCCATATCCCGCGGAATGAACGGCTATTTAGATGCGTGGACTCTCTATAATTGCTTGGGCGGTACGAAGTCTGCAATGGTGACGAGGTGTTCTTCAACCTGCTATCTTGCCAAAGCGGTTGGTTTCGCAGTACCGAAGAAGACCGCCAGCCAGTAAGAATCATAAATGAAGAAACAAATACTGCGAACGAACGTTTCGACATCGCGATTAGGATTTGGCTGCGTCCAACTGACCGCCCATCGTAATCGACAAGAAGCGGTGTCCACACTAGACCATGCATTCTGCATGGGCATAACGCATTTTGATATAGCGCGAGCTTATGGATTTGGAAGAGCTGAAGCTATTTTGCGAGAGTTTTTAGTAAAGAAAAGAGCGAAAGTTACATTAACCACCAAGTTCGGCATAGAACCGCCCTCTGGTCTGGCTGGAAACGCCCGGCTTATTAATGGATTAAAAAAGACGCTACGACATTTTCCGGGAGTGCTCCGGCTAGTAAAGAATTATGGATCGGCGATGACTAAATCAGGACTTTTTACGCCAGAATCGGCGGTGCGAAGTTTAGAAGTAAGCCTGCGGGAACTGGGAACTGATTATGTCGACACCTTTCTTTTACACGAAGCGACGCTGGCTGATGCGAATAGTGAGCCATTGGTAGAAGCACTTATGGCGCAGATCGAAAAAGGGAAAATCCGCCAACTAGGCCTAGGCTCAGCATTCCCTAAAATTGAGGCGTGCGGGGAATTACTTTCCGACGTCTACGAGGTCTTACAGTTCAATGACAATGCCGCAGACAGGAGCGTTCAGAAATTGCCCTTGCCCAACAGGCGATTTATGATCACCCACAGCGCGTTCAACCCGCTGAAATCGCTGCAGGGGGCTGTACGGGCATTTCCTGAAATAACGCGCGAATTTTCGACACGAATGAACATTGACCTGACGGAGACCGCGGCGATGAGTTCTCTCCTCCTCCGATTTGCGCTCTGGAGTAATCGAGACGGCATGGTTCTGTTTTCCAGCAAGGATCCCTTGCATATCACCAGCAACGTTCGGGATGCTGCCTCCCTTCCCGACAAAGATACGATGCGCTATTTCATGGAGTTCGTGGACCAAATTTTGGCCCCGACTATTCCGGGGCGATCGTCGTATACGAACTTCAGCGAATTGGCATGATCGTTGATCTCGAGGCATCGGAAGGCAATTTAGAACTAAGAGCCGATCTGTGTGTGATTGGAACTGGCGCAGCGGGGCTAGCCATTGCCTCGGAAATGAATCACGTTGGGATCAACACGGTTTTGGTCGAAAGCGGGAGCCATGAACACGAACCGTCAACCCAAGCGCTTTATGACGTCGCAGTAAGCGGATTGCCGCATCCTGGATCTACGCAAGGAAGGTTTCGGGTTTTGGGAGGATCAACGACGAAGTGGGGAGGGCAGGCTCTAGCTCTTATGCCTTCTGACTTTGAACGGCGCGACTGGGTGCCGAACAGTGGTTGGCCGATCTCGTTTGAAGAATTAAGCGCCTACTACGAACGCGCCAGCCGATTCTTGATGCTGGATAAATTTAATTTTGATACGGATCTTTTTTCATATTTGCGAACTCGGGCGCCCTCGTTCGATGCGGAACTGTTGTGGTACCACTTTTCAAAATGGAGTCCGACGCCGAACCTTCGGGAACATTATTTACCAGGTATTCGCGCCGCAAAGAACTGCACATTGTTATTGCATGCTAATGTTACCGACATTCGATTGGACAATGGAGGCGATAGTGTCGCCAACATTCAAACGTGCTCGCTGCAAGGGAAGAAGGCGACGGTGCGAGCCCAAGCGTATGTTCTCTGTGTCGGCGGTATTGAAACTGCTCGCCTACTTTTGGCAAACAACAAACAGAGGTCTCGAGGAATCGGCAATGAATTCGACCTCGTAGGCCGGTTCTTCCAGGACCACCCGAGCGCGTTCATCGGATGGGTCAAGCCCCGAAGCGCTTCGCGGGTACAGAAGTTATTCAATGTCTTTCACAAGCGCGGACTAAAGTACTCGGTTCGATGCACCGCGACCCCGGCGTGGCAACGGCTTCATAAAGCACTAAATGTCTCCACGGGCGTAACTTTTGTGGAAGCTGATTCAACGTTACAAGACATGAAAGATGTTTATCTCGCCGTCCGACATGGAAAGGTTACGGAGGATCTACTTTTCAAACTGCTTCGAATTGCTCGGAGCCCAAGATCGGTACTGCTACCGGCTTATCACTTCGTGGTTCGTGGCAGGACGTTTGCTCCCGGCGCACGCATGCGGGTTGGCCTCACTTCGGAGCAAGAACCTAACGTTGAGAGTCGGATTTTACTCTCTGAGAAATGTGATGCACTCGGCATGCGTCGCGCAGACGTACGCTGGAAATTAACCGATCTGACATTTCATACGATACGGCAGTTCTCTCGAACATTGCAAAGTGAATTTCTGCGGTCGGGCGTGGGAGAAATCGCTTTGGAGCCTTGGGTTATGGAAGATTCCCCGGAATGGATCAATCACATTACAGATCAAAACCATCATATGGGGACATCGCGTATGGATGATTCACCAAAGGCGGGAGTAGTCGATCAAAATTGCCGAGTGCATGGCGTCTCGAATCTTTTCATCGGCAGCAGCGCCGTGTTCCCTACGGGCGGGCACTCGAATCCTACGCTCACTATTATCGCGCTTTGCCTCAGACTCGCTGATCAGCTAAAGCGAGACCTAAAGCCGCATTAATCTTTTGAGGGATCGCCAAGTTTTCGTGATACGGATTGGCTATAAACGCTGATAAGATTTTGAGCCTGATGCGACAAAGTTAACTTTTCCAAAATCGTTTGCCGCGCCGCATACCCTATGCGACCACGTAAGTCGGGAGATGCTAACAAAGCACTAAGGACCTTAACGAGATCTTCCAGTGCATCTGCGGGAATAAGCCATCCATTCTCGCCATGCTCAATCACTCCCTCAATTCCCTGCCCTCGGCACCCAATGATCGGCTTGCCGCAGGACATCGCCTCCAAGTACACGCAGCCCAAGCCTTCGTTGCGACTGGGCAATGCAAAGATTGTGCAGTTGCGCATGGCTGCAGCTACTTCGATGCGACTCTTGCGACCTACAAAGCGAATATTTTCCTCGATGCGCAGCTCGCTTGCGAGTGCCTCGAATTGCGCACGATAGAGCCCCTCTCCGATAACGGTGCAACGAATCTGAGGAAACGTCGATTTTAGAATTCCGACCGCTCGCAAAACCATCTCGTGACCTTTGCTTGGCAGTAATTGCCCGACCACCAAAATTTCTGCCGGGAGCGCTTCAGAGTCCGCTGGTAGAGGAGAAAACAGAGTGGGATCAACGCCGTTGTACACGACGTCGCTGAGAACTTCAGCCTGCATTCCATTGCGCAGGATTTCTTGTACTTTCTCGCTGATACATATCACGCTTCGCGCCGCACGGTAAACCTCCATGGACGCCTGGCGACGCCATGCGGCAGGAATGCCGGCGAGAGAGCACGTGTTAAATACATCCAACCCGTGCACGGTGACGACAAATGGAATATTCAAATTCTTCGAGAGCAACGCGGAAGCGTGGCCGCAGGGGAGGGCTGAGTGGGCATGCATAACATCAATCGGCTTCGCATGGTGCAGTTTTTCTACTATCGGCAGAAGTCGCGTGAAGAGGAACTTTCCTGCGCTTGATAGTCCTAATGTTCCCGGGGGAAACTGCAGGTAGCGAACCCAATCGGCGGGAGCAGCTGGAATCGAACGCTTTCGCCTATGATAAATCGAGGAAACCGCAATTACGCTCGACTCAATGCCCAGGTTTTCAAACTGCTCTATGGGTTCTGCGACAAAGCAACCAGCAACTTCGTTTTGATCCGACGGGAAGAACGGGGTGATAGTCAGAACGTTTAGCGGTGATACAAGTCCCTCGGATCGAGACATCAGTTGTGCTCATGCCCTTGCTCGAGCAGTTCGTGAGCCAGAGTAACGAGGCTTTCAACATGCGCACTCCAACTGAAGTCCTGCGCGCGCCGAAGGCCGTTTCGTGACAGTTTTTCCGCCAACTCTGGCGATTCGTGGATCTTCAATATTTGCTCCACAATAGACTCCGGCGAGAAACGGGAGAAATAAATTGCGGCGTCCTGACATATTTCGCGATGGACCGGCAAATCCGAGGCTACCACGGGCAACGCGCTCGACATTGCCTCCACTAGGGGATGCGCAAACGTTTCCGCGTAGGCCGGACTAACGTAGATTTGGCAGCCGCGGTAGAGGTGATGAAGCAGGTGATATGGGACCGCACCCAGTTCGACAATGCTATCTCTAACACCTATCTCGTCGGCCAGCGAAGCCGCGGCCTCAGCTCGATACGAGCCCGAATTCTTCTGCGAAGACAGATCACAGGTCAAGAACAGCTTTATCTTTTTTTTGGGCAAGCGGTCGTGTAAAAGAGGCAGGGCGCGGATTAAAGTCTCGAAATTGCGGTAGTAGTTATAGTGGCTCACAAAAAGCAGCTTCAGCGTATCGCCCGAATCATTCAACTGATCATCATTCAACTGATGCAGGATGGAGGCAGGCAACGGAGTCTTGTCGCTAGTGAACAATTCACGATCGAACCCATGGTAGACAGATAAAACACTCTTGCCCGTCCATTTGCTGAGGTCATCAGCAAAGGCCTTGCTTGGAGCCAGCGTAACGTCGGCCCAAAGTATGGACTGCTTTGCAAAGAAACCTTTGATTAGAGTGTCACTCCAAAGCATATAGTCTCCCCGTTTTCGGACATCGCGGTAAAAATCATCCGATACATAGAGAGAGTTACCCGACAGAAGGATTTGCGGCACGGGCGAGTTTCGGAGGGCAAAGTTCCCGGTAGAAAGCAATACTTGCGCACCGCTGCTCCGCAGCAAACTCTTGAGTTTGGTCTGTTCGAAGAGAAAACGCTCTAAAACTCCACGAGTGCGCTTGACCTCGGCAAACGATATGTTTGGATAATCAATGAATTCCCTTCGCAGGTCGGCACTCAGGAGAACGGTCGCGTGAACGTCTTTTCTCTGGGCGAGATGGGGGATCACGTTGCGCAGATAAGTGAGTCCTGCACCCGCGCTTGCAGCCAGTCCATTGATAAATAACCGAATCATCGACGGGCGATAATTCCTCTAAAATCGGGCCGCCAATTGGTGCGAAGAATACGAGGAGCGGGTTCTCCTGCGGACAACATACTGGCGTCAGGAAGGATATCGGAGAGCAGAAAAGCACAAGTCCAAAAGAAAACCGACAGATATGACCCGATGGCAAAAAGCCAGTCCTCAAAGCCCGCGTGGACAAAGCCCGCTAGCACCACCATGGCCAGCGGGATTGAATAATATCTTACCTCCGCAGTCCGATTCATTAGGGCGCATACTCTCCACACCTGCGATGCTGTCAGTCCGATTAGAGCGATAAAAGGCAATACACCGACCAAGCCCACCCATTCTGCGACGGTAATGTAACTGCTGCCGTGCTCACGCTCAACTTCTGAAAAAGAACTGGTTGTTCCCACATGCAAGCCTGGATCTAGGCCGGTGGGACTAGTACCATAGCCGGTGCCAAACCACGGATGCTCCTTGATCGAGGCGATCGACTGGCTCCACGGTCCGCGCCGCGAGCCCAGAACGCCTTCCTC
>Ga0182024_10008023_pt1 | contig 22510 bp, 16 predicted proteins | sample P32metaG_FD_120480 | JGI IMG/M metagenome (GOLD analysis project Ga0182024, IMG submission 120480) | Permafrost microbial communities from Stordalen Mire, Sweden - P3-2 metaG (Illumina Assembly) | ecosystem: Environmental > Terrestrial > Soil > Wetlands > Permafrost | place: Sweden: Stordalen... | reverse complement strand
GCTCGACTTTCTCGGTGATTTTGACTCAGTGGTTAAGATCGTCAAGCAAGATAATTCAATTGTCGATCTGCGGGCCATCGGCGACTTGATGATCAGCTTTCGCAGACAGGTGACCGATAACCCCGCCGATCCGATGTTGAGAACAAAGTTGGGCACTTATCTTTTTCTGGCTGGTGACTATGAGGGAGCATCGACTGAACTTAAACGGGCTGTCGCTCTTAAGCCTACCGACTATTTGCCTCATTGCTTGCTCGCTTGCGTGTTTGACGCTGTTGGTGACAGAGAGCTGGCGGCAAGCGAATTTAAACGATCGCTTGAATATGCCCCGGCTACTTCAGCAGATGTGCATGTGTTATATGCAGACAGCATGGCCGCCCATGGTGATCTTTCCGAAGCAATCAGCGAATATCGCCGCGCTATCGCGATAAAGCCCTCAGCCGACGGTTATTCCGGATTGGCCGAGGCCCTCATTACTGCCCATGACACCATCGGCGCTGTCAAAGCGGCCAGACAGGCGGTCTCGGCTGAGCCCAGTTCATCTAAAGCACATGTGGCATTAACAAAGGCCCTGCTTCTTTCCGACAACACTCAGTCAGCAATACGCACGGCCAGGCAAGCCGTACTTTTGAGCCCTACTTCAGCAGAAAGCCATATAGCTATGGGCAGAGCTCTGCATGCCAAAGGTGATTTGAACGGTGCCGTGGAGGAGTTCAAACAAGCCGTGGCCCTGGATCCGCTCAATGCTCAGGCGCGCAATGATTTAGGCTATGCATTGTATGGCAAAGGAGATATCTTTCTGGCTATATCAGAATTGCGTTTAGCTTTGCGCCTAAACCCGCGTCTGAGCGAGGCCAGAAACAACCTGGAAATAGCCATTCATGCCCTTTCGGGAAGAAAACGCCCTTAACCGCATTTGATACCATTAATTGAAAAGTGGTGGCAAATCTTATAAGATTATTCACCAGATATGATGCCACACGGCACCACCGAGATTGCATTTTGAGACTGTAAAGGTACAATGTACAAGGCATTGGTGGCAAAAATTGAAAAAATTTACGGTCGCTTTAGCACTGAATTTAGTATCAGCACTCGTTGCTCTGTCATCGCCGGTACTGTCCCAGCCGGTCAGCAATGCCGTCAAGCAAAACCCTGCCTCACCGCCGCCGGTGCCTGGCTCAGTTAATCCTTCTCTTCCTGCCGATGGCGATGGACCAGTGTCGCCGGCGCCGGCCAAAGGGTCAAGTCTAAAATATTCGGGCGGACCAACCTCAGGTATCACGCATGGTGGCTTACCTGCTAAGTCAGTGGCCACTGTCTCTGGCAGTCCCGCTAACATGTTAGCCCAGAGGGCCCCTCGCCCCCAGGGCGTAACGCCTGTATTGCCTAGCGTTGTCGGCACTGTGCAAATTCGCAAAGCCTTTAAACTTTTCGCCAGCCAAAACCTTATTCACAACATGAGCTTCCGCGACACTCCGGTGCGTGAAGTGATAGGAGAGCTGGCTCGTCGCGGCAATCTGAATATATTGATCGATAAGTCTGTGACGGGAAAAATTACAGGCGAATTGCGCGACGTCACCTTAAACGAAGCTCTAGACGACGTTCTTGCTTCCGCTGGCTTGCAAAGCCGGGTTTTGGACAACAACACCGTTATTGTCGGCACGCTGCAATCAATGGTTGTGCTGGGCTTGAACCGTCCGATGGCGCGGGCCTTTAAGCTCAGTTATGCGCATCCATATGACGTGGCTACGATGCTGCATGCTTCCATTTTCAACCGTGGCTATTTGCCTGACTTTACAAAGAGACTGAGAAACTTCAGCACCAACGAAGGTGAAGACAAAACCTCAGATGAGAGAGCACGCAAGGCCGGAGGCGTGGAAGCAGATGGCGATGTGGCCACCCAGGGCGAGAAAACATCTGCCGAGAGTGAGCGAACCGATCAGGAGCAAGAAAACAATCAAATCAGCCGTCCTGATGTAAATCGCACGGTCAGGGGCTCCAGTCGCAGTCAAACGCAAGAGGGTGTGGGTTTCAACAATGCTGCCACTGATCCCGGCTCCCAACAGATCAGAGCTTTTCAGGAAGTCAACACTGACTACATCGTTGAGCAAAATGGCGGTGGTGCCATTGTCATTCCAGACGTAAAGAATCGACAGGTCATTGTCGTCGGCACTCAAGACGACATCAACCTGGCTGAAGAATCGATTCGATTGATCGATCGCCGGCCAAGACAAGTGCACATTACCACCTCGTTTGTCGAGCTCAATAATGCCGGCATCCGGCAGTTGGGCGCCTCAATCAACGCTCAAGGTAAGGGTGTTTCGAGTACCGTGATGGGAGGCAGTCCTACACCTCTGGTCAACACATTGGCCGGTCAGGCCGCTAACTTCGTTGGCGCCGTGCTGCCGACGGGCACTCAGCAGGCTGCCCAGGTGATTGCGGTGCCGCAGTCTCTCACTGCTCTTAACTTTTTGACGTTAGGCAGACAAGCTGGCGGCGCCGGCAATATCGCCACTTTTCCGGACGCACTCAATGTTACTCTCAACCTCTTGTTGCAAACAAACAAAGCGAAACTGGTGGCAAACCCCAGCGTAGTTGTAGTTGACAATACGGAGTCTCTTATCACAATCGCTACTGAAGTAATTCACAAAGTGACATCGACAGTCAGCCTTGGTGTTGTCACCACAAATGTGGAGTTGACCAAGGCGGGAATCTTTCTCAACGTCTTGCCCAAAGTCACCGAGGATGGTTTCATTACGATGAGACTGCGACCGCAGGTTTCCCTGCCCACTTCCGGTCCAATAACCTTCGGTTCGTCGTCCAGCCCCACTATTGTCACTCTGCTTACAGTGCGAGACATCATGTCGCAGGAAGTGCGTGTGAAAGATGGGCAAACACTTGTTCTGGGCGGTCTGTTTACCGAGCAGGAGCAATCTCAAATTTCCAAGGTTCCTTACCTGGCAGAGACGCCGGTTCTGGGTGCACTTTTTCGCAACACCTTAAAAGGTCGCAGCCGCACCGAAACAATGCTTTTGATCACGCCGAAAATTGTCGAAGAAGAGCCGATTAGCTCGCCGGCATTGTCAGGCAAAGCGTCGCCAACTATGTAGCCTGCACCATATTCGGTGCCTGCCGAGCTGTTGCCAGGAAGCTCTAGCCGTGCTTATCGTGCCCGCCCTTTTTGGCGTCTTTCTTCGCTTTATGCGGGTGCGGCTGTGGAATCGGTCTAAGCAGCTTGCTGAGAGTATTGCTTGTCTGGCTGAACGTGAGGCTGGCACTTTTCTGCATTTTATTGTAACCAGAGGGACCAAAAGCCATCTTCAAGGCCACTGGCGTGGCGAAATACATCGTCGCCGAAAGTACGCCAATCACGGCAAAAGTGCGAAAGAGCCTGACGTATTGGAAGGAGCCCCTTGATTTTTTAAACGAGAGCTGCGTTTCTTCGTCCTCAGGCTTGCTGAGGTATTGCTCCATGTTGGCATATTGCAGTTTCTGCACAGCCTTCCAACTTTGCCGTGCGTCGGCAGTGGGCATGAACCGTTTGCATGAAACGCAGTTGGAAGTTTTGTTTTTCTTCGGCTGCTTATGGCCGCACCTTGGACAAGCAAGCGCATTTGGATCGTCGGTTTCCTCTGCCTTCATATTGATTTGAAAAGCAGAATTATGAGGCACATTCGCGGAAGAAGGGCCAGAATTCTTGATCGCCATGAACCAATCCTCGAACGAACCAGATCAATACAGACGGACGCTTACTAAACCGAAACCCCATGCCATTTGGGCCAGATATTTCTTATGGCTAAATTTACCCTCTGCCGTAAATTCTCAAACAATGGTCAATCCGCCCGTTTGCAGGCTTCCTGACTTAAAATTCACTCAGAATTGTCGAGACGATCGGCATGGCTGCCACTTTATTCCACAGTAACAGATTTGGCCAGATTTCTTGGTTGATCTACGTCTTTGCCCAGGTAGTCGGCGATAAAGTATGACATCAACTGTAGAGGCACAACCGTCAGCAATGGTGTGAAAAGCTCTTCCACACTGGGAATTGTCAGGACCGTGTCGAACATCTTCTTCACTTGCTCGTCGCCTTCGACCGCCACAGCAATCATTTTGGCGTTTCTGGCTCGCGCCTCTTGAGCGTTCGACAGAGTCTTTTCGTAGACGCAGCCTGGCACAACTACAGTTACAACCGGTACTTTTGCATCAAGCACAGCGATCGGACCATGCTTGAGCTCGCCAGCGGCGTATCCGGAAGCATGGATATAGCTCAACTCCTTGAGCTTCAATGCTCCTTCCAGAGCGGTCGGATAATTCAAACCTCTGCCGATGAAGACTACATCGTGCGCTTCAGCATAAGTCAGTGATGCTTGCCTGATCTCCTCTTCCTTGGCCAAAATTCGCTCTTGCATGATCGGAATTGTGTTCAAGGTGGTTTTCAGTTCGCGAAGTCTCTCTGGGCTGAGGGAACCACGCACTTCGGCCAAATGGATAGCGAGCAGGTAGAAACTTGCCAATTGAGCGACGTAGGTCTTGGTGGCAGCGACTGAAACCTCTATTCCGCAATCTGTGACAATCAAGTTAGGCGTGATCTGACCAAGATGGGAATCAGGTCGGTTGGTGATACCCAGCGTGAATGCTCCTCTCTTTTTGGCTTCATTCAAGGCCGCGATTGTGTCGGCAGTTTCACCTGATTGGCTGACAGCAATGGTCAGTGTGCTCTCGTTGACGAGCATCTTACGACCGCGGATCTCAGAAGCAATTTCCACTTCACAAGGAATGGAGCACAGCTCTTCTATTAGATATTTGCCGATGAGACCGGCATGGTATGCCGTTCCACAGGCAACGATATGGATACGATCGATGCCTTTGATTTCGTTGTCGGTGAAGTGAATGCCGTATGCCGGCGCTTCACCATTGTGCTCGTTCACGAAGTTGACAGGTTTGCTTGAGTGCGACATGTACTTGCCGAGCGTCTTTCTCAAGACCAGCGGTTGCTCGTGAATCTCCTTGAGCAAGAAATGCTTGTAGCCACCCTTGTCGATTATGTAAGGGTTGGTCTCCATCGAGATCGCTTTGCGTTTTACTTCCGTGCCGGCAAAATCGTACAGCCTGACACCAGATGCGGTGATCTCGGCAATCTCACTTTGTTCTAGTTTGAGAATCTTATTTGTATATTGACGCACGGCCATGCTGTCAGAAGCGAGGAAACTTTCATGCTCACCCAGGCCGACAGCCAGTGAATAATGATGATTGATAGCGTAAATGCGATCCGGATGTCTCTGGCAAACCACGCCCAGAGCGTAAGCGCCTTGCAAGCGGGCGACCGAGCGCAGCAAAGCTTTGAGCAAATCTTTGTCTACTGTGTACTCCTGTGATACTAAATGTGCTACCACTTCGGTGTCGGTATCCGAGTTAAATACATAACCGTTTTTTTCCAGCTCGGTACGAAGCTGTTCATGATTCTCGATAATGCCGTTGTGCACAACTGCAATAGTGCCCGTTGAATCCATGTGGGGGTGAGCGTTTTGGTCATTCGGCACGCCATGGGTTGCCCAGCGAGTGTGGCCAATGCCCACGGTGGCAGCAGGCTTTCTCGTCAACAAAAGCGCTTCCAAATTGGACAATTTGCCAGCCGCCTTCATCACGCAAAGCTGCCCATCTTCGATCACCGCCACACCGGCGGAGTCGTAACCGCGATACTCCAGGCATCGTAATTCAGACAAAAGAACTGGAGCGGCCTGGGCAGGCCCTAAATATCCAACTATTCCACACATCGAGTTGACCTCCTAGACTTCCATCACTTCAGCTTCTTTGTCGTGTACAAGCTTATCTATTTCCTTTATATACTTGTCTGTAACTTTCTGCAGAGCCTCTTCCTGACGTTTGATTTCGTCTTCAGAAACCTGCGCACCCTTGAGTTTCTTAATGTCGCCGTCGACATCGCGGCGTATATTGCGCACCGCTACCCGTGATTCCTCACCAAATTTTTTCACCTGCTTCACAAGATCTTTGCGTCGCTCTTCCGTCAAAACCGGAATATTGATCCTGATGACGGTGCCGTCGTTATTTGGTGTCAGTCCTAACCCTGATTTATGTATAGCCTGCTCTATATCTTTCAGGGTATTTTTTTCGTAAGGCGAAATTACCAGCGAGCGGCCGTCAGGAACGGAAATGTTGGCCACGCTCTTGAGCGGCGTTGGGCTGCCGTAGTATTCCACTTCCACGCGATCGAGCAATGCAGGATTGGCGCGACCGGTTCGGATCGTTTGAAATTCCTTAACCAGATTGGCGGACGCCTTCTTCATACGATCTTCAGCAGAAGCAAGCCCGTTTTCGGGGCCTTCAGTAGTGGTACTCATGATTTACCTCCAGTACTACATCCAACAAGGGTTCCCACTCGGTCACCAATGACTATTCGTCCAATGCTTCCAGGTTTAGCAAAATCAAAAACTACGATTGGAATGTTGTTCTGTTGACACAGTGAGACTGCGGCCGGGTCCATAACTTGCAAACCCTGCCGCATCACTTCCTCAAAACTTATCTTGTCTATTTTCTTGGCGTCTGGATTTGTTTTCGGATCGTCGCTGTAGACGCCATCAATGTTGTTTTTAGCCATGAGAATGACGTCAGCTTTGATCTCGGCTGCCCTCAGTGCTGCTGCCGTATCTGTTGTGACATGTGGATTGCCTGTGCCACCACCGAAGATGACAAGGCGGTCTTTCTCCAGATGCCGTATCGCCCGCAAACGGATGAAAGGTTCAGCCACAGCCGGCATCGCAATGGCAGTCATAACGCGCGTGTTAACGCCTTTCGATTTCAACACTTCTTGCAAGATCAGACTGTTCATGATTGTAGCCAGCATCCCCACATAATCTGCGGCAGCTTTGTCCATGCCCCAGGCTGAGCCTTGAGTGCCGCGAAAATAATTGCCGCCACCAACTACGATGGCAATCTGAACACCCAATCGGTGTGCGGAAGCAATCTCGTTAGCAATTCGATCGATGACATCAGGATCGATGTTGCCGCGACTGGCCAGTGATGTTGTATCGCTGCCGCGATTGGAGCCCATAAGAGCTTCACCGCTCAACTTCAACAAAATCCGGTTAAATTTTCTGTCTCCCATGACCAGCCAAAGAACCTGACGCTATCGGGATAATTCGGTTCCCGGCGATCATACATCGATAGGGGTCGGCTTTCATGTCGCCAATCTCACGAACCCTTTGCAAATACGAAAGGGTAGCCTACTCTTCTTTTCCGTTTGAATCTGCTGCCACTTCGCCCAAAATAAAGAGGGCGAATCGCAACGGTTTCAACTCGGTGCCTAGCTCGGTGCCCTTTTGAGCCAGGTGCTTGGCGACAGAAACAGAAGGATCTTTAACGAATGGCTGCTCTTGTAAACAGCGCTCAGCCATAAGTTTGTCCACTCTGCCGGTGACAATTTTCTCGCGCATCTCTGGTTTCTTCTCAGCCAGATCGGCTTTGCCTGATTCGATGCGGCGTTCATTTTCGATAGTCTCAGCTGACACTTCTTCTCGGCAGAGATATTGCGGCTTGGCTGAGACAATATGCATGGCCACTTCGCGGGCTGTGGCGGCGAGCTTTTCGCGGTCGACATCGTTGGTGGATGAAAGTTCAACCAGAGCCCCCATCTTTCCACCCAGAGAGTGCACGTAAAGACCGATGATGCCCGCCCCTGTTGCCTCAAAAACAGCCAATCGGCGAATGATTATGTTCTCACCAGTCTTGGAGATTGCTTCAGTGACCAGGTCACGAACCTTGCCGGCTTTCCAACTTTGATCAAGAAAGCTTTCCGGATCTTTAGGATTATTCTTCAGCACCAGATCGGAAATCTCTTTCGTCAATTCGGTGAATTGGTCGTTGCGGGCGACAAAATCGGTTTCGCAATTGATCTCGACGATCGAGCCTGCCTTGCCATCAGGCGTAACTTGCCCGACAACCAGACCTTCAGAGGCCACTCGTGACGCTTTTTTGGTGGCAACAGCAGCGCCCTTCTGGCGCAACCACTCAAATGCCTTCTCAAGATCACCTTCAGCCTCTACCAGAGCCTTTTTGCAATCCATCATGGCGGCGCCGGACTTTTCTCTCAGCTCCTTAACCATAGAAGCGGAAATTTCAACCATCTCAAACATCTCCTGCATTTATTGATCTGACCTTATAGCCGGCAACAATTGCCGGCTATTGCGAGCGCGGACAAAATGAAGCAGATCTACTGATTCGTCTCGTCTTTCGGCTCGTGAGCTTCCTGGCTGTAATCGGGCGTCTCGCCGCTTGACTCATCAAGCGCTCGGGCTGCACGTTTTAGAGCCTCATGGTCGGTCTCTTCCTGAACCGCCTTCTTCTCTTCTTCAGTTGAATCATAGGCTTTGCCATGCTTTCCTTCCAGAATGGCATCGGCAACTTTGCCTGTAATCAGTTTGATCGAGCGGATGGAGTCATCATTTCCCGGAATTACGTAATCGATTCCGTCCGGATCACAGTTGGTGTCAATGATTCCCACTGTCGAGAGACCGATTTTCTTGGCTTCGGCAACGGCGATTAATTCCCGCTTCTGATCGATGATGAAGAGGATGTCTGGCTTGCCGCGCATGTTTTTGATGCCACCAAGCGATTTCTCCAGCTTGTAAAGCTCTCGGTTGAGAACAGCAAGTTCTTTCTTGGGGCGGCGATAAAACTCGCCCGTATCGCGCATTTCTTCTAACTCTTTTAGACGGTTGATGCGCAAGCGAATGGTTTCGAAGTTAGTCAACATGCCGCCCAACCAGCGGCGGTTGACGAAGTGGGCACCACATCGGCGCGCTTCTTCTTCAACGATTTCTGCGGCTTGTTTCTTGGTGCCTACGAAGATGATGTTTTTCTTTTCGGAAGCTGACTGCCTGATAAATTCGCAGGCCTTATCGAGCGCGCGTGTTGTTTGTTCCAGGTCGATGATGTAGATCCCGTTGCGCTCACCGTAAATGTACGGGCGCATCTTTGGGTTCCAGCGGCGGGTTTGGTGACCAAAGTGGACGCCTGCTTCCAACAGTTGTCTCATTGATGCTACTGACAAGGCTTGACGTTCTCCTCACTGAAATAGAGTCGTGTACGGGGTTTTACTGATGAGGTGGTAATGCGATGGGCAGATTAGATCAATCTGACCAGTGCAAGCCCATGACGAGCTCAAATCGCACTCACCACAAATGTTACCGGCTCAGGCAGAGTCTAGCGCAATGGCTTTGAAGCTGATCTGAGCGGATGCACAATCAAGCAATTGTAGCACAATCCCCACAGATAGCTACTTTGTGGACATCTTCGGCTTTTCTCGTTATAATAATAATACGTAACAATATGCTAAGCAGCACAGGTAGAGGATGTCCAAAGTTCTGGTTCTTAACGCTTCATATGAACCGCTTAACATCTGCACCTGGCGCCGGGCAATCGTGCTCTTGATGAAGGGAAAAGCGGAGCGGATCGAGCACAACGGAAAGATGGTCTATGCCGACTTCCCTTTGCCGACGGTTATCCGTTTGCGCTCTTATGTGAAGATTCCATACAAAGAAATTAGCCTCTCTCGGCGCAATTTGCTCCACCGTGACAACTACACTTGCCAATATTGCGGGGAACGCCGGCATGATCTGACCATCGATCACATCATTCCTCGCTCACGGGGCGGAACTGATAGTTGGGATAACGTGGTGGCGGCCTGCCTGAAGTGCAACGTCAAAAAGGGCGATCGCACCCCCAAAGAAGCCAATATGGCTCTTCATATGGTGCCGAGGCGCCCACCCAGCCACGTCTATTTTGAAATCTCGAAGCACGCTGCATCGGGCGAATTTAGCTGGAAGAAATATGTGATCGGCGCCTGATTTTCAGGTCGGCGAAAATTTTATGCTGAAACTTTGAACTTTCGACCTGGTTCGAACGTTACATATTTAGCACCCCAAATAACCTTCCAATTGACAGGAGAACCTATGTCTTTGTCTCTATACTTTGATAGGGCCCGTCAGGTCGACCGCCCGCGCATCTTCCGGAGCACCAGATTGGCAGACAGCGTTTACGCCAACGTGATCGTAGATATTCAGGCGAAGGAGCTGAAAGACAAGCTGTTTACATACAGGGTGCCGGCGGATTTGACTGAAGAAACTTTCATCGGCGCCCAGGTTCTTGTGCCTTTTGGCGGAAGGGATCTGGTCGGCGGTTTTGTTGTCTCTTTGAGCGATAAGCCAAATGGAGACAGACTCTTCAAGGAAATAGCGGAAGTCATAGAACCGGAGCCATTTTTCGATAAAGACTATGTGCAGTTTCTTTATTGGATTGCTGAATATTATTGCTCCAGTTTATCCGACGTGATATCGGCAGCGGTGCCTTCGGTGCTAAACCCGAAGGTAAAGCGCATTGTGCAGTTGAACAGAGATGCCTATGAGAGGCGCTCTGGTGGGCTTGCATCTTACGAACGTTGCGCCCAATCAATTCTTGGCGCCCTCTTGGAGAGCAAAACCGGCGCACTGGCAATGGTGGCATTGAAACAACGCTGCCGCAGAACCGGCAAGCTGACGATCTCGCAGATTTATCGCACCATGAACTTGCTCAGGCAAGAAGGGCTGCTGACCGTTGTGCAGGAAAGCGGCGTCACCCAGGCACCACGAACGGTGACAACGGTAATCTGGAATGGAGGCGAGGGCGACAACGCCAGACAAAAAGAGTTGATCTCGATTCTGTCCAGAAATGGCGGTCAGATGACGCTAAAAAGCCTGCTGGAAGAAGGGAAAACAACAGCCGCTACGGTGAAGAAGTTAGCCCAGTCAGGCTTGTTTTCCATCATCCAGCTAGAGTCTGTGCGCGATCCTTTAAGCCAGATGGAGGCTGGCATTAGCACATCCGACTTGACCCTGACCGAGGCCCAACGACATGCCCTTGCTGTTTTAGAACAAGAGTTAGAGAGGACCCTGAAGCTTCGATCGGGGCAGCCAACGGACTCGGACACAGATGCAGCTGCAAGCGCAGAAGCAGGCGCTATCAGTGAGCGAGAAGCTCAATCACCTTGGCTTTTGTTTGGCGTCACCGGATCGGGTAAGACAGAAATCTATCTGCGCTTAATCGAAAAAGCACTTTTGGCAGGGCGCACGGCTATGCTGCTCGTGCCCGAAATCAGCCTCACACCTCAATTGGCCCGCCGTCTCAAAAGCAGGTTCGGCGATCTGGTGGCAGTCTGGCATAGCGGTTTGAGTGCGGGCGAAAGATACGACACCTGGAGGCGCCTGCGCTCAGGTGCGGCCAAAGTTCTCTTGGGAGCGCGCTCGGCAATATTGGCCAATCTGCCTGATCTGTCTTTGATCATCCTGGACGAAGAACACGACGGCAGCTATAAGCAGACAAGCCCAAATCCGCGCTACAACGCCAAAGAAGTAGCTCTGGAGAAAGCGCGCAGATTAGGAGCGCTTGTTCTCTTTGGCAGTGCCACTCCTGATGTGGCTGTCTACCAGAGCGCACTTAAGGCAGGTCGGGTGCTGGAGTTGCCTGAGCGGGTCTTTAAGCAGCAGATGCCTCGTGTGCGCATCGTCGATATGCGGGCCGAATTCTCGCGCGGGCATAAGGGCATATTCTCCGCCATTCTGGAAGCAGAGCTTGAGGCTTGCCTTTCGCGCAAGGAGCAGGCGATTTTGCTGATCAACCGGCGAGGCTATGCCAGCCATGTCTTTTGTCGCGCCTGCGGCTTTGTGGTCAAATGCAAAAACTGCAGCGTCGCCCTGGTTTTTCATCAGCGCCCTGGTGCCAAACAAGCTTATCTGGATGGATTTCTGGCCTGCCACCATTGCGGATTTAGATGCGGCGCCGTCGATAAATGTGGAAACTGCGCAAGTCCATTCATCAAACAATATGGGTTGGGCACGCAAAGGGTGGAAGAAGAGGTGCGCGAGCTCTTTAGCGACGCTAAAATCCTGCGCTTGGACAGTGATGTGACTGTGCGCAAAGGGTCGCACGACGAGATTTTGCAGAGTTTTGCCCGCGGCGAGGCAGACGTTTTGATCGGCACCCAGATGGTAGCCAAAGGTCTGGATATTGCAAATGTCACGCTGGTGGGAGTGATGACCGCAGATGCCGCCTTTAATCTGCCTGATTATCGCTCGACAGAGCGCGGCTTTCAGCTCTTGACCCAGGTAGCCGGACGTGCCGGTCGAGGAGACCGACCGGGTGAGGTGATACTACAAACATATGACTGTGAAATGCCGGCCTTGCAGTTTGCCAAAAATCACGATTATGCCAGCTTTTTCGCTGACGAAATCGAGGCTCGCAGAGCTTTTGAGTATCCGCCTTTTAGCCAGATCATTCGACTGGTCGTCGCCGGCGCTGATCCAGCCGTGGTGGAAGCTTGCTGCTATCGCATAGCTGAGGAGATAAGCCAATTTGTTGAAGACTCATTGCCTGTTGATGCTATGAAAGTGCTAGGTCCGGCACCATGCTTGATTGAACGGTTGCGGGGTAAGTTTCGCTTTCATCTGATCGTCAAGAATCTGGCCGGCGATAGCGCTCGCCTGATGCTGACCACGTTTCTGCGCAACCGAAATCTGCCCGCTGGTCTGCAAATGGCAGTAGATGTAGATGCTTTGGACCTGGTTTAAGAGCCAAAGAGCTGGTAATTGCGATTGCGGCCCAAGGCGGGGCAGACTTCTATGCTGGTGCGATCCGTGATTATTTGCTCAGCCAGCTTGAGCAGGACTACAGTCTGGCAGGGGCTTACGACTTAGTTCAGGCGCAGATCTCCGAGATTGCAGTTGAGGCAAATCTTCCAACAAAAGCAAGAGGATGAGCTTTAGACCCACCCTCTCTCAAATAATTTCGCCAACTTGTGCAAGGCTGAGTAACTTAATACTCCTTCGCCGCTATACCGCAGGGGACCTACTCACAAGAATTACGACGCTTTGTTTGTACTCTCTATAATAGGGCAAATTTGCCCATTTAGCCAATTACCGGGGCTTTTTTAACGTCGAATCAAACAGTTGATGAGGATACCGATGCCCTATCCGAGCGGCTCGCTGGCTCAACATGAACCAAATAGACTGGAAACAACGGCAAGACAGTTTTAAACTTGATTACTGGTGAAGACCCGCGCTCATCGGCGCTTAACATTCCGGACATTGGTAATTTTTGTCTATAACCTGATCTTGATTTGGGCTGGCCTCTTGGTCGGTCCCTTCCTGTTGCTGAAAAGACGTAATCGCTATGGCCTGGCAGCCAAGCTGGGAGCTGTTCCAGACGCTCTCAAGAAGAAATACGGCGCCAAGGATGCTCAGCGCCCTCTGTGGTTTCATGCGGTCTCAGTAGGCGAAATCAATGCCGGACTGCCCTTGATCATGAGATTGCACCAACGGCATCCGCATCAACCAATAGTTGTATCGACGACCACCGGCGCCGGTTATAAACATGCGCAAGAGAAGCTTGCCCAGGTGGCAGACTGTTTCTACTTTCCCTATGACGTGGCCTGGTCAATTAACAACTATTTCGCTGCCCTCAAGCCCAGGCTTGTCACCGTAATCGAGACTGAGATCTGGCCTGGATTTCTCCATCGCGCCAAACAGCTGGCAGTGCCTACGGCCATGGTAAACGCCCGCATGTCACCACGATCCTTCAACTCCTACAATCGCTGGCGGGCATTTTTCGGTCCCGTCTTGCGAAATTTCGACGTCATAGGGGTGCAAACGTCCACCGAATTCAACCGCTATAAGAGGGTTGGTGGAGAGAAATTGAACCTGCAAATTCTCGGCAACATAAAGTTCGACGGACTGACACCCATATCCCCAGCGCAAATCGAGGAGTTGCGCCAGCGATTGCAGTTGAAGCAGTCCGAAAGAGTGTTTGTGGTCGGGTCCACGCACGAAGGCGAAGAGGCGGTAGTCCTTACCGCGTACAAGCAGCTCTCGGCTGAATTGCCAACCAGGCTGGTCATGGCGCCGCGGCATCCTGAGCGTTTCGATCGTGTTGCAGATATGATTCGCGCTGCCGGCTTTCGCCCGCGCAGATTCTCGCTTGCCGAAGCGTTCGAAAGGGAAGGCGACGTGCTATTGCTTGACTCGATCGGCAATCTCATGAAGTTCTACGCGGTAGCCGACGTCGCTTTCGTTGGTGGCACTCTGGTGCCTATTGGCGGACACAATCTCATGGAGCCTTACACCTACTCGGTTCCAGTCATTGCCGGACCTTACATACACAAAACCAAAGATGTTGCCGACACGTTGCAAAACGGCAATGCCATAGTTTTCGTCAAGGATGGCAAAGAGTTGGAGCGCGAGCTGTTTCGGCTGCTGAACAGCAAAGAGCTGCGCAAGCAATTGGGCGCAAATGGACATAGTCTTCTTACGCAATCGCAAGGTGCGGTCGATCGAGCGGTACTGCTTCTGGAAAGTCTGGTCGACATGACGTCTTACTCGAATGGGTCAGACAAGCCTGTTGAGCCAATCTCCCAGCTAGAACAATGCGAACCCGTATCAGGAGACGTGAGATGAGTTGGGGAAATCCGCACACTCTGAAAGATAAGGCACTAAGGACGGTGCTGATGCCGGCGGCTGTTTTCTATGGTGCCGGAGCAATGATGCGGACCGCATCATATCAGCGTGGACTGAGAAGGCAAACGCGCCTGAACGTGCCCGTTTTGAGCATTGGCAATATCACATGCGGTGGCACTGGAAAAACGCCGATGACCATTGAAATTGGCAAGCTGTTGATTGATGCTGGTTTGAGAGTGGGCATTCTCAGCCGTGGCTACAAGCGCAAATCGTCAGAAGCCACAGTCATCGTCAGCAACGGCGCCGGCAGATTGGCATCGGTTGAAGAGGCGGGTGATGAGCCGTTATTGATTGCTAACAGCTTGCCTCGGGCGGTTGTTATTGTCGGTGCCAATAGATCTGCTACAGGTAGCCTCGCCACCTCATCTTTCTTTGGCTGCGACATCATTTTGCTTGACGATGGTATGCAACATCTTGCTCTTTATAGAGATGCCGATATAGTTCTTATCGATTACAACGACGCCCTCGAGAACAACGCCGTGCTTCCCGCAGGTCGGCTTAGAGAGCCGCTATCAGCGTTGCGGCGCGCCTCCACGATTGTGATCACAAAAGTGCCAGTTGATTTTGATGAGCAAAAATTGGAGAAACTGCGCCGGGTGATAAAACACCATGCTCCCGATCCAGCTGTTAATTTGAGCCGACTGGTGCCCAGCCGACTGGTGCCCTTGACTGGAGTTGCCTGTCCACTTTCTCGATTGGCAACGGCAAAGATTGCCGTATTTTCGGGACTGGCCAATCCGCGCAACTTCCATGAGACACTTTCTGCCTGCGGCGCCAACATAGTGAAAGAGATTCGCTATGGCGATCATCACTGGTACACCGATGATGATCTGGATGCCTTGAAGAAAGAGGCCGCGGATGTCGATCTGATTGTCACCACCGAGAAGGATCTGGTCAAGCTGCAGCCGTACGCTCAAGCCGGCGGCACGCCAGCGCTTGCCAGGACGGGCAGGGGGAATTTAGCGGAGAAACTTTATGCTCTGCAAGTAAAAGTCGAGTGGATTGATACCATGCCCAGCCTCCTTCATCAGTTTGTCAAAGCTCCTCAGCTGGCGGTTTATCCTGGATTTCGAAGAGATGACTGACCTTAGCCTCAAACTGAGCCAATGCAAACGGGTGCTCGTCATCCGCTACCGCTTCATCGGCGATACCATTCTCAGCGTCCCATTTCTGCGCAACTTGCGCAGCTTTTTGCCTGAGGCCAAAATTGACATGCTTGTCGGCCCGCAAAGTGGCGAGGTTCTGGAAGGCTGCCCCTATGTCGATCAGTTCATCACATTCGATACGACAAGATTTCATAAGTACGACAGCGGCCAGGGAAAGCGCAGAAGCTTTTGGCACTATGCGGCGCAACTGCGAGCGCAACACTACGATCTTGTTTTTGTTCTCAAGCGCTCATGGTCGTCCGCGGCCCTGGCCTTGCTAACCGGCGCCCGGCACAGAATCGGTTATGCGACGGAGGGCAGAAAACTGCTTCTCAGCCGCAGCGTAACCTGGAATAACAAGATTCACGAAGTGGAATCAACACTCGACGTTTTGCGCGCAGCTGATATTCCGGTTAGCGATAAGCATCTTGAAGCCTGGGTCAGTGCTCAAGAAAAGGAAAGTATCGCCCTGCTGGTGCCTGAGCTGAAGACGCCAAAGAAACGGATTTTGATTCATGCAGCTGCTGCCCATCCAGACAAAATGTATCCTCTGGATAAATGGGAGCAAGTAATATCGTCAGTGGCGCAGAAAACTGATTCCCTTTTCTTTTTTACCGGGGCGCAACAAGACTCCGATCTCTATGAGCAGCTCGGCAAGGCGAGCGGAACCCAATTTATCAATCTGGCTGGCCGGCTTACATTGCGTCAAAGCATGGCCCTGTATGAACAAATGGACGTCTGCCTGTGTGTTGATTCAGGACCTGCTCACCTGAGCGCTGCCGTCGGCACTCCCACGGTAACGCTCTTTGGCCCATCGGATCCGCAGCGCTGGCGCCCGCTTGGGGACGGCAACATCACGCTTTATGACGATTCACTTAGCTGTCGCCCCTGTAATTATCGCAAGACATGCAGTAATCGAGAGTGTCTGACGGACTTCAGCGCGCAGAAGATCGTGCAAGCATGCTTTGAGGTTCTCAATGCCAACGATGGCATTACCAATCCATTGACGTCCTCCTCCTCTCTCTGAAGAAATGGGATTCCGGCTAAGCGGTTAGAAACGCTGCGAGGCTTGACCCGCATTTTGGTCAACGAGGAAAAGTTATGCTCATCGGCAGCAGAACCTGGTTAACCAGAGTCCTCATCACCACGCATGGCTAAAACTGCTGACGCCAACTATATCGGACATGATCTTGGTTGTAAGCGAGCGAGGGAACAAATCCAACTCCTGCCCGTCCATGAAAACATAACGCAGGCACTCGAGTGAGAGGGAGCAGGGATGCACCTTACCGCGGGCAGAACCGGTCCTGCGAGCAATATCGACGCGTCAGGAAATTTCCCGGCGCGTTGTTTTTTTGCAGACGAAATCCCGCAACGATTGTAGAATTGCCACACGCGCGGCTCACATGCCCCGCAGAGCAGGTTCAACTCTCAGCTAAGCGACAATGGGCAAGTTAACCGTCTGGCAAAAATTGTTGCTCCTTGTTCTGATACCACTTTCGTTCGAATTCATTTTGGTGGTAAGCCTTGCTGCTCTCCTGAAATACACACAGGAAGAGACAAGGCACTACGAGACCTCTCGAGAAGTGCTGCGCCAGTTTCACAAGGCCGACACACAGATGATGCGCTACCTTGACGGTCTTGTCATGGCGTTTGACACGCGAGAGGATCTGAATATAGCACTGAGCAAACCGTCTACCGTAATCACTGAGACCTGCGCAGCCATGGTGGCAACAGCCGACATTGATCCTCAGTTGCGTGAAGCTGTCAAACCGTTTCCAGAAGTGTTTGCTCGAACGAGCAGCCTCGTTGAGCGCTCCAGGCAGATTTTGTCAGATCCGGCTACCAAACGTCGTGCGCCTAATATTCTTCGCACCATGTGGTTTCCTGTGCTCGCTGAAATATTCGATCTGGAGAAGCCAGTTCTGGAAGTTGAATCGAGGATTAAAGCACAAGCACCGCAAGAATTAAAGATGCTCCGCGTATACATAATCCTTATGCTGACTGTGGGCACTATCGTCAGTGCATGTTCGTCAGCAATGGCGGCCGTGTTGTTCGCCAACGGCATTGTTGGGCGCCTGCACAAGATTGCTGAAGATGCACACGCCATCGCCCTTGGTGCGGAACTAGGCGGCACCATAAGCGACGGTGACGAAATAGAGAAGCTCAGTGCGGCAGTACATGAAGCAAGTCAGGTGCTAGCTGAAACGAGGAAAAAGGAGCTGGCGGTTCTTGACGTAGCCACAGATGTTATGTGCTCGCTGGACACAAGATTCAGATTCACTGCCGTCGGTCCGGCCGTCCTCAAAGCGTGGGGGTACGAGGCGGACGATTTGATGGGCGAATCAATCTCCGTCATGCTGCCTAAGTACGGCCAGCAGATCTTTCGAGATTTTCTGGCCGCGCTTCCCCGAACCGGGATGAGCAAAGATGTCGAGACGGAGATCATCTGCAAAAATGGCACTAACAAAGACATTCTCTGGAAAATAAATTGGTCGGCAATCCACTCCACCTTCTTCTGTGTTGCCCACGACATAACGGTGCGCCGCGAGGCAGACCGCATGAAGCAGCGCTTTATCTCCATGGCCAGCCACGACCTGCGCACTCCGCTTTCGTCCATCTCCGCCAAATTGTCTCTTTTGATTGAGGGTGTACGCGGGCCAGTTCCTGAGCAATCCATGACCGTCTTGCGCCGCGCGCAGACGAGCCTCAGCCGTCTCACTGACTTGATCAATGACCTCCTCGATCTGGAGAAGCTGGAAGCAGGAAAAATGATCATGAAAGTTGGCCCTGTAAGCGCGCTTGATCTTTGTTGCGAAGCCAGCGACAGTCTTGAGTCGCTGGCGCGCTCTTTCGCAGTCAACATAGTCAAGCCTAACAACGATGCTTTAGTCGGAGGCGATGAGCGCCAGCTGTTGCGAGTGGTCACCAATCTGCTCTCCAATGCGATCAAGTTTTCACCGAAAGGATCGACGGTTCTTCTCTCAGTGGCTAAAGAGAAGGATTTAGTAAAGATCTCTGTGCATGATCAAGGCCCCGGTGTACCGGTGGCCGATCGAAGCATGATTTTTGAAAAATTCAAACAATCAAAGCACAGCACATCATCAATCAAAGGCACGGGTCTCGGTCTGGCCATTTGCAAATTGATTGTCGACGCTCATGACGGACACTTAGGAATTGCCACAAACAATCCGGCAGGCAGCATATTTTTCATGGAAGTCCCCGCATATCAAGATAGGACAAGCGGATGAAACTTTCATACAGAGGTCTTCTTCTTATTGGGCTGCCCCTGGTGTTTCAAGTGATGCTCTTGATTGTGCTGTCCGTCTTACTCTGGCACGTTCAGGACGAAACATCGAAAGAAGCACGCTCGAAAGAGATTGTCGAAGACTTTTTCCACATGGAAATGAGTGTTTGTGGGGCTGTGCAAAAATCAATGCTCGTGCATTTACCAGCCGGAAGCTTTGCAAAGAGGTTTCCAGACGAACTAATCAACGACATTTACGCAGAAACAGATGCTTTGAAGGAGAGGTTGGGGCTTCGTCCGGGTCAGACAGAAAACGTCGCAGAATTGGCAAAACTGCAAGAAAAGGAAAAACCGGTTTTGATCATGTCTCAATCAGAAGATCACCACAGTCTCAGGCTTTCAACCGAGCAAAAGATGCAATACAACGAGCAAAAGATGCAACAAACACGGGACCTGATGAGTTTGATGATGCACCTCTATGATGTTGGAGCCAACGTTATAGCCGTTGAAACGAAAAATCAGAAGCAGGATCCAGCTTTCCAGGCAAGATGGCTGAATCGGGTCTATACGTGCCTTGGTATCGCCGGCGGTTTCACACTTTTAGCCAGCCTTGGTCTGTCATATTTTTCTTCGGTAAGCATCTGCAAGCCCCTGCAGGCAATGGCAGAAAACGCCGCCAGCCTTTCGACCCGGCAACCTTTGTGGCCTGCAATGGAGGGAGGCGACGAACTGGCCGCACTCGACCGGCTTTTGCACTTTGTCGACGAAGAGGTGGAAGCGGCCCTGAACAAAGAAAGGAATCTGATCGACTTTGCGGCAGATTTAGTCTGCTCAATCGATAAGGATGGAATCTTCCGCAGTGTCAATCCGTACGCTGAGCAACTGTTGGGATACGAGCCGGCAGAGCTAATCGGCACTGCTGTTGTGCGTTTACTGCCAATTGAAGAATATGACAAAATTGATAGCTTGCTGGGCAAGAAGCTAGATCAAGATAGGCGGATGTTCGAAATGCGCCTGCTCGCCAGGGACAAAAAGGAGATAGAGACATCGTGGTCGACAATCTGGTCTCGCGTAGAACAAAAGTTCTTTTGTGTAGTCCACGACATCACTGAGCGAAAGCAGATCGAGCGCCTGAAGCAAGATTACATCGCCATGATCAGCCACGATCTGCGCAGCCCACTGATGTCTATTTTGGGATCCATCAACATGGTGCAGATGAAGACTGAGGGAATTTCGACTCAGGCTCAGTCTGATCTTTCCTCTGCCGAGCGCAGTGTGGACCATTTGATCGCGCTGGTCAATGATTTGCTCGACTTTGAAAAATTGGAAGCAGGTCAAATGGAGTTTGAAATCAAAGTGGTGGCGCTCGATGCAATTTTTCAGGAGTGTGCACCATTGGTTGAAGCCTTGCTGGATAATTCGCAGGTGCAGCTGGACCTGCCTAACTACGACTTCAAGGTGCGAGGCGACAAACTAAAACTTGTGCAGCTGACTGTCAATCTTTTGTCAAACGCGATAAAACATTCACCGAAGGAGGGGCAGGTCAAGATCGCAACCAGAAAGGAAGGAGACTTTATCGAAGTGGCAATTCATGACCAGGGACCAGGCGTGCCACCCGAGCACGCGGAGCGAATTTTCCAGCCATTCGAGCAAATCTCCGAACGGGCCACGGCAGCAATGGGAACGGGGCTGGGGCTTGCTATCTGCAAATTGATTGTTCAAGGTCACGGCGGGCAAATTGGCGTCAGACCGTCGGAGCTTCTGGGAGGCAGCGCCTTCTGGTTTACGATCCCTCTTACGCGCAGATAGTCGCTTTGTTCCTGCTGCGATGGGAAATCTTGAACAGCAGCACAGATAGGAGGGTCTGGAGTCGTCGCGGGAACTTTTCAAGCCGTACAGGAATCTGCAAGGAAGGACCAACAATGTGAGGCAAATGCTGCAGTTTTCGAAATTTTGTGGAGCGGTCTCTGATCTGGCCGGTCGTCCTCTTTCATTTATGGTTGCTGCGGGCACCATTGCTCTCTGGTGCTTGAGCGGTCCCATCTTTCACTTTAGCGATACGTGGCAGCTGGTTATCAACACGACTACTACAATCATCACTTTCCTGATGGTTTTCTTGATTCAGAACACACAGAATCGAGAAAGCAAGGCGATGCAGCTGAAGTTGGATGAGTTAATCAGAGCGATAGACGGTGCCCACAATGCTCTTTTGAACCTGGAAGAGTTGACCACTGACGAGATCGCTCTCGTTCACCAACACTATAGAGGAATCGCTCATAGTGCGCAGATGGGTTTGAAACAAGGCAAGACCGACACTGGTACCCCCGACCCGAGTATTCACAAAATAGCGCCATCACATTCGGCAATGTGACGTGCACCCTGACCTATCAATTATTTTCTGTCGCTTTTATCTTTGTCGTTGAACAAGAAAATGTTTTCGCCTTCAAAAAACACGGGCAGTCCTCGCAATACACAGAATGCGCAGGCAAAATATGCCACTGTGATGGCAATTGTCGGCAGGACCGTGGGCTGGCAAAGTTTGGTGTGGGCAGCAATGAGCAAGCAAAAGGCGACCGCTTTTGATACGGCATAGGAGCCGCGGCTGAAGTTAGAGGTGACCAGAAATTTTCCCAAGCCGGATTGCATCATCGTCTTGGCACCAAATGCGGTGAAGCCCTGGGCACTGGCATGCGATCTGATGGCATCGACAAAAGTACCGCGCACAAGAAACAAGAGGGGAATCCAAACGGGAATCCAATTGAGCACAGCAAAGACAATCCAGTAACTCATCTCTACTGCCCGATCGCCGGCGATATCGAGGATGCCACCAAGTTTGGATGACTGGTTCAACTTGCGGGCAAAATACCCGTCCAAGCCATCTGCCCAGATAACGACTGCGGTCAACCAGAAAGCAACCCATAAGAGGTGATCGCTGGCGAAAAACAGCAAGCTTAAAGTGACCAACGCTAATCCAACCCTGCCGACCGTGAGCACGTTGGCGACGTTGATCAACTCAGCCTCTTACACGTCGAGATTGCCCACTTCGCTGGCATGTTTTTCGATGAATTCACGTCGTGGTCCGACCGCTTCACCCATGAGCAAATCAAAGATGTGATCGGCTTCGGATGCATCACTAACTGCAACTTGCTTCAACGTTCTGGTGGCAGGATTCATTGTTGTTTCCCACAGCGCCTCTGCCGGCATCTCGCCCAGACCTTTGAATCGTGTGATGATCGCCTTGTCTCCAAGCTCCGCCTTCATGGCTTCCAGCTTATGTTCGTTGAAGCAATATTCAAGTCTCTTGCCCTTCTCAATCTTATAGAGGGGCGGCTGCGCGATATAAATGTAACCTCTATCCACTAGCGGGCGCGCGTAACGGAAGAAGAATGTGAGCAACAAAGTGCGGATATGACTGCCATCAACATCGGCATCAGTCATGATGATCACTTTGTGATAACGCAACTTATTTAAATCCAGGTTTTCTGCATTTGGTCTCAGTAAACCGTTGGATTTATTGCCTTCCTCATCGACCTCGCGCACGATCAGGCCCAGCGCTTGAATCATGG
>Ga0182024_10008021_pt1 | contig 22513 bp, 22 predicted proteins | sample P32metaG_FD_120480 | JGI IMG/M metagenome (GOLD analysis project Ga0182024, IMG submission 120480) | Permafrost microbial communities from Stordalen Mire, Sweden - P3-2 metaG (Illumina Assembly) | ecosystem: Environmental > Terrestrial > Soil > Wetlands > Permafrost | place: Sweden: Stordalen... | reverse complement strand
GGTTCGCGGTCGCTTGCTGGACGGTCACTTCTTGTCGAACTCCGCTTCGATGGTGATCGTGACGTCGTCGCCGACCCAGTTCTGCAGTGCCGTTGAGCCGAAGTCCGAGCGCTTGATCTTGGCGCTCGCCGTGAACCCGGTCACCGTGCCGCCTAGCAGGCCATGCCCTACGCCGTCGAAAGTGACGTCGAAGGTGGCCGGCTTGGTGACGCCGTGCAAGGTCAGATCGCCGGTCATGGCGCCGGTCCGGCCGTCGGGGGCGGGGCGGATTTGATTGGAGACGAAGCTCACCACCGGAAACTTGGTCGCATCCAGGAACTCATCGGCGAATTTCCGGCCGTAGCCGGCCCCCACGTCCAGCGAGGTTGCGTCCACGCTGGCTTGCACCTGCGCGGTCTCGGGGTGGGCCGGATCGTAGGTGAAGGACCCGTCGAAGGTGTCGAAGCGCATGGTGTAGAGCGAAACGCCCAGATGCATGACCTTGGCCGTCACGCTGGCGTGCTTCTTGTCCAAGGTGTAACGGCCCGCCGGCAGGTCGGCCGGGTTCTGGGACGCGGCGACGGACGCGACAGGCAGGATCAAGGCAAGAACCGCCGAAACGACGGCGAGGCGGGAAGTCATTGGCGTACGTCTCTGTAGTCGCGGCGGCGCAGCGGTCATCGAAGTTAGTGACTCGTTTGCCGGCCCTTTGTTCTAAGTGTTCACGAAAGCGTGATCGGCAAGCCCGGGAAACGCCGGCGGCGGGGAGGATTCGACGCTTGGGCAATTTGCTCTAGAACAAGGACGCCGCCCGCGAGGACCTCGACATGACCTACAAGCCCCCGGTTCGCGACCTGGTGTTCGCCCTCGACGAGGCGGCGGAATTCGGCCGGCTGTCGAACCTGTTTCCGGGGGCGGACGCGTCGACGGTGGAAGCGGTGCTGGAGGGGGCCGGCGCCCTCTGCGCCGACGTGCTGGCGCCGCTGAATCGTTCGGGAGACCTGGCCGGCGCCCGGTTCGAGAACGGGGCCGTGCGGGCCGCGCCGGGTTTCGCCGACGCCTATCGCCAATTCGCGGCCGGCGGCTGGAACGGCCTTTCGGCGGCTCCCGAGCATGGCGGCCAGGGCCTCCCCAAGGCCCTGGAGATCGCGGTCTTCGAGATGGTCCAGGCCGCCAACATGGCCTTTGGTCTGTGCCCCATGCTCACCCTGGCGGCCATCGAGGCTCTGACCAGCCATGGAACGCCCCGGCAGCAGGCGCTCTATCTGCCAAAGCTCGTCTCGGGCGAGTGGACCGGGACGATGAACCTCACCGAGCCCCAGGCCGGCTCGGATCTGGGCGCCCTGACCACGCGCGGCGAGCCGGACGGAAGCGGCGGCTACACCTTGAGCGGCCAGAAGATCTTCATCACCTGGGGCGACCACGACGTGGCCGAGAATATCGTCCACCTGGTGCTGGGGCGCCTGGCCGACGCGCCGCCCGGCTCGCGCGGCCTCACGCTATTTCTTTGCCCCAAGCGCCTGGTCGCCGAGGACGGGAGTTTGGGCGCGGCCAACGCCGTGCGCCCGGCGAGCATCGAGCATAAGCTCGGCGTTCACGCCTCGCCCACCTGCGTCATGCTGTTCGAGAACGCCAAGGCCGAGCTGGTCGGCGCCCCTCACCAGGGCCTGGCGGCGATGTTCGTGATGATGAACGCGGCCAGGCTGCAGGTCGGCGTCCAGGGTGTCGGCATCGCCGAGCGCGCCTATCAGCAGGCCCTGGCCTTCTCCCTGGAGCGCAAGCAGGGCCGCTCGGCGTGGACCGGGACCCTGCCGTCGCGCCTGTTCGATCACCCGGATGTGCGTCGCACCCTGATGCTGATGAAGGCCAGGATCGAGGCGGCGCGGGGTCTGTGCCTTTCCACCGCCGTGGCGGCCGATCTGGCGCGGCTATCGGTCAATCCGGTGGACCGCGACGCGGCCCGCTTCCGGGAGGATCTTCTGACCCCCATCGCCAAGGCCTGGTCGACGGACATGGCCGTCGAGGTCGCCTCCATGGGCCTGCAGGTGCATGGCGGCATGGGCTTCATCGAAGAGACCGGGGCGGCGCAATACTATCGCGACGCCCGCATCCTGCCGATCTACGAGGGGACCAACGGCATACAGGCGATCGACCTGATGGGCCGCAAGCTCGCCCTGGGCAAGGGCCAGGCGGTGCGCGAACTGGTGGCCGACATCTTCCCCACCGCGGCGGCGCTGAAAAGCGCCGACGACGCTTGGCTGCACACTATCGGCGCGCGCCTGGAAGCGGGTCTCGCCGCGGTGCAGTCGGCCACCGGCTGGCTCATCGAGCGCCGCGGCCACGCCCAGCCGGACGCCCTGGCCGGTGCGACGCCCTATCTGCGGCTGCTCGGCGATGTGGTCGGCGGCTGGATGCTGGGCAAGCAGGCGCTGGCCGCCGCCCGCCATCTGGCCGCCGGCGAGGGACCCGAAGCCTATTGGCGCACGCGCATTGGCCTGGCCCGCGTGTTCGCCGAACAGGTGCTCAGCCAAAGCCCCGGCCTCACCCAGGCGGTGACCCAGGGCGCCGTGGACCTCTTCCGCGCCTCGCCGGAGTCGTTGGGGGCGTGAGAGGGCGCAATCCCTACAGCTGGGCCAGCATGTACTCGGCCGAGGAGACCTTGAATTCGCCGCCCTGCTCGACGTTGACGTCCTTGACGACGCCGTCGTCGACCACCAGGGAATAGCGCTGCGAGCGCGGGCCCATGCCAAACCGGCTGGCGTCCAGCTCCAGGCCCACGGCGCGGGTGAAATCGCCGTTGCCGTCGGCCAGCATCACAACGTCATCGCCGACGCCCTGGTCGTCGCCCCAGGCCTTCATCACGAAGACATCGTTCACCGACACGCAGGCGATGGTGTCGACGCCTTTGGCCTTCAGTTCCGCCGCATGCGCCTTGAATCCCGGCAGATGCTTGGCCGAGCAGGTGGGGGTGAAGGCGCCGGGCACGGCGAACAGGGCGACCTTCTTGCCCTTGAACAGCTCGTCGGTGGTGAGCGGGCCTGGGCCATCGGGGCCAAAGACGGTGAAGGTGGCGTTGGGGACTTTGTCGCCGACTTTGAGGGCCATGCTTTTCTCTCCGGGGTTGAGGTCGAGCCGCAGATAGACACGCCGGCGCGCCCCGCCAAGGGCGCCCCCGGCAAGCGCGGGCTTGAATCCGCCCCCTTCACCGCCGATCATGCGTGAATGTCGCGCAGTTCCAGTTCCTATCTCGCCGGACGGCTTCTGGTGGCCATGCCGGGGATCGAGGACCCCCGGTTCGAGCGGGCGGTGATCTTCCTCTGCGTCCACGACGCCGAGCATGCCATGGGTCTCACCGTGAACCGCCCCGTCGAGGGGCTCACCATCGCCAAGCTTCTGGTCAAGCTCGGCGTGAAGTCCACCGCCAAGGCGCTGGACGATCTGGTGCTCATGGGCGGGCCGGTCGAGCCCGAGCGTGGATTTGTCCTCCACACCGACGACTACGCCTGCGAGCCTTCCAGCCTGGCCATCGCCGGGGGGGTGGCGCTCACCGCCACCCGGGAGGTGCTGGAAGCCATGGCCGGGACCGACGGCCATCCGCGCCGCGCGGTCATGGCCCTGGGCTACGCAGGCTGGCAGCCCGGGCAGCTGGAGCGCGAGATCCGCGAGAACGTCTGGCTTACCTGCGAGCCCGACGAAGGCCTGCTGTTCGACGACGACCACGAACACAAATGGTCGAGGTCGCTGGCCAAGATCGGCGTCGCCGCCGAGAACCTTTCGGCGCAGGCGGGGCGGGCCTAGGGCCAGTCGCGACCGGCGGGGACGCGGCGCGTGTCGGCGTTGGTTGTGGACTTCGGACATTGCTGCCGGCATACGAGTGACACTTCGCGGACGCCACGTTAGACTAACAGGGCTACGTCGTCGGTTGCTGTGGGTGTGTCAAAAGCCGACCCTCTCATGGATCGCTGCGCGTCCACCGCGCGGCCAAGCCTCCTGAAAGAACGCGATGAGCGACCAGCTCGATGAGCGGATTGTCGACAGTTCCCGCTATCTTATGGCGAGCGAGGTCCGCAGGGTGGACTCGCCCTCCGAACGAGCCAGGCGTCGCGCCGCACTCGCACCGCTTCGAGCCAATGGACGTCAGGCAGGACGCGCCGGCTATTGCCCTGTGATTCACTCATTTCTGAAAGCGTGGAGCCAGGACCTGTCCCCCGCCGAAGACGACGCTCTACTAGTGCCGCTTGTGGATCGCCTAGCGGGTACTCGCGATCCTGCCCTTGAGGAGCGCCGCGCCTTGATGGTTTTGGACTGGCTTGTTCGTGTCAACATGCCGGCGTGGCGATTGGCGGCGAAGTGCGCAGAAAAAGCTTCCAGTCCAGAGTCGGCGTGGACCCTGAGTGCGCCGGAGCCGGCCCCTGAGATCAACTGCACAGGACAAATGCCTGCCATAGCGGAGGCGTTATTGGCGCTTTTCGCAAACGGATGGACCAACGAGCCCACTGACAATTGGGCGTATAACTATCGCGAGGCTGACGCGGAGCAGGCTGCTCGGAATCATTTCCGGATGGTTGTATGGCGGCGGTCCGAGGCTGCCATATGGGCGTCCGCCAACCGTGCGGCGATAAGCGCCGCCTATGCCGCGCTGGAACACAGCCAGGCTCTCGATGACGTCTGTTGGCGCGCGATAGACTTAGCTAGGTCGGCCGCTGCGCGGGCGGCTAGCGCCGAGGTTTGGCCGGGCGCCAGCCGGGCCGTGCAGGGCCCGATCTATGCCGCCAAGTGGGCGGCCATGCGCGCTCGGGCCCGAGAAGATATTTCCTATCGTCTCTGGCACACCGAAGCTCCTTACGCGTGGCGGCAGCGTGAATTCCTTAGCTGGTTGGCCTTCCTCTCCATGGCATCTGTCGGCATTGTTAAAGCGCTCGGGTGGGACTTCGCCGCCTCCATTGCACGTGGCATCGTCGTCTCCATTGGCAAACACCGAGCAGAGCGTGCCTTTGGCTCTCTCAAACGAACGAGGGAGGCGCTGCAACGGTCCGCCGTCGTGCTGGTCAACAATCTAATCGAAGTGAAGCCATGAGACCTGCGTCAATGCCCCGGCCGCTGACCTGCCGCTCTCCGCGGAGCGCGGTGGGGAAGGCGCTCGGTTGCGACCGAGTTTCGCCAGGAGCCGATCCTCAAATTCACCCGGAAAGCCAACAGCCCAATTGGTGGCCCCACCACGGCACCACGCTCAGGATGGCATTAATTCGCCATTTCCAACGCGCGTTCTTTGATAAGCTTACGGGTGTTCCGCGGATCGGCCGTGTTTTGAAGGGCCACGCACCACCGATAGGCGTGATCGCGGCGTTTGAATACGCCATAGAGCATCAATTCCCCATGAGTGTAGCTCGCCGCCCATGTACTCGGCAGGTTACGGATGCGACGGCGTACCACCGCGTAAGAGCCCTCAATGGTACGTTCGACCCAGAACGAATTCTCGATGACACGGATTTGCCCAGCCACTTCAAGCAGTTGGAGAGCCACCCCTTGGTCTAGTTCTTCGTCCAACGCCTCCCACCCCACCACCGTCTTGCGGCTGACACTCAAACGTTCGGCAAGCTCATATTGGGTCAGGGCAATCTTTTTGCGGATCGCGCGCATTTCAGTTCCGGTCATTTGGAAGGAATGTCACGAAACGTGACATTTGTCCAGAGAATTGTCACTAAAGGTGACATTACGGCCCCAGGGAAGGCAACTCCAAGCTGAGGCGATCTGCATCCAACGCCCGCTTGATAACTGTGTTCCAACATAGTAACGTGGTTACTCTTTTCCCTGAGCTGATGATGCCGCTCGACGCTGTGCAATGCCGAATGGCTCGGGTCGCCCTGGAAATGGGCGTCCGCGACCTCGCCAAAATCGCCGACGTGTCGCCGAATACCATTGCGCGGTTGGAGCGCGGTGACGCGCTACAAGCTCGCACGCAGGCCTTTATCCGGGGTGCGCTGGAGGCAGAGGGCGTGATCTTCATCGAACGTGGAGCCTTCAGCTTAGCCGGCGGCGCGGGTGTTCGATTGGGCGACGGTCCAAAATCGCGTTATGCTGACTTGTTCGAACGTCTGTGGGCTCTTCCTGACCTGCGCCGGGAGCCAAGCAAGTCCCTGGCCGCGATGATCGACGTTTTCGCCCTGTACCTCGACATCATCGACGAGGAACGTCGTGAGCCCGATGTGTGGGAGCGCCTTGACTTGAACGGTGCTTTGAACGGACTGGCGAATGACAATCCGTACCTAGCCTTCGCCTGCCTCCGGCGCGGGATAACGCCCCCCGACAACCAATCACCAGACTATCCCATTCCGGCAGAGGACGCTGCGCAGGCGGAGGCGTTGAACCTTGCGTACTTCCGTGGCTGCTTGGCGCAAATACGGTCGCGTCACCCCCAAGTCCAGCGATTCAGTGAGATATCCGCGCGGGTGCAGGCCGCCAAGACATGACATTGTTCAACAGACCACTGGCCGAGCTCTCTGCGAACGATCTCCTCCGCTTGATTGGAGAAAGCGAAGGCAAAACCATCGACTTCAAGCGGGAGCTGGTGGGCACGAGCGACGGAGACCGAAAAGAGTTTTTGTACGACGTCTCCTCGTTCGCCAACACACAGGGCGGAGATCTGGTGTTTGGGGTCGCTGAGGACGATGGCGTCGCCAGCGCCGTGACCGGCTTCGCAGGACTAAACGGCGATTTCGAAATTCTAAGACTCCAACAAATGGCGCGGGACGGCATTCGGCCGCCGATCAACGGGTTGGACGCCCGCGCGGTGAAGTTGGCCGACGGAAATCTCGTTCTCGTGATGAGGGTTCCCCGGAGCTGGAACCCGCCCCACCAGGTCACTTTCCAAAAGGCGTTTCGGTTCTACGCTCGCGACACCAATGGTAAGTATCAGATCGACGTCGACGAGCTACGGGGCGTATTCACCGCAGCGAGTACCATCGCGGATCGCCTGCGGGCGTTCAGGGCCGAGCGCTTGGCGCGGATCTTGTCAGGCGACCCGCCTGCCCCGCTTCAAGATGGCGCCAAGGTTGTCCTTCACGTCGTACCCTTCAGCGCCTTTGGGGCTGGTTCCACCTTCCCGCTGCAGGACGCTGCGCTCCGCCCGACATTGTTTCCAACGTGGAAGGACCGCTCGCCCCAACACATCTCGATCACCTTTGATGGCCTGCTCGCGACCTCGAACCGCGACGCTCCGCCGACCGCCCAGCGGGCCTACACATTGGTTTCGCGAACGGGCGCGGTCGAGGCCATTTCAACGATCCATGATCGATCACCCTTGCCGGAGCTTCAGGCGCTCATCATCAAGCACGCCCTCCACTACGCGAGATCGCTGGCGAGCTTAGGGGTGACGCCGCCAATCGCGGTTTTTGTCAGCATGGTGCGCGCGAGCGGCGTTCAGCTCATTCACGACTTCGTTCCGAATGGTGCGGTGCTCGAGGATCTGCCTTCCGGACGCCTGGCCCATGACCAGTTCGCGTTCGTCGAGACCGTTTTGGAGAGTGTGCCTAGGGACGGCCGGGAGGCCGCTGGGAGTCTTCGGATCACGCTCGACCATCTCGCCAACGCTGCTGGCCTACCAACGTCGCCATGTTTTGACGATCAGGGAATCTATCAGCTCAAGGTCGATTAGGCGGAAGGTGCGAAGGCGGTGGCGAACCGAGATGACTTCTCCCAGCCGATCCGGTCCGCGCTGGCTCTCCGCGCAGCCTATCGGTGCTCGATCTGTGATCGAGCGACCATTGGCCCAAGTGACGAGTCCTCGTCAGGGACCTCCAACATCGGCACAGCGGCGCACATCAGCGCTGCGGCACTGGGCGGGCGCCGATACGACCCTGTGATGACCCCGGAGGAGCGCGCCAGCATACGCAACGGCATCTGGCTGTGCGCTGACCATGGCCGGTTGGTGGACACTGACGCCGTCACCTATACCGTCAGGGTTTTGAAGGAATTCAAAGACAGCCACGAGCGCCGTTGTAAACTTGCCCTCGGCCTCGAACCGTCTGCGACGCCGATTAGCCCTCACCTCCTGGCCATTGGCCCCTATATTGTTTGTGTAGGTGATCTCCAAGGAGTCGAGGGTCTTCGGTGGCGGATTCGGATTGAACACTTCGTTTCCGGAACCTTCGCGGACTTGGTAGGCCTCTCCGGCGCCCTTCCCTCAATCCCTGCCTATGATCGGTACGTCGTGGTCAACAGCCTCGGCGAAGGGCGATCGCTGGCGGGTGGCTTCGCCGTGGAGCGCCACGGCGGCCAGATTGTTATCGAGTGCGAGGTGTCGCCCTCCTTCCCTCGCACCCGCGCCGCCGAGCTTCCGACTGATTGGGCGCTCTCGGCGAAGCACGACCTGACCTTAGAAGGTGGCGACATTGCCACGGTCAGCGGCTTGGCTGCGCTCCCCCAGAAGCTACTGACTTGCCTCTCCATGCGCCGCGGCGAAAGCCCATTCCACACCGAATTTGGCTCCCGCCTCGCGGAATACTGGACCAACTTCGTCGGGTCGCCCTGGCTGGGCGAACTGCTGAAGCTAGACGTGATCCGCTTGGCCAGCATCCCCTATGCCGATCCAATCCTTGGGCGATCCTACACACCGCTTCAGTGTGTCGAGCGCGTGAATAGCGTCGAGGTGATCGGCGATCTGGCTGCTCGTCGCCTTCCGATCCGGCTCGATCTGCAGGTGGCCGGTCTCGGCCCTTGGATCCGGGACCTCGCAGTTTTCGTGGAATAGGGCGGCCGTGCTTTTTACCCCCGAGCAAATTGAAGATCTTCGAGTCGGCCTAAGCGACATCAGGCCCAAGTTCTGGCTGTTGCGAGAACATCACCTGGATCTGGTGCACGAGCGTGACGTCCGTCTGCCGGGGACGGCCGGCCGCTACCGCCCGCCGGCGTTGGCCTCGGCGCGTGAGAGCGGCTCTGACCCCAGGTTTTGCCGCTTCGGGCCGAAATCGCTCGATTGCTAAGCCCTCGGCGCGAACAACGACTCCGGCGCCGCCGCTCCCCGCCGCCGCGAGTTCGGCCCTTTGACCTCAGATCACGAAACCCGCGCCCGCTCGTCCGCGGCGGGAGCTGACGACAGCAGGCCAAACAGAATATGGTCGCGCCAGACGCCGTTGATCCTCAGATAGGCGCGCGCCATGCCCTCCTGTTTGAATCCGCACTTCAGCAGCACCCCTCGCGAGGCCTCGTTGGTGGGAATGCAGGCCGCTTCCACACGGTGCAATCCCAGCCGCTCGAAGCAGAAGCGGGTCACCGCGCTCACCGCCGCGGTGGTGTGGCCGCGCCGCACGAACGGCGCGCCGATCCAGTAGCCCAGGGAGGCCATCTGGGCGACGCCTCGGCGGACGTTGGAGACGGTGAATACGGAGATCGATTCCCCTTTCGCGCCCTGTTGCGAGGCGCTACCACCTTGAAAACCCGGATAATCGGAATAATGTGAATTTCGGAGGTGAATCATGGCCCATCCGAGCGTTACGTCCGCGGAGTTTCAGAAGGGCTTCGGTCGCTATCGCGAAGCCGCGCTCAAGGCACCCCTCATTATCACCAACCACGGCCGCGACAGTGTCGTGCTCATGGCCGCGGATGAATACCGTCGACTGAAGCGCCGCGAGCCTCGGGTCATGGGGCTCGAAGATTTCACGGAGGGCGACATCGCCGCGATCGAAGCGAGCGAACCTCCGGCCAACGCGACCGCCTTTGATGACGAACGAAACGCATAGGCGTGGCGTTTCCCAGGCCCGTCGCCGGCCTCGTGATCCGACATTCGTTCCTGTGGCGTGACGAAGCCGCGCGCGGACTCGAGGAAGGCGGCAAAAGATCGTCCTTGCGCTGTGATCCTCGTCACCCAAGGCGGCGATGACGAGCCGGTCGTCACCGTCCTGCCGGTCACGCACACTCCGCCCGCGGACATGCGCGTGGACCCTTTGCCGAGCGAGGGTTTGTGGACAAACCTGAGACGTCGAACGGGCTGAACTGAACTCCGCTGATCCCCGCTTGGCGCGGGGATGAGCGGAATTTGGGGGCGGGGTCCGGCATCGGCGCTTGGGGGCTACCGCCACGAAACCCGCCCCATCAACGCCTGGCGCACCCGTCGCTGCCCCTTCGAGGCCTGGGCCGAGATGAGCGGGTTCGAGGGGTAAAGGTCCCTCCCCTTGCCGACCGGCCCCGGGCGATGTCACGGTAGGAATCGCCATGGCGCACGATGTCTTCATCAGCTATTCGAGCCAGGACAAGCCGGTCGCCGACCGCGTGTGCCATGCCCTCGAAGAAAAGGGCCAGCGGTGCTGGATCGCGCCGCGGGACATTCCCTACGGCGCCGAGTGGCAGGACGCGATCATCGACGCGCTGACGCGGGCCGGGGCCATGGTCCTCATCTTCACCAGGAACACCAACGAGTCGGCGCACGTGCGGCGGGAGGTGGCGGCCGCCCTGGAAGCGGGCGCGATCGTCATCCCATTCCGCACCGAGGAGGCGACGCCGCAGGGGGCGCTGCGCTACAATCTGATCAATCTCCACTGGATGGACGCCATCTCCCCGCCGCTGGAGGCCCACATCGAGGGCCTGATCGCGACCCTGGAGAAGCTTCGCGACCCGCCGGCCGAGGCGCCCGCGCCGCTGGACGGAACGGGGGCTTCGCCGCCGCCGCGCCCGGCAAGGGAGCATGAGTCCGGGGCGCCCGCGCCGTGGACGCCCACGATCGACCGCCGGTTCGAGATCGTCGCGGGACTAGCGATCGTGGCGGCGGCGCTGGGCTATTTCTCGTCTTTGTGGATCTTCAGCCTGGTGTTGACGATCCCCCTCATCTGGCGCGCCAACTACACGCGGACCTCGCCGTCCGGGCGAGCCTCGTGGGGCCTGCGCCTTTTCGCCAGCCTGGCGGCAGCCGTGATTTCGATCGCCGCCATCGCCGCGGGGAAACATTGAGCGAAGGACCGGGCGACCGTCGGGGGGAGAGGCTGACCTATGCTTTCAACTCACGGCGTCGCCCCCGTTCGTCCGCGACGGGGACAGGCGACAGCAGGCCAAAGAGAATGTGGTCGCGCCAGACGCCGTTGATCCTCAGATAGGCGCGCGCCATGCCCTCCTGTTTGAACCCGCATTTGAGCAGCACCCCACGCGAGGCCTCGTTGGTGGGGATGCAGGCCGCTTCGACGCGGTGCAGTCCCAGCCGCTCGAAGCAGAAGCGGGTCACCGCGCTCACCGCCGCGGTGGTGTGGCCGCGTCGCACGAACGGCGCGCCGATCCAGTAGCCCAAGGATGCCATCTGGGCGACGCCGCGGCGGACGTTCGAGACGGTGATCCCGCCGACCATCGCGCCGTCCGCCTGGCGGAAGATCAGAAAGGGGTAGGCCACGGCGCGTTCGATGTCCTGGGCGTAGGCGGTCAGCCGACGGCGCCAGGCGGCGCGGCTGAGATCGTCCGACGGCCAGGTCGGCTCCCATGGCTGCAGAAAGTCGCGCGATCCCGATCGCAGCGACGCCCACTGCGAATAGTCGGAAGCGCGGTGTGGGCGAAGCCGCACGCCGGCGCCCTCCAGCCGCAGGTCGTGGTCGGGCGCGATCCAGTCGAGGAGGGCCATGATGGCGATCTTGCTCCGATTGCCGGCGCGCGCCAAGGGGAGGGGCGGCCTGGACACTTCTGGAGCGCGGGCTTCCAGCCCGCCCGCGCCGGCGTCTGAAGTTGCGGGCTGGAAGCGCGCGCTCCTTAGGTTCTAGCCGAACAGGGTGTCCTCGAAGGCTCGGGGGGCGTCCATGGCCGGTTTGGGCCCCAGAACGCTCACCGTGGCGCGGCGCGGCGCCAGCAGGCGCCCGCCCAGACGGGCCAGATCCTCGAGACCGACCGCATCGATGGCGCGGGCCAGTTCGGCTGGTGGGAGCAGGCGGCCGAAGGCCAGGTGCTGGGCGGCGGCCTGTTCGGCGCGGGCGATCAGCGATTCGCGGCCCATGAACAGCGACGCCTTGAGCTGGGCCTTGGCGCGGGAGAGCTCGGGCGCCGTGGCCCCCGAGACCAGAGATTTCACTTCGCTCGCCACCACCTGCGCCAGCCGCGCCGCGTCGGCGGCGGCGCAGCCGGCGTAGATCCCCAGCACCCCGACGTCGGCGTAGGCGTCGGCGTAGGCCTCAATGGCGTAGGCGAGGCCCAGGCGCTCGCGCGCCTCCTGGAACAGCCGGGAGGACATGCCCCCGCCCAACACCTCCGCGAAGAGGCGCGCCGCCCAGTGGTCGGCCCCCACGACGCCCGGCGCGGGCAGCAGGAACACCAGATGGGCCTGCTCGAGACGCCGGCGCTCGCTCACCGAGCCGCCGGTGAAATGGGCGGCGGACGCCGCTTGCCGGGGCGGAGCGGCCGCCGCTCCGAAACCCTCATCGACCAGGGCGATGAGCTCATCCTCGTCCACCGCGCCGGCGGCGCTGACCACCAGCCGGTCGGGGGCATAGAGTCCGGCCCGCCAGGCTTCCAGCGTGACGGGCCCCGCCTCGCCGATGCTGGCGGGCGAGCCCAGGATCGGCCGGCCGAGCGGCTGATCGGCGAACGCCGCGGCCTGGGCGAGTTCGAACACCTGATCGTCGGGCGCATCGGCGGCCTCGGCGATCTCCTGGCCCACCACCTGCTTTTCGCGCGCGAGATCGCCTTCATCCAGGCGCGGTCGCTGGACAAGATCAGCCGTCACCGCCAGGGCCAAGGGCAGGCCGCCGGCCAAGGCGCGGACCTGGAAACTGGTGCGCTCATGGCCGGTCGCGGCGTTGAGCTGGCCGCCGGCCGCCTCGATGGTCTCGACGATGTCGCGCGCCGACCTGCCGCCCGCACCCTTGAACACCATGTGCTCGAGAAGGTGCGACCATCCGCAGCGAGTTTCGTCCTCGAACCGCGCACCGCGTCCCGCCACCACGCTGAGCGCCAGGGTCTGGAATCCGGGCGCGGTATCGCAGATCACGGTGACGCCATTGGCGAGGGTGTGCGGGCGCGGTGTCGCGGCGCCTTTGACGCTCATGGCCGGGCGAAGGCCCGTACGTAGGCCGCTATCGCGCGGCTGTCCGCGGCCAGGCGATCGAAGCGCTCCACACGATCGGCCAAGCCGTGAACGGCTTTCGAAGGGCGGGGAAGCACCCCGGTGGCGGCCCGCACCGCATCCGGGAACTTGGCCGCGTGGGCCGTGGAAAGGACGATGAGCGGGGCCCCGCTCGCCGCCTCGGGCGCGAGATCGGCCGCCGCCAGAGCGACCGCGGTGTGCGGGTCGATGAGTTCCCCGCAATGGTTCCAGGCGGCGAGCATGGCGCGGGCGGTCTGAGTTTCGCTCACCGCGACGCCCCGGAAGGTCTCGCGCATGGCGGTGTGGACGGCGGGCGGCAGATCCAGGGAACCCGACGCCGAGAAGGCGCGAAAGGCGCGCGCCGTCTGCGCGCCGTCGCGTCCGGCGCATTCGAAATAGAGCCGCTCGAAGTTGGAGGCGACCTGGATGTCCATGGCCGGGCTCTGCGTCGCCTGAGCCGTGCCGCGTGCATAGACGCCCCCTTCCAGGGCGCGCGAGACGATGTCGTTGCCGTTGGTGGCGACCAACAGGCGCTCGATGGGCAGGCCCATGAGCTTGGCGCCATAGCCGGAGAACGCGCCGCCGAAATTGCCGGTGGGAATAGCGAAGGCCACCGCTCGTCCGGGCGCGCCCAGCGCTGCGGCGGCGGTGAAATAGTACACGCACTGGGCCGCGATGCGCGCGATGTTGATCGAATTCACCGCCGAGAGGCCCACGGCGCGCGCGAAGGTCGTGTCGGCGAACAGGCCCTTCAAAATCGCCTGACAGTCATCGAAGTCGCCGGCCACGGCCACCGAGCGCACATTGTCGTGGGCGGCCGTGGTCATGAAACGCCGCTGGACCTCGGAAATCCTTCCCTCGGGAAAAAGGGCGACGAGCTTCACATTGGCCCGTCCGCCGAAGGCTTCCACCGCCGCGCCCCCGGTATCGCCCGAGGTGGCGCAGACCAGGGTGATGGCCCGGCCTCGCGCGGCCAGGGCGTGTTCGTAAAGCCGCGCCAGAACCTGCATGGCCACGTCTTTGAAAGCCAGGGTCGGGCCGTGAAACAGCTCCAGCAGGAACCGCCCGGGCGCAACTTGCCGCAGCGGCGCCACCGCGTCGTGGCCGAAGCCGGCGTAGGCGTCTTCGCAAAGCTCCTTGATGGCGTCAGGGGCGATTTCGTCGCCGGCGAACCGGCCCAGGATATCGGCGGCGACCTCGGCGTACGGCCGGCTCGCGAAGGCGGCGATCTCGGAGGCCGTCAGCGCCGGCCAATGCTTGGGCGTGTAGAGGCCGCCATCCGGCGCCAGTCCGCAAAGCAGCGCATCGATAAAGCCGACCTCCGGGGCCTCGCCGCGGGTCGATAAAAATCTCATCGGCCCGTGAGCCTTCGCCAGACCATGGCCAGATAGAACCAGGCGAGGATGCCGGCCAGGGCGAACCAGGTCAGGGCGTAGACGAAGTGATTGTTGGGAATGTCCGAAGGCAGGGCCGCGGGGACGACGCCGACGGGCGCCGGTCGCTCGGCTTCCACCGCAAGGACGTCGGGGGCCGGATAGCTCACGCCGCTCAGCCGCGCGATGGCGCCAAGCGCGCCGGCGTCCAGCACCCGAAGGACGGTGACGCCGTCGCGGATCTCGGGCCTTGCCCGGTCCATCGGCGAGGGGGCGCCAACGCCGCGCAGAATGCCCCTGACGGCGACCGGCTCGCCAAACCGCGCGGCGGCCGGGGTCATGGCGCCGGCGAGGCGGCTCGCCAGGCCGCGGTCCAACAGCACGCCATCGAAGGGCGCGTCCTTGAGATGGCACATGGTCATCACCCGCCAGCCGATCTGGCCGGCGCGCAGGGCGTAGCGGAAAACCATGGGCGAAGGAACGCTGGGCGCGGTGCAATCGGCGCTCACCCGCGTGAACTCCACGCTCTCGCCTCTGGCGGCGCGGGTCAGAACCGGGCCGATGGGCGTGGGCCGCGCGCCCTGTAGCGCCGCGATCTTGCCCAGCAGGCCTTCCTTCCATGTCAGGCGATGCAACTGCCACACGCCCAGGCCGATGAGAAGGGCAAGGGCGAGGGCGGCGGTGATGGTCAGTCCAATGGGGAAGGCGCGCCAGCGGGGAGGGGCCCCTCCCCGTGTGGTCAATGACCCCAGCCCGATCCGAAGATCAGATAGAGGAAGGCGAATAGGAAAAGCCACACCACGTCGACGAACTGCCAGTACCAGGAAGCGGCCTCGAAACCGAAGTGCTGCCTGGGGGTAAATCCGCCGTTCATGAGTCGGATCAGGCAGACGATCAGGAAGATCGTGCCGATGATCACGTGGAAGCCGTGGAAGCCGGTGGCCATGAAGAAGGCCGAGCCATAGAGGCCGGCGTTGGCCGATTCCGGGGAATAGAACAGATGGTCGGTGAGAATGTGATGGTACTCGTAGGCCTGGATCGCGGTGAAGAGGCAGCCCAAGGCGATGGTCAGGATAAGTCCGATCCTGGCGCCCCGGCGATCACCGGTTTGAAGGGCGTGGTGCGCCCAGGTGACCGTGGTCCCCGATAGCAAGAGGGTGATCGTGTTGACCAGCGGGAGCTGCAGCGGCGGGACCGTCTCGATTCCCTTGGGCGGCCAGTTCGCCCAGGCGGTCCGCACGTCGTCGATGGGCGAGAGGGTGCGCGCGTGGTGGAACAGCGCCATCTCGAAGAAGATCCAGAACCAGGCGACGAAGAACATCACCTCCGAGACGATGAACAGCACCATCCCATAGCGCAGGCCGATGGAGACGACCGGGGTATGGTCGCCGCGATTGGACTCCTTGACGACCTCGGTCCACCAGCTGGCCATGGTCCAAAGGACGCCCGCCACGCCGACCGTCAACAGCCACCAATTGCCCTTGGGGACCCCGACGAGCCCTTTGAGACCAGCCACTAGGCCCAGCGCCATGGCGACCGCGAAGATCGAGCCGATCAGAGGCCAGGGACTGGGGTTCACCAGATGGTAGTCGTGTTTGACGCCTTCGGAAGCCATCTTGCGTTCAATCACTCCTCAAGCGCCCGGAGCGCGGATTGCCGGAGCTATAGCCCCGAGCGGCGCTATCCGCCAAGGGCCGAGGCGCGGGCGCCCGGCGTTGCCTGCGCTTGCTTGCCGAAGGGCGCGGCGGCTGGGGCCGGAAAGAAGGTGTAGGAGAGGGTGATCTGGCCGGAGCTGGTGGCGTCGGGGTCGTGCGCGTACCGGGGATCGACGAAGTAGACCACCGGGAACTGCGCGGTCTCGCCGGGCTGGAGGGTCTGGTTCTTGAAGCAGAAACACTCGAGCTTGGAGAAATAAGGGCCGGCCGATTCGGGGACGACGTTGTAGACCGCCCGGCCGGTCACCGCCGCCCTGCCGGTGTTGGTGGCGCGGAAAAAGGCCAGTTTGCTGACGCCCAGCCTGGCGACCTGGCTGGCCTGGACCGGCTCGAAGCGCCACGCGAGGCCTCGCACATTGGTGTCGAACCGCACGGTGACGGCCCTTTGCGATGTGACCACGGGAGCGGCGCTGGCGCGCCGCGTCGCGCCGTTGAAGCCGGTGGCCTGACAAAAGGCGCGATAGAAGGGAACGGCGGCGAAGGCGGCGCCGACCATGACCACGAACACGGCCGCGCAGGTGAGGGCGACCCCCGCGTTGCGCCCGCCGCGATCAGATGTACGGCGCGGCATGGGCGCTCAACTTCACCAGGGTGACGATAAAGACGATGACCACGAAGGCGCCGAGCGCCAGCGCCAGAAAGAGGTTGCGCCCGCGCCTGGCCTTGGCCGATGGCCCGTCCTCGAAGTTGGGATCGCTCATTACGGCCACCTGAGCGGCGCGAGGTTCATGAGATGCTCGCCGAGCAGGGCCGCGAACAGCAGGAAGAGGTAGAGAATGGAAAAGGCGAACAAGTTCCTCGCCGGCGCGGACGCGGCTCTGACGGCGTAGAGATCGCTGTCGTCGGCCCGTTCCCCGGCCAGGTCGCCCGCCCTGCTCGCGGCCAAGCGCGAGGCCAGAAGGAGGAATACCGCGCCGCCGCCGGCCGCCACGCCCAGGTAGACCGCGCCGCCGAGGCCCGTGAAGGCCGGGGCCATACAAAGCGGGACGAGCGCCAGGCTATAGGCGAGGATCTGGCGGCGGGTCGAAGCCGCGCCCTTGACCACCGGCATCATCGGCACGCCGGCCTTGGCGTAGTCTTCGCGCGTGTAGAGCGACAAAGCCCAGAAATGCGGCGGCGTCCACACGAAGATGATGGCCACCAGCAGCCAGGCGTTGAGAGGCGTCGTTCCGCTCGCCGCCGCCCAACCGACCAGCGGGGGCAGGGCGCCGGCGAACCCGCCGATGACGATGTTCTGCGGCGTGCGCCGCTTGAGCCAGAGCGTATAGACCAGGGCGTAGAAGGCGATGGTGGCCGCCAGCAATCCAGCCGAGAGCCAATTGATCGCCAGTCCCATGAGGGCCACCGAGAAGAGCGACAGCGCGATACCGAGCGCCAAGGCGTCGGCCGCCTGTACGCGCCCGCTCGGCACCGGACGCGCGCGCGTTCGCCGCATCACCGCGTCGATGTCGCCGTCATAGGCCATGTTCAGCGCCGCCGAGCCCCCCGCGCCGACGGCGATGCACAGTATGGCCACCGCCGCCAAAATCGGATTCATCGGCGAGCGGGCGCAGACAAGTCCGGTCAGCGCCGTGAACACCACCAGGGACATGACCCGCGGCTTGAGAAGCTGGACATAGTCGCGCCAGCTTGCGCTCGTCAGCGTGGGCGCGGCGGAAGGGATGGCGGTCACGACAACTCCCCCATCTTCCCCCGTTCACGGGGGAAGTACCGGCGAAGCCGGGGAAGGGGGCGAGTGAGCAACGTCCGTTGCAGCCGCCGCCCCCTCCACCGCTTCGCGGTCCCCCTCCCCCGCTGCGCGGAGGAGGATTGCCAGGGGTGGAATGCGCCCATCAGTGGGCGTCGGCGCGGATCACCGGCAGTTCGTTGAATTGGTGGTGTGGCGGCGGCGAGGGCAAGGTCCATTCCAGCGTGGTGGCGCCGGCGCCCCACGGATTGGCTCTGGCTGGGCGGCGGCGGACCGCCGCCTCGATCAGCACCACGAAGAAGACCAGCAGGCCGACGAAGGTGATGGCGTAGCCGATGGAGGAGACGTGGTTCCAGTAGCTGAAGGCGACCGGATAGTCGACCGTGCGCCGCGGCATGCCTTGCAGTCCCAGGAAGTGCTGGGGAAAGAAGACGATGTTGACGCCGATGAAGGTGAGCCAGAAATGCACCGTGCCCAGAAATTCGTTGTAGCGCACGCCCCACATCTTCTCGAACCAGTAGTAGAACCCACCGAAGATGGCGAAGACGGCGCCCAGGCTCAGCACATAGTGGAAGTGCGCGATCACGTAGTAGGTGTCGTGCAGGGCGTAGTCGATGCCGGCGTTGGCGAGGACGACCCCGGTTACGCCTCCGACGGTGAACAGGAAGATGAAGCCCATCGCCCACAGCATGGGCGTCTTGAACTCGATGGAGCCGCCCCACATGGTGGCGATCCACGAGAACACCTTCACTCCGGTGGGGACGGCGATGACCATGGTGGCGGCGATGAAATAGGCTTGCAGATTGACCGGCATGCCGACCGTGAACATGTGGTGAGCCCACACAATGAAGCCCAGAAAGCCGATCGCCACCATGGCGTAGGCCATGGCCAGATAGCCGAACACAGGCTTCTTGGAGAAGGTCGACACGATGTGGCTGATCATGCCGAACCCGGGGATGATCAGGATGTAGACCTCGGGGTGCCCGAAGAACCAGAACAGGTGCTGGAACATGAGCGGATCGCCGCCGCCGGAAGCGTCGAAGAAGTGGGTGCCGAAGTTGCGGTCGCAGAGCAGCATGGTGATCGCGCCGGCCAGCACCGGCAGGGCCAAGAGGAGCAGGAACACCGTCACCAGGATCGACCAGACGAAGAGCGGCATGCGGTGCAAGGTCATGCCCGGCGCGCGCATGTTGAAGATTGTGGTGATGAAGTTGATCGCGCCGAGGATCGAGCTGGCCCCGGCCAGATGGATGGCCAGGATGGCGCAGTCCATCGCCGGTCCGGTGTGGCCGATGGTCGATAGCGGCGGATAGAGGGTCCAGCCGCCGCCGAAGCCCTTTCCCGGCCCGCCGTCCACCATCATCGAGGTCAGCATCATGACCCATGACGCCACCAGCATCCAAAACGAGATATTGTTCATGCGCGGGAAGGCCATGTCGGGCGCGCCGATCATCAGCGGCACGAACCAGTTGCCGAACCCGCCGATCATCGCCGGCATGACCATGAAGAAGATCATGATCAGCCCGTGGGCGGTGACCACGGCGTTGTAGCCGTGCTTTGAGGCCTCGATCAGGCCGAGCTTGTCCAGCCACGATCCGTGGACGAAGATCTGGATTCCGGGTTCGGCCAGCTCCCAGCGGATCAGGCCCGACAGCAGCGCGCCGACGATCCCCGCCTGGATGGCGAAGATGATGTAGAGCGTGCCGATGTCCTTATGGTTGGTGGAAAAGAACCAGCGGGTGAAGAAACCCGGCGCTCCATGCGCGCCATAGCCGCCGGCCGCGGTCTCGGCGTGGGCGACTCGTTCATGGGTGTCGGCGATGTCGGCCATGGCTCTGAAATCTCCCTCGAACGATACTCTAGCGCGCCACGGCGGGGGGCGGGGCGGCCGGCGCGCCTGTCGGCGTAGGCGGCGGGGGGGCGGCCAGGGCGACCGTTACAGGCTTGGGCGCCTTGCTCGCCACCCAGGCGTCGAATTGCGGTTGGCTCACCACATCCACCTCTATGGGCATGAAGGCATGGTCGATGCCGCAGAGCTGCGAGCACTGGCCGTAGAAGACACCGGTCCGGTCGGCCTTGAACCAGGTCTCGTTGAGCCGACCGGGAACCGCGTCGATCTTGATCCCAAAGGCCGGCACCGAGAATGAGTGGATCACGTCCTCGCCCGTCACCTCGACCCGCACCACCTTGTTCACCGGCGCGATCATCGGCGCGTTGGCCGCCAGCTTAAAGGGGACGTGCCTGGCGTTGGCGTCGGCCTCGGTCATCAGTGTGGAGGTGGCGGCGGCGATCTTCTGGTCGGGATATTCGTAGTCCCAGTTCCACTGCCGCCCGGTGACCTTCACGGTCATGTACGGCGGCGGCATGTTGTGCTCCTCAAAGAGGAGCTTGAACGAGAAGATGGCGATGAACATCAAGATCAGGACCGGGATCACCGTCCAGGCCACTTCCACTGGCGTGTTGTGGCTCCAGCGCGCCGGAACGGGATTGGCCCGATGGTTGAAGCGGACGATGCAGACCAGCAGCAGGACGAGCACCAGGCCGGCGATGGCGACGGTGATCGGGAGCAGGATGTGGTCGTGGAAAACGATCTCGTCGCGCCGAATCTGCGAGGCGGCGGGCTGGAGATCGATGGCCCCGTCGACCGGCTGACCCACGGTCTCGGCCAGCGCCGTAGCGGCGAACGCCAGAGAGATGACGGCCGCCCAGGCTCCCGCCGTCAGCCGCCCGATCCCCGAAAACCTAGACTTCATGTCTCTCGCCGGAATGTCCGAAAAAACCCAAATCGATCACAGTGCCCGATGCGCCGGTGCATACGCGGATCGCATCTTCTTGCCAAGGTGGGCGGCGGCGACGCGCCCATACGCGCCACTAGAGGGGAGTGAGCGCGGCGATCTCCTGGAGCGCGGGCGTTCTGGCCGCTCTCGTCCAGGCGCCGTCGAGCTAGGGGTGTTGCTGGGCGCCAGGGAGGCGAGGATGGGCGCGAGGCGTTCGATCTTCATGGCCGGCTCTTGGCGTAGATGGCGTCGATGGCGGTCATGTTGCCTATCGCGTCGGCGCCGCCGGTGAGGGGCGCGGCCTTGCCCGTCAGCACGTCATGCAGATGGCTGAGCTGCGCGGCGTAGGTGGTGGGTCCGTCGGTGGGCTGTTCCACGGTCTCCCCATCAAGCGTGGTGGTGAAGCGGCAGCCGATCTGGGGGGCGATGAAGTTGACGATGTCCAGCCGGCCCCGCTCACCTTCCAGGCGCAGCCAGGCCGAGGGGGTGGGCGCGGTCATGGAGCAGGCGATCGAAGCGCTGACGCCGCCGGGAAAGACCAGTTCGGCGCGCATGGCGCTATCGACTCCTTCCTCGAACGCGCCGTGGGCGCTGGCGATGAGCGGCTCGGCGCCGGTCAGGGTGCGCATGGCGTGCAGGGGGTAGCAGCCCAGGTCCATCATGCCGCCGCCAGCCTGTTCGGCGCTCCAGCGCAGTTCGCCGCTGGCCTTGGGGATCGGCGCGTGGAATTCGGCCGCGCCGGTGTGCAGCGCGCCCAGCGCCCCTTCCCGCACCAGAGCCTCGGCGCGGCGCATCACCTGGTGGAAGCGGTAGTGGTAGGCTTCGATCAGCGGCTGCCGGCTCGCCCGCGCCGCCTCCACCATGGCCCGTGCTTCGCCGGCGTTACGGGCGAAGGGTTTTTCGCACAGCACCGCCTTGCCGGCCTTCAGCGCCGCCATGGTCCAGGCCGCGTGGCCGGCCGGTGGCAGGGCGTTGTACACCACATCCACATCGTCCCGGGCGATCAGCGCCGTGTAGTCCGCCGCGACGCCGGCTATGGCCTGCTCCTCGCCATAGGCCCGCGCCCGCGCCGGGTCGCGCGCCGCGACGGCGGAAACCACGAACCGGTCGTCGCCCTTCGCCGGGGCGATCACGGCGGTCCTCGCGATCCGCGAGGCGCCCAGCAATCCGATCCGAAACACTTCGGTCATATCGGGGCCCCCTCGAGATCAGACCCTATACGACGCCATGGCGACCCCGGTAGTCTTAGCCGCGTGGAAAACCTCGACCTGCGAAATCGCGACGCCCTCTTCGACGCCCTGGAGGGGCGCATCTTCGACCTGGCGGTGATCGGCGGCGGGATCACCGGCGCCGGCGTGGCGCGGGACGGCGCCATGCGTGGGCTGACCGTCGCCCTCGTCGAGGCCCGCGACTTCGCCTCCGGGACCAGCAGCCGCTCGTCGAAGATGATCCACGGCGGCCTGCGCTATCTGGCCCAGGGCGACATCGCCCTGGTCCGCGAGGCGGCCTCGGAGCGCAAGATCGTCCAGGCCATCGCCCCCCACCTGGCGCGCCAGACCCCCTTCGTCATCCCGGCCAGAAACGCCGCCGCCATCGCCAGGCTGCGCGCCGGCCTGTGGGCCTTCGAAAAGCTCGGCGCCGTTCCGAAGAGCCGCCGGCATGAGGTGTGGTCGCGGGCCGAGCTCAGGAGGCGCGAACCGGCCATCGCCGCGGACGACCTGGCCGGCGCGGTGGTCTATCCCGAATACCTAACCGACGACGCCCGTCTGACCCTGGCCAATGTGCGCAGCGCCGCCCACCACGGCGCCGCGGTGGTCAACTACGCCGCCGCTCAGGCGATCCTCGTCGAGGGCGGCCGCGCCGTCGGCGTGGACGTCGCCGAGACCCTGCGCGGGGCCGGCGAGCGGCGCGCGCGCCTTGCCGCCCGCGTCATC
>Ga0182024_10008019_pt1 | contig 22517 bp, 6 predicted proteins | sample P32metaG_FD_120480 | JGI IMG/M metagenome (GOLD analysis project Ga0182024, IMG submission 120480) | Permafrost microbial communities from Stordalen Mire, Sweden - P3-2 metaG (Illumina Assembly) | ecosystem: Environmental > Terrestrial > Soil > Wetlands > Permafrost | place: Sweden: Stordalen... | reverse complement strand
CGCCCGCTGGGCATCCCGACGATGCACGACCGCGCCATGCAAGCCTTGTTCTTGCAGGCGCTCGCGCCCGTTGCGGAAACTACGGCGGACGGCAATTCCTACGGCTTCCGGCCTGCGAGATCCACGGCAGACGCCATTGGGCAATGCTTCCTCGCGCTGAGCAAGAAAGACAGCGCGCCATGGGTGCTGGAGGGAGACATTCGCGGATGTTTTGATCACATCTCGCATGAATGGATGCTTCGGCACATCCCCATGGACAGGGAGGTGCTGCGTAAATGGCTTGGCGCCGGCTACGTTGAAAATCGAACCCTGTTCCCCACCATGGCGGGTACACCCCAGGGAGGCGTCATTTCGCCGACCTTGGCAAACCTTGTCCTGGATGGATTGGAGCGGCTGCTCAAAGAGAACTTCCGTGTGAAGCGTCTCGACGGGCAATTGCACAATCCCAAGGTGAACCTTGTGAGGTACGCGGATGACTTCATCATCACCGGCGCTCGAAAAGAGTTGCTGGAGGATGAAGTCCGGCCTCTGGTCGAGCAGTTCCTGCGCGAGCGGGGACTGGAACTCTCGCCGGAGAAGACCTGCGTTACCCACATTGAGGATGGGTTCGACTTCCTCGGCCAAACCGTGCGCCGTTTCGGGCGTAAACTGCTCATCCAGCCCTCCAAGAAGAATACCCACGTCTTTTTGGAGAAAGCTCGTGGGGTGATTCGCCGTGCGCGTGGATGGAACCAGGCTGATCTCATCCGACAGCTCAACCCGGTCCTTCGGGGCTGGGCGAACTATCACCGCCACATTGTGGCGGCTCGGACGTTCAAGAAGGTGGAGGCGGCATTGTGGCAGAGCCTCTGGCGATGGGCCAGACGCAGACACCACCAGAAGTCGTGGAACTGGATCGCCAGTCGTTACTGGCACCGGCTCAACGGCAAAAAGGTGTTTGCGGTCGATACCGGCGAGCGGACACCGGAGGGCAAAACGGTCTGGCTGAGACTCGTCAATGTCACCGAGACGAAAGTCCGGCGGCATGTGAAGATCAAGGTCGCCGCCAACCCCTTCGATCCGCAATGGCGGAACTACTTCGAGGAGCGTGAGTTCTTCAAGTGGTATGGGGTTCATTGGAAAGAAGAGACAGATGAAAGTTAAGTGACCGGCTCCGTTTCGGCGGGGCTTCGTAGTGGCTTGAGCCGGATGAAGGGAAACTTTCACGTCCGGTTCTTAGGGGAGGGAGTGTCAGCGATGGCACTCCCTTACCCGACACTCTTTTAAGATTAGCTTTCATGCCGTCCATGAAAGCGCATCGGCAATGAAAACAAGCTCCCGAAGGGGGCCAGATTCAAAAAAAGTTCGGCTAAAAACTTCTTCGCGCTCTCATGCTTTCGCCGAAAACCCAATACAACCTCAAGAATGCAAAAGAGTATTTTGAGGAGCATCTTTGCGTGGGCGATTACTACAGCGAAGGTGAGCACATTTCCGGTCAGTGGATCGGTAACGGCGCGTCGATGCTCGGACTTCGCGGCCATGTGAAGCGGAATGAGTTTCTGCGCCTTTGCGAGAATCTTCATCCCCAGACAGGCGAACTTATGACCCAGCGCCAAAACACAACGCGATTGATGCTAGATGACAAAGGTGAGGAGTGCGAAGCCGCCAATCGTCGCGTCTTTTTTAACTTCACGCGGAGATTCAAAAAAATCACGAATTGGCGAATATTGAGCGCCAAGGAGCGCGAAGCGATTGCATGATGAAGAAACGGAAACCACAGACGAGCGATGTAGCGACGGTGGCGCCCCGCATCCGCGGGGAACGGGTGGTGAAGAAAGAGGGGCTGCCGGGTGCATTTGCGCGGATACTGGCGGACCCGAAGGAGCCGTATCTTTTGGACGTGATCGTCGAGCGGGAGGAGTCGGTCTTCCCGATGATCCCGGCGGGCGGGAGTTACCGGGACATTATCATGAATGCGGAGGAGATGTTCCGTATCCGGCTGACGTAGCACCCCCGGCGTTGGAACCAAATGACCAGGAATCAGGCTGCAAATCTGATGCAACACGCCAAACTGGCGCCGGCTCGGAAGGGGGTGATTTTCTTCATCCGGGGGCGGGTGGCGGGGCGAAGGGCTCGTCCAAGCCGTTTTCCTGACCAATTTCCTCAGCGGCTGTGGGATGACTGTGTTTTCCATTGACTGCTCTAGGCCGTGGTGCTACGTGGGTTTTGATTACGTTACCCGACGTTTCATCGGATCTTCGGCTGAACTAAGATGGTGTTTGGAGGCTGGACCTACTTTGGGACACCGCTTTACGCGATTTCCAGAACCAACTGAAACCACATAGTCCGCCGCACCATGGCACTGGATTTTCCGCAGCGCCCCGTGGGATAGGCTGTCTGGTTCTATGCGTCCTCTGGATTGAGGACCGCATACATGCCCCCGAAATGACGTTTCCGCAAAAAAGCCGAATCACCCGGATGCTTTTCCTCGCGGGTTTAGCCGCGGTTTCTCTTCACAAGGCGGAAGTTTTGGGTACTTCCGTTGCGGCACATGCTGGGACATTTATTGGGCTTTCCGGTTCTTCTGAGGGGTTCTCAACCATGGCCCGGCAAAAACAGGGAGTGGTGTCCGACACGACCACCCGTGACAAATCGGCGGCTCAAGGCAATGCGGAAGCCGCCTATGGGCAGTTGCCACTGGCATTTGAGATTAACGACGGCCAGAGCGATCCGCGGGTAAAATTCCTCTGCCGTGGGGCGGGCTATGGACTCTTCCTCACCAGCAGCGATACCGTGCTGGCTCTCACCCGGCCTGCGGCAAAGGGCGTCCAGGGGCCGGCCGCAATCTCAAAATCCGGCGACATTCTCCGCTTCAAGCTGGTGGGAACCATAGCGGAGCCGCCAGTCGAGGGATTGGAACCGTTGCCTGGCAAGAGCAACTATTTCATCGGCAGCGACCCCAAACAGTGGCGAACGAATGTGCCGCAGTACGCCAGGGTGAAGTCGGGGCAGATCTATCCCGGGATCGACCTGGTCTATTACGGACGGCAACGACAACTGGAATATGATTTTCAGGTGGCGCCGGGCGCAGACCCGGGGGCGATTCGATTCACGATCCAGGGGGCGCGAAAGGTGAGTCTCAACGCGCATGGTGACCTTGTTATGAGGACGCCGGGGGGTGACGTGGTCGAGCAGGCGCCTTTGATCTATCAAGAAGTTGGAGGCAAGCGGGAGGCGATTGACGGCGGTTATGAAGTACGGCGTATCGCAAACGCGCATTCCACGGCAGCGGAGAGCTATGCCGTGAACTTCCGGGTGGCGGCGTACGACCGCGCCAGGCCGCTGGTCGTCGACCCGGTGCTCTCCTATTCCACCTATCTCGCTGGCAGCAACGGCGACGATGGCGAGGGTATCGCAGTGGACGGTTCCGGCAACGCCTACCTCACTGGGGAAACGGATTCAGCGAACTTCCCGACCACCACCGGCGCCTTTCAGACCACACTCGATAGCGGTGGCAACGCCCCGTTTATCATGAAGTTGAACGCGACCGGTACGGCGCTCATTTACTCGACCTACATCGGTGGTGGGGAGGGCTCTGGCATTGCGGTGGACGGTTCCGGCGACGCTTATATCACTGGGGAAACTGATACAGGGAACTTCCCGACCACACCCGGCGCCTATAAGACCACCGGCACGTTTGGCGGCAATTACCAAAACTCGAATCGTAACGTATTCGTTGCGGAACTGAATCCGGCCGGGACGGCGCTCGTTTACTCCACCTACGCCGGTGCGGGCAACGGCCTGGGCATTGCGGTGGACGGGTCCGGCAACGCGTATGTGACCGGCTATACCGAATCACCGAATTTTCCGACCAGCCCCGGCGCGATTCAAACGGCCTTCGGCGGTACTATCGACGGTCAAAATACGGATACAAATGCGTTCGTGATCAAGCTGAATGCGACTGGTTCAGCGGTTATTTACTCCACATATCTCGGTGGCAGCGACGGCGGTAGCAGCAACAACGATGACGGCCCCGGTGGCGACGGCCCCGGAGGTGACGAGGGCTCCGGCATCACGGTGGATGGTTCCGGCAACGCTTACGTCACCGGACGGACCGAGGCAGTGAACTTCCCGCACACCAGCGGCGCCTATCGGACTACTCTCGCCGGCTCGGCGAACGCGTTCGTAGCAAAACTGAACGAGACCGGCACGGCGCTGGTTTACTCCACCTACCTCGGCGGCAGCGCCTTTGACGAGGGCCTAGGCATTGCGCTGGATAGTTCCAGCAACGCGTACGTCACCGGATACGCCAGTTCCACGAACTTCCCGACCACCGGCGGCGCCCTTCAGACCACCCTCGGCGGCAGCGGCAATGCCGGTAGTAACGCGTTCGTCACGGAACTGAACGCAACCGGTACCGCGCTGGTTTACTCCACCTACCTCGGCGGGGGCGGCTATGACTATGGCGTCGGCATCGCGGTGGACAGTTCCAGCAATGCTTACGTCACCGGGCAAACAAATTCGCAGGACTTCCCGACCACCGGCAGCGCCTTTCAAGGCACCCTCGGCGCAAGCGGCTTCGGCGGCGGAGGCCCCGGGAGTACGGGAAACAACGCGTTCGTTACGAAGTTGAACGCCGCCGGTACCGGGCTCGTTTACTCCACCTATCTCGGAGGCAACAACGCGGACAACGGCAACGCCATCGCCGTGGACGGATCGGGGGACGCTTACATCACCGGGCAGGCCTATTCGCCGAATTTTCCGACCACTTCCGGCGCTCTTCAGACCGGGCTCGGCAGCGGCGCGCGAAACGCATTCGCAACGGAGCTGAATCCTACTGGCGCGGCGCTCGTTTACTCTACCTATATCGGCGGCGGTGGCGCCGAGGAGGGCTCCGGCATCGCAGTGGACGGCACCGGCAGCGCATATGTCACCGGACACACTACTTCAACGGTCTTCCCGACCACCACCGGCGCATCCCAGACGGCCCTCGGCGCCAGCGGCGCCCAGAACGTGTTTATCACGAAGCTGAACCCGGCCGGTACGGCGCTCATATACTCGACCTATCTCGGCGGCAGCTTAATTGACAGCGGCGCCGGCATAGCGGTGGATGGCTCGGGCAACGCTTACGTTACTGGATACACCAGTTCCACCAACTTCCCGGCCACTCCTGGCGCCGTTCAGAGCGCCCTCGGCGGCAGTGGCAGCGCCCAGAGTAACGCCTTCGTGACGGAGCTGAACGCCACCGGCGCCGCGCTTGTTTACTCGACCTATCTCGGTGGCAGCGGCAGTGACAATGGCGCCGGCATAGCATTGGACAGCTCCAGCAACGCCTACATTACCGGATTTACCAGTTCGACGGATTTCCCGACGACGCTCGACGCTTTTCAAACAACCCTCGGCGGAAGCGGCAGCACCCAGGAGAATGCTTTCGTCACAAAGCTCAACGCCACCGGTACCGCACTCGTTTACTCCACCTACCTTGGCGGGAACGCCAGGGATTATGGCTTGGGCATAGCCGTGGACGGCTCCGGCAACGCTTACGTCACCGGTTCCACGAGTTCCACCGACTTTCCGACCACCAGCGGCGCTTTCCAGACGAGGCTCGGCGGTGGTGGGAGTGCCCAAAGTAACGCCTTCGTGACCAAGCTGAACGCCGGCGGCGCCGGGCTGGTTTACTCCACCTATCTGGGTGGAAGCCTAAGTGACGGCGGGAATGGGATCGCCGTTGACAGTTCTGACGCCGCTTACGTCACGGGGGCCACCACTTCAACGGACTTTCCAATCGCCGGGAGCGCCTACCTGACTTCGTTCGGCGGCTACGGCGGCAACAGTACAGCGTTCGTTACTAAACTGGACGCCGCCGGTACTGCGCTGGTTTACTCCACCTACCTCGGTGGCGGCAGCGGCGGTAACGGGGAGGCGGGCAATGGCATCGCGATTGACAGCGCCGGCAATGCTTATGTCACCGGGTACACCGTATCATCGAACTTCCCCACCACCGCCGACGCCCTTCAGATCAATACCGGGGGTGGCACCCCGGACGGGTTCGTGACGAAGCTGAACCCAACCGGTAGCGCGCTGGTTTACTCGACTTTACTGGCCACCAACGGCGTCGAGTGCTCCGCCATCGCACTGGACGGCTCCGGCAACGCCTACGTTACGGGATACACCACTGACAATGACTTCCCGACGACCAACGGCGCCTTTCAGACCAGCGAGAATATCGGCAGTGACTTTAGCGGCGGCAGCTCCACTCATGCGTTCGTCGCGGAGCTAGGCCCGGATGGAGTGCCATCCATTAGCAACTATGGCGTGAATAAACAAGAGGTCTACTTGCAACACTCCGCCGCGGCTCCGGTCATCTCGCTCACTATCGGCCACTCCGGGGGCGATTACGTCTTTCATGCCTCGGTTAGCGGCACCAACATCGGTGACCTGGACCCCGTGCCGAGTGTCACATTGCCCAATGCAACGGTGGACACTTTGACTTATGAGAGTGATTCCGATGAGTGGAATCTCGGTAATGTGCCGCACAGCTTTACCAGCAAGTCCGCCATGGATGCGGCCTTTCCCGATGGCCACTACACGATGAGCGTCGGCGGGACCAACGTGACATTGAACCTCTCGCCCGATTCCTATCCACCCACTCCGACGCTGACCAGCGGGGAGTGGGACGGCAAGGGCGGCCTGGTGGTCAACGCGGTCGCGAATTACACGTTCAACTTCAATGACTTTGAGGGCTATGCCAATGGCGGCGCCGTGCAATTGCAAATTTATACGATCACGGTTGATGGCAACGGCCAAAGCCAGGAGGGTAGCAAGGTGGCCGATTCGTTTGCGCTTTCCACCGTCGGCGACCCGTTGCCGACTTCCTACAGCCTGGCAGCAAATGTTCTGCAGCCGAACACGACTTACTACGCTGAACTGTCGTTCGCGCAATTAACCGACATTAACAACACCGCCATCCCCGCCGCCACCGGTGGAATCGCCTATTTTGGAAGAACCACGGGGTTTACCATTGACACCACCGCGCCGACCGGCGGCCAGTTCTTTTTCACGGTTCCGGGCGCGCTGGTCCAGAACACGGCTGGTGAAGTCACCATCACCGTCAGCCGCAATTTCAGCAGTGCCGCCTCGGTTGATTATCAGACTGTCGACGACACCGCGGTAGCTGGTATCGAATACTCCGCGACCCAGGGGACGCTCAACTTTGCCGCGGGCCAGACTCAAGCAACGATCACCGTGCCGATCCTCCAGGACGACAGCGCCCCGGCGACGACTGATTTCTCGATCCAGCTCTCGAACCCCACCTCCGGGGACACCATCGGCACCCAGGGCGGCGCCGGCATCTTCATCGTTAACGGACTGGTGGGTAATCTAACCCTCCCGCAGGGGACGCTCACCCCGCCGCAGGCCGCGCCCGTCTCGACCGGTTCGATCACGGTGGACCTCTCGCCCTCTGCCGCCGAGGGCCAGTGGCGGCTCTTTGGCGAGTTGAACTGGCGCGACAGCGGAGATACGGCCGCGGGCCTTACGGCGGGCAATTACGAGGTCGAGTTCGAGACTTCACAGGGTTATCAACAGCCTCCTTTGCAGGTGGTCCCGCTGCTCTCAGGCTCGCAAGCCCTCGTTTCAGGCACCTACACTATCGATGGCTCTCCGACCACCGGGTCATTGCAGGTCAATTTGGCGCCACAGGGCACCGGCGGATGGCGCTTTCAGGGTGAGAACGCCTGGCGCTCCAGCGGTGTTACTGTCGCGAATCTGAATACCGGCGACTATATCCTCGAATTTGAGCCGGTCACCGGCCTGGTAACACCTCAGAACTGCGAGGCGGTGGTTTATGCAAGCCAGATTGCAACTATTACGATCACCTACCTCGTAGGCGATTCCACGATTGGTCAGACGCCGATCCTCGTCTCGGACACTGTTGCCGAGACCCAGGCGCCTTATGTATTCACAGGTCAAATCCAGACCGATGAAGGCCTCGGATCTGGTTTCGTGCCCCTCGACCGCGTGGTGGTGACAGCGGCCCATGTGCTCTTCGATGACTCTACTCTAAGTTATGTCGAGGGCGTCCGCTGGTTCTTCCAGTATGAGAGTGGAGAGTTCGAGGCCCCGGCGCAAATCCCCGCCGGCAGTTATGTTCTTTCAGGTTACGCCGCGCTACGTGCATCGGACATTGGCGACGGCGTCAGCCCCGGCGTCGCCACCACTGCGTCGCGGCAACTCGATGCCGCGGCCCTCTACTTCCTCGAGCCCGCGGCGCGTGGCGGCCAGAGTGGCTATCTGGCGAGTAACTCCGCGGACAATCCCTGGCTAACCGGCACGACGGGCAAATTCATCGCCGGCTATCCCGTGACCGGCGTAACGCCGACGGGCCGCTTGTACGCTACCCCGATTGTGCAGAATCCTTTCCAGTATGTGACCGGCAGCCTTTTCAGCACCAGCGCAATCACCAGCTATTCCGGCAATAGCGGCGGCCCGCTCTTCGTGCATTACAGTGATGGCAACTTCTACCCCGCCGCCATATACCTCGGCGGTTCGGAGGAAACCATCGTCCATGCCATCGACAGTAACGTCATTGCCCTGATGAACGAGGCCGAGGTATCCGGCAACGGCGGCGCGAACAACTCAGGCGGTGGGATCATCCAGGTCACCGAAGGGATATCGGGGGACACCGCCTCCGCGCTGGGTAGTGTGAATGTCGCGCTTGGACCTACTGGCGCAGTCTCTCATGGCGCGTATTGGGAGATTGGCGATGGCGTCAAGCGTTACAGCGGCCAGTCGGTGCTCGGCCTTGCGCCGGGCTCTTATACGGTGCGGTTCTTCGGGGGCGGTCCTGGATACTCGCTGCCGGCGACGCAGGCGAATGTCTCGGTCACGTCGGGCATTGAGACGGACGTGACCGCGATTTACACTCCCAACGCGCCAACCATCACCAGTGGAACCCAGGCGACGGCCATCGAGGGGCAACCTTTCAGTTACCAGATCGCAGTCATCCCGGACGCCACCGGCTTCGCGACCACCAGCGGCGCCTTGCCCTCAGGCCTCACGCTCAACGGGAGCACCGGCCTGATTTCGGGTGCCGTCCCTATCGGCGCCACGCCCGGCGTCTCTTCCATCTCTTTACAAGCCACCAATGGCGAGGGCCCCGGAAATCCTCTCGCCCTCGCATTGACATTGGCGCTGCCCGGCAAACTTACGGTGAGTCTCAACGGCGAAGGCGCGGTGCCCAAAGCCTTTAACAATCCCTCCATCCAGGCCGTCGGCTCGTCCATTTCCATCAAGGCTACCCCGGCCCGCGGCTTCCTGTTTGCTTACTGGAGCGATGCGGATACTGGCGACGTCCTCTCCACGCAACAGCTGTACAAGTTTTCCATGCCTGTCCTGCTTGATCTCCAGGCCAATTTCGTGGCCAACCCTTTCCTGACCGCCAAAGGTTCTTACCTCGCGCTCTTGCAAGGAACCACTTACTCTGAATCCGGCTTCGCTCAATTGGCGGTGGCACCAAGCGGCGCTTTCTCGGCGACGATCAACCTCGGCGGAAGCGCGGCCAAAGTGCGCGGCGTCTTTGACAATCTAGGCCAGTTCGAGGGCGTATTCACCCTGCCGGGCAACGGCTCGTTCAAAGCGAACCTTTTGCTTACAGCCGGCGGAGTCCTGACCGGGGTGATCACCAGTCAGGGCAATGGTTCGCAAATCGCGCTCAGCGCCGAGCGAATCGCCACCCACGCCGATCAGAACCTGGCAGGCGCTTACACCGTCCTGCTCCCAGCCGCGTCCGGTACCATTCCGCTGCCCGGCGGCAACGGGTACGGCGCCCTGACCATCTCCAAGACCGGTGCGGTGAGATTCAGTGGGAAACTGGGCGATGCTCTCCCAGTTACCCTCGCCGGCTCACTCGATAGCAACGGCATCTGGCCATTTCTCTTCGTCAAGGCCGCCAGTAAAAAGGCGGGCGCCGAATTGCTACTCGGCTCGATCGCATTCCCGCCCCCCATCAGCGGCACCTCCGGCACACTCACGTGGTACCGAACCGCAAGTATAAACGACCCAGTCTATCGCAACGGTTTCTCCATCACGATCCCATTTGTCGCCGGACGCTACGTGCCGCCCGCAGTGAGTTCCTCCAACGCTGTCGTCACCTTCTCAGGTGGAGACCTTGTTACCCCACTAATGGAGCCCGTAAGCATTGATTCCCGCGACCGGGTCACCCCCGGCGGCGCATTACCCTTCACGCTTAAGTTCACATCCGGGACTGGCTTATTTACCGGCAGCTTTCCGGATAACGGAAGCGTCCGCGTCTTTGCTGGAGCCGTGCTCCAGAGCGGCAGCACCGGCATGGGGCTCTTCGAGGAGAAATCCGGCCAGACCGGCTCCGTCCTACTCAGCCCGGCACCATAACAATGCCTATTTCATCAATTCGAGATTCGCACCGGACATCTGCGAGCGACTTGGATATAAAAGTAGTTCCCGCAGCTTTCCATGTTTTCGGATAACCGCTTCCGCCTCGTTATTTTGGTTGTCGCCGTTGCCATGGCGGGAGTTGCCATTTTCGCCATCTTCCATTCGAATCCCGGCAATAATGGGGCGGCTGGAACAAGCACCGCCGCGCCCGCGGCAATTGCAACCAATACCCCGCCGCTCGCGGCAACCTCGCCAACGATTCTGGGAAGCATTCAGCCGCTCAACGACGCGCTCAAGCAACTTATGGCCGCCGCCTCCGGCGATGACTCGCGACGAATCCTCGCCGGCCTCCGGGCCTATCTTTTATCCCTCCCAAAATCCGTTGCGAGCCGGCTCATCGAGCAATTTCTGGACGGGAAACGCGACGCGTCAACAAAGCTGGCATTTACAATTCAGAAAAATGGCTTTCTTTCAGACGCACCATCCTTCCGGGTATTTCTTTTAGACCTGCTCGCGCAAATCGATCCCAAGGCCGCAAGCCAGTACGCCATGCAGATCCTTTCAACACCAGGATCGCCGGACGAATGGGCCATTTGCCTGCGAAACTATGCGCTCGCCGGTTCGTCCACGGGGACGCAGGCATATCTTGAGTCCAAGTTCCTCGAGATGCTCGCGAACAGCGCCTGGCGGAGCAATCCCAGCGTCGGCTATCTGGAGGCATTCGATACCGCCGTCTATACCCACGATACCGGGCTGGCTCCGACTTTGTCTCAACTGATGGCGGATAAGGACAATCGGGCCGTGGCCCATGCTGCCTATCTCACGCTCGATCGCCTGGTGATCTCCGACCCGACCGCGGTTTTAAGTCAACTCGAGGCGCAACCGGATCTTATGCGTGGGCATGAGTTGACCCGCGCGGACTACTTTGCCCGCGCAGACGTGGCGGACCAGCAACAGAAGGCGCTGCTGGAAAGCTATCTGCTTGACCCGAATCACTCTCAGCAGGAGTTAAAGACCTTTGCGGGGCTTTATCCCAATGAGAATTACATGATATCCAATAATCTCCTCACGCAGACGCAAACTCCGACTTACACCGACATCGTTACGCGGGACCGTCAGGCGCTGAGCGCGGTTCAAGGCTGGATGGGAGATCCACGTTTTCAGACGCTCCAGCCGCAACTCCAGATTATGTATAACAGACTCCAGATGTTCGTCGGGCAAGCGGCGTCCGCTCATTAATCGGCACAGAACATCCGAGCGGGCCGCTATTTCTCTGTAAGCTTCACAACACCCGTCCATTCCTGAAGCGCATTTTCTTTCTCCAATTGAGCGATCTTTTTCAGGTAGAACTCCGATGGGCCGTCCTCGCCGCCTCGCTCCCATACTGTCTTCCGGAAGAGTACCTTTGACTGCTCGAATGCACCGGTCTTAACCGCCTCGATCGCTTCCGCGAATATTCCGACCCATCCCCGATGCCCCGTGGCGGACGGGTCCGACATGGGGCAAACCAGTTCATGGATGGGCAGCCCATGGGACTTGCCAACTAAAGCGAAATGACCCACCAACCGCGTGACAAACCGGTCCTGTAATCGCTTTTGCGTGGCGTCAGCGATCAGGATGCTCGTGTTAACAAACTTGTTCAACCCCTCAAGACGCGAGGCAAAGTTTGTCGTGTCACCGATGAGTGTGTAGTCGAAACGGTACGGCGAACCAAGATTCCCAGCCAGCACAGGTCCGGAGGCCACTCCCACACGAGTGGTGAGGGCGCGACCCAGAACCACAATCTTCGACGCTTCACGCATCTGCCATGCGGCAAGAGCGGCCTTGTACGGATGATCTTCCTCTTCGATCGGCGCACCCCATGCCGCCATGACCGAGTCCCCGATATACTTGATGATTGTCCCGTCGTTTTCCAACACGCACCGCGAGGTCTGCGTAAAATATGCGATGAGCGTCTCCGATATTTTTACTGGATCGTTCAATTCCTCTGACATCGCGGTAAAGCCCTTGCAATCGGTAAACACCACCGTTGCATCCACCAGTTTTCCGCCGGGCTTGAGATCAAAATCGGAGTTCGCGATGCGGTCCGCCATGTGAGGGGAAAGGTAACGGGAAAAGGCATCGCGCAATGCGGCTCGCTTTCTTGCCTCCTCGAAGTACTGCGACCCTGCGCACCAGATGATGCCGAGGGGTATCTGGATGGCGACAGGCACCAGCCAGTCGAACCATATATGCTGGTACCATACCAGCCAGAAAGCGGCGCAGGTGACCGCGAAGGCCATTGCTAGGCCCGCCAGCATGGTCCTGGCGGGGGGGAGATAGGTTGAGATGACGGCGACGGTCAATCCGCAGCCCAGAAGAATCGAAAATTCCAGCCAAGACGGAAGGCGTCCGAGCCAATCGCCGCGCATCAGATTGAGGACCTCGGTTGCGTGAATATCCACGCCGGGCATGAAAAGGCGCCCCCAGCGAGAGTACGGGTTCGCATAGGAGTCTTGAGCCTTGTTCAAAACGCCCACGACGAAGCGGCCACCGATAAAGACGACTTTGTCCTTGAAGAATCCCGGGGCGACGCCGTCTTCCTGGAGAGCTTGATAGAAGCTCACGGATGCGAGCGAGCCAGGCGGTCCGTAATAATTCAGCCATCGCTGCTTCAAGCGCTCTCGGGGATCGCGGGTTACCGGAGCGCCGAGCAACCGGGCGGTTACCCAGCTTGCGGTCTCGATTTGCCCGTCACCGACATAGAGTTGACGGACGGCGTTATCGGGATCGATGGGCCAGGTCAACACTCCCCATCCCGCGGCTGAGTTCAGCAACAACGTCGTGGGCGGGAAGGTGGTTCGACGGTAGACGCCCTGGTCGACAGAATCATCAAAATTGGCGCCAAGAATCACGTGGCCATTTTGCGCAATTGCCTCCGCGAAATCCTGGTCCGCCGCAGGGTTCTTGCTCGGCCCACTGAACCAGATGTCATAAAACACGGCCTTCGCTCCATCCCGGGTGAGGCGGTTCAAAAACCGGGCATAAAGGGACCGGTCCCATGCCGCACTGACCGGCTGGCCCAGGGCCTGTGCGGATGCCTGGTCCAGATAGACGATTGCCACCTCCGGAGTGGTGAGGGTTCGGCGCCAGGCAAAGGGGAGATCATAGCTCAGGCGTTGAATACCATCCCCGGCGGGGATAAACCAGCAGAGCGGCCCGACCGCTATGAGCACCAGCACCCCCACAATCCGACGCGGAGAGCGAAGCAATCGCCTGGTAGAAAGTCCGTTGCTCATCAGGCGGAATGCCAGTCAGCCGAAAGCCAGTGGCCGTGAAAGCGGATAATATCGCTTGATAGGGTTCGTATCCCAAGGCCGGCCTCATTGAATATCCCCCGGATCATTCTTTTCTATGTATCTTGCGGAAAATACCGGGGCAATCAAAAGCTGATGGGAGAATGAGATGCGGTGCGAGGGATAAAAATATTGGCCCCCAGGGGTCGGTGCTTGCATCCAGTGTCGCCGAATAGGTAGTATCGCGTAGAATGGTTGCTGGATCGAGATTATCAGTTCGATTGGTTTTTCTGTTTTTTCCTTTGGCCGTGGCGGGTCTGGGGCAAACGGCATGGGCAGCCCCAGCGCAACTGGTGGAGAAGGAACAAACCGTCGAGGTTGCTCCCGCGTCCAACGGCACCACATGGGTTGACGCGCAAATCGGCGAGATGCTGCCCATTCATGAGTGGCTGCGGACCGGACTACTGAGCCGGGCGGCGGTGCGACTGACGGATTTGAGCGTTGCCCGGCTAGGTGAGCTTACTACCATGGAAATCCTGCCGCCCCGGCAGGCATCGGACAAACCGGGGCTGGATATCAAGGCCGGCGTGATGTACTTTTTCAGCCGGGAGAAGCCGCAGGAACTGGAGATCCAGACCCCGGTGGTCACGGGAGGCCTCCAGGGCACTGAGTTCTGTGTCTCGGTTGGAGCGGGTGGTTACACGAGGCTGGCGGTGCTGGATGGCAAGGTGGAGTTGAGCAACGCGTATGGGCGCCTGCTGGTGGGCAGCGGTGAAGAGGGGGATGTGGAGGCAGGCCATGCGCCGACGAAAACGGCGATGATCGAGGCCACCAATATCATCCAGTGGTGCCTTTACTACCCGGGAGTGATTGACACGGATGAGTTAAAATTCCCCGCCGGCGACAGGGGCATGCTGGCGGATTCTCTTGGCGCCTACCGTGCGGGCGATCTGCTCGGGGCGCTGAAACTGTACCCGAACGGCCGGGCCGGTTCATCGGAAGCGGCGCGAATATATCATGCGGCGCTGCTGCTTTCAGTGGGTCAGGTGGAAAAGGCGCGTGCGGAAATGGCGCGCATTCCGCCCGGCTCAGCCGGAAGGCAGGCGTTGGAGCAAATGATCGCTGCAGTGAAGTTCCAGGAGTACACGCCGGGCCACGCGCCGGAATCGGCAGGGGACTGGATTGCACAATCGTACTACCAGCAATCGCGCGGGGATCTCGCGGGGGCATTGAAATCCGCCCAGGCGGCGACCGCCAGGGACCCTCAGTTTGGCTTTGCATGGGCGCGTGTGGCGGAACTGCAATTCAGCTTTGGCCGCACTCGCGAGGCGGAGCAGGCGCTCGAAACCGGGCTGCGGCTCTCGCCGCGCAATGCACAGGCCGCGGCTCTCGAGGGCTTCCTCTACAGCGCGAACAACGAGATCGGGAAGGCGCGCGAAGCCTTCGACTCGGCAATCGGCATGGATGGCGCCCTTGCCAACGCATGGCTGGGCCGGGGCCTTTGCGATATTCGCCAGGGCAAGCCCACGCTGGGCCTGCAGGAGCTGCAGGTGGCCGCCACACTCGAGCCAAATCGCTCCGTCCTGCGCAGCTATCTGGGCAAAGGCCTCAGCAATACTGGCAACGGAACAAAGGCACGGCAGGAATTTGTCCGGGCCGAAGCCATCGACCCGAATGACCCCACCCCATGGCTCTACTCCGCATTGCAAAACAAGATGGACAACCACATCAACCAGGCCGTGGCCGACCTCGAGCATTCCATTCAGCTCAATAGCAATCGCCGCGTCTATCGCTCCCAATTCCTCCTCGATCAGGACCAGGCCGTCCGCAGCGCCAATCTCGCCTCCATCTATCAAGCCGACGGCATGGACGAGGTCGCCGTCCGCGAGGCCTCCCGGGCCGTCGAGGATGACTACACAAATCCGTCCGCCCACCTCTTCCTGGCCAATAGTTACGACAATCTTCGCGATCCCACCCGAATCTCCCTTCGCTACGAAACTCCGTGGTACAACGAGCTTTTGCTCGCATTCCTTCTTTCGCCCGTAGGCGGCGGCCCGCTCTCCCAGTACGTATCGGAGCAGGAATACTCCAAGCTCTTTGAGGCGGACGGCCTCGGCTTGAGCACCGCGACCGATTACCTGAGCAACGGCATCCTCAATGAGGTAGCCTCGCAGTACGGGACATTCGATGACGTCAGTTACTCGCTCGATACCCAGTATCTATACGAGCACGGCATTCGCCCAAACAATGAACTCTCTCTCTCGGAGAGTTCCGCCCAATTCAAATTCCAGCTTGGACCCGAAGACACGCTCTTTACCCGCGTTGAATTCGTCGACACCAGGAGCGGAGATGACCTCCAGCATTATTACAATCAGACATTCGTACCCGGCGGCCAGGATACTTATCTGCCGGATTTGCACATGACCGAGACCCAATCGCCCGGTGTAGCCTTGCTCGGGTTTCATCACCAATGGGCGCCGGGGGTCGATACGCTGCTCCTTTTGGGACGCCTGGCCGATCATATCAGCCTCACAAATCCCACCAACGAGGAGTTTATTGTCTCACCGGAAGACACGATGTTTGGCGGCGGGGGCGCCGCGCTCACGCCTGATCAGATTCTCGCTCCGTCTCCCTTCAATCTTTCATACCGCTCTGACTTCCAGATTTACACCGCCGAGCTCCAGCAGATATTCGAGCAGCCGGGCAATACCTTTCTCGCCGGCGCCCGTTATCAGGCCGGCGAATTCGAGACCTCGGACCTCTTCATCTCTAACGAGCCAACCCAACCGTTGTTTAATCCGGCGGCGAACCAGGAGTACAACGACCCATTCGAGCGGATCAGCCTTTATGCCTACGATTTCTTCCGACCCGCCCGCTGGATCTCAGTCACTGTCGGCGGTTCCTACGATTACATGCTCTATCCGGAGAATTACCGGGATATTCCGATCGCGAGTAATGATACTTCGATCTCGCGATTCTCGCCCAAGGCCGGCGTCACGTTAACTCCATTCAGCGGCACGCTGATCCGGGGCGCCTACACGAAGTCCGTGGGCGGTACCAGTTACGATGAAAGCGTCCTCCTCGAACCCACCGTCATCGAAGGATTTCCACAGGTTTACCGCACGTTGATCCCCGAGACTCTGTACGGCTCGGTGGCCGCCCCCCGCTATGAGAATGACGGGCTCTCGTTTCAACAAAAGCTTTTCACCGGAACTTACCTTGGAGTCGATCTTACCAAATCCACCGAAGAGGTCCGCCGCGAGCAGGGCATCTTTCTGGCGGAACCGTCAACGGTCTCCTCCCCTCTGGAACCCTTTGTCTATCCCAGCGGCACCTACGAGCATCTCTCTTACCGCGAAAATACCCTTGTTGGAAACTTGAATCAGTTAATAGGTCAGGACTGGTCGGTTGGCGTCCGGTGGAGGCTCTCGAACGCCGGAATCGCCGATGATTTTCCGGACGTCCCACCCACCACCACGCTCGGCTTCCTTCAGTCGTCAAAAAAGAAGGCTCTCCTCGACCAGCTCCAGCTCTTTGCCCTGTACAATCATCCCAGCGGTTTCTTCGCCCGCGCCGAAGCCGTGTGGACAAATCAGGAAAGCTGGGGTTACTACGGCGACGTCGACGGAGCCTTGATACCCACCGAGCAACCATCCGATTTCTGGCAATTCAATACCTTCGCCGGCTATCGCTTCCGCAATAACCTTGGAGAGATCAGCCTTGGCCTCCTGGATATCAACAACCAAAACTACCAGCTCAATCCCCTCAACGCCCTTTACACCCCCATCGACTTCTACGACACCATCGCAACCAAGCGCACCCTGCTGGTCCGCGTGAGGTTCAATTTCTGATGACAAGAGAGAACTGAATTGCAATAACGGAGAATGGACGAAACCCGATGGCGCGGTGACTTCGAGTAAAAAACCATGAAAGAACGAGCTTCATTCGTCGGTCGGCGCGGAGTCCATTTCATTTTCAGCGCCTTGTTCACTGCGCTATTCCTTATCTCAAGCCTCGCGGGTGCACGCGCGCAAGTGTATGAGAAGGTGTTTAGCTTCACGGATGCGGTTGCGCAGACCCCGGTGTCATCCGCGTATTCGCCGCAGTCCCTGGTCGAGGGCAGCGACGGAAATTTCTATGGCATCACTGATAACGACGGGGTGACTGGCGAGGGTGACATATTCAAGATCACGCCAGCAGGTGTGCGGACAAATATTGCGCAGCTTCCAGGCGCTTCTGGAAATTCGTTGGTTCCGGGAAACGACGGAAATTTTTACGGCACGACTGCGGGCACTGTGTTCAAGGTGACGCCGGCCGGCGTTATGACTACACTGGTAGTATTCACCGGAACGGGCGGGAATGATCCGGGGAGTTACCCGGGGGCCTTGATCCAGGGCAGCGATGGAAATTTCTATGGCTCGACGGCGGGTGGAGGAGCCAGTGGCTATGGAAACGTGTTCAAAATGACGCCGGCCGGCGTGCTGACAGATCTCGTGGATTTCACCGGTACGGGAGCCAATCCGGGATTTAGCCCGGATGGCTTGGTTCAGGGGAGCGACGGAAATTTCTACGGCACCACTGCGGGCGGCGGAATACCAATACCTGCCCGAGTGGGAAACACGTACCCGTACGGCACCGTGTTCAAGATGACGCCGTCGGGCGTGCTTACGACTCTCGTACTCTTCACCGGAACGGGCGGGAACTACCCGGGGATAGTGCCCCAAGCCGCCTTGGTCCAGGGCAGCGATGGAAACTTCTATGGCACGACGACGTATGGAGGAGCCAGTGGCTATGGAAACGTGTTCAAAATGACCCCGGCTGGCGTTTTGACGGATCTCGTGGATTTTACCGGTACGGGAGCCAATCCGGGAGTCTATCCTGAAACCGCGTTAATCCAGGGGAGCGATGGCAATCTTTACGGCACTACTTCTTCCGACCTCGTGTTTGGGGCAGGTACTGTCTTCAAGATAACGCCGTCCGGCGTGCTCACCACCCTCGCGCAGTTCAGCGGTGTGGGCTATACAGCCGGCGTAAGCATTGGAGGCGGCCCGAATGGGCTCGTCCAGGGGAGCGACGGAAATCTCTACGGCACCACTCAGTACGGCGGAATCTCTGACCTCGACGACGGGAATGACGCTACTGGGGATGGCACCGTGTTCAAGATAACTCCGGCCGGGGCGCTGACGACCCTCAGTCAGTTTAACGGCGCGGGAAACAGCAGCCTGGGATTTGGCCCGGATCAGTTGGTCCAGGGAAGCGACGGAAATTTCTACGGCACCACTGGCGATGGCGGAGAGAGCGGATTGGGCACGGCTTTCAAGGTGACGCCGGCTGGCACACTGACCACGTTGGCGGAGTTTACTCAGCAAGGCATCCCAGGCTCGCCAAGTCAACCTGTGATCAACGATCTGATTTCCGGGACCGACGGAAATTTCTACGGCACCACTCAGATCGGTGGATACAACGGTTACGGCACCGTATTTGAGATGACGCCAACCGGCGCGTTGACCACGCTGGCGCAGTTCAGCGGAACGAACCAAGTATTGAGTTCGCCGATTGGACTTATCCAGGGCGCTGACGGAAATTTTTACGTTACGACAGGGAATGATTACGACACCGGCGCCGTGTTCAAGATGACACCGGCCGGCGTGCTGTCCGCCTTTGCGACATCCACCGGTACGGGAGCCAGCCCGGGAAATGGTCTCACGGCGCCGTTAGTGCAAGGTACCGACGGAAATTTTTACGGCACCACTCTGCAAGGCGGGCTGGTCGGCAGCGTCCCGCCGGATTTCGGCTACGGCACCGTGTTCAAGATAACGCCGGACAGCACACTGACTACGCTCGTGGAGTTTACCGGTACTGACGGGATTAATCCAGGCAGTAGTCCCCAAGCTGCCTTGATCCAGGGGAGCGATGGAAATTTCTACGGCAGCACTTTGGACCTCGGAGCAAATGACGCCGGCACCATATTCAAGATGACGCCGGATGGTACTCTAACCACGCTGGCGCAGTTGACTGGTGGATTTGGCCGCCCGAACGCGCTGGTCCAGGGTCCCGACGGAAATTTCTACGGGACGACCACAAACGGCGGAGCGGCTGGCGAAGGCACCGTGTTCGAGATGACGCCGGCCGGCGTGCTGACCACCATTTTCGATTTTGCTTCGGAATCGGAGGATCAGTTTCCAAGCTCATTGACTTTTGGATCGGACGGCACTCTTTACGGAACGACAAATTTGATTAGCGAAGGATACGGAGGATTACCGCCATATTCGGGCTACGGATCAATCTTCCGTATTATTTTTCCCGGTACTCCAAGCGTCTTCTCATTGAGCGTCGGCGTTCAGCCTGGCGGCGTTGCGGTCGTATCGGCAGACATTAATGCGCGTGGATCTTACACAAGCATGCTGATTGAATCCGGAACAGATGGCGTCAACTTTCCAAACCAAATTCCTCTGAGCCCGACACTAACCGGCTTTCATACGACTCTGGTTGGAGCCACCCTTACCGGACTCCTGTCCGGAGTAACCTACGATTACCGCGTCGTCGCAACAAACGCCTCCGGGACAACGTCGACACCGGTGCAGAGCTTCACGACCCTTGGACCCCCTTCTGCTTCCATTTCGCCGGCGACCGGCGTAGGCCCCAGCGGCGCAACTCTCCACGGGGCGGTGAACGCGGAGAACTATGCCGCCACCGTGCAATTCGAATACGGCACGGACGGGATCACATTCCCTAACCAGGTCCTGGCTGCGCCGTCCAGCGTTGGCGGCGTCGTCAACACACCGGTAAGCGCCTTTATCGGGGGCTTGATCCCGGGTGTGACTTATTACTATCAGATCACGGCGAGCAGCGTAGGCGGCACAGCTGTGGATGGCGCAGGCAGTTTCACAACTCCCGTGACTGCCACCGAAAGTGTTTCCGGAGCCCTGGCCCTCTCCAAGATCAGCGTGCAAGTGAGCGGCACGGTCAACGCCAACGGCTCGGCGACACAGGTCAGTTTCCTTTACGGCACTGGCACCAACATCGCGACATTCTCGAGCGTCGCGGCCACTCCGGCGGTGGTGACCGGCACGGTTGACACACCGGTAACGGCCACGTTGACCAACCTTTCCCAAGGGACAACCTACACCTATCTCCTCTCCGGCACCAACGCCGGCGGAGCCAGCACCAGCGGCACGGCCAGTTTCACGCTGGCCTTCTTATCCGGGACCAGCCAAGTCTATCCGGCGGGGGCGCCGCATGCCGATGGCTTCCTGTTGGTAAACCTGACTCCCACGGGAGTGACCGGAGAAGGCTGGCGCTTCGTGGGCGAGCAGCAATGGCGGCAGGCGGGCATTCCGGTGGGAGGATTGCCGACCGGCCAGTTCAATATCGAATTTGAGCCCGTGGCCAACTACGTCCAGCCGCCGTCGGAACCGGTCCAGATCACCAGCGGCGCTCCCGCCACGGTGGTAAACGCGGAGTATTACCAAACGCCGCCGAACCAAAACGATATCTACGGGATCAATGTGACTCTCCTGCCGAACTCGGTGACAATCGGCACGGACCCCGCCCAATGGGAGTTTGTAGGCGATAACGGAACCGATTGGCAGAACAGCGGCGCAACCGTCTTAAACCTGCTGGCCGGCGTCTATCTGATCGAGTTCAAGCCGGTACTCGGCGAGACTACTCCCACGACCGAGGCAATCGCCGTGCCGGCACCGGACGGAGCGGCGATCGTCTCAGCCACAGCCGCCTATGTGCTCTCCGGCACCGCGATAGGTACACCGCCGGCGCCTGTACCCTACGCGAGCATCGTCAGCGGCACCGGTGTCCCATATCCCTTCGTGGGGCAAATCCGCAGCGACGTCGATGAGGCCAGCGGATTCATCGTGCTCGACCGCGTGGTGGCCACCGCCGGGCACGTGGTATTCAATGACGCGAACTTCACTTATGCCACCGGCCTGCAATGGCTGCCCGAGCGCGAAGCGGGCACTTATGAGCCGGTGCCGCTCTTGCCAGCCGGGCTTTACGTATTGAACGGCTATGCCGCGCAAAGAGAACTGGAGAATACCCCTGGAGTTTCCTCCCCGCAATCGCAGGACCTTGATGCCGCGGCGCTGTACTTTACCCAGGAGGCGGGGCCGATGGTCTCGGGCACGGGGATTTCTGGCGGATACCTTGCCAGTGATTCGACCCCGAACGAATTCCTGACCTCCTCGGCGCAGATGACGCTGGTGGGCTATCCCATCGATGGCATCGCCGCGGACCAGCAAGGTCAGATGTTCGCGACTCCTCCGGAAAACATCAATTTCAACCTTGAGGATCCGGAAGTCGATGGGACCATGCCGTACCGTCTTTATACAACCACGGGCATCACGGCACCCGGCGGCATGTCCGGCGGGCCTCTGTGCGTGCAGTTCCAGAACGGTAGTTACTACCCGGCGGCGATCTACCTCGGGGGCGATGGAGACACCATTGTGCGAGCCATTGATAGCAACGTGGTGGCCCTCTTCACCGCGGCCGAGGCCAGCGCGTATGGAGGCGCCAACCATGGGAGCGGCGGTGTTATCTATGTGGATGACCCGGGTAGCACGCCCAGCTCCACAGTCGGCGGGATAGAGGTGACCCTTGGTCCCGCCGGGGCGGTAAGTGGCGGAGCAGGCTGGCATCTGAGCACGGCGGATGGTTATGAAGGCACTGGGGATATCCTAGGCGACCTGTCGCCGGGCACCTATGATGTGACCTTCGCGCCCGTTACCGGATTCGCGCCTCCGGCTGACCATCCCGTCCTGGTCGAGAGCGGAAGCGTCGCAACCCTCGTGGAAAACTATACGCCAGTTGTACCCGCGATCACCAGCGCGACCGCGG
>Ga0182024_10008017_pt1 | contig 22519 bp, 20 predicted proteins | sample P32metaG_FD_120480 | JGI IMG/M metagenome (GOLD analysis project Ga0182024, IMG submission 120480) | Permafrost microbial communities from Stordalen Mire, Sweden - P3-2 metaG (Illumina Assembly) | ecosystem: Environmental > Terrestrial > Soil > Wetlands > Permafrost | place: Sweden: Stordalen... | reverse complement strand
GTCGAGCTCCAACTCCGTGGGCTGGTACCCCAGTCCCGTGAGATAGCGGAGGTGCTCGGCGACGAGTGCGCGCTGGTCGGGCGAGATGTACTCGCGTCCCGAGTAGACCTCGGCGCGCCCCATGGCCACGACGAGCGCCACCTGAGCCAGCTCTCCCGGGTTCGCGGCCACTCGAGCGGTGAGCGACCGCGCATGGCCGTGATACCCGTCGCTGCCGTCGGTCTGGCCGAGCAGCTCGCAGGCCACCGATGCAACCGCCTCGTCCACATCGAGCACCGAGATGCGCTGCGCGTGATGGTTCGCAGCGGCAGTGTCATCGACGCTCTGCAGGTGCCGCGTGAGCAGCGCACGACGTTCTGCGAGCGCCCGCCGCTGCGCCTGACGCTCGCTGCGTTTGGCAGCACGCTCGGCCTTCGCATCGGCGGGGGCCTCGATGCCCGGCACGACGCCGACATGGCGCTGCACGTCGATGCACACGAAGACGATGTCTCCGGTGTGCTCCTCGATGTATGCCGCGTGGCACGCCTCCCGGGCGTGCTTCGCCTGCGTGAGTGGGATGCACCCCCAGCCGTTGCCCAGGCGCCGCACCCTCGCGCGCGGCGAGAAGCTGTCGCGCGGACGCTCGATGATGGGAACGCCGCGCTTCTCGAGCTCGGCTTGGCTCGACTCCGTCTTGCGTTCCAGCTCACGCGCGTGCAGCTCGTGCTGCACCGCGGAGGTGAGGCTCCATCCGTCACGCGCATTGTGCAGCGCACGGGTGAGCCGTTCCGGGGTGTCGGCCAGCTGCGTGAGCAGCAGCGCCGTCGGGTAGTCGATGGCCCCGCCGGCAAGTTCGCGACGCACCTTCCTTGGGAGGCTCAGCAGGGAAGTGTGATCGCTGACCTGTTGTGCCGAAGTGCCGGCGAGGGCGGCGACCTCTTCATTCCCGATGCCGAGATCGAGCAACTCCTGATACGCGGCAGCGGCCTCGAGCGGCTCCAAATCCTTGCGGTTCAGGTTTTCCACAGCCATCGCCTTGCGGCTCTCGACATCCGCGTAGCCGCGCACCACCGCTGGGAGGGTGCTCAGTCCGGCGAGTCTCGCGGCGGCGAGGCGTCGCTGCCCGGCAACGAGCTCGTAGCCCCCGGCGTCGCGCTGACGCACGGTGATCGGCTGCACCAGCCCGATGCTTCGGATGGACTCGGCGAGCCCATTGAGATCGCCGAGATCCTGGCGATGGTTACCGGGCGGGATGTTGATGTCGTCGAGCGACACCTCGATCAGCTCGGCGATCTGGACGTGCGACGCGCTCATGGCGTCTCCTCCGGTGGGGTTGATCCGACGCCCACCCGCCAGGCGCGCCGCGAGCGCGCGACAAGGCCGAGTCGCAGGCGAGCGTCAGGCAGCCTTGCCGCGACCGAGCGAGCGGCGCAGCCAGGGTGAGCGGTGACGGATCCTCACCGGAGGCCGAGGCAACGCGCTCATGCAGGCGCCGTGGGCTGGTGGTGCGAATACGCTGCTCATGCTTCGAGTACATCCCCCGCAAGTACTTGGGACTGTCCCTCTCCGAGACCGAGGTGCGATGCCTGGAGGGGGCTCCCTGTACCCGGACGACTGAAGCGGGAACGGGGCCGCGGCCATCAGCCACGGCCTAGGTTGGCTTTTCCGCCGGGAGTCTACGATTGGAGCGTGGACGGAGGTCGCCGGTTTCAGTGCTTTATGTGCGGCGGTGATACCCGGGGCGGTCACGTTGTCGAGGACCGGTGAGCCGCTGCCAATCCCAGCCTGGATCAACGGCGGGCCTCCCGGGACTGAAAACATCGGGAGGCGGCTGGGCTACGCATCGATTGTCCTCGATGAGTTCGGCTCGTCGATGCTGATCGGGTGCACCCCTGAGCAACTCGAGGAGTACGCCAGGTTTATCGAAACTGGGACTGCGTCAGACCTGTATGCCCTGGATCGTGAGGCATGTCCATATTGGTGTGTCCAGTGCACGCAGTGTTACTGCCGAAGGCATTGGTACATGGACGAGCGCACCACAAGCTCCAACTTCTACGCGCACTGTCCAGCAGGACACGTCCGCAAGCTCTTCGGCGACTAATTGCCGGCATTCGCACCAGGCGGGTTGCGTTCAACATCGGGGCTACGCCTCAGTCAGGGCGTCTCGGGTTTGATAGAGCGGGACCTGTCAGCTTGATTCGCAGCGGGCGTCCACCATCGACCTCCGCGAATCCGGCACTCACTAGAACCGGTGCGGCATAGTTCGCGATCGCACGCTTGATGACGTGCTCCTTGAGTGCCCCGGCGAGGGTTTTCGGATCTCCATCCACGTTGAAGCTGCTCCCCACCTCGATCCACTGGTGATGTGGAAGGCCATCGAGGGCGGCAGCGAGCTGTTTCCAACCCACGACCGTTCGGCTCCGTTGCGTGCCAACGAGGAGTACGAGTGCCGTGTCGTTGATCTCTCCGACCAGGAAAGGCACGCGGCCGGCGTAGGTGAGCAGCTGCTGTCCAGGGCGCAGGCTCTTGCGGATTGCGCTTTCTATCGCATCCATCGGCCACTCCTCATCGACACGTCAGCAACCAACCTAGCAGCCGAGGGCTACCAGCCAGCGCGGGTGACCTCCAACGATAGGACTGCCCCCAGTCTTCGCATGGCAAGCTATAGACCATCAGTGCTCAAGTTTCGCGATCAGGGGATCAACGAGTATCTCGGCCATCGCGCGAACATGTCCGCGGCGCCGCGGATGGGAACATGTCCAACGCGCTGTCGCCTATCTCCCAAGCCGACGCTACGTGGGTCGACGGTTCCACGGCCCGAAGGGGATTCACTCCCAGCGGATGGGCCTTCAAGACCCGCACAAGGCACCAAGCCTCCGGTTCAGCGTCGGTTGGCGTACGGCTGGATTGTGGGCCTGCCGTCGGCGCATTGCGGAGTCGAGGGCAGGAGTGTACAGTGGCGGACGAGGCTCTTTGCGGATGATTAGTCTGTCCCCAGCATCTGATGAGGTTCCGGGGTCCTGGGTTACGATGCGACGGTACGCGGCGTGACCGACGGTCCACTGCAGAATACCGGGCTGCTTGAGCGCTCCGCGGGACGACCATTTCCGGCAGAGGAGGTGGTGGCGGCGCTTGAATCGGGAGCGCAAAGTCAACCCTCTCCGCGGGACCTGCTGATATACGTCCATATTCCCTTCTGCAGCTCGAAGTGCACATTCTGTCATTGGGTCGCTGAAATCCCGGTGAGCGAACTGCGTAGTCCCCGGGAAATGCGCGCACTCTACGTAGAGGCGCTCATCGAGCAGATAACATGCTACGCGCCCCGCCTCGCGGAACTAGGGTATCGCCCCAAATACGTGTACTGGGGCGGCGGAACCCCGTCAATGCTTGATCCCAAGGAAATAACTAGGCTTGGCGCAACGCTCCGCTCAGCGTTCGACCTCAGCGAGGTTGTTGAGTATACGGTTGAATCGAGCCCTGAAACCCTGACCGAAGGTAAACTTGACGCACTACTGCGGGTCGGGATGAACCGGCTGAGCATCGGTGTTCAGTCTTTTGACGAACAAGAGCTTCGGCGCGCCGCGCGAGCACACTCCTCGCGTCAAGCTGAAGAGGCGGTCGTCATGGCTCAGGCATGCGGATGCGAAAACATCAATGTGGATCTTATTACCGGCTTTCCCGGTCAGGACGAGGAGATGTTGGCGCACACGCTGAGTCGTTGCGTGGCCATTCGACCGGATCACGTTACCGCCTATTCTTACCACGCCGTTCCGGGGACCGTGATGGCTGATCAGATAACGTTGGGCTATCGGCCAGGCATCACTCGAGAAGCGCAGCTTCGAGCCGCCACCCAAGCGTCTCGAACACTCATCGATAATGGCTATGTTGAGTACATGCCCATGTACTTCACTTTTCAGGGCCTGAAACCGTTTGGTGGTGAACGATACTATTTCGGGCTTCGCGGAGACTACTTTGGATTCGGCAGTGGTGCGATGTCGTTGATCGGTCATCACAGGCTAGCGAATGCACGAGGAAAGTTGCAGCAATTTCTCGCGTCGCCCACCTCATTCGATGAGTGTGTGAAATTCGAATCGTCGTCATTCGAAGGGGCGGGCTTTCTCCTACGGGCCCCGCTGTTTAGCCGCGAAGGAATCGACCGCCTTGTGTTCCGGGATCGTTTTGGGTTCGACTTTGACGAGTTGCGGGTGAACAAATCTTGGCGCGCGCTGGAGCTTAGCGTGCAGAGAATAGGATTGCGCGTGGTGACGACATCTAGCCACGTTCGGTTAGAGCGTTTGGCCGAGGAGTTGCCATTGGCGGCGGACAGTTGACTTGGCTCGGGTCCGCCTAGCCCGCCGGTACTCGAGCACGACACGCAGTTGGCGAGCCCAACTCTGATGTGTTTGGAGGGGAGGCCCGAGGTCCTTCGACTGTCGGTCCGGACACTTCGTGGATGTTTCCCGAACAGCGCAGGGATGCGGACAGGCGCGCCACGGATTGGTTTCGACCCAGGCTGCGCCCTATTCGAGAGGCCGACTCGAATCGTCCACCTCTAGTGCTTCTACCGCGAACGAGACACTAAGCGATCGCCCGCCGACGTCCGCTCGATGGGGCGTCCAAGGCGGCATATAAACCGCCATTCCGGGCGCTAGAACAACCATGCACGTGGCATCGGCTGCCGGGGCGTCACACTCACGCACACCCCGACGCGGATCGCCCCGATCGATTGGTCTCCAGAGCGTTATCTCTCGCTCGCCCTCTAATTGAACCATCAGTATGTGCTGCCTGCCATCCTGGTGTGCGCCGAGGCCAGATTGGGGCGCCGAACGGCCAAGGAAGGCGGCGGCGTGGCGCCTCGATCCAGGCACGTCGAAGGCGCACGCGAGTGCATCAAGCCAGGCTCGAATAGGAGAACTCCTTTGGTGGATGGCGAAGACAATGGTCGTAGCGCCGCGTGATTCGAGCTCGGCCGCCTCGCTCGGTTCGAACCGGTCGACTCGACCCTCGAAGGCAATAGTCACTGCGTTCGGCCCCAGCCGCGAGAGCCTCATGGCTTCCTCCCAAGTCAACGCGAGCGTTGTCGGCAGATCAAGCCCTGAGATGGTCCGATGCGCTCTTGGAGCTCGTTCACCAAGCTGCGCGATCAGTTTGGCAAGGGTTGGATCTCCACTCCTCAATCGCCCCTCCTCGTCACGCGAGGTGTCCTCTGGACGCGACATGGCTTGCGTTTGTCTGAAGGGCCGATCTCGTCGGTGAGGCTAGTCAAAAATGTCCTGCCTGCTACCTATTGATGCGGGCGCAAGAGTGGATTCGCACGTTCGGTCCTCACTCTCTCTCTCTCTCTCTCGGAATTGAATACCGGCAAGGCTAACCTCTGACGCGATGGCGGTCAAGTCGAGGTCCTATTGACGCGATGTTGTGGGGCGTCGGTAACGCTTACGAGTGCGACCTATGGCCCGCCACCCGACCACAGTAGTGGCCGGGGAAGTGGCTTCCCTCGAAGCTCAAAGGCCACACTCGGACGCCGTAACGGTTCCCTCCGGACAGGCACCCTTCAGCCTCGGCGGCCCTCCAAATGTCGGACCCGCGGGTACCCACTCGTCGCTGCACGATAACGCCCCCCAGTCGTCCGACCGACCTGCGGGTTTTGAGGATGCCAGAGGATCCCGAGATGCAATTGGCACAATGCCAAGGTCGGCGGAGATGCCGCTTCCTGCGAGGACCGTCCGAGCCGCTCGGGCGGGGCCACCTTTGGGGTCTTGCGTGCTCGACGCGCGTATGCTACCTTTCGCGTAACTCAACTCTTCGGAGGGTATCCATGGCCACCATGCAAGCTCTGGATTTGGCAGCACTCCGTGCTCAACTGGAGGCGCTCCCCATCCCTGAGGCCACGCCAATGGTCGAGGCTAGCGATCTACAGGCCGGCGACCAACAACTGGCTGTCGCCCTGTGTGTCAGCTGCGGCGATGCCAACGTTGAATGTTGCGGCGGCAGTGGTAGTTGCTGTTGCGATAGGTGTTTCTGCAAGTAGGCACCCCGTCACGGCGATCAACTCGAGGCTGGGTGCGTCACCCGAGGGCTTGGGCGTTCGTCGCGGTCCCGCCTAGTGCAGGGCCATCTCGGTGATCACCCAGTGGCACTGGGAGTCGCACCCAACCTAGGAGCAAATCTATCCGTACTCGGGATCGGTGATATCCGTATTCCAAACGTGCGGACTTCTGGGGATACAAGGCCGCTCGCTCTAATCGACCCGACCGTCTGGAGGCTGGCGGGCTCGAGCAGACCGCCACATCGGCAGTCCAAAGAGTGACAGCATCGCAGAATACCCAGCCAATTCTCGTCCTCGCTCCGGCACGCTCGTATTCGTCCATATTTGCCGCGTGCTTAGGTGCGAATCCGGCCTGTTATGCATTTCCTGAGTTAGAGCTTTGCCATGGTGGCGAGACGGTAGGAGACATCCTCGAAAACGACCGACTTCTGCCTTTGGGCTTCGATCGCTACTGTCGGTCTGGTCTGCTTCGCGCCCTCGCAGAACTTACCTTTGGGGACCAGTCCTCAGATAGTGTAATTAGAGCCCGCGATTGGCTGACGAATAGGTCGCAGTGGACGGGAACCTGCGTAATGTCACACCTGTTTGCGTTGGTCGCTCCGAAACGCGCTGTGGAGAAGTCTCCAGGAACAACGCGGTCGAACGAAGCCATCGCGCGGTGCGTTAGCAGGTTCAGGAGAGCGAGTTTTGTGCATCTCATACGCGACCCGCTGTCGACTGCGACCTCCTGGGCTCGACTAGTGAGCGGATACGGAGCTTATTCGAGGAACGATCTAATCGTTCAAGGTCTCGAGGTCTGGTATGCAGCGCATCTGCGTATCATGACAATTGGGCAGTGGATCGATCCAAGTCGTTTCCTGACGGTTCGCGCGGAGGACTTTCTGGCAGACCCGGTCGAATGGCTGAGGCGCTGTGCGGACACCTTTGGACTCCCATCGAGTTGTGAGTCGATCGAGTCCATGACACATCCGGAGCGCTCCTCGTATGCATCGCTTGGCCCCCCCGAAGCTCCTGGAGGCTTCGACCCAGCATTCCTGCGTGCTCCTCAGTTGCAAATTCATCCACTCGCACGTCAAGGGCGTTTCGACGAACTCATTGTCCCGCCGGATCTGCTAGCTCGTATTTGCGAACTGGGAGCACGGTTCGGCTACCGTGATTTCAGGATGGATCCGGGAGTTCCTAGCGAACCATCGATTGCGGTCAATGACACATTCTGTGATGGACCGGACACACTTCACGCTTCTTGCTGATCCTACGGAGACGAATGCGCGTCGTGCTGCGCCGCGATCAAGGTGCTTAGAGACCGCCACGCCGGAGAGCAGCGCTGGCGATTTGTCTGGAGTCTCTGCGAAACCAACATGGGAGGAACCGGGACGGTTTGGACGGCCAAGGATGACGGGGTCGCGCCCAGCCGCCTCCGGACCACAGGCCGCCGGGGCGCGGTTGACCTGCTCGCTGGACAGTTCCTTCTCGAATGCTGTTAGCGGGGATCGCCCAGAAGAATCGGAATTACCTCTTCAGTATGGATTCGAGTCGTCGTTTTCCTTGAGTCGGGGTGCACTGACGCCGGTCTGCTCGAGAAAGTCTGCGATGCCGTGGGCCGAGGAGGCGCTTGTGCTGGACCCATTGATCACGGCGATCGCGGTGTCGGTCGGAGCCGCGTCCCGCTCGAGGTCAAACCTTGACGCCTCCGAACGGGCAAGTGCCCATGTCGAATATGGCTCGGGATTCGACGCTGGATTGCTTCAGGGGCTTAGGCGAATCGTTCCCAGGGTCGCGAAAGTTGTGGCGGTCCTCAGTGGTCAACGTGCCACAGGACGCTCTGAACCGGAGGCGGTGGGAGAGTGCCGCGATGTATCTCTCGCGAGTCAGATCACTCCCAACAATTCCGATCCAGTATCCGTCGAGCCCGCAACCTTGTGTTGGCTGGCTAGCGGCGATGCCAAGGTAATCGGTGGGCGCCCATGATCCTGATCACAAGTTCCACCGGGCCGGTTGGCTCCGATTTGGTTATCCGCTTACTGGCGGCCGGACAACGCGTGCGGGTCCTCGTCCGGAATCTCGAGTGGGCAGCACACTTCGCTGGCGAGGTTGAGCGGTGCGTCGGGGACTTGGATAAGCCCGAAACGCTCGGCGCGATCTTCGAGGGCGTACGCGTCGTCTACTTGATTTCACACTCGAGCCAAGTCCAACCACTGATTGAGGTAGCTGAGACGGCTCACGTAGAGCGAATCGTCCGGCAATCGACACTTGCAGCCGGCTTCGACTCGAATGCTCGATCTGGGCATAGCGAACGCGATGCAGATCAAGCGATCGAGCGTTCCAGTGTTGCGTATACGATCCTTCGCCCGACCATCATGATGCAAAACACACGATTTTGGTGGGCCCCCCAAGTTCGTAGCCAACGTCTTGTCAACTGCCTTGGAGGCGAAGGACGCTTTTCACCGGTTGTAGCCGGCGACGTGGCGGCGGTTGCATGCGCGGTCATAACACAACCGGGTCATGAGGGTCGTGTCTACGAAATCACGGGGCCACAACTGCTGACCTGCAAGCAGATGGTCGCGACCATTGCAAGGACAATAGCGGAAGACATCGGCTACGTTGATGCGCCAGAGGCTGCAGCCATCGACCTTATGGCCAGGCTGACGATGCGACCCGAGCTCTTTACCGCTCTTCTTGAGACTATGACAGACCTTCGCGTGAACAGGTTCGCACGCCTCGCCGAAACTGTACCCTCGATCACAGGGAGCGCGGGACGGACGTACAGCGATTGGTGCGTCGCGAACGTAGGCTCCTTCGTGCCCATTCGGCCCTCGCAGAGGTAGACCGAGAGATCCGCGATTCGCGTCGAAGTCAGTATGACGAGGGGCTGCCTTTGGGGCGCGCTGCCCGGTGCTTCTCTCAGGTCATCGCCGTGATCGATGATCGAGGTTTAGTGACCGGATTCCGTAGCGGTCGTCACAGTTGAATCAGATGCATCTCCGCCACGATTAAGTCATTTGCTGACTGCCGCGAGGAAGGTGAGTTGCTCTGACCAGAAGGCGGCTACTCCGAGTTCGTTGGCTTCCAGCGTCCCGCCCAAACCGTCGATGTAGATGGGGTCAAACGGGACGCCGGCGTTGACTAAGTGACCGGCGTCGGGGTACGTGAGCAGTTGGTGCGGATATGGAAAATGGGCGGCGTTTAGTCGCTCTTCGATCGCCGAGCCAAACAGGCAGGACGGAATCAGGAGATCCTGGCCGCCGCAGTTCAGGAGTATCGGGCCGTCGATCCTCGCAACCGGTATCAACTGCTCAGGATTCGTCGCCGCGCTCGGGTCATTGAAGTTCGTCGAGTACGGAAGGGCAACGCCATGAAGAGTCCACGAGGGTCCGTCGCAACGCATTTCGGCGTCGAAGCCACAGAGCACGGTGCCACTGGTCGTCTCTGCAATCACAGCGTGAACCAGATTCGGGTAGTAGGCGCCGAGTAGGAGAGCAGCTTCGCCGCCCCGGGAGACCCCTATCACTACGAGATGATGCGGGTCAACTCCGCGCTGAGCGGCGAGCCACGTCAATGCCTTTACGAAGTACTCGAGGGGTATGTTCTGTTCGGTATCAGGAAGCCCCGGTTCGGCGAAGTACGCCAAGGCTAGGGTGGGATAGCCGTGCGAGGCAAGCGATGCTGCCTCGGTGTGAGCTGACAGCCCTCCTTCCGATCCGCCAAACACGAGTATTCCCGGATGCACCGCAACTCCTGTCGGCGGTGCTAGGAAGTCGCCGTAAATCCCCGCGGCGGACGGGCGAAGATCACGCTCAGAGACGCCCGGTAGCGACCAGAGCCTTGTGAGTGTGGCATGTGCTACATCGCGGCCAGCAACGTCTACCGTTAGCGTTACGTCGAAGCCGGTCTCAGGCACGCAGAAGGCGAAGGAGGTTTGACCGCCGACGATGGGTCGCAAGTTCTCGATGAGGCCCATGCCGTCCACGCCCGAATAGGCGCCGGAAACAGCGGCCGCTGTTGCGAGATCCAGATCCCCACCCACGTTAGACGTGAACGTGGCCTGTGACGCATATGGTGTCGCGTCGCAATCCATCGCGCTGGCCTTGATGGTGACTCGCGTGGCCGCCCGCAGCCCGGTTAGGGTGATCGAGACCGGAGCGTCGACGAGCGCAACCGGGTGATCCACATGTACTCGAACAGGCCCGGCGAGGTCTGGGGGCGAGCACGACGTAGCGAAGATCGCTGAGATCCCAACCACGATACACAGCCTCACCCGGGGCTCGGCCATAGCCCGTGATCGTACCTCGCCTCGGGTGCGTTCGACAAACCGGCCCGACCGATTCCAACGTACGAGTCGATCTGGGCTTTGCCGAGCTGGTACGAAGCCTCTGCCCTGTGGGCGTCGCGCACCCAGGTCCAATCACTTCCCTGGAGGCTGAACTGCCTGCGGGCGTATCGCCGCGAGTGTCATCCGATAGCGATTTGGAAGTGGAACTCCAACATCGGTCAGGTCGACGTGAGCTCCGAGCGTACTCTGCGCTTGCAGACCCGGGGTATCAACAGCCCACCTGCTCGCTGTGTCGGGCTCCTTCGTCAAGACTGGCTGCGGGGTCGTGTCGCGGTGTCGAGCAAGAGCGGAGTGGGTTGGCGTGATTCCGCGCTCGAGTTCCAAATGTGCTATCGAGGAGCGGGTCGCCCACCCTGCTGTTCGTGCGGCGGTGTATCTGCGCCATCATCATCTTGTTGACCCCGACCTCGGCGGGCGATTCTCTCGATAGACCCGCTAGGGAAGCCGTACCCATACACGCCGCGCGCACGTAGCCGTTCGGACTCGTCGCGACGCCGGGCCGAGCTCCACCTACTAACCACCGCTACCGCGACCGCAGCACCAATAGGTACGAGCACAAGCCCCGCCTCCGCCCACCGCGCCGCGGGCTTGTTCAGCACCGCGTCGCCAGGCGTGCGTGGATCGAGGTAGACGACCACTGAAATTGGCGGATCGTATGCAGACCGGTCATGAGCGTCGAATGAGTAGTGGTTGCCCTGATACGAGTAGGAGACGACGCTGCCAACTTCGGTCCCAGCCACTGCCTTGCCTGTCCAAAGTACCAAGTCTGGAGACTCTGACTCCGCTAACGCGAAGAGAAGACCGATAGCGAACAGCAGAGCCGCCATGACCCTCGCCCATCCCGGGATCTGCTCGAACATCGCCTTCCGATTGTAGTCGCCGACGAGGGCTTGGAATCTGAGCAATGCAGATCCTCGTCTCCGAGAGCGGCTCGTGAATCGCTAGCGCCATCCCTGCCCGCCAGAAGCCCGAGGCGGTGGGCTTCACGTGTTCGGGCATTCGCTGTGAGTCGACGTGCTAGCACGTCGGGCTGTCAGGTCTTCGGCTCCTCGCCGCGATCTTCAACCGCTTCCGTTTTTTCTCGGTCCCAGTTCGCAAACGCCAGAGGCGACGGCCGATCGGCGACGATTGAATGGATTGCCGCGCTCAGTGGCCGTTGGAAGCGGCCGCGGTCGCGATCTCCATGCGGACTGAGTCGCTTCCATCCGTTGAGCGGACCACGAGTGGCAGCTACCTACTGTTCGGCGGCAGCCTGGATGTGCACGGACCGGCATTTGAGAAACCGACCCGACCCCTTTCGGGCGTCTAGAATGGCCGACTGTGGCTGACGTCGCCGGCATCGACGCCATGGAGGAGTACCTACTCGGGTACCACCGGCTCGAAAGTGGTCCGATTCCCGAATGGCATCTTGCCGGGGTGCGGTTCAAGCGTTATGGCCGAAATTCGATAATTCGCGACGGGCTCTTGGCGAGCACCGGCGATCTTCAGGCTGCGGCACTACTCATCGCAAATCTCCGTGGTTTTTGCGGAGTAGTTGCGTTTCGATGGATGAGTGCCCCTCCTGCACCACGCGAAGCCGACCTCAGCGGAGCCGACGTGGTTCCGATGCCGGTCCGCGTTCAGCCATCTGGCGGTGCCCTCTATCCCAACGAAGCATACATCGTGATACGCGGACCAATCGCCTCAACTGCCTTGCACTACGACCCGCTGAATGATGACCTTGACATCGTCCGCGTCAACATACCGAATCAGGCCGTTGCCCGCGCACTCGGCTGCAGCGTCCCCGACATCCCGCCCGCCACGCTCGTGCTCACAGTTAGATTCGAGAAGAACGGTTTCAAATACCAAGAGTTCAGCTATCGACTGTCCTCATTGGACACCGGGGTGACTATAGGCAGCGCGCTCGAAGTTCTGGAATCGGATCAATCCCTCCGCGTTCGTTACATCTTCGACGACAAGGCAGTCAACAGGTTGCTCAATCTCGACTGGGAGTACGAATCGGCGTATGCCACCATGAATTGGTCGCCTCGCATAGATGTTCCGAGACTAGCGTCCGCCCTCCAGTCCAGTTCGCCCGTAACTCGGGTCCCTCGGGATCATCAACGCCGGATCAGCTTGAGTCGCTGGCCTCTTCTTCTTCGACTCCACGAGCGCTCATCGTTGAATAGAAAGGAGGCCGCCACCGCCCGACTACCTGTTCCAGCCCTGGTACTTCAGACGACGATTCCGATCGAGCGCCAATTGGACATCAATCTCGTTGCACCTCATGAATCCCAATGCACCGAGTCCTGCAACCCGAGAGTGCGTGAATCTGATTTTCCAACGCGGCTGGAGACAATGCCGATGAGCCTCCTCGCCTGCCTTTTGCAGCGCTGCTGCGAAGGATACGCAACCGATGTCTCTAGGGATGCCATCGCTGCCGAGCATCTCCTCGTCTACTTGATCGTTCGTCGTGTTGAAGGGTTCGAGCCGGGTGCCTACTGCTACGAACCGTCCTCGCGACGTCTGTGGCAAGTCGCCGGACCCGATTGCCTCGCGGACGCCCGAAACGCCGCGCGGTTGCCCGCGGAGCGGGCTGGAATCGACGCAGCGAGCGTGATGCTGGTCCCAGTTGGCGATATCCGAACGGGAGCCCGACAACTCGGCAGTCGATGGTACAGAGTCCTCAACATGCACGCCGGGGTTGTTGTCCAACGCGCCTACTCCGTTGTACAACATGAACTACTTTGCCGAGCTTCACTGGGCTTCTCGGTGGACAGGATGGATAGCCTATTCAGGCTGCCTTCCGGACTGACGAGCCTTGCGCAGGTGCTCATTGGGGGTGGCGAGCGCAGACCACATGTCCTTCTGCGCTTCTGAGAGCAGTTTCGATGCGTAGTCCGGCCCCACGATTGGGCCTGCCGCTGCAAGCGAGGTGACAATCCAAGAATCGTGACCGATTTATCCCCCAGCATGCGTCCGCGCCTCAGGGGCGGCATCTTCTTCGTTCCACTACCTCGTCAAGAAACCTCATCACCCCCTACAGACAGCGAGTCTGACGACGGGGTCTATATTTTCCATGGTGGTAGAACGATGACACTAGTGGGTGCCGGATACTACCAATGGCTAGCCCGAATCGCACCCTATTTGCATGGCCGCCTGACGCTCAACGAACTGACGATCGGGTTGGAAGACGAGCGCAAAGCTGTGATCGAGACCCTCGTCGCGCTCCTCCACGAGGCCAACCTGGTTAGAGACGTCTCGATGGATCGCGCCCACTCTCTGACCCAGAGGGAAGTCGAGCTCTACGAGGCCGAAATCACGTCGATCGGCGAAATTACCGACTCGGAACACGCCCGCTTTCAACGGTTCAGGGAGGCACACGTACTGGCGATCGGCGCTGGCCCGAGTATGGCTACGCTCGTCCAGTCAGCCCTCTTGACTGGTGTTCGCCAATTGAGCGTGGTGCTGACTCGGGAGAGCCCAGATGCGCTGAGGAGCATCCAGGCGGTTGGAGAAGCCGCGAATCGGCGTGATCCCTTGCAACATCTTGAGATTCATAACTGGGTAGGGCAAAACCCGCCCTACGTTGAGCACATCGAGGCGGCCGATGCTGTTCTGCTAATTGCCGATCACCCCATGCCCGAGATTGCGGCGATCGACAACCACTGCTCGGCGACAGGTCGCGTTTTCGTACCGGCCGTGTCGTTCGGCGACGAGGCGTGGATCGGTCCAGTTTGCGCCCCCGCCAACCCGAGGACGCGGTGGATGGCAAGCATAGCGAGACTGGTCGGGTCGCATGAAGATATCCTGCTCGAATCAAAGCCGAGTCGCTATCTCGTCGGACCCACCGCGGGGATTGTGGCGAATCATGCCCTTTATCGGTGGTTCAGCTACGCCACGGACATAGACGCGAGCGACAACGTTCAGTCGTTACTTTGCGTCAACTTGAAGACGCTCGAGACCTCCCGCCATCAATGTCTTCCGTCCCCGCCCTATCTTCCCTCAGGCCCGATCTCGCAGAGCGACTTCGTCATGCAGATTGCCGAACTTGAGCGTAGGTCGACCGTGGACGATGCGTCGTTTCTGGAGGCGATCAGCCCTGCGGTAGACGCTCGTCTTGGTGTCATCCGCGAGGTCGGTGAGCAGAAGCACAGGCAGTTTCCAGTTCGTGTCGCTGAGGCGAAGGTAGTCGACCCGAAGGATCCAACTGCAGGCCATCTATTGTCGACCTACGGCGTGGCACTCGACGCCCAGCAGGCCAGGGTGACAGCGCTACGGCGCGCACTTGAGCTATACGCGTCGCGTGCCGTCGATCTCCGACGGATGCATACAAGGGGCCAAGCGGCGCATGTCGGCGCCCGGATCTCAACCACTCAGCCGCCTTCAGGCGTGTTCGGAGTGGAGATCGTCAATAACGAACCGGTCGTAGTACCGAGCGAACTCGCGTATCCCTGTCTGTCCGGACATGACCGCTCCACGGATCTAATCGGCGTCGCTTTAGGATCGAGCTGGCGCGCTTCAGTTGAGACTGCCCTCCTCGCACATCTCCGCGCAATCTCGATCGCACAGCTATCTGAATCGCGACGGCCCTTCCCACAACTTGACATCGCTTCACTAAGGCTAGATGGCGAAGTCGCGGAATTGCGCGAACTGACTAGCCGGCTAAACGAGGAGACGGCCGTCTTCGACATCAGCCCTTTCGAGGCGGTCGTCGTACTCGCTTTCACGTTGGCGGATCGAACGGTCGCCTATTCTGCGAGTCTTTCAAGCGCGGCGGCATTGGCGGAGGGCCTGTCGAGCGTCCTATTGGCAGCGCAGTCACCCGAACTGTTCGCGACAATACACCCTCGAATCATCGAACTACCAATGGAGCGACGAGGCAATCAATCCTCCCAGCTCCCCGTTGACATTCCAGAGCGCTTCCCCGAGGATCACCGTCCACTACTCAACCAAGCGGTCCGCCGGTTAGGGTATCGACCTGTCGCGATTCCCTTGGACCATGATCCCGCACTGTACGACCTCGCGCCGAATCTCGTGCGAGTGGTTCTGCTGGATTCTTGATGCTCGACCCCTACGCAACCGCCGATGTGTCTGCCTCACACCAATTCCTTGTGATTGGCCGCCCAAGCCGACTGCGTTCCAAGCTTGAGACTGCTCTACGATCCTACGAATCGACGGTTGCTATTGCGACGCGGTACAAGGCAGAACCTTCCACTGCTGAAACCACAGCCATAGTCATAAGTGAAGGATGGCAATCCGCTCAAGTGGGCATTATTGAACGCGTCAGGAAGGATGCGGCAGCAGTGTTCGCTGTTCGCCTCGAACTCCAGCGCGCGATCATTGGACCATTCCTCTCAACAGCTGGTCACGGATGCTCACTTTGTGCCGAAGAACGTCGCAACGGTGCTCGACGGCACGCGGATGCCCATCAAATGCTATGGAGCCGGTACGGCGACGATATTGCCAAGCTTCATCCTACGTCACTGACCGCGGCGAGCGCGGATCTGGTGGTTTGCGTGATCTGCGCTGAGATCGAGGCTCTCGCACGTCGTCACGACCCTAGCGATCTTCAAACCTTCGGTGCGTTTCTCGCCATCGACTTGCTGCGTTTCGATGTACGGCGTCATACATTCCTTCCTAACCCCATGTGCCGGCTGTGCGCACAGCTCCCGAACGACAATCCTGATGCAGCCGCAATTACCCTCCAACCACGACTGAAGATCGCATCGAGCCGTGCCCGCACGGCTGCTATAGATCATATGACCCTCCGGAAAATCTACTCAGACTCCGAGTCAGGGGTGATCGGAAGTGTGCAGCGATATCGATCCGCGATCGTGGCTGGTGTGGTGGCCTCGGCCGGAAGAGGCCCTGGCCAGACCCCGGCCACCGGGTGGGGACGTTCCCTCGACTATGCTACTTCGGAGGCTACCGCCATTGCCGAGGCTCTCGAGCGCCTCGGAGGGCTTGCCCCTCGCGGCGTCACAACCGTCGTGCGTGCTCCCTACAGGGAGCTCGTCGGACAGGCATTGAATCCACAACTGCTTGGCTTATATCCAGAAGATCGCTATGTACATGAGAGTCTCCCGTATCGACGATTTGATGAGGACTTGGTCCTTCCGTGGGTATACGGGTACTCGTTTGCGCACCAGGCCCCGATCCTTGTGCCTGAGAGCTATGCCTACTATGGCCACCACCATAACAGCACGCACAGCCAGCGACCGTTCGTCTACGAGATATCGAATGGCTGCGCGCTCGGAAACTGCCTTGAAGAGGCCGTGCTCCATGGATTACTTGAGGTCGCCGAGCGGGATGCGTTTCTCCTAACCTGGTACGCACGACTCTCAATTCCGCGTGTTGATCCTGAGACCATTGATGACCCCACCGCACGCTTGCTGATCTCACGAATTGCTACGACGACTGGGCTGAGTGTTGCCTTGTTTGTGAGCACAATGGAGCAAGGGATTCCTTGTTGGTGGGTGATGGGAATCGATGAACGGCAGCGGAGTGCATTTCCGAAGGCCGTTTGTGCAGCTGGGTCGGGCCTTGATGCCTCCTCGGCGCTTCTCAATGCCTTGTCGGAACTCGCTGGCGTTGCGGAATCAGCGCGACGACCACTTGACGCCGCGACAGTTACGCGAGCGCTTGAGATGGTCGAAGACCCGGCATTAGTGCGGGAGATGTCAGATCACTCGCTTCTCTACTACCATCCACAGGCCTTCAACCGTTTCGACTTTCTCTTAGACTCAAAAGCGATGATCTCGTTCAGCGAAGTCAAGCGTCGCTGGCCCTGGCCGCATCACTTGGATCTCAGCGATGATCTGCGCGAAGCAGTCGCTCGGTATTTGCGATGTGGACTCGACGTTATCGTGGTGCAGCAGACGACCGACGAGCATCGCGCGGGGGGATTCGACTGTGTTAAGGTCGTCGTCCCGGGCACCTTGCCTATGACCTTCGGACATAGCCTACGCCGGACCGATGGCATTCCGCGGATCCTCGACGTCCCAGTAACCCTAGGATACCGAGACCGCCCCCTGCAACCGTTTGAAATCAATCGGTACCCTCACCCATTTCCATGACGCGACACCGCGAAGGACATGGCGACACCTTCCGCCGCTCCGCTCGACTGGGCTTGCAGTACTGGCAACAGAGCCTTGACGCTCCCGAAGAGTTGAGAGAGGCGGAGATCACATCGCCTAGCCATGACTCGAAGAAGCCTCTCCCGTTCAAGGTATACGACGATGCTCTTCTTCGCATACCGCTTCCGGATCCGTCGTTAGTATCCGCTCACTCCCGGAAACCCAGCGTCCTTGGTGGTTCCGGCGGTAACAACAATCGCCGCGGCTCATACCCTGACGCTGAAGCGCTCGGCACGATCCTCTTTCTTGTTGCAGGCATCTCGAGCATCGAGTTTGGTCCAAATGTCGCCTGGCCGTACCACCGTTACTCGCCCTCGGCGCGCTGCTTCTTTCCCACGGAGCTGTACTTCTGGACACACACGGCACCACCGCTGCCCTCCGGGTTGTACTACTACGATCCTGCCCACCATCTTGCGGTCCATCTGTCCGCCGGGGATTGCAGGTCGGCGATCGGAGAGGCCCTGGGTATGGACCTGCGGAACGCAAGTTGCGTCATGCTGTTCGCCTCTCTCTTCCAGAAGACCGCGTTTCATTACGGTAGCTATGCCTACAGGCTGTGTACGCAGGAGGCTGGGATAGCAGTCGGTACGGCTCTTATGGTCGCAAATGCCTTTGGACTCGACGGTCGCGTCCATTACCAGTTTCTTGACACGGTATTGAATGAACTCCTCGCTTTGACAGATCCGAACGAAGCGGTAATGTGCGCCCTTCCGCTCGAAGTTCGGGGCCTCAACCAACGGGTCAATCCACCTCACGCCGACGACGCTGCGCCATCGCTCCTAGCAACCAAACTCGAACTCGGGCGAGTCCCCGACCGAATTCTCAGAACAGGCAGACATGCTGCGACGGATGAGTTGGATCCAGACGTCTGCTCCGCATTCATCGAAGTCGATCGTGCCAGTCGGCTCCAACACCTACGGGTCTCAAGGAAAAGCGTCGTCCCTGACCCGCTGCCGATCATCGCGGACAACGGGGACGACGCGGCCAGCCTCTTGAAGGCTCTTCAGCACCGGACCTCTGGACCGGTTGACTTCGCCATGACTGGCGAGCCGATCGGCATGGAGACCCTTACGAGCATCCTCGCACATGCCTATGCATTGCATCGCAGCGACGCGGCGGTGATTGCCGGCAATGATCTCGTTCATGGCTTCCTGCTTCCCCTTCGAGTGACTGACACACTACCGCAATTATTGCAGTTGTCGAGCCGAGACCATTCCTTAACGCCGTGGCGCGATGTTGATACGGCTGCTTTCCAGGCGCTTTTCGATCGTACCAAGCGTTTCCGCAACGTCGATCATCGCAACGCGAATGCTGTGGTGTTCTTGGTTTCCAGTCCCTCGGCATTTGCTCAATTCGGTGCAAGGGCATACCGCGTTCTCAACCAAGAAGCAGGAATCATCGCGCAGCGGATATGTGTCATGACGGCGCTGTACGGCCTGACTGCGCGAATCCACAATGGTTACGTCGCACCCGAAATCATCAAGCTGCTGGATGTCGACAGTCATGACCGTCCACTGTTCCAAATCGTTGTCGGTACCCCGAAGCCGAGTGGCGCGTTTCGTGCCGCAACGATGGTAATTTGACAGCCGCAGCCATGCCCCATCGCGGTAATCGCTAGCGCGTCGGGTCGTCAAAGGGAGGAGTCCACGCTCATGCCGAACGAAGGCCTTGTGAAGCCCGCCCTCTATCCCGGCACCGCATTTGCAGCCATCGCTGGGCGCGTCGCTCTTGTGAACGGATCTCGAAGCGTGATGCTCCCGAATGAGAGGGATAGCCAGTGGCTACAGGCGCTACAACCCTACCTCGACGGGGACCATACCGTCGCCGAGCTCACGAGCGGACTTGACGGAACGCGACTGAGGCATGTGAAGGGTCTCGTACGATGCCTCCTTGAAACGGGCTTCGCACGAGATGCCTCGCTCGACGCGGCGCATGGGCTCACCCCCGAGGAGCGAACCCGTCACAAGGAGACTCTCGATTACATTGCCGCCAGCTCCGACTCCCCGGCCCGACGGCTTGAGATCTTCCTCCGATCGGGCGCGTACATCCTGGGGTCAGGTCCCTATGACGTGGCTTTGCTCTCTGCCCTGTCCGAACTTGGTATTTTGCAATCCGATCGCGTCGACCTCGACGATCTGAGCGACCTCAAACTTCGCCCCTACGTTGCTCAGGATCTGACGCCAACGGACGTCGTTATCAATGCAGACGACCACATGCCGCTCAACGTGTTGGGCGCCCTGGCAACGCGATTCGCACGTTCGAGGACTCTCTTCATAACAGTGGCACGCACGGATGGTGTGGGATGGATCTGCCCATATCTCTCGCCAACTGCATGTATACGATGTGCAATACAAACGGCATGGGAAACCTCGATTCTTCCGACGGCCCGCGACGTTAGTCGCAGACCGCAGACGCAGAGGCATGCACCAAGTCGCCCAACTGTCCACATGCTCGCTGGATTGACGGCATTCGAAGCGTTCTTGGCGATGACGCGCTGCTCCCCCGCACTCCGTGGTGCCAGAACGGCTCTTTCTGTCAACCTTGAGACCCTTGAAACAATCAGATACACGTACACGCCCGATCCCGATTGCACAGCCTGCTCTCAGCGTCGACGACGAAGTAAGTCGCACCTTACCCCAACTGTGGTCTGACGCGCTGCGAGCAGAAACGTACACGTCAATCACGAGCGCGATGTGTCCTCACCGCGCTCCGCGGTATCGCTGGTGCCGCCAACCGCATCGGCGTTCGGATGAAGCTTGACGGATGCGCCCGACACGATCGTGACAGTCTAAAGGAATTGTGTCTTTGATTCTTGGGAATCCCTCCAGAGACGCGAGCCTTCGTGGAGCCAAGTCACCCTGGAGCAGCGATCCAGAATCGGTAGCCAACCGCTCGCGCCGATATTCAAACGCGCCTTCCAGTCGAAGACGGTCCAGGTCGCTCTTGCGCCGCGCCGCTCGGCAAGCTTTACTCGAAGGCGCCAGAATCTTGCACATTGGTCGGACGCCGGAGCGAGCGTCCTAGGCACGCGAGGAGTGCACGAGGGTACTGACAACTCTCACGATCCGACGCTGGCACTTCTCCTCTGTGACACGTCTGCCCGAAGAAGTGCGTCTCTCCACCACGGCGAAGTCAGACGACCCTCGTCATGCACTGATATCGCTGGGACTCGGAAAGCTCAAGCCACTGACGACTACAGCGGGAAGGCGGCGGGCCTTGCCCATGATCAGTTCGGCAGCGCCTGCGAGTTCATCTGCGATTGCGAAGTTGATCATTCCTGCCGGTAGCGGCACCCCAAAGTCATCCTCGTGCTCGCGCTCCAACACAAGAGGCATTCCCGCTGCTGCAAGCGCGATGTCGCACAGCCCGTGCCGCCAAGCGCTTCCAAACGTGTCGCTGATAATGATGGCGACGTCAACTCCAGAAACGCTGGCGATCCGCTCCCGAAGTCTCAGAGCGCTGGCGTTGCAGTTCAAGGGGAGCAATGAGACGGTGTCGGAGCCGGGTACGTTTGACTTGTCGATTCCGGCGTTGACACAGATGAAGCCGTGGTGGGTCTCGACCAGGAGCACACGATCGTCGCGAATCACGCGCACACTCTCGTCGAGCACGGCCTGAACCATACGCGGATCGACTTGATAGCGTACCGCGAGCTGACTCGCGCGCTCGGTAACGACCACAGTCGCGAGATCCCGCAGCCGACCCTCTTCCTTCGAGACTACCTTCTGGGTCACCACGACCACGTCGCCCGAATGCAACGGTGCAGCGTGCTTGGCGATCAAGCCCCCAAGATCCATTCCGGGCGTAATCTCCGGCAAGCCATCGACCCCCCGCAACTCTAGCCTCATGCTCGTGCGCACAGCAGCAATGTACCACCCGATGCGGTTCCTGACCTCGAGAACATGATCGAGATGAGCCTGTCAAGTCAAGATCCATCCATCTCCTTGGCGCTGCCTTTCGAGCCCACGGCGGGGACGAGATGGAAGTCTGGTTGAGCCGACCCCGCCGGTCTCGCGGCGATCGTCTTGTCGTAGCGCACCCACGCACAAATCCGCAGGTGCGTCTGCTCGGCTTCGCGGTTTTCGTCGTGAATTGCCGAGCGTCGCGACGGCATAAGTCGTTTGACATAACGGTCTCCGAGGATCGCCAGGTAGATCGTGCTCCGGTGCACCTCGGATAGGTAGGCGCGTTCTGGTTCGTCATCGCGTCCACCGAACCGCTCGAAGAGCACCGGCTCCGCTCCCGCCGAGTCGATGGCCGTCGCGACTGCTGCACGTTCCGGCTTGAGATCGACCATAGTCGATGAGATGAAGACGCGCTGATCGACCGCTCAGCTCTCGAAGGCCGAATCGCTGATGCGCCGTGATGGAGCCTGGAGGTCAATGATGAGCTGCTCGCTCACGTAGGTATCGCCTTCGCTGGATGCGGTCCGATGAGAAGGGGCCGCCTCCAGCGATCGAAGGCGGCCCCGGGCGAGAGGGGAGGAGGTGTGCGTTAGAAGAGTGTTGGCAGCTCCGCGCGATGCGGCGGCAACCAGGACAGGTCAGTTCGAGGAGTGCCACCCGCTCTGGAGTTCGTGTGAATTGTGCAGGCGAGGCGGTCGTAGGTGTCGGCATACAAACAAAGGCCACTTGCAGACTTTTTGACCGTCCGACCTTTCACTTGCAGACTTCTTGTCCTACTTGCAGACTTTCTGACTTGCAGACTTTCTGACCATTTGAAGACTTGCAACATTTTTGACCGCTAACAGTCGCCAGCGGAAGTCTCTTATTGCTCTGTTGCTGCTACGGGAGCAGGATGATTCCGCTTCCGTCGCCGAGTCGCCGAGTGATGGCTTCGTCGCGGTGGCTGTCGGCCACGTGGATGGCGATCCGTTCGTCGCGCATGCGGAGGTCCGCAGTGAGCCGCGATGCGAGCACAGCGATAAGTGCGGGGCTGGGCGCGGCAGCCCCGGTGAAGCGGCCGGGGAATGGTGGTGCGGCGACAGCATCGGCAGCGCTCGGGTATCCGTCGTCAAACGCCGCGGGGCTCATGCGGTGCGCG
>Ga0182024_10008016_pt1 | contig 22520 bp, 17 predicted proteins | sample P32metaG_FD_120480 | JGI IMG/M metagenome (GOLD analysis project Ga0182024, IMG submission 120480) | Permafrost microbial communities from Stordalen Mire, Sweden - P3-2 metaG (Illumina Assembly) | ecosystem: Environmental > Terrestrial > Soil > Wetlands > Permafrost | place: Sweden: Stordalen... | reverse complement strand
CTCGCGCCGATGCTCGTCACACACGAGGCAGTGCAGACAATGGCCGTCGATGACGAGATCGTAACGGTCCGTCTGCTCAGGCATGCTGCAGATGTCGGCGGCGTCAAATTCCACATTGAGTCCGCGCTGGGCGGCGTTCTGCTGCGCCATCTCCAGCGCGGTTTGAGACACGTCGATTCCGCGCACGGCCCAGCCTCTGGCGGCCAGAAAGCAGCAGATCGGACCGCTCCCGCAACCGACTTCCAGGGCGGAAAGTCCCTGCAATACCCGGGGCATCCCGGCGAGCGATTCCTCCAGGAACGGCCGCATCACAAACCTGTCGAAGTTGGCCTCGGGATCGGCTTGTTCGTCCCAGGACGTCTTCCCGGCTGCACGGAGCTTCTGGAAGACTTTCTCGTCGGCCTGGTAGGAGCGGCTCATTCACTCATTGTAACGCTAAAGGACTTGTAGAAGCGCGGCGAGCGTACCCGCGTTTTCGGCCACACCAGCAAGGAAAAGTTCTATTGGTGTCTCGTCATCCCCCCAACTAAAAACCCCTTGCCATGCAAGGGGTTACAGAATCATCGGGGCGACAGGATTTGAACCTGCGGCCTTCTGGTCCCAAACCAGACGCTCTGCCAAGCTGAGCTACGCCCCGTCAATATCCAAGATAACCAGCGACGCCGATGAAAACAATTGAATCGAAACAGACGCTTGGCGAACCGCGTTATTGCCCGGCCAATAGCTGCTTCCAATCCGGAGGGGCGTCCGGCCAGCCGGCTTGCATGGCAGCGGCGGGGCTGGTGGGGTTGAAGCGATAATCGGCGCTCTTGGGGTCGCGGAAATGCGGGTCGGCGAATTTGCCGTTGCTGTCCCAACCCGTGGCTTGCGTGTATTGCTCGAACGTCGTGAACTTTTTATGCCCGCTGCGCCAGCCGACACCCAGCAGCGCCACGCCCTGGTTGCCGCGCGCATCGTACAGGTTGCCGTCGATGCGCAGTCGTTGTTTCTGCGGATCGTAGATCGTTTCCGGCGCGGTGCGCTGGGTGTATTGCTGGAATTCATCCTCGCTGGCGAAGCGGCCCCTTTCCGATGGGTGCATGCCGAAAAACGGATTGTCCCACCATAGCCCGATCTGATACTCCATGTTGAAAGCGCACACGTTGTTGGTGATCTGATCTTCCACATTGTGAAACGGCAGGTGACCCTGCGGCGTCCTGACGTCGCGTGGGCCTTGCTCGCGCATTGAAATTCCGCAGTCGTTCTCGACGCAGGTGTTGTGGTCGATCTTGCAGTTCATGCTCTCGGCAATTTCGATTCCACCGATGCCCCATTCATCCGCCTTGCCGACGGCATCGACGCCGTTGCGGACGGCGAGGTTGTTCTGGGCGGTGATCTGCCGGCTGATTTCGATGAAGAGGCCGCTCAATTCATTTTCCAGGAATTCGCAATTGTGGACGTTAACGTTTCGGACATCGATGTCGAACCACAATCCCGCGCCGCCGTTGCGGCGAAAGACGCAGCGATCGTACGTGCCGCCGTCGACGTTGGCCATCTTCACTCCGGCCGAATCCCAGCTTCGCTTGATGGGTTTCCACGCATTGCCTTCCCAGAGATTCTGCTGGTTGAGAAACCCGTCATTTTCCGCGCAGCCACCGGTATGGCCGCAATCGCGGATGGTGCAGTGGCGCAGCGTCCCGCACATTGCGATGCCAGTGCCGGCCATCTGTTCAATCCGGCAATCCTCGACGAGATTATCTTCGCCCATGAGGTTGATGGCGGCGCGCTGAGGGAACGAGGCGGCGTATCGGAACGTCAGCCCGCGCACCTGGATGTGGCGCAATACGCGCGAACCGTCGGCCGGGCCGAAGCACTGGGCGCGCGCCGCCGCCTCAATCGTGTGCGAATCGGGATTCGACCCATCGGCCAGCCAGACCCACATCGTCGCGGCGTGGGTGTTGACGGCAAAAGCGCCGGCGAATGTCGGACCAAGGTTGGGCAGGGGGGATTGCTCGATCGGTGAAACCGCCTGCCCCTGCTGGCGCGACTGGTGATGTTCCTCCCACGCGCGACGCAGATCCTCCACGGTCAATTCCGGCCGAAGCTGCCTTCCATCCGCGATCACCTGCTCGGCCCGCCCCCACAGCGGCGCGGACTCGGGATTAAATTCAATCGCAGGACCCTGGCCGTCACGATGGAAGATAAATTGATGAAGCCAGGCAACACTATAGATCGGCGCATCGCCCGGCACGCGCTGCCAGCCGGTGATCGCATCGGCGCCGCTGACGACCACCGTTTCCCCCGGCGCGGCGGAGAAGAGGATCGGTGAATCGGCGGTTCCGTTGCGCTCCGGCCGGATCTGCTCGCGATACACACCGCTGTGAATGATCACGTTGTCGCCCGGTAGCGCGAATCCAGCGGCAATCGAAATGGTCTTGAACGGATGCTGCGCGGTACCGGGATTGATATCCGATGCGCCCGGTTCGTTCTGCGCGACGACGAACTGCCGTGCGCCTGCCACTTGGTGCGAGAGAAACGCGCACAAAAAGCAGATCAATGGAACCTGTCGGCGCGTGCTTCCAAGCATGGGGGGCAGGGAGAATCCTAAGATCGGGCGGGAACTTTGCAACCACATCAGTCGTGGAAACCGCCGTCAGACTCCGAAGCGCCAAACCCCCCAAAGGCAGTCCACGACTTTACGAATCCGGCGTATTTCTCGACATATATCGAGGCGTCCGGGAACAATCGAAGAAGCTCGCGGCATGAGAGCAGGCGCACTTCCGTGATTATCTGCCGCGCTTGGGCGGGGTCCGGAGTTTTGGCACAGAATCCGCACTTGCGCCGCCGCAAAATCGCCACGCGAAACCACAACGGCATCCATTGCCAGCCCAGGATCTGGAAATGCGGCTCCATCGGGAACCAGTAATTGGGGGTTTGCACGTAGTAGGCGCGGCCGACGCGCCGGACGGCGCACGCCATCGCCGCCTGATTTTCCCAGATTTCCAGGTGCTCGATCACCGAGTTGCTGAAGGCGATATCGAAGCTTTGATCAGCGAAGCCGGATAAATTCGAAGCATCCCCGACAACCGGCTCAATGTTCTGGCAACGTTTGGACTCCGCATCGCGGTTGACGGTGGTGATTTGAATATCGGATCGCCCACCCCAGCCGCGTCGCACCCAGAAATCCGTCGTTCCACCGACGTCAATGATCTTCAGCGGCCGCGGCATGGATTCGGTCAGCTGCTCGAAGTGGTGGAAGCGCCGGTTGCGCATCCGATTGGAAAATGCGATCATTGGATCGGGATCGTCCAGCTCGATGGCATTGGACATGAAGCAAGCCTCGCATTCCGTGACGACACATCGCAACATCGCATACGCAGGAACCCCCTGTCCCGCAAACGGCGTCCATTCGGTCGCGTAATATAAGCCAGTGTACGCCAGGAACCAAGCGGAAATAGACACTGGCTGGATTTAGAATTGGATGCAGGTCTTGGCGGCACAGGCTCGCGCGGAGTGTGCCCAATAAATTTTTTTGAGATCGAATGGAAGTGAGTGAATTTGTATTTAGCGGCCGCGCCTGCGCGGCGTGTTCGACGCTGCCCACGCCGCGCAAGCGCGGCCGCTAAACAAACGCGTTGCCAGGGTGACTAACCGCTGAACAAACCGTTCGTCGAAAAGGAAGGAAGCAGGCGGTCGGCGCGGCATCTCCGCCGGCAATCACCGGCGGAGATGCCTGGGCGCCTGCTAGGCCGCGTCTGCAGAGAGCGTATCCGAATCACTGGTACTGCTCGAGGAGCCGGAGCTCATGCAGCTGCCCGTGGAGGCCGCGGCGCTGTCCATGCTCAGCACGGTGCCCGTGCCGACCGGAGCGCCGCTGGTGATGGTGCCGACGCTGCTCGACCCGCTCGATGTACCCGAACCCGAAGTGCCGGGATCGTCGTGATGGTGTCGCCGATGTTGCCACCAACCATGATGGCCGGTGTGTGTTGAGCCGGAGCCCGGGCTGGTGCCGCCGCCGATGTTGCCGACGCCGCCGCCGCTGCTCGAGCCGCTGCCGGTTGATCCGGTGCCGGTTGAGCCGCTGCCGGATGATCCGGTGCCGGTGCTGCCGGATGATCCGCTGCTCCCGGACGACCCAGTGCTTCCAGATGATCCACTGCTGCCCGAAGAGCCGGTGCCGGTGGTGGACCCGCCGCCGGAGCTACCGCTGCCGCTGGTCGAACCGCTTCCGGAACCTGACGACGATCCGCCGTCGCCGGTTGATCCGCTCGATCCACTGCTGCCCGAAGAGCCGGTGCTGCCGGAGGAGCCGCTGCCTGTACCCGTTGAGCCGCTGCCGGTTCCGCCGGAGCCGCTGCCGCTGGACCCGGTACCAGTTCCACTGGATCCCGCACCTGTCCCGCTGGAGCCGGTGCCGGATGATCCGCTGCTGCCCGAAGAGCCGGTGCTGCCGGAGGAGCCGCTGCCGCTGGACGATCCACTGCCCGAGCTGGACCCACTACCGGAGCTGCTACCGCTGCCGCCGGTTGAGCCGGTGCCCGTCGTGCCGCTGCCCGCGCCGATGGTGTATCCATTCTGTACCGTGGCGGCGGTCCAGGCATCGATCGCCGCCGTTTCGGCTGCGCTGGTCACTTGCGCCACGCTCAGGCTCGTGTTGTTGCTGGACGCGGAAGCATCCGGAATGCCGTAATCCGCCGTCGTCGCGCTGCCGCCGGAGTTGTAATTCGAGCCCGCCTGGCGCACCCATCCGACGGTGTTATCGTACACATCGGTGTTCGCGTGCGTCGTTCGCCAGACCGTGATCCCGACGTTCACGCCGTAGGCACTGCCGCCCCCGGGTAGAATACCCGTGTCCAGCGCCGTGTTGCCGTAGATGTTGACGTCGCTGCCGTATCCCATCCCAATGGCGGCGTTGTTCGTGTTCAGAATCGTGTTGTCCGCGATGTTGATAAACTGCGTGGTGTTGGTTTGCCCATCCAGCGTGATGCCGCAACCGCTGTCGTATTGCGTGGCCGGATCGAGTGCGTAACAGCCGTTGATATAATTGTTGTCGATCGAAATCGGGCTGCTGGACGTGCCGCTGGATTCATACATGTTGATCACGTCATTGACGAAGCTCTGGCCCGGATTATCGACGATGGAGTTCCAGGAGATTTGCGAGTTGGTCAGCCCCGTGCATTTGCTGAAGATGATGGCATGATTGAAGATCGTGCCATTCTGTTGGTAGCCCCCCGACCCGTCGCTGTACATGCCATTGACGTTGGTGATCGAGTTGTAGCTGATGTTGACGGTGCCGCCGCTCCAGTTCTGCACCTGGATGACATATCCGCCGCAATTGTCGATGGTGGAATTCTCGATGGTGAGCGAAGAGCCGCTGGTGTCGTCGATGAACTGTCCTGGCGCGACCCCGGCGGTCGTGGGATCCAGGCCCGTCGCGGTGACGTTGTCGATCGTGATATTGGTGCCACTGACGGCCGTATTGACCAGCGTGCCGGTGCCGCTGATCGTCGAATTCTGGATGACGACGGCGGCGGTGGTATCCACCGTCACGTTGGACCAGTTTCCCGTGTACGTGCCGCCCGCCGTAATGGTCAACGCCGAAAGCAACTGCCGCTGCTCCAGGAATTCCATGGGTGAACGGGCTTGACGAAACCTCGTGTCGGCATTGACGCTCTTACGCATGTGTAACTCCTTCTGCGACGTTGCATCGAACCGATGCACGAGGCGCAAAAACAAATTGGAGAAAATCAAAGAAAAAAAATGCGGAAGAAATAAGCTCTGTCCGCTCTGTATCGAATCTTTCCATCCGGTAAATCCTGCAAATATTGAGTGCGCACCGTGGCCGCATGGTCCGATAACCAGACACTCGCAGCGGCCTCAACCCGCCGATTGACATCAAGCCCAATACCTATGTATATCTATTGCCCGATGAACGACTCGGATCCGGGCTGCTGGTACTGCTTTAAGGGATGGTTTACATCCCTCAGCCCATTCGTGTTCTGAAGCTTCTGTGACATGACTTCTGTACGCAAGGCCTCAGGACATGGTTCCTGAGGTTTTTTTTTCGGACGCGCCCGAGTCGCGGCGGAGCTTGGTCCAGCAGCAAATAACGATGCGCTGGTGGAGGTCACATGATCGTCGTCATGAAGCAAGGCTCGTCTGAAAAGCATGTCGAGCATGTCGTGCAACTTGTGCGAGAAATGGGACTTAAAGAACACATCATCGTCGGTCAGGAGCGCACTGTCATCGCCGTCATCGGTGATGATCGCTTCAAGGATCGCTCCGTTTTGGAGTCCGCCGACGGTGTCGACAAGGTCGTTCCAATTCTCGCGCCGTACAAAATGGCGTCAAAAGAGATAAAAAACGAACGCACCGAAGTAAGACTGGGAAAGACCCAGACAACCATCGGCGGCAAGCGCGTCGGCATCATCGCCGGACCCTGCAGCGTCGAGAGCAAATCCCAGCTCCTGCAGATCGCCCACGCCGTCAAAGCATCCGGCGCCAACGGCCTGCGCGGTGGCGCGTTCAAGCCGCGCACCAACCCCTATTCCTTCCAGGGACTCGCCGAAGAAGGCTTGGAGCTGCTGGCCTTGGCGCGCGAGGAGACCGGACTGGCCGTCGTTACCGAAGTCATGTCCATCGATCAGGTCCAGCTCGTCCACCGCTACGCGGATGTTCTGCAAGTCGGCGCGCGCAACATGCAGAACTTCAACCTTCTCAACGCCGTCGGTGAACAGGACAAGCCCGTCCTGCTGAAGCGCGGTATGAGCGCGACGCTGGAGGAATTTCTCCTCGCCGCGGAATACATCATGGCCAAAGGCAACACCCAGGTGATGCTCTGCGAGCGCGGCATTCGCACCTACGAGCAATACGTCCGCAACACGCTGGCGCTGGCGGCCGTGCCCGAGCTCCATCGCGTCAGCCATTTGCCCGTCGTGGTTGATCCCAGCCAGGGGACGGGCAAGAGCCAGCTGGTGGACAGCATGTGCCGCGCCGCCGTCGCCGCCGGCGCCGATGGGCTGATCGTCGAGGTTCACCACGACCCCGAGCACGCCCTGACCGATGGCGCCCAATCCATCACGCCACAGCAATTCGACCAGATGATGAAGTCCATCGCCCGCATCGCAGCAGCGGTGGACCGGGAGGTGTGAAAGGACATCTTCCGATTCCTCATTACCCGGCTATTTAGCGCAACCCGCCGGCGCCGGGAAAATGACCCCTCCGGGACGAGTGTGTATAATGTGCTGTCGAGAGATTTAGCTGTCGTTACCAGCAGGGAGTTGCCATGATCGCCACCAAGCAGCCCACGCTGGGGCGTTTTTCCGTCGAAGTGGACCTGGCCAATAACGATGATCTGGTCCGCGCCAAAGTGGGGATCATCGCTCCTCAGCAAGTTCGCCGCACCCGGGTCCGTGGTGTCATTGATAGCGGCGCCACACGCTTGGTAATTCCGGCGAAGATTGCCCAGCAATTGGGACTGGATGAAGCTGGCCGCGCGACTGTGCGCTATGCAGACGGTCGAACTTCTGAGCGATCAATCGTCAAAGGCATTTTCCTCGCCTACGGTGGCCGCGACAGCGTTTTCAACGCCATCGTCGAGCCCGACCGCGATTCCGTTTTGATCGGAGCAATTGTATTGGAGGACCTCGATTTTCTGATCGACTGCGTCGGCCAGCGCTTGGTCCCGCGCGATCCGAAGCAGATTGTGTCGGAAGTGGAGTGATGCGAAACATCTGGCGACGGCCAGCAATATCATGAACGCCTTCTTATGGATGCCTGTGGCGAAGAAAAGCGATTCCGAAATACGCGAGATTCTAAGATTACAATTTAACCGCGCCGTCAAATCGTCTCTCGATCTTTGGTGCGGTGCTCAAATCGAGGCCGTTCGTTCACCATTCAACAAACCTGTGTCGCTTCAAAACAATATCCCCCATTTCCCATATCTCACCTCGGAGTTGTAGGAATCGTGCTTCAATTCGTTGCATCACAAAGGTTCGGGCCAAAAAGCGGGGCGAATCTCAGTTCGTACCTTGCGCCAAAAAAACTTATGAAGGTTCCATTCGAGTTACCAGCGGCGATGAGAATCAAGCCGAAGCAATTTCGTTGCAGCATGCGATTGCTCCGATCACCAATGTCTCACCGGCATGGCCACTTCAGTGGCCATGTCTTCGAGTTCTCCAGAAGTCCCACTTTCTTCTCCGCGGCCTCCGCGATCTCCGCGGTAAAAAATCTTTTTTGCAAAGCTCAACCCACCTGCGCCAATCCCAATGTCTGCTCGAACTGCCGTTCCAGGGCTTGGCGCAGCGCGGGATGTTTTTGCAGATTCGGATCGGATTGCAGCAGCTCCAGCGCATCATCTTTGGCCTGCAATAACAAATCCGATTCGGCGGAGAGGTCCGCCAGCTTGAATTCCGGCAGGCCATGCTGGCGGGTGCCGAAGAATTCGCCGGGGCCGCGCAGGCGAAGGTCCATCTCTGCAATCTCGAAGCCGCTGGTCGTGGCGACTAGCGCGCTCAGCCGCGCGTGCGCGCCGGGAGTATCCGCATCGGATACCAGGATGCAGTGCGACAGGTGCGCGCCGCGGCCCACCCGGCCGCGAAGCTGATGCAATTGCGACAGGCCGAACTGCTCGGCGCCATCGATCAGCATCACGGTGGCGTTGGCGACGTCGATGCCCACCTCGATTACGGTGGTGCAGACCAGCACGTCGATCCGCCCGTCGCGGAAATCGGACATCGTCTGCTGTTTCTTCTGCGTGTTTAGTTGCCCGTGCAGCGGCGCCAGGCGGAGCTTAGCCAGCTCGCTTTTCTGCAATCGCTCCAACTGCCGCGTGACCGAGCGCGCACCGTCCAGCCCACCATCGTCGATCTGCGGGACGACGACGTATGCCTGCCGGCCGGCGCGCACTTCCGCGCGGATGAATTCATACGCGCCGGCAGACTGTGACTGCCGCATCCAGCGCGTGCGGATTGGCTGGCGGCCGGGCGGAAGCTGGTCGATCACGCTCAGATCGAAGTCCGCGAAATAGGACAGGGCCAGCGTGCGCGGAATGGGCGTGGCCGTCATCACCAGATAATGCGGGCTCTTCCCTTTCCCCGAGAGCGACGCGCGCTGGCGGACACCCAGGCGGTGCTGCTCATCCACGACGACCAGGCCGAGGTTGGCGAATTCGATTTTTTCCTGTAGCAGGGCCTGCGTGCCGACGGCCAGGTGGGTCTGTCCGTCGGCCAGATTCGCAGACAATTCTCCCTTGGACTGGCGGCGCGTGCGGCTGGTGACGAGTTGGATCGTTACTTCGGAGCTGCGCAGAGCATTAGTGAGCGTGAGGAAATGCTGCTCGGCCAGCACCTCGGTGGGCGCCAGCAGAACGGCCTGCATCTTGTTGGCGACGGCGACGAGCATGCCGTACAGGGCGACGGCCGTCTTGCCGCTGCCGACATCGCCCTGCAGCAGGCGCTTCATCGGCTTGCCGCTTTTCAGATCGGTGACGATCTGCCAAACCGCGGCGTCCTGGGCCGCTGTCAATTCAAAACCAAAGCGGGCGCGAATCCGCCGATCCAGGTTCTTGTCGATCCGCATCACCGGCGCGCTGATGCGATGCAGGGCGCGGCGGTGACTCATGACCAGGCCAAGCTGCATGGCCATCAGCTCGTCGTAAACCAGTCGTCGCCGCGCGGCGACGGCGGCGGCGCGATCCGCCGGTTGATGGATGGCGCGGTATGCCTGCACCCGGCCCATCAGTTTCCGCCTCGACAGCAGCTCGGCGGGAAACCATTCCTCAATACCCGACAGCGCCGACTCAAGGTTGGCGGAAATGATTCTTTCAATAATCTGGCTGGTCAGCCGCCCGCTGGCCGGATAAATCGGCACAAGGCGCGCATCGGTGATGGGGGCGGTGGCATCATCGACAATTTCCCACTTCGGGTTGGTCATCTGCGGCAGCTCGCGGAAATGGCGGACCATCCCCTTGACCCGCAGCGTCAGCCCCGGATGGATTCGCCGCCGCAAGTACGCGCCGTGGAAAAAGACCAGCGCCAGTCGACTCTGCCCCAGCGATATCGTGGCTTCAAAGCGCGGCCTGGTGCGCCCGGTGATGTAATCGACAGCCGTCACCTCTCCGCGCGCCGTGGCGATCTGCCCGTCACGGAGACGGTCGATCGCCAGCTCTTCGGTTTCGTATTGGTAATCGCGTGGGAAATATTCGAGAAGATCCCGGAGCGTGTTCACGCCAATGGCATGCAACTGCTTGGCGCGCGTTTCCCCGACTTCGGCGAGTTGTTCTACAGCGCAATCCTCTTCATTCATCACTCCATCCCTCGCGCCCGATAAGCTTCACGAAACGGCAGGGGCAGATTTCGGTTGTGGTGAGGCCCTGGGCATTGCGACGGACTTCGACGAGCATCTGCTCATCGCTGGGGCCGACAGGCAGGACGGCGATGCCGCCCTCGACGAGCTGACTTTGCAGCAATTCGGTGGGAAGCTGCGGCGCCCCCGCGCCGATGAGGATGCGGTCGAACGGCGCCGCCTCCGGCCAGCCCGCCGTCCCGTCGCCGAATCGGTAGTGCACGTTGCGAATATCCAGCGACATCAGTTTCTCAAACGCCTCATCCAGCAGCGGCTTGAGCCGCTCGACGGTGTAGACCTCGCGCGCCAGCTTGGCCAGAACGGCGGTGTGATATCCACTGCCTGTTCCGATCTCCAGGACACGGTGCATCGGCGAGACGGCCAGATGCGCCGTCATCAGGGCGACCATATAGGGCTGGCTGATTGTCTGTCCATGGCCGATGGGGGCAGCGCGATCGGCAAAGGCCGAGTCGCGCGAATCGGGAAGAAAAAATCTCTCACGGGGGATCGCCCGCAGCGCCGCGATCACCCGCTCATCGTGGATGCCGCGCTCGATGATCTGTTGCCGGATCATCTGCTCCTGCGGCGAAACTTCGCCTACTTGGTTCATGCCGGTATTCTAGCCCAATATGTCGGAAAAGCCGAACTCCCCCACGCCCATTGTAACCCTGACCAGCGACTTCGGCCTCCGTGATGCGTACGTGGCGGCGATGAAAGCGGCGATCCTGCGTCGATTGCCATCGGCGGTTTTGATCGATGTGACGCACCAGATCGCGCCGCAGGACATTGTGGCCGGGTCGATCGCACTGGAGCGAGCCGTGGATGCATTTGGCCCTGGCACGGTGCATCTGGCGGTGGTCGATCCGGGGGTGGGCGGGCGTCGCCGCATCATCGTCGTTCGGATGCGCGAGCAATTTCTTGTGTGCCCCGACAACGGCCTGATCACCTGGGCCTGGCGGCGCTTGGGGAAGGCAGAAGCGTTCAACCTGACTTGGCGCCCGAGACGATTCAGCGCGACATTCCATGGCCGCGACATCATGGCGCCGGCGGCGGCGATGCTGGCGGGCGGGCGGCCGGTGCATGAGATCGCTCGATCCATCGACGATCCTATCCTGCTCGATATCCGCCCCCTCAAACCGCCCGCGCGCTCGGGCCGGATCATTTACATCGACCATTTCGGCAACGCCACTACGAATATTCCGCGCGCGGCGGTGGTGGGAATGGCCATCGAGACATCCGGCCGTAAACTTCGACTGCGACGCACCTATGGCGATGCCCGGCCGGGCGAGCCGCTGACGCTGATCGGCAGCGCCCAGCTTCTGGAAATCGCCGTACGCAACGGCTCAGCCGCGACATCGCTACGGCTGCGCGTCGGCGATAGGGTTCGAATAGTCAAAAAATAATAGCCGCGTGCGCGAGCCCGCGGTTGGGCTTCAAATAACCATGCTCACCTCGCTGCAAATCCCCGGCCTCTTCATCACCGGCACCGATACCGGCGTCGGCAAGACGCTGGTTGCCGGAGCAATCGCCAATTACTTTGCCACGCGCGGCAAGCGCGTCGCGGTTTGCAAGCCGATCGCCACCGGCTGCGTGCGGCGGCGCGAGGGGCTGGTCAGCGAGGATGCCGAGTTTCTCGCGCATCACGCCGATGCGCGCTTCGGTCTGGATACGATCTGTCCGCAGCGCTTCGCCGAGCCCTTGGCGCCGGCCATCGCCGCCGAGCGCGCGGGTGAGCCGATCGATTGGCCCGGCATCGATCGCGCCATCCAGACGATGGCGGGCCAGAGCGATGTCATGCTGGTCGAAGGCATCGGCGGAATCCTGGTTCCGCTGGAGCGCGGGCATACCGTGCTGGATTTGGCCAGGTGGCTGGCGCTGCCGGTGGTCATCGTGGCGCGGCCGGGCCTGGGGACAATCAACCACACATTGCTGACCGTGGCCGCGTTGCGCACAGCGGGGCTGACGGTGGCGGGCGTGGTAATCAACCCGTATCCCGCCGGCACCGCCCCGGTGGCCGAGGAGACCAATCCGCGCGCCATCGAGCGGTGGGGCGGTGTGCCGGTGCTCTGCTTGGTGCCGCAGTTCTCCGGACCCGCGGCGCCCGTTCTTCCACCCGATGTCGCCGCCGCCTTGGCGATCGTCGATTGGGAAGCGTTGGCACGGCACGATTGAGCAACTATAAGAATCCCCGATGGATCGGATCGAACTGTTGTTTCTGGGAACGGGCACGTCGGCGGGGATACCGATGATCGGGTGCCATTGTCCGGTTTGCAGCAGCGCCGATCCCCACGACCGGCGTACGCGGCCCTCGGTGCTCATCAGTTACGGCCAGACGCGCGTGCTGGTTGACACGTCGCCCGAGCTGCGTCTGCAGTGCGTGACCAACAACGTGGATATGATTGACGCGGTCGTCTTTACCCACGCTCACGCCGATCACATCATGGGGTTGGACGATCTGCGGCGATTCAATGCGTTGCGTCCCGGCGCGCTGGATGTCTGGGCGGATGCCCTTACCCAACAGACGATCAACCGCTGTTTCGGCTATGCCTTCGCCGAGCCGCGGCCCAACGAGAAAGTCTTCCGCCCGCACTTGCGCTGGCGGACGATCGATGGCCCGTTCCAGATTGGCGAATCGCAGTGGCATCCGATCGCGCTGGTCCATGGCGATATGCCTGTGCTGGGCTTCCGCATCGGGAGGCTGGCGTATTGCACGGATGTCAACCAGATCCCCGAATCTTCGTTCGAGCTGCTTAAAGATTTGGACGTGCTGGTGCTGGATGCCTTGCAGCACCGCCGGCACAGCACGCATTTTTCGGTGGAAGAAGCCGTCGCCGCCGCCGGGCGCGTCGGGGCGAAGCAGACCTGGTTCACGCATATCGCCCACGCCCTGGGACATGAAGCGACCAACGCGGCGCTGCCGGTGAACATGCGGTTGGCGCATGATGGGCTGCGCGTCCAAGCGGATTAGCCCCGCATGTACATGCGCGGCTTGGGAAGTAAAATGAATTCCCTTTGGCAAAGGAGTGCCACATGCCCGGTGAATCGGATCTGCACAAGACGTTGAAGAAGGAAGCATGCCGCTGGCTCTTGCGGATGGGGTATCGCTGTATCGCCGCCGAGGTGCGCCTGCGGCCGCTGGGGATCGTCGATGCCGTGGGTACGGGCGTGTTCCGGGCTTATCACAATTATCTGGCCATCGGCCGCGAGCTGCCGCAGGTCTGCTTCGTGGAATGCAAGGCGACGCGCAGCGATTTCCTGCGCGATTGCAGCAACGACGGGCAGATGCGCCTGAGCATGATGGAGCGCCGCCGCAATCACCGCCGCCGCCGCGCCCGGCCGCTGCGCCAGCGCGTCGGGCTGGGAAAGTTCGATGCGTGTCTCATGCAGCCGATGGCCAATCTGCATTACATCCTGGCGCCGGCCGGGATCGTGCAGAAGAAGGACCTGTCGCCGCGCTGGGGACTGCTCAGTTACAGCAACATGGGCATCGCGGTGGTGGTCAAACCGCTGTGGCAGGAATCGGCCCGGACGGAATACGTGGAATCCTCGATCGCGCGCACGCTGACCGGCGACATCTTCCGCGCCGACGACCGGGCGATTGCCTCGGTCAACCGCGAGCTGTTCGCACAGCAGATGGCGCTGGCCGAGCGCATTCGCGCCATCCGCCCGGGCACGGTGTTCGCGCCGCCGGTCGGTGAAATCGATCGACCGTCCCCCAATAATATCTTGTATGCCCCGGCACCCATTGCTTCGGCGCGTAAAGGTTGATCATCGCTTCCCGCCGACTGGCGGCCTGCCTATCATTAGCCGCAATCGAGATGCGATTAGTGAGCTACAACATCCTGGACGGCGGCCAGGGACGCGCCGATCCGCTGGCCGAAGTGATCGCCGCGCAGAACCCGGACATTGTCGTGCTGGTTGAGGCCGACGATCAGGACGTGGTGGATCGGATCGCCGGGCGATTGAAGATGGATCGCATCATCGTCGAGGGCCGGCGGCACGGGGCGGCGGTCTTCTCCCGATGGAATATTGTCGAGTCGATCAACCATGCCCTGCTGCACGAGGAATTTTCGGATTGCCTGCTGGAGGCGCGGCTTGCCGATCCCGCCGGGCTGGAGTGGACAGTGGCCGCGGTGCATCTGCATCCCCACGCCGGCGACCAGGATGAGCGCCGACGCGAGCGCGAGGTGGAGGCTATCCTGAAAATTTTCGCCAGCTATCGCAGCGACGGCCGCGCCCACGTCCTGGCCGGAGATTTCAATGCGAATTCGCCCGTGCAGGATATCAAGCCCGAAGAGTGCAAGCCGCGCACGCGCAAGGAAATCCAGGCCAACGGCGGAACGCTGCCGCGGCGTGCCATCGCCAAACTCCTGGAAGGCGGGTATGCCGATGCATTGGACATCGTGCAGCCGGCGGCGGCGCGGTCGTGCGGAAGTTTTTCCACGCGCTTCCCCGGTCAGCGGGTGGATTATGTCTTCACGTATGGAATCGAGCCGGGGCGATTGAAAGAAGCGCGGATCGAACAGGATCGACTGGCCAGATATGCCAGCGATCATTTTCCCATCACGGTGCAAATTGACTGATAGCGCCATAAGAGATCTCGTCTGGCGGAAGACCACCGATTGGGCGAAGCGGCGCGCGTTTCCCCTGCGGCTGGCGGCGCAACTGGGCCGCGGGCGGGGGCAGATGCGCTGGCTCGATCAACTCAATCCACCACCGAGGGCACAGGTACTGCCCGATCTGACCGGCTGGGCACAGCGCGAGCTGTCGGCGGTGTGGATTGGCCACGCGACGGTGCTCTTGCGCATCGACGGCATGACCATCCTGACCGATCCGGTCTTCGCGAATCGGATCGGCCTGGGGTTGTGGTTGGCGACGCTGGGTCCCCGACGCCACGTTTCGGCCGCGATGAGTATCGCCAATCTTCCACCAATCGATCTGATCCTGATCTCCCACGCGCATTTCGATCACCTGGACCGCCAGACGCTGGCGCGGCTTCCGAAGAAGGCGCCGGTGATCACGGCGGGATACACGCAGGATCTGATCCGCGATCTGGGTTTTCGTGTCCATGAACTGCGGTGGGGCGAGCAGCTTGTGGTTGGTCCGCTGACAATCACCGCGCGGCGGGTGAATCACTGGGGGGCGCGCACCTTTTACGATCGCCATCGCGGCTTCAACGCGTATCTGATTGAGTCCACCCACCACCGCGTTCTCTACGGCGGCGACACCGCGTATCACGAAGATTTCAAGGACATCGGCAAGGTGGACCTGGCGATTTTCGGCATCGGCGCGTACGACCCGTACATCCACGCCCACGCCACGCCCGAGCAGGCCTGGACGATGGCCCAGCACGTGCGCGCCGATTCCGTGCTGCCGATACATCACAGCACATTCCGTCTCAGCCACGAGCCGATGCACGAGCCGATGGAGCGCATCCTCACCGCCGCCGGCGCGCAAACGCATCGCATCGCCACGCGCCGGATCGGCGATACCTGGGTGCATGGAAAGCAAAATGGCAATTAATAGGCCACAGATAGGGCACGGATTAACACAGATGCAATCCCGATTTTTTACTGTCTTATCTGTGCGCAACTGTGCCCCATCTGTGGCAAAACCCCTGTGATCCATGATCGCCAAGCCCGACCCTCCGTCGCAGCGCCACACCCTGGCGCGCAGCTTCAGTTTCGCATGGAGCGGCCTGGCATTTTTCTTTCGAACCCAACGCAACGCGCGCATTGAGCTTCTCCTTGGCGGCGTCGCCTGCGCGTTGGCCGCGTGGCTTGGCATCAACTCGACCCAGTGGGCCATTCTTATCCTCACCATCGCGCTTGTTCTGATCCTGGAGGGGATCAACACGGCGATCGAAGCGGCGGTTGATCTGGCATGCCCGGATCGCCACCCCCTGGCCAAAGCCGCCAAGGATTTGGCCGCCGCCATGGTTCTGATCGCCGCTATCGCATCGGTGGCGGTGGGTGTCTTAATACTGGGACCGGCATTGGTGCGGAAATTGCATTGAATTGTTGATGTCGAGATCGTGCCAATTTGCGGAATTCCTGTGCGTTTGACGCCTACAATTGAGTGCGGAGAAATTGGAGCGCCCTATGAGAACCATGGCTATTCTGGCGATCGTTTTGATGCTCGGTGCATCGACTGCATTGTCCCAAACAGCGACGACGCCTCAACCGGCGGCTGTTCCCGCGGCACAACCGGCGCAAGCTTCACCGCCGCCGCTGGTGCTTTTTGTGCCACTCAAGCAACTCAGCGATACCGGTGGGCATGACTGGGTCGCGGCGGCGATCGATGAAAATCTTATATCCGAAGCATCCCGCGCCGGGGACATGACCAAAACGCTCGATGCATCCGCCGCCACGTCCAATACCGCCGCCGCCGTGCGGGCCGGGCACGATGCGGGCGCGAACATCGTCGTCTTCGGAAGCTACCAGGTCGTCAACGATCAGGTGCGCGTCAACGCGCAAGCGTGCGATGTGCCGTCGGGGCAGATGATCGCGCCGATCACGGCGACGGGGAACATGCGGGATCTGTTTAAGATCGAGGACGTGCTCGCGGACCAGCTTCGGCCAGTCCTTCCGCGCACCACCGCCGCGACGACGCCGCAGATTGTGTATGGAACACCCAACGCAAATCCGAGCAACACCAACCCCTACGACGCGATCGCCAATCCCAACCAGCAGCCGCAGACCGAGGGGATTTATCCGTACAACACGATGACGCCGGACACGCAGGTTTATCCTGATGGATATCCGGTCGCCAATTCTCCGTACTATAACGGCCCGTATTACTATCCCGGTTACGACTACAGCTATCCGTATGCCTACGGGTACCCGAGTTATTATCCGTACTACGGATATTACGGCCCGGCCTTCTACGGCGGCATCTACATCGGCCGCGGGTTCGGCGGCGGGTTCCATCGCTTCGGCGGCGGCGGATTCCGTGGCGGCTTCGGCGCCCGCGGTGGATTCGGCGGCGGCTTCCACGGTGGCGGCGGATTTCACGGCGGCGGCGGCTTCCACGGCGGTGGCGGCGGACACGGACGGTAAGCGGCCCGTCTCCACGTCATAACAGCCGCGGGCGCAAGCCAGCGGGGAATCCGCTCCCGCGGGCTCCCGCCCGCGGCTGTGACGAATCTCGAAGATCAACCAAATCGGAATCATTTCCGCGGCGGGGCCTGCCGCAGCGGGCTCTGTTTATGACGAATATCCGTTTTAAATGAGCCGCCTGGGCGGCGGAGGCGCCGGGGACAACGGATTTAACGTTGCCGCCGTTTGTAGCATGAGCTTATTATTGCTCCCGGCAGTGGGTTATAAGTCGCGTTTGCGTCAGGGGGCAATTTGGCCAGGGGTGTGGATTTGGGAGGATGTCTGTGTGCAAGTTGTGCCAACTCGGCATGGTCTTAACGTGCGCCCTGATCATGGTGATGAATCGATCAGCCGGCGCGGTCACCGTTTTATCTTCCAGCGATTTCGTCACACCCGAGACGATCTCGCAGGCGCCAACCGGTTTTGGATCGTTGGGTGGTGATTTTCTCGTTCCCGACGCGGCGGGCAATTCCACCAACGTTGCCACGCACATCGTCTGGGAGGTCCCTTCCGGGGGTGGCACGCCGACGGCGTTCGCATCGGCGTTGGATACCACGCTGGAAAGCGGCCTGTTTCTTCCGGCCAATTACGGAACCAATGCAGGAAATTACGCGACGCTCGGCTGGTTCGCCAATGCGACGCAGACAGTCTTCACTGGAAAGATGTACGTCTACAACTCCAGCGGCACACCGACACTGTTCGCGCAGGCCAGCGGCGATTTCACCAACGCATTCACGTTCTCGGCGATTGCGCCGGCTTCTTTCGGTAGCTTCGCCAACCAGGTGGTTGTCAGCACGCAGGGTGGCTCGGTGGATGCGATCAGCCCCAGCGGTACGGTCTCCGCCGTCGCACCCGCGTCCGTGGGCGCGTTCGGGTTGGCGTTTGCGCCGGCCGGCTTTGGTACGCTGGCTGGAAAACTGCTGGCCAGCAACGGTTTCGGCGGCCAGATCACTGCGATCGACAGCTCCGGCAACGCGACCCCCTTCGCCGATGTGCCATTAAGCGGCAGTCAGACCAGCGGCGCGGAGATGGCATTTTCGCCTTCCGGGTTCCTCAGTGGATTGGGATCGCTGCTGTTCGTCTCGGTGCGTGGCTCATCCGCCGGGGGCGGGACGATGGGCGCGGTCGATGCGATCAATTCCAGCGGCCAGATCGTTGCCACGCTCAACACCACCGGGCTGGCGGCCTTCGACCCGCGCGGTTTATTCTTCACGGATGATGGCGATCTGCTGATCAGCAACGCCGCCGCCGACGATGGATCGATCCTGGAAGCCATCCCCACCGATTTCACACTGACCAGCACAACCTCCGTCGTGCCGCTGCCATCCCCGCTGGCGATGAGCGCGATCGGGCTGATCACCGCGGCGATTGTCCGCACTCGCCTTCGCCGTCGCATTGCGTGCGTTGCAGAAATCAATTGAACCGCGGAGTGCGCAGAGATCGCAGAGATAAGAATTATTCTCCGCGTCCTCTGCGCACTCTGCGGTAAAAAAAACGATTCTATGATCGGGGAAGCGGAGCATTCTCACGTTTCGCTGGGCACGAACCCGTGTCGCAGGGTGTTCTCGGTGATGCAGCGTGGGAGCATGAATTGGCGCAGATAGTCCGGGCCACCGGCCTGCGTGCCACCGCCGGAGAGCTTGAAGCCGCCGAACGGCTGGCGGCCCACCAGGGCGCCGGTGATCTTTCGGTTGATGTAAAGATTTCCCACACGAAACTCGCGGCGGCAGCGCTCAATGTTGGCGGGGCTGCGCGAATAGACACCGCCGGTGAGCGCGTAGCTGACGCCGTTGGCCAGCGACAGAGCTTCATCCAACCCGTCAGCCCGCATCACGGAAAGGACGGGGCCGAAAATTTCCTCGGTGGCCAGAGAACTCGCCGGTGGAACATCTGAGAAAATGTGCGGGGCAATGAAAAATCCCTCATCCGCCAGCGTGCCGACGTCGCCGGCCCAGGCAAGTCTTGCATCCTGCTTCCCGCGCTGGATCGCCTGTTGGATGCGGTTGAACGCCTCGGCATCGATCACCGGCCCGACGCGGCAGCCGGGATCTTCCGCCGGCGCGATCCGCAGGCTGCGGGCAGCCTCGATCAGGCGGGAGAGCAGCACATCGTGCACCGTCCCATGTGCAACCACACGCGAGCAGGCGGAGCATTTCTGCCCGCTGTATCCGAAAGCACTGGCGATGATGCCGTTGACCGCTTCGTCCAGATCGGCGTCAACGTCGACGATGATGGCGTTCTTGCCGCCCATCTCGATGATGATCCGTTTCACATGATCCTGCCCGGCGCGCGGCACTGATGCTGACTGATTGATCCCCAAACCCACCCCGCGCGAACCGGTGAAGACGATCAGCGCGACATCGGGATGCTCGACCAGCGCCGGGCCGATCTCCTCGCCGACGCCGGGAAGATAATTGACGACGCCCGGGGGCGCGCCGGCGTCGGTGAATGCGGCGGCGAGGTGTGCCGCGATGATGGGCGATTGCTCGGCCGGCTTCATGATGACCGGATTGCCCGTCACCACCGCGGCGGCGGACATGCCGCACAGGATCGCCAAGGGAAAATTCCACGGCGCGATCGTCACCGCCACGCCGCGCGGATCGTAGAGCCAGTCATTGCGCTCGCCCGGAAGATGCTTGCCCTGCGGTTGCGACAGCAATCGCATCTGATCGGCATAATAGCGGCAGAAATCGATGGCCTCGGCGATGTCGGCATCGGCTTCGCGCCAGGGTTTGCCGCATTCCAGCACCTCGATCGCCGCCAGGGCCATGCGCCGCTGCGACAGGATATCGGCGACACGATCGAGCAGGGCGGCGCGCTGCGACGGAGCGGTTTGCCGCCAGGCCGGGAGGGCCAATTTGGCCGCGGCGACGGCGCGCGCGGCTTCCTTCAATCCCGCCCTGGCACAGCGGCCGACGATCCGAGATTTGTGCGAAGGGTTGATCGAATCGATCCATTGCCCGGTCACGACTGGCTGGCCGCCGATGAGCAGCGAATGATCCTTTGGTGAATAATCGGCGATGCCCTTTGCCATTTGTTCGCGGGAATCGGCGGAGGAGAAATCGGTCGGCGGGGCGTTGGTGAATCCAGCCGGATGCGGCGGCGCGGGCTTCTTGCGAATTTGCAGTAACGGGCTCATAAGCAATCGCTCCTCGGGCGCGCGGTCGACGAAACCGGCGCGCAGAAAAGATTCGTTCGATGTGTTCTCCAGGAGCCGGCGGACCAGGTATGCCATGCCCGGCAGCAGCCGGCCCATCGGCGCGTAGACGCGGACCCGCTGGCCCATCTGCACCAGCGCCGACTTGATCGGATCAGCCATGCCATAGAGCATCTGGAATTCGATTTCCGATGCCGCCACGCGGCGGCTCCGGGCGAATGCGATGGCGGCAGCGAGGCTGCGGATGTTGTGGCTGGCGATCGCCGGCCGCAGCAGCGCGCGCTGCTCGATCAGGAATTGCGCGGCCCCCTCGAAACTCAGATCGGTCTTGGCCTTGTTTAGATAGACCGGGACCGGCCAATCGTTCTGGGCGGCGATGACGGTTTCGAAATCCCAGTATGCCCCCTTCACCAGTCGCACCCACACCGCCGTGCCGCGCTGACGGGCCCAATCGGCCAGGCCGCGCAGGTCATCGGACACCGATCGCAGGTAAGCCTGGATGGCGATGCCCACATCCGGCCAATCCCGGAATTCATCTTCCATCAGAACCGATTTGAAAATCGCCAGCGTCTGGTCCTTGAAGGCCCACTGCTCCATATCGAGATTGATAAACGCGCCGTGCTGGCGGGCCAGCCGCAGGATCGGGCGCAGCCGCGCCGCCACCGCGGCCGTCGTTCCGGCGGGATCGATCGGATCGAACTGGCTGAAAAGCGATGAGAGTTTCAGCGAGATGTTGGCGCGGGGAAGCGGGTGATCGGGATCGCCGTCGATCTGCGGATCGAACGGCAACCCCACCAGCGCCGCCGGCAGGGTTTGCAATAGCTGCAGATATTGCTGTTGATATTGCTCCGCCTCCGACTCGCAAACCACCGCTTCGCCGAGCAGATCGAGTGTGAACGCCAGCTTCTTCTGTCGCAATCGGACGATGGCCGCGACAGCCTGCGGAAGATCGGCGGCCGCGATAAATCGCCGTGCCATACGTCGCACCTGCCATCCCGCGGCGGCAGCGACGATCGGCCCGAGCCACCCATCCTGCGGAATTTTCCCAGCCGCCCACCGCCAGCTCCGCCTGCATCGCGTCGCCTCGAGCAGATATTCGCGCAGATGCCGCGCCACTTCCCCCGAATCCCGCAGCGCCGGCAGCACATCCACGAAGCGGAACAATTGCGTTTTGAGTTCCTGATCGCGCAGCCCCAGGTTCATGAGCGAATCATCGAGCCAGTGGAAAGGATTATTCCGCGCCCCCGAAGCCCGATCCGCGCGGGCAAATATTTCATGCCCGAGCGTGCGGATTCGATTTTCGAGTTCCTCGTCAGCCATCACACCCAAGTCTATTCGGCCGATCCGCGCTTCACCGCCAATGAAGGCTCTACGGCGACTAAGTTCGGCTTACAGAAAGGAACCTTCATAAGATGTTTTGGCGCAAGGTTCGAACTGAGATTGGAGCAGGTTATTCATATAAATACATCCCCTGTAGGAATTAATGTTGAATCACGGTTATTTCGAGAGGAGATGCATGGTTTGTGGATGGAACGCATTGGCGATCTGGGCGACGCCGCGTCCGGACAGTTGCATTGGGGCGAATGCATCTGCGCACTGTTTATCGTTGAACGGCAAACAAACTTTTCCCGCCCGGTCCCCGCCGATTTCGGGATTTGCCGCGATTGTTCATTTCGAGCGGGGAATAACTTCGGATTCGCCGGGCCTGAATCACATACCGCCGGCGGCTGGATCACGGCGAGGAGGTCGACGGGGGGGCAGAGTGAATCACGCGCTTCTTGGTGATCTTCAAGACTGACGCGACCGAAACTAGCCGCGTCCGGCTCTGTCTCAATGCTCCAGATGTTCGGCGCTTGTTCGGTAGCGCGATGGCCATGGCGATTGTACAAGATACAGGATGTTGACCTGCAAATCGCCACGGAAGGTGATGGCCGTCGCCTACG
>Ga0182024_10008015_pt1 | contig 22521 bp, 18 predicted proteins | sample P32metaG_FD_120480 | JGI IMG/M metagenome (GOLD analysis project Ga0182024, IMG submission 120480) | Permafrost microbial communities from Stordalen Mire, Sweden - P3-2 metaG (Illumina Assembly) | ecosystem: Environmental > Terrestrial > Soil > Wetlands > Permafrost | place: Sweden: Stordalen... | reverse complement strand
GGAGTAGCCAGCTGTTGTCGGCCGCCTTTGTATCATCGCGGTCTGACGGTGTCATCCCAGATGTAGGTAACGTTCTGGGACACTAAACTAGAATGAGGCGCTCGTGCAGGATAATCCCAATTTGAACAATTGTGTGGAGTGGCTGCGTTGGTTTGTATGTTTCTGCCTTTGCATTATCGCAACGGCTCCAACTGCCGCTTTGAGCGAGGATCTCGCCTGGGAACTCGACCAGAAACACCGATTCTTCGGACCGCTGATCATGCATATGAACAAGCGCGGCATGAGCGTCGACCAGACCAGATTTTCCACCACGTACTTGAGAAGGAGCGGCGAGGACAAGAGTTATGTCTTCAGCACTCTCAATAAAGTTATATACGTCGGCAACATCCATTCAGCCTCGGAGATGTCACGAATCATGTTTTTGGCTGCGCTTTCAACGCGCAACGCCGACCTGTTTGATTGGAAGACAATACCGTTCAAGAAAGTAAAAACCGGCATGATGTTTGGTTTGCCGTCGGAACTATATGTAGGAACAAAACTAAATTGGCGCTGGGAAATTTGGGTGACAAAGGCATTCAACATGCCCACATGGATGAATGCAGAGCACCAGAGCGGCGCCAGGCTGCCTTTGATCGATGGTATGGTGATGAGAGCAACGCTGTTCAACACCCTAAAGACAGGATCGAACGATCTGATTACGACAGTGGCGATCCGAAAAATCAAACCGTCGCAAGTGAACCTGACGATCCCGCCCGGGCTCAAACGGGTGAACAACATCACCGAGGTCATATCTTCGCAAACTGCAAGTTTAATGCAAGATGTGGAAGAGTCCTTGGGCAAATAATACTATGCAGGGCGCCATTGCCTTTCCAAACAACTGGGTGACATCCACTCGGACGCGTCGGCAAACCGGGGGAGATCGCGGCATCCGTACTCTTTCTCATGTCAGACGACCCTGCTTTCATCGCGGGACAGTCGCTCATCTCTTGCCCTTTCATTATTGCCAACATTGAGTTGTTTGACTGCAGACCAGGTGAAAGCCATAGCTGCACAATTGAAGTCGCTGAACTACCAACAGCTAGCCGCTAAAAACGATCCGGGAATTGAAGATTTCGAAGAGTGTTTCGATCGGTTCAAAGAATTCTATCTAGATGCAGCGAAAGAGAACGATGCCGTGATTGTCTCGGCAGGCTAGCAGTCATGCCTGCTCTAGTTTTGGCCTATGCCGCGTCTGCGCAATTGATGTCCGATCTGTTAGAAGCCGAAGAGATCGCCCTGCGAGCACAAGAGTTGGAACCTCAGCTCGACGCCGTGAAAAAAGCTCTCCGTCATATTGAAATGCACGAGAAACGCATTGCAAACAGAGCAGAGTATAGAGACGACGATCAAAGTTGGAAAACCATCAATATATATTGATGCGCCAAAAATCCAATTCATAAAAACTGGCCAAAATTCCAGCGCCAAAAAGGAAACAATAGTACAATCAGCCTCGTCGATATATTCAGTCGACAGACCGATGGTTAAAGCTCACGACACAAAAACCGAGCTCTCCATCATAATACCAGTAAGTGCAGTCTTCAATTTAAAATCTCAGTCCCGCGAGACACTACAAAGCGGCGACTGATCTTCTCTGACCGCCGATTAAGATCTTGGCTGTCAGAAACCTAAACAAGGCCTACTATTATGAAAAACGATCAATTCTTCCAGGCGGGAGCCCCGGCTCCTGTGCACGTCGAGCTGCTCTCGCGCAAACAGGCCGCTGAGTACCTCGGCGTCACCGAGCAAACTCTCGCTATATGGAAGTGCACCGGCCGTTATAACCTGCCCTGCGTTAAAATCGGTCGCCTGGTTAAATACCGGCGCACGGATCTGAACGCCTTCATCAACCGCAACGCCACCGGCAACTAATCCTACAATTTTCCCCCAATCTGGTGCGGACAGACAGCCCGCCGGCGCTTTAGACATGGTGTCGCCGGCGGTGCGGTCCTCGCTCCAGGCAAATATGACGTACAGCCCGCCGTTTTTTCAGTCACCCTTACGGCGGCGGGCTGAGCGTCGCACCACATCCGGTGCAGCCGCAAAACACTCTTACCTTATATGAGGTCCAATAATATGCGTTCCAGAAAACAGCCGCAAAAACCGCACAAGCAAATGTCACCCCGGCAAAGCTCAGCGCCGCAGTCACCATTGACAGCGCACCGGCAAGATCCTTTTATCCATCGTTGCCCCCGTCTCACCGCTCGCACCCCTGCACATGCGCCCCGGCGGCGCTACCTGCACCCGCACCAGAGGCGGTGCGCCCGTGCCTAAGCCGCGCAAATACTCAACCCTGCAGGTCAATCTGACCTCCGCCGACCAGGCCCGCCTGGCAGAGCTGGCCCGCTGCCGCTCACTGACCAAGGGAGCGATCTCCCGCCAGGCCATCCTCTTCTACCTGGACAACCACGAGCGCCTGATCGCCGAGACGCAAGAGCGCGAACTGGCTAAAACAGTCCGCAGCTGCTTCGAGCGGGCCATCGCCATGCTCGCCCGCTACGGCACCGAAATGGGCACCCTCTACGAGCTGGCCTGGCGCAACCACGTCGAAGCCGACATGGAAGAGTCCTTTATCGCTGCAGTCAGCGCCACTAAGCAACGCCTGCGCCGCCACATGACCAACGAAGAGCGCGCGCTCGCCGCCAGAATGAAAAACGTCGTCGCTCCCCAGCTGCCATCGCCGGCGCCACCACCGAAACAGTAAGCGCCCATGCACGTAATCAAACACAGCTACATCTCCGTCAAAGAACACAGCAAGCTTAAGCTCAAGGTCACCGACCCGGCCAGCTCGCTCAAGTTGACCGTGCCCACGCGCTCGGTCAAGGTCAAGTCCCCACGCTTTCTGGCCATCGGACTGGCGCTCGCCCATGTCAAATATCTGCAGCATCGCCCCGGCGACGACCGCCCCAAAGGCGGACGCATGGCCTTCGACGAACTGGACGACGCGATCGACCCGAAGCTGATCCGCCAGCAGATCAAACTGATGAAAGGCAATGTGGTCCTCCACAAGATTATGTTGTCGCCTGAGGTGGTTCCTGCCGATCTCAAAGACTACACGCGCCATGTCATGCACCAACTCTCGCAAGAGAAAGGTCAGGACATGAGATGGTGGACGATACCGCACGGAAACACCGAACATCACCATGCCAATCTGATTATCTTGCCCGTTGACCGCTGCGGCAAACGCGTCACCTTTCGCAAGAAGGACTATGAATCTATAAAGCGCTTCGGCGACGATTACATTCGGCGCAACCACCCCGAGCAATACCAGCAAGCCGAACAGGCTCGATTAGACAAACAACGGGCCGCCGCCGAGCGCCGTCGCGAAGAGCGTCGCGCCGCCAGGCAAAGCGAGTTGGATTGGCGTGTCGACCAGGGTTTGGAGCTGCCCTGGCTGCACCAGAAAATCGTGCGTGAGCAGCTCGAACCGTTCGAGCAGTGGAAACGCAGGCAGTGGTTTCAAGAGCTGGAATCGATCAGGCTGGCCACCGCTCAAGACCCCGCCGCGTTGCCAGGCGCAGCGCCGGACCCCTTCGATACGATCGAGGCGGACGGCAAGACCTGGTCTAAAGAGAACAGCCTGTCTGAACTGAAAGCTCTTAATTCGCTCCTCAACAAACACTTCGACAAACGCATCCCGCTGGACGACTACAGGACCCTGGTGCAGTGGATCAAAGCAAAAGAAGAAGCGGGCATCGAACGCGACGCACCAGCGTCACCGCAGGTGAAACCGCCGGAGCGCACCGCAGGTGGTGAATCCTCCCTTCCCAAGCAATTTAATCGCCCGCGCCTGCGACCGCTGGAAACTATCGAAGCGCTCGGCAAGCAATGGACCAACCATCAGACTCTCGACAAGCTGCAAGACCTGGACGCCCAACTCTGGCAAAACAAAGAGGACCGCATCGCCAAAGAGGAATACAAAAAGCTGGTGCGCTGGATCCGCGAGAAAGAGCGCGAGTTAGAACAAAAAGCCGGCCGCAAAGAAGAAGCACCAAAACATAAGCAAAGGAACGAAGACAAACCGGAACAAAGACAAAACAACGAGCAGGAACAGGAGCAGAAACCAAAACAAAGACAAAAACAACAAGAAGACAAAGAGCAACCACAAGACAAGAGCGCTCAACAGCAACCAGAGCCCGAGCCACCTGTCAGCATACGCACCGCCCCCGGTGATACAAGCGACTGCGGCCGCGCCGACCGTCCTCAGCCCTCCGAGCGCCCGTTTACAAGTCCTGAGCCGCGCCTGCGACCGCTGGAAACTATCGAGGCGATCGGCAGGAAATGGACCAACCACCAGAGCCTCGACGAGCTTGAACACCTGGACATCCATCTGTGGCAGAACAAAGAGGACCGCATCCCGAAAGAAGAATACAAAAAGCTGGTGCGCTGGATCGGTGAGAAAAACCGTGAGCAAGCAAAAAAAGAACAACAAGCAAACACTGAACAGCAACAGAAAAGACAAAGCCAGGAACAGAAACAACCGTCACAGCAAAAAGAGCCAGAGCAAAAACAAAAGCCAGAACAAAAACAGCAACAACCACAGCAAGAAAAAGAGCCAACCCAACCAAAAGAGCAAAAACCAGACCAACCCGCCTGGCAACGCCCGGTCAAGAAAGCACCGCCGGCACCATCGCCCTCAGACCTCGATCTAACCGCGCCGTCCAAACCGAGCGTCAAGCCTGACTACCCGGCAGCACCTGATACCGATGCCACCACCACCACCCGCGAAGAGCAAGACAGAAACAAGTCTGCAGCGGACCAAAAGAAGTCGGCAGCCGAGGAAACTAAACAGAAGTCAGCCAAGAAACGCCGTCCGGGCGATCCCGAGCAGTTCGAGTTTCTGGGCAAGACCTTCAGCAAAGAGACCAGCCTGACAGAGCTGACTGCGTTGAATGCCGTGCTGCGCCAGCGCCAGGACAAGAATAAACGCTTGCCGGCGCAACACTACAAGCTGCTCAAGCACTGGATCGAATGGAAAGACCGCGAGCGCTTCTCAGGCGTGATCGAGCGCCAGCTGGCTTCAGCCAAGAGACAGCACAAGAAGCGCACCGCCAGCGAGGCGGAAAAAAACAGTATGCGCCGCTATGTCAACCCGCTGCAACAGCAGGTGATGAAGAACCCGGTCATGGGCATCTTCATGTCCTTGGCCGGACTGGCCGCCGAGGTCGTACGCTCAGTTCCGCTCAAACAGACGAGCGACCCGGTGAAGCAAGCTCAAGACAAACTCTACGACGCTCAACGCGACGCCGAGGCCGAAGCCGCCCGCAATGATACCGACGCCCCGGCCGAGAAGCAAAAAAGCCACCAGATCAAACTGCCCGATCCGGCAGAGATATTCAAATGCAACGGTCCTCTGCCGCCGCCGCCACAAAGATACGCAGCCGTCGACGACGTCAAATTCAGACGCCGCTTCCGCAATTAGAAAGGAACCGCCAACATGTACACTAAAGCACAAACATCAACCGTGATCGACATAGATGAAGAGAGCCTGAAGGTGCTCGCTGTCGGTGTCTTAGAACGCCTGGGCTATGCGATCAAAAGCGCGCCTGCCCGGCTGGCTCATATCGTCGCCGGCGAACGCTCGGAAGAGCGCCACGGTCCCGACGTCTGGCGCGAAGACTACCGCATAGTCGTCCAGTGGGATCCGGCCGAAGATGCCACCATCTCCTCCGCCAGCACAGCAAAATCCACCGGCATCACCGACGGCGGCGCCGACCGCACTCTGGTCACCGTCGAGGTGAGCGAGCACAACGGCACCGCCAGCAACGCCGACTGCCTGCAGCGCTGCCACCTGATCGTCGCGGCTCTCAGCGACGCCGCCCGCCGGGCCCAACAGGTATCTGCCCGCAAGAAACCCAACACCGCCTACGGTGCGGCCCGCTGGGGCACCGAGTCCGAGCTGCGAAACAAAAGCTACATCGCCACCACCCCCGATGCCGGGCGCCTTATTCTCGGGCGCACCGCCAGCGGTGAGTACATTCTCGTGCCCGAGAAGCAGACCAACGCCCACGCGCTTGTGGTCGGGCGCACCGGCATCGGCAAATCCACCGGATTTTTCATCCCCAATCTGGTGGAAAGACTGGGCGCTAACATGATCGTCACCGAAGCCACCCCCGACTACGAGCCCTCCGATCTCTACATGCGCACCGCCGGCTGGCGCCGCCAGGCGGGACATGCTATCTATTCATTCAATCCCGCCGACCCGACATCGACGCGCATCAACCCGATCGATCGCATACGTTATGCCAGCGAGCAGACCAAGACTATGATCGCCGAGCTGATCTCGACTCTGATCGTCATCAACGGCTCCGGCAAAAGCGAAGGACGCAGCGAAAATCCGATCTGGAACAACATGGAGCAGCTTTTGCTCTACTCTTTGATCTTGCACGCCGCAGCCTCCGAGCCCGAACTCGGTCACATCGGCGCGATCCGTTGGCTCTTGCTCTCAGGCATGCAGCAAACCAGAAAGGTGCTGCAATCCAGCCCCTCGCGTCTGGCGCAGATGGAGTTCGAAGGCTGGCTGTCCACCACCAAAGCAGAAGAGTTTCGCTACAGCATCCTCGGCGGTCTGATGGCTAAATTGAACCCCTGGAAGACCGACGAAATCGTGGCCATCACCTCCACCACCGACCTTGATCTGACCAACTTGCGCGAGCAGCTGTTCACTTTTTATCTGGCCGTGCCGATCAACTGGCACGCCAGCAAGCTGGTCGGCGCCTTGATCTTCAACTTTTTGCTCGGCTATATCCTCGAGCAGCGCAAGCAGATCAAACGCCCGGTGGCGCTGTTGCTCGATGAGTTCACTCATTTTGGCAAGATCCCGGATATCGCCGCCATGCTCGGCATCGTGCGCAAAGCCGGCATCGGAGTGGTGCTCGGCTTCCAGAACGTCAACCAGCTCGACGATGTCTACAACTCCTCTGAGGCTCGCACAATAGTCGACATGCCCGCCACTCAGGTCTTCTTTCGGGCCAAGAACTTCCGCGAGGCGCGCGACCTCAGCGACGCGCTCGGGCGCACCACTATCGAGCAAGCCGCCGTCAGCGACTCCGGGCGCGTGCAGGACTCGACTACCGGGCGCGCCCTGGCCACGCCGGAAGAGCTGCTCAATTTAGAGCGCCAGGTGATCGTCTTCACCGCCGACACCTGGCCGATCAAGACCGCCCTGACGCCGCCCGACGCTTACGAAGCGGCGGCTCAATACCCGCCGCCCGAGCGGCCGCCACAGCCGGTCAGCGACTTTATCAGAAGGCGCGGGCGCACCGCTCGCCAGGACCAGAAGGGCTTCGATCGCCTGGTCGCCGAGAAAACCGGCGTCGAGCAACAGAGCGAAGTCACGCCGGATGAGCCCCCTACAACCGCCGCCGCCGCGACGCCACCACCGGCAATGACGCCACCACCGGCAGCACTGGTACCACCGGCAGCACTGGTACCACCGGCGGGGCCGGAGTCGCCGCACATGACGCCACCACCGGCAATGTCCCAACTAAACCTGCCACCAGCCGCCGCCCGCCGAAGAAACGCAACATCCCCGACAGCGGAATCTTTTAAATGCGCTCCGTCGGCTTGATCCCTTCAGCAGCTTGGTGCATGGCCCCCTCGGGTAGCCGCTCGAGAAAGCCCCTCGCGTAATCGCCTCGGATAGCCCGTTCGCGCATGCCCTCTCGGTAGCCCTCTCGGGAAAGCCCCCCGCGTATGCCGCTCGGCTAAGCCCTCGCCTCGCTCGCCTTGCCTTCGTTCACCGGCACTTTTTCCTGCTCTCCACCTGCGCCTGCTCCGCCGAAAAATCTCGAGTACCACGCAGCGTCTAAACGAAATCAATTTTCCAATCATGAACAAAATCAACTCCAACCCTTTTTCATACAACAGCGGTAACTTTGTCTCCGCCTGCTTGATCGTCGGCTTCGCCGCCGCGTTCGCGAGCGGCTTCGCCCTCATGCAAGTCAGTTCGCCAACTGTCGCCACCACCTGCGCGGTAGCAGCCGGATTATGGTGCGCCTGGCCGATCTTTCAACTGGACTGCTTGCTGCAACAACGTTTCTTGCACCCACCTCTGCGCCGCTACGATCTGCCGCTCAAGCCGGCGGCCGGAAAAGTCCGCGAACTGCTCAACGACCGCATCTTCCATATGCGCGACCGCTGGCATGTGACCAGCTTTAATATGGCCACCCGGCGACTGGTCGCCTCCATGAGCTTCAGCGCCGAGATCGGACCGGAGACCCGACCGAAGCAATCGCAAAACCTGGTCGAGATGCGTCTTTTATTCGAGCAGTGTGCCGACGGCACCACCTCGATCAAATACGACTTCAGCGCCGACAGCGAGTACACCTACTCTCACTGCGAAGTGGTAATCCGCGAGACCGTCGAAGCGATCGAGCAGGCGCTCGGCGGCGCCGTCACCACCGGCGACACCGCCGCCCCAATCAGACTGCCCGCCCCGTCCTGGGCGCTGCTGGGCGCTACTGCCGCCTGCGCCGCCTGGCTGGCTTACGACATCCTCCAAAGGAGCCACCGATGAACCAACTCACCCAAGCCTATATCACTCTCGGGCTCACCCCCGGTGCGCCGTTTGCCCAATGCCAGCTGCGCTACAAACAGCTGGTCTTAGTCAGGCACCCCGATCGCCAGCCTGACAATCAGCGCCGACGCGACCTGGCCACATGCGAGCTGAAGCAGCTCAACCATGCCTACGACCTGCTTAAGACGCACTTCACCAGGGGCGGTGCTCACAGCGACGCCGGCGACTGCCTCTGCCGTCAGGATCAACCGAAACTAACCTGCAATCATGCTAATGATTCTGCCCCAGCCGCTATCAACACAAAGATGCGCCCCGCCGACCCAGCCGCCCCGCAGATCTGCTCCAGCGCTGACACCACCGCCGATACCTCGAAAACCGTCGACGCGTCGCGCCAGCCAGGCAGCTCTCAGCCAACGGCTCAGGAGGGAGATTCGCCGGATCTCTCGCCCGGTTCGAGATTGACGATTGCTCCAAAATCGATCGACGGCCCCTCCATCACCCATCTGTCCTCTGAAGATGCCAGGCTGCGCTGGAGAGCCGCTCGCACCCTGGCTGTAATAGTGCTGGTCATTTACGCTCTGGCAATTATCCTTAAGAATTCAACCACCACAACGCCCTGCAACCCAACCACCGGTCTGCCATCCAACGGTCTGCCATATAACGGAGCACCATATCAGGTGCCACCGGGCTCGCCGCCCAGCGGCGGCCAGCCTCCCATCCCACCAGGTCTGCCGCTGTTAGGGCGCTCGCCTTTCCCGGGCGACAACCCCGGCGCACCTGCGCCAGCGGTCACCGGCTACGGTGCCGCCACTACTGCCGGTGCTACCCTCACATCCGGCGCCGGCACCACCCCCGGATCTTATTTAAACCCCGGCACCGCCGACAACACCACCAGCGGTCCGCTCTCACAGACTCAGTACAACCACTATTACATGACCCTGCACAAGAAGTAATGCCGTACCGTTAGCGCCTCCATCTATCACTGTCCACTTTGACTCTCCCAAGTTCATGCAGTTTTGATGTTGCAAGCACGATGCCGCGCAAACTTTCTTTCTGACGCTATCGTCCCCGAGCCAAAAGCTGGGCGATCCGATGAGCGTTTTTCTTCCACCGCTCCTCCGCCTCCAGATACGGTCCGCGTGCATCGATGATAAATGTGTCCTCTGGAATGATCAGCACGGGATCTTTATGCTGCTCCGGATGATCGTCCCCGATGCGACTGGAGAAAGGAAAAAACCACAAGCCACAGTTTGAGAATATTTCCCCGTGCGGTGCGAAATACCTTTGACCGGTGAAATTCAGTATGCCGGTACCGAGCAAAGGTTGGCTCAACTCCGGCATGACACCAGCTTCGGTGCCGAATACCGCAGCGAACAGCCCAGGAGCCTGATTCTCTTTGTATTCGATACCGGTCAGCTTATCCCACAATACGGCAACCTCCGGCGGTCTTGCCACCGCTATGTTGCCGAGCAGCAGTCGATTGGCATCGAGCGGGCGCAGCTCGGAACGGACCAAATAATAAGAGCCAGAAGGCAAACAACCGATCACTCCATCTCCGTAAGAGACAGCAGTACCTTGAGTCCATTGAGAGTAAGCATCTTCGATCGAATCGGGAACGCTTGCTTCAGCAGCGACCGTTCGGCCGTTGGGCAGACGTTGCACCTCCCAGGGCTCATCTGAGGGTGCCCAGGGCCTTTCCAATTTGTAGAGCGGTCGATCTCAAAAGCCAAACTCGAAGGCATTGCTTTCGCCCGACATATGGTAACCACGGCCAGCCAGATCATAGTCAATAACGTTGCCACAAAATTTAAGCGCCAACTGCCCATTGGAAGAGCCCGACACTTCCAGTCGGGCAATTCTATTGTCTAGCGGTTCAAATTTATACAGTACGCAGCCGCTCCCACTAAGGTGACTCGATTATTTCATACGCCCGGACGTGAAGCCAATCAATTATAGACAGCGGCGACTCCGTTTGTTTCGCGGCACGTCTTCCCTGCAACTCCAGCGCTGGCTAGTCGCTTGCCAGGATAAACTCACCGACGTCTCCGTAAAACCAGATTTCACCGGTGTACGAACAATCTTCATCGACTATGTGTTCCCTGTATCCAATGCCATTGATTGGGAATTCTTGAGACAATTGCCATTGTTGCAGAAGGTTTCGATTGGATGGAAGAATAGCCCATGTTTGACCCGGTCCTTTTCGATCGAAAAAGTGCGAAAAATATTCCTCATCAAAGAACACAGTCACCCGCGAACTGAACATCGCCGGCAGCGAAATGGAAGCAACCACTCGAACAAACGGGCATGCTGGCGGTTTATTATGTTGCAGTGCGATGCAAGTCCTAAGCAACATACGCATGCAGAGCCTCTTGATACCGGGCTTGGATTTGATGCCTTCAACAAGTCCAAAGTGAATTGGTAGTTTGTAATCCAGGTGCCTCCTCTGATCATAGGCTTCGGAGCAGGACTCTGAAAAGAAGTGAGCAACGGAAGCCGGCATTGCCAGTACGTCCTTGAGCTGCCTGCGCACCCCTCTTATTTTGCGTTTTTGCTGTAGGTCTAATTGTCGTGCCATACTTATACATTGTCCCTTGTCCCTTGCGAAGTTGGTCCGAGTGTCAAGCATGCTCCACACTGCAGCCCAACGCATCAAGACAGATCAAGTTACCTGGCCAAACCGGCGCAGCCCAACAAAGCTCGCCTGCCGCTGCGCGTCCATGGCAATTTGACCACCAGCAGCAACATATGGAAAATCTGTAATACAAACAGCGCTGCCTCTTTCAGAATCTCGCGGTGGGGTACGCCGTCAGACATCCCGTTCATCGCTCTGCAAATAGTAGTGGTGCCTACGCACAGAAGACGGTATACCGGATCTCTTACATCCATTGCTTCGATAATGTGCTGATAAAGCTCGCTGGCATGCGGATTGCTGCGCATCAGCTCCTTAAGGTGCTGGACTCCGCGCGCGAATTGGAAATCGTCGAACAGCATTCCTGCTTTGTGCTCGTGCAACTCGGCGTCCTGCGGATACAACTCCAGCCCCATATCTACCCGTCGCTGCGCCTCCTCATCACGTCTCAGCCGCAACAACGCCTCTACACTCATCTTGATGCAGTCAATGTGCTGCGGGTCGATCTCCAGCCCGGACTCTGCCAGGTCCAGCACATTACTCCACTGTTTTCGTGTCACAGCCAGCTCGGCGGCGAAGGCAAAATAGGCGGGGTCAGGAGACAGCGCCAGCGCCTCTTTGGCCAGGCTCTCCGCCTGCCGGATCTCGCCCAGGCGAAATAAACTGAGACCGAGAACGTAACGCGCGTATGCATCTTCCAGATCCAAACTAATCGCCAGCCTGGCCTCAACCACCGCCTCCTCATAACGTCCCTGACCGTTGAGAGCGCATGCCAGCAGTCTGTGCGCATAATTGTCGGCCGGGTCATCCTGCAAAGCCAAACGAAAGTGCGCCTCAGCCAGCTTGCACCGCCGCTGCAGAAAGTGAAAATAGCCTCGCTGGTTATGAATACTCATCTTCTTATCTTAGCAACCTTGATGTTCGACCAAGCGCCAAACCTCCGCACATGGTCCTAAATGTTCGTCCCGCCGATCTCAAACAGAACGCTGTCAAAGACTGCCTCGCTCGAATGCTACTTCTCCCCGCCGGTGGTGGCACTGCGTCTCATCAGCGATGTCGCGCTCTATATCACCGCCAAGCACAAAAATGACCATAAACATCTGCACTGTGGTGGCAACCAGCAACAGTGAATAACAGATTATATGTACTCGGTCCATATTTAATCGCTCCGTCAGCTTCGTCAACTCGCCTCCTCCGCTCTATCTAATCGCTCCATCGGCTTCGTCCCTCGCCTCCTCCGCTCTCACCCGCTACGCTTCGACGGCTCTGTCGCCGCCTCGCTGCGCTGTATTTATCTAATCGCTCCGTCAGCAGCGTACCTTGCTTCCTCCGCTTCCACCACCGCTCCGCTTCGACGGCTCCATCGCCGCCTCGCTGCGCTGTATTTATCTAATCGCTCCGTCAGCTGCGTACCTTGCTTCCTCCGCTCTCACCACCGCTCCGGTCAGGATTTTGCGCGTTCTGCGCGGAGATTGCAGCGTAGTCCCCTCCGGCTACCCACTCCGGTCGACCCGATCGGAACCGGGCTGAGTAAGAGTCTGGGTCAGAGCCACTCTTCACTCTGCAACCAGATTATCGCCTGAGTGCCTCAAGGTCACTGTTCAATACCACAGTTCTCGTCAACTCCTTTTGCTGAGCATCTGTCTGAACTTCTGCTTTTCTTGACCAACTACGCGCCTTCCCAGCTGAGGATGAGGAACGATGCACATGACAATTCCCTTTCTTTTCTCGATCCACAAAATGCGCACAGCTTGACGCTAATATACGGATGTCTTACCGCTCGAGGTGAACCATGAAAAACAGAACGCTACTTTTGCTCGCCCTGATCTCTGCTTTGTTCTTTAATATGCAAGTCGGCGCCTTCGCCAAGGATGCCCAGACAGACACCGGCACCACTCAGGTAAAAAGCTACACGAAAAAGAACGGCACCACCGTTCAAGCCTATACGCGCAAGAAAAAAGGAGCCACCGCGGCTGCCGTCGATACCACTGAAGTGAAAGCCTACACCAAGAAGAACGGCACCAAAGTAGAAGCCTACACGCGTAAGAAAAGCAGCAAGTCCACCAAGTAACCGCCTCGGATACCACGTCTGATTTGTATTCGTCTAATTGCGCTCGCCTGATTGATAGAGCCGGAATCCTATTAATTGGGTAACGCGGACTTAACTGCAACAAATAATCGGACGCGGATCTGCAATTAGTTGCTTGCATAATTGGCCGCCCGCTCCCTGCGCCAAACCGATTGCATTGCCAGGCACTGCATGCGGTGCCTGGCTGAACACAGGTGGGGACCGCCGCCGGATCGACCCGGTTATCGATCGCCCAGCCTGCGTTTCTTCCCATCCTTAACCGCCTGGATCTGTTCAGCGTACTGCACGTCGCGTGCATCAAGAGCGGCCCGCTGGTCGGTCCTATAGCTGGCTATCTATATAAGGATGGGAAAGCTCGTCTATTGATGCAGCGATCAGCGAGCAACTCAACGCCCATTAGCCACATGCTACCTGCGACGCCAAATCCCTGACCTATTCCGCCAAATACCAACATTAACTGCTGTTCCCGAAAAAAGCGAGATCAGCGCGAGATCAGAAATTATACGATCCTGGAAAGTAATGCGCCCAGAGGGATTCGAACCCCCGACCTACTGGTTCGAAGCCAGCCACTCTATCCAGCTGAGCTATGGGCGCAGGAGTTACTATGCTAACCCTTGAGCTGATGAACGTCAAGGCTCATGGAAACACAGGTTTTGCCCAGCAGAATTGGTACCTTTGCAACGACCTTCGTGCAACGCGTGCTTGGTCACCACCGGCGGTGACTCACAACTACCGCCTGCTTTCTTTCTGTTGCAGTTTGAATGCTTTTTCTTGGAGGCTGCTGATTTTGTTGTTGTACTTCTCTACCTCTTTTGGTGGCATGGTCGGTTCGAGTGAGATGTATGCACGCAGTTGTATTGCGGCTTCTCGCAGATTTGCTGAGGTTTCTGGCTTGTCTTTTTGCAGGGCGTTGCTGTAGTTCAAATGCGCATCGGCGACTCGCGGATTTTCAAATATCGAGGCGCGATATTTATCGATTGCGCTGTTGGTTTGTGAATGTTTCGCTAGATCTTCAGCCAGCGTCAGATCCTGACGGGCGACTTCGCGCTGTTTGGCGACCTGGTCGAGCCCTCGCCTGGAGCGCTCTGCTCCACCTTGCGTCATTGCCGCCTTTCTGTAAGCTTGTTCTGCGTTGGGCAGATCCTTGATCATCAGCGCGGCATCCGCGACCGCGAACAGTTGCCGGGGATTGTTCGTGGAGTTGATGACAGCATTCATCTGATTGTCTGCTTCCTGATACTTGTTTTGCGCCAGGCACGCTTCCGCATATGCGATTCTTTCGCCATTGTTTCTTGGCGGCGGAACTTGATTGAGGTCTATCGTTTGACCTGACAGAGAGCGCAGTTTGATTTGGGCAAGACGCAATTCCATGTCGTTTGGATTCATTGCCACTGCGCGATCGATCATGTGTTGCGCAGATTCAAAATCGTTTGATACAAAAAATGCTCCCGTTGCTTCTTTGTTCGCCTTCAGATAAAAGGCTCGTGTCAAGCCTTCGGCAGCAGCGGAGTTGTTCGGCTGCATGTTCAATACAGTGCTGTATTCTTTGATTGCGTCGTCCAGTTTTTCCAATCTCAGACTCTCGTCTCCAACTCGCTGTCTCAATGGCGCGCTGTTTGGCTGCATCTCCAGCGCCGAGTGAAGCTCTGAAATCGACAGTTCAAGGTCGCCGCGCGATTCGCGAATGTCTGCTATTCCAAGATAAGCCTCTGGATTTTCTGCCTTGATCCTGATCGATTCGCCGTACTCTTTCACAGCTCCCACAGTGTTGCCTTGCTGCGCGAGCGCCTTGCCGATTGACAGATGTACTGGGGCGCTGTTGCGATTTTGGTACAGGGCTACGTTCAACTCTTTGAGCGCGTCATCGAGGCGACCTTCTCGGCGAAAAACTTCGCCACGCACATAATGACCTGTCGAATTTTGAGAATGAATTGCGAGGGCTTCGTTGGCGGCTTGAGTGGCACCGGTGAGGTCGTTTCTGTCGAGCATCGCCATGCCCTCTCCGGAGTATCCATCAGCGTAATTTGGATCAGCATTCGTTGATGCCTTGAATTCATTGACGACATCGTTACTGCGTTTTTGTTCTTTGTAGACCATTCCCAATGCCCAGTGTCCTTCAGGGAAGTTGGGGTTGATCGCTAGACCTTGCTTAGCCTCGGCTTCTGCTTGTCTTAGGAGTGCATCTTTATTTTGGATGATTGTGTTCGATGACGACTGCAAGCGAAATACAACGACCATTGCTTTGCCGAAATGCGCAACCGCGTTGTTGGGATTGACTGCGAGCGCTTTGCTGAAGTTGGCGTCTGCCGCATCGAGCTTGAACAACTTTGCTTGCGCCCAGCCTGCACCGATCAGTGCTCGTTCGTTGCGTGGTGCTTTCTTCAGTTGCGCCAGGCTCTGCTGTTCGGCTTTGTCATATTGCCCGCTATTCAACAGGCGGTCGGTGGCCGGGTTGCCTGTGTAGATATAAATTCCGGATTTCAGCCTGGTCGTTTTTGCCATTGCCGGTTGGGTAGATACCAACTTGGAACTGCCGAAATCGAGGCATAGTAGCCCGACTATGACTGCCAGCATTCTTGACTTCATGCAATTCTCCTTGGTTCCGAGTTAGTAGAGTACCGCAACCGGTGCAGATAATTGCCGTGCTTGAAGAGATGTAAGATAGCGCGGAACGGATGGCTATTCCGACCTATTGAAGCACGGGCTTAGCCGCGGAACGGCGAAGGTATGAGAGATTTCTCGACTTCAGTCGCTAACGCTCCTTGCGCTCGAAATGACATGGCGTGCATGCGCGGGTTTCGTCACGGCACCGCGGGTTTCGTCGCGGCACCGCGGGTTCCGTCAAATCACCGCTGGTTCCGGAATCGGGCGGCGCTGCAGGGCGGGGATTCGCGGTAGAATTTATTGGGAGATGAGGAGGAGCAGTTGTGTGCGGCAGGTACACTATTTCGCATTCCACGGAAGAAATTTTGGAACGCTTTCAGGTTTTGGCCGAACGGTTGAATATCGAGCCAAACTACAATGTGGCGCCATCTCATATGGTGCCTGTGGTTGTTGCTGAGAGTTCCGATTCGCCAGATGAGCCGGGCACTTATCGTTATTTGCAGATTTGCAAATGGGGTTTCATTCCTTTCTATGTGAAGGATTTGAAGCAGGCAAAGCCGCTGATTAACGCGCGAGCGGAAGGACTAAAGGAAAAAGCCGCGTTCAAACATGCGCTCACCAAGCGGCGGTGCGTAATTCCTGCTGATGGATTTTATGAGTGGAAGAAGGATAAATCGAAGAAAATTCCGATGCGCATTCGCTTGAAGGGCGATAAGTTATTTGGTTTTGCAGGGATATATCAAGATTGGCATACCCCTGATGGAACCACGGTGCGCACGGTCGCGATTGTGACGGTGGCTGCGAACGAGAAGGTAAGAGATGTTCACGATCGGATGCCGGTGATTCTGACGCTTGAGAATGAAAATATCTGGTTAGATCCGAACGTCGATGATATGGCTGCGCTCGAGCACTGCATGCAACCGTATCCAAATGATGACTTAGAGGTTTATGTTGTTTCAACCATGGTCAACAAAGTGAGCGTCAACACGCCGGAGCTAGTTGTTGAAGCGCCGATCGAGGAACAGAGAATCGATTCGCCGGAGAAATTGCCAAAGGCATCCGCGAAACCAACAAAGAAAATGGCGCAGCAAGTAGTTGATCCTGATGCGCCGGTCCAATTGAAGTTGCAGCTTTGATAAATCTAAGCGGCTCTTGGAGCACGCGTGTGTGTCGCACTTGCCCCGGGAGCGCCGGCTTCCAGCCGGCATCGATAGCGTCAACACTACAAATGCCGCTGGAAGCCGGCGCTCCCAGGCAGAGAAGCAGCGCCCGAAAGCGCTGCCTCGCTGGTTGTTGCATAATTTGAGATTACGGCATCATTGCTGTCGGCGGCACGTATTCGTCTGGCTTGGGACTCATTGTCAGTGTTTTGCCATTTTTGTCGCTTGTCACTTGATACACCGACCTTCCGTCTTTGGAGGTAATCGTAGTTTCGTACTGGCCTGAGTTGTTGTTGAATCTGGATTGTACTTCGCCTACGTTGTCGAATTGTCGCAGCGCACCGTGCTCGTCCGTGAACATCATTGAGGTGGCAGCATCATATTTGGTGTCGCGATTGATCAACTGACCGTTCCTGTTCGTGACATCGGTGTTTTCAAACTTGGTTCCGTGTCCAGCCAAACCGAAAGTCAGTCCATTAAGAACAGAATCGTCCAATTCGCCCTTGCTTGTCTTTGTCGACATGCCGGTTTCGCGATCCATTTCGGTGGTTGTGGTGGTGGCGTCGGCGTTGAAACGACCATTGGTCCCCAGCGGATTGAGTGGGTTTGTGGCGTTTTTGTCAGCGATGGTGCCAGGTGCTTGCACTGGGTACGTGCCATCTCCGCCCGGTTTCGGCATCGGTATGTCGATACTGTCGCCTGGGTGCAATGTATTCAAATCTTTGACTTGGCGGCCTTGTGACTTGGCCAGATCGCGCAACGTATTTGCTACTTCTGTGTTGGTTGGCTCGTGTCCGTTTCTCGCAGACAATGCGTCTTTGACTACCGACCAATATCGATCGCCTTGTTTCGCTTCATAATGTGCGCTGCCATCCGCGTTGACTTTGAAATCGCGACTGCCCCAGTGCTCAGTCTTGGCATCATTTGCCGTGGATTCTTGCACATTCAAATGAATCGGATCGCGTGCTTCAAACTTCTTGCCATCAGCGCTGGTAGTGAGCAGCCGTCCTTTATCATCCGTGCCAACAACCTGGAAATCGTGGATTCCCATCTGTTTAAGCGCGTTATTGATGTCAGTTGCGTCTTTCTGCCAACCCATTCCGTCCTTGCGCTGCAGCTGTCCGAGGTCGAATACGGCATGGGAATAATCGTGCGTACCTTGTGCTTGTTTGAAATCATTGACGACAGCGTCTACTTCGGGTCTGCTCATTGGCATCTCCATGCAAAATTATTGCGTCGGGAAGAGGGAAGAACTATGGAGGGGGAGGTGTATTCACATAGTAGGGTCGAGTTGTTGCATAGTGGTGACGGAGTTGTGGCGCCGCTGTGACATAGTCACAACAAATTCACGTTTCATGTGCATGGGTGTCCCCAACCTGCAAAGATAATGCGATGGCTGAAACCGACATAAACCCGGATATCAACTGCGAATGGGGACTTGAGGGGCTCGAACGCGCCCTCCTGCGTGATGATGTCGTCGTCATTGTCGACGTTCTTTCTTTCAGCACCAGCGTCGAAATTGCCCTTTCGCAGGGCGCCATGGTTTACCCCTGCTCTGTCCTGGGTGAGGACGCGCAGACGTATGCCAAGTCGGTCAACGCCACTCTAGCCAGCCCTGCGCGCTCCCTGACGAGCATCTCGCTTTCGCCCGCGTCGCTACAAGGCGTCGCCAGCGGCGAGCGAATAGTGTTGTACTCTCCCAATGGTGCTCGTTTATCCAAATATGCAGAAGAACGAGGAAGCGCATATTTAGGTTGTCTGCGCAACTGCAAGGCTGTTGCCGCTAGAGTTCGCCGAAGCGGACGGCACGTTACCGTTATTCCAGCCGGCGATCAATGGGAAGATGGCACCATGCGTGTCGCTGTGGAGGATCTCCTTGGTGCCGGCGCCATCATTTCCAAAATGCAAGGCGACCGCTCGATGGAGGCTGCGGCAGCGGCTGCGGTTTTCGAGCGATTCTCAGAAGATATGTTGACGGCACTGCAAGAGTGCGTTTCCGGGCGCGAACTAATTGAGCTTGGTTTCGATCGAGATGTGGAGCTTGCGGCGCAAGTTAACGTCAGCCGCTGCGTTCCCATTTTGCGCCTGGGGGCCTTCATCCCGAGCGACTAGATCGCATATGTATAGTTCTTCGGCAGAGTTGCCGCGTCCTTGATGCCGAGAGCGCGTGCGGCGTGAAACGGCCAGTAGGGATCGCGCATCTCCTCACGCGCGAGCAGCACCAGATCAGCTTTGCCTTCTCTGATGATCTGATCGGCTTGATGCGGATCGCTGATGCCACCAACAGTTGCGGTGGCAATGTTGGCTTCGTTCCTCACTTTATCTGATAGAGGCACCTGCCATCCCGGACCTTGCTGATAGCGGTCTTGCGCGCGAATGAAACCGCTGCTGCAATCAACGATGTCTACGCCTCGCTCCTTCAACAGTCCCGCCAAACGCACGGAATCATCGACCGTCCATCCGCCTTCCACCCAATCGGATGCGGAGATCCTGACCGACAGCGGCAGATGCTGCGGCCATGCGGCACGAACAGCCTCAACTGTTTCACCCAGCATTCTGACGCGATTTTCAAACGATCCGCCGTAATGATCGGTTCTGAAGTTTGAGAGAGGTGAAAAGAAACTATGCAATAAATAGCCGTGGGCCGAATGGATTTCGAGGTATTTGAAACCCGCAGTCAGAGCGCGTTTAGTCGCATCAACGAATTTTTGCTGAATCTCTTTGATCTCAGATACCGTCAATTCGTGTGGCACTCTGGAAGTCGGAGAGAAAGGTACCGGGCTCGGCCCGACGATTTCCCAGCCACCTTCTTCGTCGGTCACATCTTGTTTGTCGTGACGGTTGCCCACTTTCCATGGATTCTTCGTTGAGCCTTTGCGCCCCGCATGCGCAATCTGAATCGCGGGAACGGCGCCAAAACTCTCGACAAATTTAGCAATACGGCTGAGTTGCTCGACGTGTTCATCCTTATATATGCCGAGGTCGTCCGGGGATATCCGCCCCCGCGCCTCGACGCCTGAGGCCTCGACAATCACAATCCCGGCGCCGCCCACTGCTCGCGAACCGAGATGGACGAGGTGCCAGTCATTGGCGAAACCGTCGACCGACATGTATTGGCACATGGGCGAAACGCCGATGCGATTGCGCAGTGTGATACTGCGCAGGGTTAGAGGCGAGAAAAGCGATGTGGGCAGCTTCTCAGGGCTGGTGGGCGTTTCTAATTGCGTTTCTTGCATTCTGTCACCGAGGTGTTGGTTCTCTGGACTTCTTCTGGCGTCATCGGAACAGAATATCATAGACCGGTCTATTACAAACGATTTGGTGACCGCTGCTTCACATTCCTCAGCGGAAACGGCTTGAGGTCCTAACCTGGGGGCTTATCCGACTACATCCACCTTGCTGGGCTTACCTGTCTTCTTCTTATTGGCGTTGTGGTGGACGATGCTGAACACAAGCGGCACCCACACAAGCGTGAAGAATGTCGCTACGACCAGCCCGCCGATCACAGCCCTGCCGAGCGGCGCGTTCTCTGCGCCGCCGGAGCCGCTCCCGATCGCCATCGGCACCATGCCGATCACCATGGCCGCAGCCGTCATCAGCACAGGGCGCAGACGGGTCGCCCCGGCTTCGAGGGCGGCTTGCAACGCGTCCATCCCTTCTGCCAACCGTTCGCGCGCGAAACTGACCACGAGGATACTGTTGGCCGACGCCACGCCGATGCTCATGATCGCCCCCATTAGCGCCGGAACGCTGAATGTCGTTTGCGTCAGGTACAGCGCCCAAATGATTCCGCACATCGCGCCCGGAATCGCCATTAATATGATCAACGGGTCAACCCAAGATTGATAGTTGATCACCAGCAGCAAATAGACGAGCACCAGCGCGAACAGCATGCCCGACAGCAGCCCTGCATACGCGGTGTTCATGCTCAACATCTGCCCGCGCAGATCGAGGAAGACGCCGTGCGGCAACTTGTCCTGGTAGCCGGCGACGATCGCCTGGACCTTTGCGCCAACCGAATTCAGGTCGGTGCCGTCGACACTGGCGAGAACGTCAACCACCGGCTGCACATTGTAGTGATTGATGATTGTCGGCGCGATCGCCCTGTCGAATGTGGCCAGATTACCCAGCAGCTGACTTTTGCGACCATCTGGAGTGGTCACCACAGTATTGGATAAATCGGTCATGGTGGCGACGAGCCGCTGAGGAGTTTGCACGGCCAGACTGTAGTTGACTCCGTTTTTCGGATTGACCCAGAAGTTTGGTGCCGTTTGGAAGCTGGAACTCAAAGACACCAACATCGATCCCGCCACGTCGCGTTGCGTGAACCCGAGTTGTGATGCCTTATGGCGATCGACATTGACGCCAATCACCGGACCATTGATGGACTGCTTGATGTGCACATCGACCGCGCCTGGAATTGCCATCAATTGATTGCGAATTTTTTCTGCCAGAGCGTAATTGGTATTTAGATTCAGCCCGCGTACTTGCACGTCAATCGGCGCAGCCAGTCCGGCGTTCAGAATTTGGGTAACGATGTCTGAGGGTTGGAAAAAGAATACACATTCGGGAAATTTCGCAGGCAGCTTATCGCGCAAAAGTTTTCTGTAATAGGCGGAAGGGCGGTGATCCTTTTTAAGCGTCACCAAAACTTCGCCGTCGGCTTCAGTGTAGTTGACGCTGTCGCTCGAGGACAAGTTGAGACCCGAGTTGGGAATCCCCATGATGTCTGCAATGTTATCGATCTCATTGGCAGGAACATATTTGGTGATCTCTTGTTCGACGCGTTTGATCAGGCGTTCGGTCTCCTCTACGCGAGTTCCTCGTTGTGCACCGACATGCAGCCGCAGCACACCACCGTCGATGGTGGGAAAGAAATCCTCGCCCAGAAACGGCACAAATAACATGGTGACACCAATGAAACAGATCACGCACACGATAATGAACAATCGGCGCGTTAACAGAAAAGCGAGCGTTGACTGATACCATTCGAGCAGCGCGCCAAACGCGCGATCGACAGTGTGCTTGATCCATGTGGTGATGCCTGCGCGCTTGTGTTTATGCACCTCGGCGTGGCCGATCAGCATATAACGCGACATCACAGGCACCACCGTTCTGGACAAGAAGTACGAGGCTAGCATAGAGCCAACGACAGCCAGTGCGAGCGGCGAGAATAGCGATTTTGCCGGCTCCGTTAGCAGCAGCACAGGAGTGAAGACGACGCAAATGGAGATGGTGGAAACAAACGCTGGCACCGCGATCTCGCTGGCGGCGTCGAGAATTGCCTCACGCACCCAGTGAATAGTCGCCTTTGGATCATTGGTATCGCCGACGAGGATGCGCTTGTCGCGTATAAGATCGAGATGCCTGTGAATGTTCTCCACCTCGACAGTGGCATCGTCAACCAGCATGCCGACAGCGAGCGCGAAGCCGCCGAGCGTCATTGTGTTGAGTGTCTGTCCTGTCAGCTTGAGAATAATCATGC
>Ga0182024_10008014_pt1 | contig 22523 bp, 22 predicted proteins | sample P32metaG_FD_120480 | JGI IMG/M metagenome (GOLD analysis project Ga0182024, IMG submission 120480) | Permafrost microbial communities from Stordalen Mire, Sweden - P3-2 metaG (Illumina Assembly) | ecosystem: Environmental > Terrestrial > Soil > Wetlands > Permafrost | place: Sweden: Stordalen... | reverse complement strand
TACGAGCGCGTCGTGCTCGCCGCCGGGCCGCTCGGCATCATGCAGGCGGCGCTCGACGTGGTTATCCCCTACATCCACGACCGCCAGCAGTTCGGCCAGCCGATCGGCGAGTTCCAGCTGATCCAGGGAAAGGTGGCGGACATGTACACCGCCGCCAACGCCTGCCGCGCCTATGTCTACGCCGTGGCGCGCGCCTGCGACCGCGGGGAGACCACCCGCAAGGATGCCGCCGGCGCGATCCTTTACGCCGCCGAGTGCGCGACGAAGATCGCGCTCGACGCGGTGCAGATATTGGGCGGCAACGGCTACATCAACGACTATCCTACCGGGCGCCTGCTGCGCGACGCCAAGCTCTACGAGATCGGCGCCGGCACCTCGGAAATCCGCCGCATGCTGATCGGCCGTGAGCTGTTCACCGAGAGCGGGTAATTGGGTGGTGTCCTAATTTAACGTCTGACCTAGCACGGGGGCATCAATGGCCAAGGCTTATTGGATTGCCAGCTACCGATCGGTCAAGGACCCCGAGGCACTTGATGCGTACGCGAAGCTAGCGGGGCCAGCGATTTGGGCAGCGGGCGGACGAAACTTGGTTCGCAGAACGCCGGTAAGAACACTTGAGGCCGGAATGGACTTGCGAACGGTCGTCATTGAGTTCAACAGCGTCGCGAGCGCAATTGCTGCGTACGACAGCCCCGCTTACCAAGCCGCCCGGAAGCTGTTGGGTGACACAGTCGAGCGCGATATCCGCATCGTGGAAGGCCCCGAGTAGGGTCCTGGAGCGCCATGCGCCTCACCGAAGAACAAATTCTCCTCCGCGACACGGCGCGAGACATCGCGCGGAACCTGCTCGCGCCGCATGCGGCGGAATGGGATCGCGAGGCGCTGTTCCCGAAAGAAGCGCTGGCCGAGCTCGGCAGGCTCGGCTTCATGGGCGTGTTGGTGCCGCCGGAATATGGCGGAGCCGGCGCCGACTATGCGCTGGCACTGGAGGAGATCGCGGCCGGCGATGGCAGCGTTTCGACGATCCTTGCAGTCCATAATTCAGTTGGTTGCGTGCCAGTTGTTAAATTCGGCTCCGAGGAGCAGAAAGAGCGTTTCCTGAAGCCGATGGCGGCGGGCGAGATGCTCGCCTGCTTCTGCCTGACCGAGCCGGGCGCCGGCTCCGACGCGGCGGCGATCAAGACCAGCGCCAAGCGCCACGGCAACCGCTGGGTGCTCAACGGCACCAAGCAGTTCATCACCTCCGGCTCGACCGCGCAGGTCGCGATCGTCTTTGCCGTCACCGACCCCGCAGCCGGGCGCAAGGGGATCAGCGCCTTTATCGTGCCGACCGCCACCGCCGGCTACCGGGTCGCCCGGCTCGAGCACAAGCTCGGCCAGCGCGCCTCCGATACCGCCCAGCTCGTTTTCGAGGACATGGAGCTGACGCCCGATCTGATGCTCGGGGCGGAAGGCGAGGGGTATCGCATCGCGCTCTCCAACCTTGAGGGCGGCCGCATCGGCATCGCCGCGCAGGCGCTCGGCATGGCGCGCGCCGCTTACGAGGCGGCGCTCGCCTATGCGCAGGAGCGCGAGGCGTTCGGGCAGAAGATCGTCCAGTACCAGGCGGTCGGCTTCCGCCTCGCCGACATGGCGACGGAGCTCGCCGCCGCGCGCGGCCTCATCCTCGATGCCGCGCAGCGGCGCGACGACGGCGAGCCGTGTCTGCAGCAGGCGGCGATGGCGAAACTCTTCGCCTCCGAGATGGCGGAGCGCGTCTGCTCCGACGCGATCCAGATCCATGGCGGCTACGGCTATCTCGCCGATTTCCCGGTCGAGCGCATCTACCGCGATGTGCGGGTCTGCCAGATCTACGAGGGCACGAGCGACATCCAGCGCCTGGTGATCGCGCGCGAGGTCTCCAGGAGCTGACCGTCCCAAGAGCTGACCGTGGCGGGGAACTCGCGGCGCCCGCATTTGTAAATCTACCTAGGGATGCGTGTTGGCGGCGGCACTCCGCGCCGTCCTTTGGCGCGTCCCGCTCATGAAAGGACCGAAGATGTCCAGCGAGACCCTGCACGAAGATCCCAAACAGCTTGGTCCCGAAATTATCGACCGCCACCGCGCCATCACCTCGCTGATGGAGGAGCTTGAGGCGATCGACTGGTACGACCAGCGCGTTGCGGCCACCCCCGACGACGAGCTGCGCGCGGTCCTCGCGCACAACCGCGACGAGGAGAAGGAGCACGCGGCGATGGTGCTCGAATGGCTGCGCCGCCAGGACCCCAAGCTCGATGCGAACCTGCGCAAATACCTGTTCACCGAAACCCCGCTCCAGGCGCTGATCGCCGCGGAAAAAGCCGAGCCGCCGTCGTCGGTCGCGCCTGAAGGCCATCTCGGCATCGGCGATCTGCGCGCGGCGAATGAAAGGTAGAGCGATGAACCATCTGCTGCGTGAACTCGCGCCGATCTCGACCGCCGGCTGGCAGGAAATCGAGAAGGAGGCGACGCGGACCCTGAAGACGACGCTGGCCGCGCGCCGGCTCGTCGACTTCGTCGGGCCGCAGGGCTGGAGCGCTTCGGCGGTCGGGCTCGGCCGCACCGAAGCGATCACGTCGCCGACGAAGGGCAATGTTACCGCGCGCTTGCGGCGGGTTCTGCCGCTCGTCGAATTGCGTGTGCCGTTCGAGCTGAGCCGCGGCGACCTCGACGATGTCGAGCGCGGCGCCAAGGATCCCGATACCGACGCGGTCATCGCCGCGGCGCGGGCGATCGCGATGGCCGAGGACCGCGCGGTGTTTCATGGCTTCGCCGCGGCCGGCATCCGCGGCATCTGCGAGGCGCAAGCTAGGGAAGGGGTGGCGATCGGCGACGATTACGAGAAATTTCCCGCGGTCGTCGCGGCCGCGCTCAACAAGCTGCGCGATCAGGGCGTCCTCGGCCCTTATGCGATCGCGCTCGGCGAGGACGTCTACAAGCGGGTGACCGACACCACCCATGGCGGCTATCCGGTGCTCGACCACGTCGGCCGTCTCGTCGATGGGCCGCTGATCTGGGCGCCGGGGCTCGACGGCGCGGTGGTGCTGTCGACGCGCGGCGAGGATTTCCAGCTCACCGTCGGCGAGGATTTCTCGATCGGCTATCTCGGCCACGACAACGACAAGGTCCGGCTCTATATCGAGGAGAGCTTCACCTTCTGGCTGTTGTCGCCGCAGGCCGCGATCCCGTTGACGCATCGCGCCACCGCGCGTGCCGCGCAACCCAGCCGCCAGGCCGCCGAGTAGCGCTCTCTACCCGCCCGTCTGCAGCCGAGCCGGGTCGAGCCGCGGCAGGCGCCCGGGAGCGAACGGCCGAAGGTCGATCGACCGCGCGGCGCCGTCGACGATCAGCTCGGCCATGGCCTCGCCGGTGGCCGGCGCGTTGAGGATGCCCCAGACGCTGTGTCCGGTGGCGACATAGGCCCCGGCAATCCCCGGCACAGCCCCGATCAGCGGCAGCCCGTCGCTGGTGATCGGGCGATAGCAGGCCTGCCGCGCGACAATCCTTGCCGCGCCGAGCACCGGCGAAATCGCGCCGCACATCGCCTCCAGCCGGGCGATCTTTTCCGGGTCGGGCGTGACCTGGGCCGGATCGAGCGGCAGCGCTTCCTCGCCGGAAATCCCGCAGACATAGGTTGTGCCGTCGGTGCGCGGGAACAGCTCGGGGGTCAGCACATTGCCGCTCTCCTCGCGGTATTCGAGAAACGCCGCCTGGGCCGGGATCTGCGTCCCGGTCTCGAAGACGAGGCTGTGGCCCTTCAGCCCGAACACCGCGGGCAGCGGCAGCCACAGCGCGGCGAGGATCGACCACGGGCCCATCGCGATCACCACCGCGTCGCCCGCGACTACTTCTCCGTCGATTTCGACGCCGGTCGCCCGGCCGTCGCGCTGGGCGATGCCGGTGACCCGGCCGAGCCGCAGGGTCGCGCCCCTTGCCTCAGCCGCGCGCATCATCGCCTGGGTGAATTGGCCAGGGTGCACCTGCGCGGTCGTTTCGGGCGAGCCGATGGCCTGTGCGACCGTTACCTCGCTTGCCATCCAGCCGAGCTCATAGGCGCTCCGGCGCGGCGGAAACCCGGCAAAGCCGTCATAGGTGTCGAGCCGGCGATAGCCCCAATCGTCGTCGACCCTTTCGGCCAGCTCGGCGTGCAGATCGAAGCTGCGCTGCGCCAGCGCTGCCAGCGGCGAGCCGTCGCACCAGTTGCGCGCCAGAAACCCGCCGGACTTGCCCGAGGCGGCGCAAGCCACGCCGGTGCTTTCGATCACCGTCGCCGTGATGCCGCGGCGACCGAGAAAATAGGCGATCGAGGCACCGATCACCCCGCCGCCGCAGATCAGCACGCGCACCTAGTCGTCCTCGGCCAATATTTCGGCAAACAGCGCACGGTCGATATTCCCGCCCGACTGAATCACGGCGACCTTCTTGCCGGCGAGGCGGTCGCGCTCCCGCAGCGCGGCGGCGAGGGGCGCCGCGCCGGCGCCTTCGGCGATGTTGTGCGTGTCGGAGAAGATGATCCGAATGGCCCGACGCATTTCCTCTTCGCTCACCGTGACGATACGCGCCGCATGGCGGCAGATGATGTCGAGCGCTGCCGGGTCGGGTACCCGCACGGCAAGGCCGCCGGCGAAGGTATCGGCGCTGTTGGTGGCGACCGGCTTGCCGGCGGCGACCGAAAGCGCATAGGTCGCGGCGTTGGCGGCGACGACGCCGACGATCTCGGTCTTGAGCCCGAGCGCCTCACGCGCCGCGATCACCCCGCTAATGCCGCTGCCGAGCCCGATCGGCACATAGACCGTGTCCAAGCCCGGCACGGCGCGGAACAGCTCCAGCCCGTAGCTCGCCACCCCGCGCACGAGCAGCGGATGATACGAGCGTACCGGATGCAGGTTTTCGCGCTCGGCCAGCGCCATCGCGTGTTCATAGGCGGCCTGGAAATCGTGGCCGTGCTCGACGAGGGTGGCGCCGAACGCCTGCATCGCCCGGTTCTTCTCGGGGCTGTTGCCGTGCGGTACGATGATCGTCGCCTTGAGGCCGAGCCGTGTCGCCGCCCAGGCGATGCTCTGGCCGTGATTGCCGGTCGTCGCGCTGACGACCCCGGCGATGTCCGGCCGCGACTGCTTCAGATCGTCGAGATAGACGAGCCCGCCGCGCAGCTTGAATGCGCCGGTCTGGGTATGATTTTCGTGCTTGACCCAAAGCTCGGCGCCGATCCGGCGCGACAGCAGCGGCCAGCAAAATTGCGGCGTCGGCGGCACGACCGAATGGACGAATTCGGCCGCCGCGTCGAGGATCGCGAGATCGGCGCCTTCCAGGATCATTGTTCGCCTCCCGGCAATCTGCGGGAAGTTTGCGACGGTTTGCAGTTAATTCAATAATACTGACTTAAATAATCGAGGGTTTCGAGCGCCGTCATCGCCCTACGGCCTGCAGAAAACGGAACGCAAAGCGATGAAGATCGCATAGACGACCGCGGCGGCCACGACCGAGATGGCCAGTGCGATAGCCGTCTGCAGCGAGCGTTGTCCGCCGCGGATGAGGCCGATGTACACCTCGTTCATGACGGCGATGTTGAGCGTGATCTGGACGACCGCTGCAATCGCGTAGGCGATCACGAAAGCACCGATCTCGCCGCCGCGGGAGATGATCGCCCCGCTCCGGCCGGGCGCGGTTACCGCGGCCGGCACCCCCCCGAACGCGCCGCGCAAGAGCAGAAAGATGACCAGGATCACGCCGCCGTAAACCGCGATAAAGCCCACGTTGAGCATGAGTGAGGCGCCCGGACCAGCGGTGCGCGCCCAGGTGTAAAGCGGGATCGTCAATCCGGAATAGACCACCGCGTAGGCCAGAATGAGCTTCAGCCCCTGGGCAATGGCATAGGCGCCGATCTCGCGGCAATTGGTGATGCCGCCGTTCTGCTGCGTGCCGTCGACCGCGCCGAATTGAGTCATCGAGCCCTCAATCCCCCAGGAAACCCATGACCCGCTCGACAAACCGCCCGGGCTGTTCCTGCTCCGGATGATGCCCGGAATTTTCGATCAGCGCGAACTCGGCGCCGCGGATCAGCTTCGCGTAGGCACGGCCGTAATCGGGCGTCACGACGCCGTCGCGGTCGCCCCACAGCACCAGGGTCGGCACCGAAATCCGGCCGAGCCAGTGTTTCAGCTGCGGATTGAACATGTACGGGTGCCAGGCATAGAGGCATAGCGATTCCCAATTGCGCGCGTGGATGACGAGCTCCTCGTCGGTCATCGCGTCGTAATCGGGCGCCCTGTCGGTATCGGCCCAGCTCTTGCGCCGTACCTCGGCCGGGTTGGTGTTGAACAGATCGAGGATGTCGCGCTCCTCGGGTCCGCCGATCTTGATGCCGACGGGGTCGACGAGGATCAGGTTGGCGATGCGGTGGCACGACGCGACCGCGACCTCGGCCGCCAGCCAGCCGCCGAACGACAGCCCCATCAGGGTCACTTTCTCGTAAGGGAGCTGGTCGAGCAGCGCCAAATAGAGATGCGTCAGGTCGTAGATCGTATCGAAATCGGCGGGCCGTTTGGTGTTGCCGAAGCCGGGTCCGGACGGCGCGATCACTTCCACATGCGGCACCAGAAGATCGAGGAACGGCGCCTTCGGGTTCACCGTGTCCATGCCATGCAGCAGAACCACCGGGGCGCCCTGGCCGCGGCGCAGCACCTCGAGATCGATCCCGTTGACGGTTATCCGTTCGGCGTTCTCCGGCATGGTTCTGCGTCTCGTCTGGTTTGCGGCGCCTTTATGCCACGAACCGGCGGCTCGCCACTATCGGCGCGCGCCAGCCGCTGCGTCGCATTGTCACGCGATAGTGGCGCTTGCGATCCCACCACTACCGGCTGTAGAATAAGCTCCTCGTCGCCACAACAGAAAGGAGGTGATCCTGTGTCTCACCATCAACCGCGGTCCACCGCAGCCGTGACCAGGATCCCCGCTCTAGCCGAGATCCTTGCCTAACAAGGCAACGGCGCGGCCGCGATGGCCGCTGGTTATTCGGTGGAAAAGGCCGTCGCCCTTGGGAGGCGGCCTTTTCTTTTACTTTCTCCCAGAGCCATCCCGGGCCGCTGCGCAGCGGCGAGCCCGGGACCCATGAACACCTGCGTTCGCCGGAGAGGTGCGGACGTTGCGACATCGTTCGTCGGTCTGCGTTCGTAGGTTCCAGGCCTGGTCCTGGGACCAGCGCGGAATGACAAAAAAGAGAACGCTATTTGGTCAGGTCGAATCCGCGCGCTCCGAGCCACGCCGCGAAGCCTGCACCCTCCGGGCTCATCGCTTGGCGCGCCTTGTCCTCCGACCAGCCATAGAACTCCGCGGTGCCGAACACTTCCGGCGATTTCTGCCGGTCCTTCAGCGAATGCCGCGCGTCGCGCCGCCGGTCGTAGGCGTTGACCGCCGCAACCGCGCTGTCGTCGTAGCGGTCGCGGTGCACCGACGCCTCCGGCGGCAGCCTCATGCTGATGAAGGCTTGCCCCGGATAGCCGAGGCACAGCCCGGCGACCGGGAACACCTTGTCGGGCAGTGCCAGTATCTCGCCGACCGCGTTTGCGTGGTTGCGCAGGACGCTGATCGGGCAGGTACCGAGGCCCATTGCCTCGGCGGCGAGGATGCAGGTCTGCAGCGCCAGCGCGGCATCGACCGTCGCGTTGAAGAAGCCCTCCAGAGTGCCGTTCGCGACCGGATGCGTCGAAATCCGCTCCAGCCGCCGCGCGTCGCCGAGAAACACCAGGAACACCGGCGAATTGCCGATCCACGGCATGTCGGGGACGAGCGCGGCGAGCTTGTCGCGCTGCGAGCGGTCCTCGACCCGGATCACCGAAACCTGCTGAAAATCCGATTTCGACGACGCCGACAACGCTGCCGCGAGGGTCAGCCGGATCAGCGATTCGGGCACTGGGCGCGAATCGTAGCGGCGATGCGTACGGCGCAGCAGCATTTGCCTGATCCATGGATTGTCGGGCGTCTCGCCGCCGAAGTCGAGATCGAAGCCGAACCGGGCCTCGAGTTCGCTGCCGTAGGGTTCCGTCATTGCCGCTTCTCCGTTCGTGCCATCCCGGCGAAGGCCGGGACCCATTTGTCCACCTTTCGTGTGGCTGATCGATGAGCCCCGGCCTGCGCCGGGGTGATTCCTCCGTTGAGAGGTTCAACCTCGGCCGAACATCCTCTACAAGACTAGCAGCCCAGGCCCGAGGAAATCCCGATGCCCGATACCTTGACCACCAACTCGCCGATCATCGCTGGCTACCGCGCCGCGACCCCGGGTTCGGCCGCCCGCGCGGCGCAGGCGCTGGACATGTTCCCTTCGGGGATCACCCATGATTCGCGCTACATCGAGCCCTACGGGCTCTACATCACCCGCGCCGAAGGGCCGCGCAAATGGGATGTCGACGGGCACTGCTACGTCGATTATTTCGGCGGCCACGGAGCGATGCTGTTGGGCCATTGCAACAAGCAGGTGATGGCGGCGGTCCACGCCCAGCTCGACCGCGGCACGCATTACGGTGCCTGCCACGAGCTCGAGATCGAATGGGCCGAGTGGGTCAAGCGGCTGATCTCCTCGGCCGAGCGCGTGCGCTTCACCAGCTCCGGCACCGAGGCGACGCTGATGGCGGTGCGGCTCGCCCGCGCCTTTTCGGGCAAGTCCAAGATCATCCGCTTCAACTATCATTTCCACGGCTGGCACGACCACATGACGACCGGCCATGCGAGCCATTTCGATGGCACCGCGACGACCGGCGTGCTCGACGCTGTCGCCGGCAACGTGCTGCTCTGCGACCAGAACGACGAGGCCGGGCTCGCGCGGCTGCTCGAACGGCATGCGGGCGAGATCGCCGCGGCGATCATCGAGCCGACCGGCGCCAATGGCGGCCGCCTGCCGATTGACCCCGAGTTCCTCCACGCGCTGCGCCGCCTCACCGCCGAGCACGGCGTCCTGTTGATCTTCGACGAGGTAGTCAACGGTTTCCGCGTCTCGCCCGGCGGGGCGCAGCAGGCCTACGGGATCAAGCCCGACCTCACGACGTTGGCGAAAATCCTCGCCGGCGGGCTGCCGGGCGGCGCGGTCACTGGCCGCAAGGACATCCTCGACCTACTCGATTTCAAGGTCACCGAGGCGGCCGGCAAGGAGAAGATCAACCACCCCGGCACCTTCAACGCCAATCCGCTGTCGGCCTCGGCCGGGATCGCCACCTTGAAGATCGTCGCCGAGACCGATGCCTGCGCCCGCGCCAACGCCTATGGCGACGCGCTACGCCGGCGCCTCAACGAGGTGTTCGAGGAGGAGCGGGTACCCTGGGCCGCCTACGGCACCTTCTCGTCAATCGAGATCTTCACCAACCCGGAAGGGATCGAGGTCACCCCGACCAACTTCAACCCGCGCGGCCTCGAGGCCAAGCACTTCAAGGGGGTCAAGAACGCCAGCCTCGTCCACAAATTGCGCCTGGCGACGATGCTCGGCGGCGTCGACTTCAACTCGCACCCCGGCGGCGTCATCTCCTGCACCCACGGCGACGCCGAACTCGACGACACCGCGACGGCTTTACGCAATGCGGTGCGCATGATGCGGGCGGAGGGCGAGGTTTAGCCCGACAGCGCCCGCCGCAGCATGTCGAGCCCGCTGGCGGCGAGCACCACCAGCACCAGAATGCGGAACCAGCTCGGCTTGATCCGGTTGCGCAGCCAGCGGCCGAGCGGCATCCCGAGCTGGATGGGGATCAGCGCCGCCGCCGACATCAGGAAGTCGCCGCCCGACATCGCGCCGCTGCCGCCGAGCACGATCAGCATCGTCGTCGCCGCAGTTAGCGCGAGGATCGCCATGTGTTTGACGAAAATGTCCGGGTCGACCCCGAGCCCGACCATATAGGCGATCATCGGCGGTCCGAAGATCGCCGACATGCCGCCCAGCACCCCGGCGCCGAAGCCGACGAACGGCCCGCTCCAGCGCGCGGCGCCCTGGCCGATCCGCAACCGCGGCAGGCACAGCAGCAGCAGCGCCAGCGAGAGAAAGCTGATGCCGATGACGAGGTTCAGCCGGTGCCGGTCGATGGTGATCAGCAGATGCGTGCCGATCACTGCGCCGACCGCGAGCGGCAGCAGGATCGGCAGCAGGTGGCGCACCGCCGCGGCGGTGCGTCCGCCCTCGGCGGCCTGCACGATGTTGGTCGCGACCATCGACACCGAGACCAGCGCCACCGCGACCGGCACGTCGACGAACTGCGTCGCCAGTGGCACCAGAACCAGCGGCAGCCCGACCCCGGTCACGCCCTTGACCAGCCCGCCGAACACGAATACGGCGAAGAGCGCGGCCAGCGCCGCCGGCGGCAAGCCGAGGACCGCATGCATCACCATCGGCCCGGCTCGCGCTCGCCCGCTCGTCGCATCGCGCCGATTATGGCGGATGCGGCTCGGCGCGCAACGATGCGAACTCTCCCCCGTTCGGCATGAAATGAGCTATGCTCCGGTCATCGATTGCCGCGGCCCGGTTTCCGCGGCGCGACGACCCCGGCGAGGAGATTTCGACCATGCTGCCACGCGAAGATAACGAGCTGATCACCCGGGTCGGGCTGGGCACCCCGATGGGCGACACGATGCGGCGCTACTGGGTTCCGGCGCTGCTGTCGAGCGAGATCGCCGAGCCGGATTGCGCGCCGGTGCGGGTGCGCCTCCTCGGCGAGGATCTCGTCGCCTTCCGCGACACTGAGGGCCGCATCGGCCTGCTCGACGAATTCTGCCCGCATCGCCGCGTCTCGCTCTATTTCGGGCGCAACGAGGAATGCGGCCTCCGCTGCGTCTATCACGGCTGGAAATTCGACGTCGACGGCAGCTGCCTCGACCAGCTCAACGAGCCCGAGGAATTGCAGTTCAAGCACAAGGTCCACACCACCGCCTACCCGACGGTCGAATTGGGCGGGATCGTGTGGGCCTATATGGGCCCCATCGACAAGATGCCGGCGCCGCCGAAATTCGCCTGGACCCAGGCGCACGAGTCGCGCCGGCACGTCACCAAGGTGATACAGGAATGCAATTACCTGCAAGGGCTTGAGGGCGGTATCGACACCTCGCACGCGCCGATCATGCATCGCCTCCTCACCGACAATTCGACCCGCGGCGGGATGAAGCCGTCGAGCCCGTTCGTGCGCGGCAAGGCGCCCCATATCGTCGTCGACCTGACCGATTACGGCTACCAGTACGCCGGCATCCGCCCGCTCGGCGACAGCGACATGCACATCCGCACCTATCATTTCATCCTGCCGTTCCACCAGATCCGCCCGTCGAAGTCGGAGACCGGGCAGCCGATGGATGCGGGGCACATCTGGGTCCCGATCGACGACTACAACTGCATGGTCTACAACTGGATCTACACCACAGTCGACTCGCCGCTGACCGAGGAAGACCGGCTCGAAAAGGGCCTCGGCAACGGGCCGCTGCACGTCGATCCGAAGACCTTCCGGGGCAAGGCCAACCGCGCCAACGACTACCTGCTCGACCGTGTGGTACAGCGCACCGAAACCTACTCGGGCATAGACGGCATCAACCAGCAGGACCGCGCCGTTCAGGAGAGCATGGGGCGGGTCTGCGACCGCAGCCGCGAATACCTCGGCCCCGCCGACAAGCCGATCATCCAGGCGCGCAAGCTCCTGATCAAGGCGATCAGGACCGTCGAGGCCGGCGGCGCGCCTTCCGGCACCGGCACCAGCTACTACCCGCTCCTGGCGCATGAAGAGGTGCTGCCGCGCGACGCCGATTGGCGCGCCGAGATGACCCCCGAAATGGCGGACGGGATTATTCTGGAGTCCGTCTAACACTTCCGTCGTCACCCCCGCGGAAGCAGGGGTCCAGGGGCAAGCGATAGAGCATTTTCCTGGATTCCCGCCTTCGCGGGAATGACGAACAATAAGCCGAGAGGAGCCTATCCATGCCGTCACCGCAGCCGTTCGCCGGGGTTCTGGTCCCGGCCCTGACCCCGTTCACCCCGGCGGGCGAGCCCGATGCCGGCCGCTTTGTCGCGTTCTGCCGCTGGCTCCTCGACGAGGGCGCAGACGGTCTCGCCATCTTCGGCACCACCAGCGAAGCCAATTCGATGTCGGCCGCCGAGCGCATGACGCTGCTCGACCGGCTGATCGCGTCCGGCATTCCGGCGGCGAAATTGATGCCGGGTACTGGCGCCTGCTCAATCACCGAGGCGGCGACCCTCATCCGCCACGCGGTCGCGCATGGCTGCGGCGGCGTCTTGATGCTGCCGCCGTTCTACTACAAGGGGATGACCGAGCAGGGCATTTACGACTTCATCTCGGCCGTCATCGACCGGGTCGGCTCGGCGGCGCTCAGGATGTACCTCTATCACATCCCGCCGCAGACCATGATCCCGTTCGGGGTCGAGTTGGTCGGGCGTCTCATCAAGGCTTATCCCGACACGATCGTCGGCCTCAAGGACAGCTCGGGCGACTGGGCGAACACCAAGGCGCTGCTCGACGCCTATCCCGGTTTCGGCATCTTCCCGGGCTCCGAGGTGTTCCTGCTCGACGGCTTGCGCAACGGCGGGGTCGGCTGCATCACCGCCTCGGGCAACGTCAACGTCCCGGGCATCCGCAAGGTCTACGAGAACTGGAAGACGCCGCAGGCCGATCAGCTGCAGGCCGACATCACCCTGGTGCGCATGACGATCCAGAAATACCCGATGGTGCCGGCGCTGAAGCGCATCGTCGCGCATTTCCACGGCGACCCCGATTGGGCCGCGGTGCGTCCGCCGATGGAGCGCCTCAGCGACGCGCAGTCGGCGTCGCTCCTCGCCGATCTCGCCAAGATCGGCTACAGCCTCGGCGAGCGCCGCCGCGAGGCCGCCGAGTAGCGCGATGGCGGGCGAGCACGCTCCCGCGCGCACCCCGGAGCGGCAGGCGTTCTACGACAGGATCGCCCCGGCCAATCTGGCGCCGCTGTGGGAGCAGCTTCATAGCCTCGTCACCCCGGCGCCGGTCACCAAGGTCCAGCCGGCGATCTGGCGCTACCGCGACGTGCGCCCGCATCTGATGCAATCGGGGAGCCTCATCACCGCGCAGGAGGCGACCCGCCGCGTGTTGATGCTGATGAACCCCGGGCTCGGCGGCCAGGCCTCGATCACCGGCTCGCTCTTCGCCGGCTTGCAGCTGATCATGCCGGGCGAGATCGCCCCAGCGCACCGCCACACGCAGTCGGCGCTGCGCTTCATCATCGAGGGCCACGGCGCCTATACCGCCGTCGACGGCGAGCGCACGCTGATGGAGCCGGGCGATTTCGTCATCACCCCGTCCTGGACCTGGCACGACCACGGCAACGACACCAGCGCGCCGATGGTTTGGCTGGACGGGCTCGACATCCAGATCGTCAACCTCTTGAACGCCAGCTTCGCCGAGGGCTACCCGGACGACACTCAGCCGGTCGCGCGGCCCGAAGGCGACAGCTTCGCGCGTTACGGCAACAACCTGCTGCCGGTCGACTGGAAGCCCGAGGTCAAGACTTCGCCGGTGTTCAACTACCCCTACGTCCGCACCCGCGAGGCGCTTGAGGCGCTCAAGAACAACGGCGCGCCCGACCCCTATCACGGCCACAAGCTGCGCTACGTCAACCCGGCGAGCGGCGAGTTCGCGATGCCGACGATCGCCACCTTCGTCCAGTTGCTGCCGGCCGGCTTTGCCTCGCAACCTTACCGCGCGACCGACGGCACGGTGTTCGTCTGCGTCGAAGGGGCGGGTGAGACCCGCGTCGGCGAGACCGTGCTCGCCTGGGAACCGCATGACATCTTCGTCGTGCCGAGCTGGGCCTCGCACACCCATCACGCGCGCGCAGAGGCGGTGCTGTTCAGCTTTTCCGACCGGGTCGTGCAGGAAAAGCTCGGGCTGTGGCGCGAAGCGCGCGGTAATGCCTGAGGCGCGTAGCGATAAATTAACAAGCCTCCGGTAGGTCGGGGCCTCATGGAAAAACGCGGTAAGAACGGCGGCGGTGCGATCCACCCGGTGATCCTATCGGGCGGGTCGGGCACGCGGCTGTGGCCGATGTCGCGTACCCACTACCCCAAGCAATTCCTGCCGCTGATCGGCGACAACAGCCTCTTGCAGCAGGCGGCGCTAAGGGCCGCCGGCGCCGGCGGGTTTACCGCGCCGCTGGTGATCGCCAACGAGGAGCACCGCTTCCTCATCGCCGAACAGCTGCGCGAGATCGGCGTCGTGCCGCAGGCGCTGATCTTGGAGCCGGTCGGCCGCAACACCGCGCCGGCGGTCTGCGTCGCTGCCTTGCGCCTCGCCGAGAGCGATCCCGGCGCGCTGATGCTGGTGATGCCGTCCGACCACGCGATCGACGACCGGGCCGCGTTCCACGCCGCGATCGGATGTGCGGCCGCGGCGGCGCGGGCCGGGTTCCTCGTCACCTTCGGCGTCACCCCCGAGCGCGCCGAGACCGGCTACGGCTATATCGAGCGCGGCAAGAAGCTCGCCGGCGTCGAGGGCGGCTTCGCGGTGGCGCGCTTTGTCGAGAAGCCCGACGTGGCGACCGCCGAGCGTTATGTCGCCGCCGGCGATTTCTTCTGGAACAGCGGCATCTTCCTGTTCCCAGCAGCGCTCTACCTCGGCGAGCTCGAACGTCTGCGCCCCGACATGCTCGCTTCCTGCCGCCAGGCGCTGGCCGAGGCGCGCTCCGATGACGATTTCGTCCGCCTCGACAAGGCCGCCTTCGCCGCTTGCCCCGCCGACTCCATCGACTATGCGGTCATGGAGCACACCGCGCGCGCCGCGGTGGTGCCGGTTCGCATGGGCTGGAGCGACCTCGGCTCGTGGGATGCGTTGTGGGAGACCGCGGCGAAGGATGCCGACGGCAACGCGCTCGCCGGCAACGTCCTCGCCGAGGACACCAGGAACTCCTACATCCGCTCCGAGGCCGGGCTCGTCGCCGCGCTCGGGGTCGAGGATCTGGTCGTCGTCGCCACCAAGGACGCGGTGATGCTGGCGCCGAAGAGCCGCGCCCAGGACGTGCGCTCGCTGGTCGCGCGGCTCATCGCCGAGGACCGCACCGAGGCCGACGCGCTGCCGGTGGTCCATCGCCCATGGGGCTCGTACGAGACGCTGCACGCCGGGCACCGGGTGCAGGTCAAGCACATCGTGGTCAAGCCGGGCGGCAAGCTGTCGCTGCAGATGCATCATCACCGCGCCGAGCACTGGGTCGTGGTGCAGGGCACCGCGCGCATCCGCCGCGGCGACGAGGAGATCATGCTGACCGAGGACCAGTCGACCTACATCCCGCTCGGCACCAAGCACCGCCTCGAAAACCCGGGCAAAATCCCGCTGCACGTGATCGAGGTGCAGTCGGGCGCCTATCTCGACGAGGACGACATCGTCCGTTTCGAGGACACTTACGGGCGTTCCTGACGCTTTTTGATGATCTCGGCGAGCCGACGGGACTCTTCGAGATCATCCATCTCCTGTAACGCCGCCGAGTTGTTCAAGTCGATTCCCGGCATCACGCCGCCGGCGGCTTGACTTACTGGCGGCGGAACCCGGTGGGATTTGTTGGTCGGCTTACGTTTGTTCAAAGCCTTACACCTCCGTTTTCGCGCCGGTCCGCTCGGTGATCAGCCCGTAATGCTCGACGCGGCGGTGCTTCTCGAACGCGAAGACCGTGCGCCGCAGATAGTCGCCCAGCTCCAGGTCGAGGTTGAAGCCGAGCACCTCGTCCCCCTCGCTCATCGCCTGCGCGGCGATTTCGCCGGTCGGCGCGACGATCGCCGAGCCGCCGATCATGTGGAACCCGTCCTCGGCGCCGCATTTCGCCGCCGCCAGCACCCAGGCCGCGTTCTGGTAAGCATTGGCCTGCATGCTCAGAAGATGGTGGAACATCCGCAAGTGAACCGGCTCGGGATAATGGATATTTTGCGACGGCGTGTTGTAGCCGAGCGCGACGATCTCGACCCCTTGCAGTCCCATGACGCGGAACGTCTCGGGCCAGCGCCGGTCGTTGCAGATGCACATGCCGACCACCGCGTCCATGGCGCGCCACACCTTGAACCCCTCGTTGCCGACATCGAAATAGCGCTTTTCCAGGTGCTGGAACGGCGCGTCCGGCAGGTGCTCGGAGTGGCCCGGCAGGTGGATCTTGCGATAGCGCCCGAGAATCCGCCCGTCGCGCTCGACCAGGATCGAGGTGTTGTAGCGGCGGGTCCGGCCTTCTCCCTCGGTCAGCTCCGCGTAGCCGAGGTAGAAGCCGATGCCCAAATCGCGGGCGAGTTCGAACAGCGGTTGGGTTTCAGGGCCGGGCATCTGCGCCTCGAAGAAGCGGTCGATCTCGGCCTGGTCGGTCATCCACCAGCGCGGAAAGAACGTGGTCAGCGCCAGTTCCGGAAAGACGACAAACTTCGCCCCGCCCGCATGCGCCTCGCGCAGCAGCGCGATCAACCGCTTGACCACGCTGGCGCGGCTGTCGGCAAGGTGTATTGGCCCGAGTTGAGCGACAGCAGCGCGAAGATGACGGGACATCGAAGTTCTCCGTTTGATTTCAACGGTGCGGGAGGTTGATAAAGTTGCTTACTAAAACTCCCAATAATAAAGAAAAGAATGAATTAAAATAGTAACTAGAAGCCACATGTGAGATCGGTGAAATGCTGACCATCCGCTATCAGTGAGCCTGTAGATGATCGTGGTTCTCGTAAACAATCGGTCTGGAAGGTGCCCGTCAGGCGGTACTTCTCCTGCCGGAACGGCCCCTTCGACTGGCTCCGCCCATCCACGCAGCCAACAGGTCCTTAAAGCGGCATCCGTTTCCTCATCGTGGCTAACAGCGTATTCGACGACGAAAACGTTACCCGGGAGGATAGTCCGAACACGTTGTCGGGCCAGCTGACGCAGTGTCCGGCGAATTGTTCTCTCGAGGGAATCAGCCATGCTCGCCGGTAGAGGCTGTCCGCTAAACCAACGGTTGGCCGCTTTTCTCGGCGGCAAAGGCAAGTTCCGGCGTCGTGCGCCCCAACGGCCGCGCCATCTCAGAGAGCGCGCAGGGTAGGAATTCACCGCTGCCGCGCTCGGCCCTGAGCGTGCCTTCCTCGATCACCACCCGTCCGCGCGAGATCACCGTTACCGGCCAGCCGGTGATGTGGCGGCCCTCATAAGGCGTATAGCCGGTATTGTCGTGCAGCATCGCCGCGCTGACGATCGTGTGCCGGTCGGGGTCCCAGATCGCGATATCAGCGTCGGCGCCGACCGCGATCGTGCCCTTGCGCGGATAGAGTCCGTAAAGCCGCGCGTGGTTGGTCGCGGTCAGCGCGACAAAGCGGTTGAGGTCGATGCGGCCCTTGCGTACCCCTTCGGAGAACAGCAGCGGTACGCGCAGCTCGATGCCGGGCACCCCGTTGGCGGTGTCCTTGAACGTGGTCTTGTCGCCCTTGAGCAATTTGCCGGTCTCGTCGTAGCGATAGGGCGCATGGTCCGACGAGAACACCTGGAACGTGCCATTGGAAAGCCCGCGCCACACCGCCTCCTGCGCCGCGGCGTCGCGCGGCGGCGGCGAGCAGCAGAATTTGGTGCCCTCAAGGTCCATCCCGATATCGTCGGCGGTGAGGAAGAGATATTGCGGGCAGGTTTCGCCGTAGATCTTGAGGCCCTGCGTCTGCGCGTTGCGGATCACGTCGATCGCCTCGGCGGCCGAGACGTGGACGATCAGGATCGGCACGTCCAAAAGCTGCGACAGCGCCACCGCGCGGTTGGTCGCTTCGCCCTCGGCGACACGGGCGTGGCTGACCGCATGGTAGCGCGGGTTGCCAAGTCCGCGCTCCAGGAGCCGGCTGGTCAGCCACTTGATCATGTCGTGGTTCTCGGCGTGGATCATCACCAGCGCGCCCTCGCGCCGCGCCAGCGCCAGGATGTCGAGCATCTGGCCGTCGTCGAGCCGCATCGCGTCATAGGTCATGTAGACCTTGAACGAGGTGTAGCCGTCCTGGATCAGCGCCGGCAGCTCTTGTCCCAGCACCTGCTCATTGGGGTCGGTGACGATCAGGTGAAAAGCGTAGTCGATCACCGCCTTGGGCAGCGCCGCCTCGCGGTATTCCTCGACCACCTGGCGCAGCGACTGGCCGCGATGCTGCGCGGCGAACGGGATGACGGTGGTGGTGCCGCCGAACGCGGCGGCGACCGTGGCGCTGTAGAAATCGTCGGCGCACATCACGCCGAAACCGGATTGCTGCTCGATATGGCAATGGCTGTCGATCGCCCCCGGCAGCACCAGCCGGTTGCGCGCGTCGATCTCGCGCGCCGCCGGCCCCAGTCCGCGGCCGAGCGCGACCACCGTGCCGTCCCTGACGCCGATATCGCAATGCTGCGTGTCGGCGGCGGTGACGACCGTGCCGTTCCTGATGATAAGGTCGAAATCGGCCATGCGGCGCTCCGAGACTACTGGCGCCGCGACTTTAATCCCTCACGAGCCGCCGGCCTACCGCAACGGCAGGCCGGCGGGAGAGGTCGAATGTCGATCAGTTGCCGTGAGCGGCGGCGAAGGCCTTGCCTTCCTGCAACTCGCCGAGGGCCTGCCGGACCAAATTCTCGGCGTTGACCTTGTGCCCGCCGAACACGTCGCGGGCGGCATGCAGATTCCCCAAAGCCTGCTGCAAGGCGCCTTCCGCCTGGTTGATCTCGGGATAGCGCCCCTGCGCCAGCGTGCCGGCGGCAAACGACACGAGCCCGACGGCCGCTAACGCGGCGGTCAGCTTCAATTTGCGATGCACCATTGTGACGGTCCCTCCAATGTTGAACGTTTCCCCACGGCAGAAGAACGGATCGTACGACGATCTCTTCCCAAGGTGCTGCGGCGCTTCGACAGCGGCCTGCCGAAGCGCTACTCTAAGCATGAACCAACGCGCGGAGGAATGTCATGACGGCGACTGCGCACCGGCCGACTATCGCGGTGACCCACCACGCCATCGCGGCCGGGCATTACCTGGCGGCGACCGCCGGGTTCGACATCCTCCAGGCCGGCGGCAACGCCGTCGATGCCGGGGTCGCCGCGGGAATCGCCCTGGGCGTGCTGCAGAGCGACCTGGTCAATTGCGCCGGGGTCGCGCCGATCATGATCTACTTCGCCGACAAGCAGGAGGTCGTGACCATCGCCGGGCTCGGCACCTGGCCACGCGCGCTCGATCCCGAGCTTTTCATGCGCGAGCACGGCGGCAAGATCCCGGTCGGCGTGCTGCGCACCGTCGTTCCGGCCGCGCCCGATGCATGGATCACCGCATTGAGGCGCTACGGCACGATGAGTTTCGGCGATGTCGCCGCAGCGGCGACGCGGCTCGCCCGCGATGGCTTTCCCATGTACCCGCTGATGGCCGACAGCCTAGAGCGCCATGCCGAGCGCCACGGCCAATGGCCGTCCTCGGCCGCGGTCTATCTGCCCGGCGGGCGGGCCCCGAAAACCGGCGAGGTCTTCTACCAGAAGGATCTCGGCGCCTCGCTGCAATACATGATCGAAGAGGAAAAATCCGCCGCGAGCCGCGGCCGCGACGCCGGGCTCGAAGCGGCGCGCGACGCGTTCTACCGCGGCGACATCGCGAAGAAATTCGTCGCCTTTTACAAGGCCGAGGGCGGCCTCCTGTCGGCCGACGACCTCGCCGGCTACCATTCGCCGGTCGGCCCGGCCGAGCGCCGTCGCTTCGGCGACCTCGAGGTCTTCACCTGCGGCGCCTGGTGCCAGGGGCCGGTGCTGCTGCAAACTCTGGCGCTGCTCGAAGGCACCGACGTCAAGGCGCTCGGCCATAACAGCGCCGATTACGTTCACCGCCTGACCGAGGCGCTGAAACTCGCCTTCGCCGACCGCGAGGCCTATTACACCGATCCCGCGACCGGGACCGTGCCGCTGCCGACCCTGATCTCCGAGGAATACGCCGCCGAGCGACGCAAGCTGATCGACCCGCGCAAGGCCTGGCCGGATATGCCGCCGCCGGGCGAACTCGGCGCCAAGGGCCAGGTGCTCAGCCCAAGCGCGCCCAACCCGTTTCCCGAACCCGACACCTCCTATGTCTGCGCCGCCGATCGCTGGGGCAATTTGTTCTCGGCGACCCCGAGCGACGGCTCCTACGGGTCGCCGATCGTGCCCGGCACCGGGTTCATCCCGTCGAACCGCGGCTCGCAATCGCGCCCCGACCCGAGGCACCCGGCCGGCGTCGCACCCGGCAAGCGCCCGCGCCTGACGCCGAACCCGGCGCTGGCGATCCGTGGCAACGGCGCGCAGTTCCTGCCCTTCGGCACCCCCGGCGGCGACGTGCAGACCCAGGCCATGCTGCAGGTGCTGTTCAACGTCTTCGTCCACGGCCACGACGTGCAAAGCGCGATCGAGGCGCCGCGCTTTGCCAGCTATTCCTACCCGTCGTCGTTCGCGCCTTACGATTACTATCCGGGCCGGCTCAATCTCGAAGCGCGTTTCCCGGAAGCGGTCGCGAGCGATCTCGCCGGTCGCGGCCACAAGATCGAGCGCTGGCGCGACTTCGAATGGCTCGCCGGCGCGGTCTGCGCGATCCTCGTCGACAAGGAACGCGGCACCCTGGAAGCCGGCGCCGACCCGCGCCGCGCCGCCTACGCGCTGGGGTGGTGAGCTAAGGCCCACGGCGTTCCTGCTTGGGATAGGGCGTGCCGTCGCGGTGAGTGTAGGTGCCGGGCGCGCTGTGCGGCGGCACGATCATGTCGATGTCCGGGTAGTGGGCGCCGTCGCCCGCCAGTCGCGTGCCCATCTCCAGGAACGTGACATCGGCATTGGAGCGGTTTTGCAGGTGATGTCCGTCGCCGTCGCCGGCCTTGAACCCGGCGCAATCGCCGGCGCGTAGGGTTTCGGCGCCGGCATCGGTCACCAGCGTGACTTCGCCCGATACAACATAGATGAACTCGTCCTGCTCGATATGCCAATGGCGCTGGCTCGACCAGGCTCCGGGCTCGAGGCGCACCAAATTGACCCCGTATTGCGTGAGGCCCGCCGCGTCGGCCAGCCGGATACGGTGCCGCGCCCGGCACGGCTCGTCGAACGGCGAGGGGTAGAGCGTGCCGGTGATCACCGGCACGCTCGCGATATCGATGCGAGTGGCCATCGTCAGCCTCCTTGTTGGCTCGTCGAGATTTGTGTCATGCTGCCGCGATCGTCAACCTTGATTCAACAATCAATCTATTCATGCTGCTTTCCGCCCGCGAAACCGCCGACCGGCTCGGCATCAAGCTCGACACGCTCTACGCCTATGTCAGCCGCGGCCTGCTGCAATCGGTCGAGACCGCCGATAGCCGCAAGCGGCATTACGATGCCGACGCGGTCGAGCGGTTCCGCGCCGAGCGCGGCGGCCGGGGCGCTCGCGGCACAGCCGAGCCGCTGGTGCCGGTGATCGGCTCGGCGATCTGCCTGATCGACAACCACCGTCTCTATTACCGGGGTGAGGATGCGATCGCCCTTGGCGAGACCGCGACGCTCGAAGATGTCGCGGCGCTGTTGTGGGACAATGCCGCTCCAGCGTCCACCCCGACCCTCCCCCGCGATCCTCGGGTCAAGCCCGGGGAGCGGAGGGTCGGGGCGGGGATCGGCCTGATCGAGCGCTGCCAGGTTCGCCTCGCCGAACTGTCCGCCACGGATCTCGCCGCGCTCGACCTGTCGCCGGCCGGGGTCGCCCGCACCGGTCGGTCGATTCTCGGCGAGCTGGCCGCCGCGGTCGGCGGCGCGGAACCGTCGCCGCTCCCGGTCCACCGGCAATTGGCCGCCGTCTGGCGTCTCGATGAGGCGGGCGCCGACCTGGTACGGCGTTGTCTGGTGCTGCTCGCCGACCACGAGCTCAACGCTTCCACCTTTGTCGCCCGCTGCATCGCCTCGACCGGCGCGACCCCCTATGCGGTCGTCGCGGGCGCGCTCGCCGCGCTGTCGGGCCGGCGGCATGGCGGCGCCTCGGCACGGGTCGAGGCGCTGGCCCGCGAGCTTGCCGCCGGCGGCGATCCACTGGCGCTGATGGCGGCGCGGCTGGCGCGCGACGAGGAGCTGCCCGGCATGGGCCAACCGCTCTATCCGGGCGGCGATCCACGCGCCACCGCGATCCTCGCCGCGGCAAAAGAGGCGGCGCCGGCCAGGGCCGAGTGGATCGAGACGGTGTCGCGCGGCGCGCATCGGCTCACCGGGCAAGAGCCCAATGTCGATTTCGGCCTCGGCGTCGCCGCGGCCGCTCTCGGCCTGCCGCAGGGCGCGGCGCTCGGCCTCTTCCTCGTCGCCCGCACGGTGGGCTGGATCGCGCATGCGATCGAGCAGTATGAAAGCGGGGTGTTGATCCGCCCGCGCGCCCGCTATACCGGCAGGCGCCCCATCCCCAGCCAGCGGCCGAGCGCCTAGCGTGATGCAAAGACCCTAGGTGTTTAGTCCCGGTATTTGATGGGTCGGGTCGAAGATGAATCGGTCTGGCTGTTTTGTCCATGCCTGACAGATGTGTTCGTAGGGTGTGAGCCCCTTCAGGGTCTTGAGCCTACGGC
>Ga0182024_10008013_pt1 | contig 22524 bp, 21 predicted proteins | sample P32metaG_FD_120480 | JGI IMG/M metagenome (GOLD analysis project Ga0182024, IMG submission 120480) | Permafrost microbial communities from Stordalen Mire, Sweden - P3-2 metaG (Illumina Assembly) | ecosystem: Environmental > Terrestrial > Soil > Wetlands > Permafrost | place: Sweden: Stordalen... | reverse complement strand
TCAAATACCACTTAACCCGGCCCTCATCTTTTGCGCCTGCCGCTTCCCTCACTAATACTCCCCGCGCCAGCGGCGCCCCCAGCACCCATAGGACCATCCCATTGGCCCACCAGTAAGTACTCACCGTCCCCAGCACCGAAGTCCAAATCACCTTGTCCCGCAACGGCATCCCCGAGAGATTCACCAGCACCGCGCCGAGCAACGCCACCGGCGGAAAAACCAGCATGAGATTATTCGCATAAGTCCATATCTCCGAGTTCGGCCAGAAGAGAACCAGATTCACCACCAGCGAAAGCCCGAAAACTCCAACCCAGGTAATCCCGGCCATCCGCCGAACCAGGCAATGCAACAAATACGAAGCCAGGCAAACCAACCCAAATATAGCGCATATCACCTTCCGCGCGTCCCACCCCCCAAACCAGGCCAGCGGTATAAGCAACAGCCGCGCGAAAAACGGCCGGCTCTCATTGTGCTGCGCAAACATCTCCCGCAGCGTCAGCTTCTCCTGGCACAGCAGCACGAGCTGATGTCCTGGCGTCCCCCAATCGTCATGGTAAGGAAAACTCACCCAAGTCCGCAAAATCCACGGCGCCAAAACCATCGCCGGCGCCAGTGAAAACACCCAAATCCATCCCCATCCCCATCTCCCGCTCCCCGGCATCGGCCGCGAGCTGGCTTCTTCGGTGTACCCGGTCATTTCCCGGAAACCATGACTGATAGAACCAAATAATTAAACAGATTTGCGCGGTTGTCCGCACAAGCCTTCCGTAAACCTCCTTCCAAAAAATCTGCGAGAATCTGCGGTTAAAAAAGCGACCCTACCACTGCACCACCGAGCTGGCCCACGTCAGCCCTCCGCCGAATACAATCAACAGCACATAATCGCCCAGCTTCATCCGCTCCGTGCGGTTTGCCTCATCCAGCGCTATCGCCACCGCCGCCGCGCTCGTATTCCCAAACCGGTCCAGGTTCACCATGAACTTCTCGATGGGCACCTTCATCCTTTCCGCCACGGCCTCGATGATCCGCAGATTCGCCTGATGGGGGATAATGCACGCCAGATCCTCCGCCTTCAGCCCCGCTCCTTCCAGCGCAGTGTTCGCCGCCTTCAGCAGCGCTGTCACCGCGTGCTTGTAAGTCTCCTTCCCGTTCATCTTGATCGTATTCAGCTTTCGCCCGATCGATTCCGCCGTCGTCGGGAACCGGCACCCACCCCCCGGCATATAGAGCACATCCGTCAGCCCCCCGTCGCTGCCCATGTAAGTATGCACCACCCCGTGCGACCCCTTGCGGTTCCGCAATATCGCCGCCCCGGCCCCATCGCCAAAGAGCACGCACGTATTCCGATCCGTCCAATCCACAATCGACGATAACTTATCCGCGCCTATCACCAGCACCGTATTGTAAGTCGAACTGGTTATAAACTGCTGCGCGATCTCAATCGCATACAAAAACCCCGAGCACGCCGCCGACACGTCGAAGCACGCCGCATTCTTCGCCCCGATCTTCTGCTGCACGAAACACGCCGTCGAAGGAAAGAACATATCCGGTGTCACCGTCGCCACTATGATAAGGTCGATCTCCCCCGCATCGATTCCCGCCTGCTCGATCGCCTTCCGCGCCGCGGCCGCCGCCATATCGCTCGTAAATTCATCCTTCCCTGCCATCCGCCGCTCCTTGATTCCCGTTCGTGACACAATCCACTCCTCCGACGTATCCACCATCTCCTCCAGTTGCGCGTTGGTCAGCACCCTCTCCGGCACGTAAGACCCGGTGCCGATGATGGATACGGTTCGTTTCGGCTTAAGAAACCGCGGGCTGCGAGGCTGCGATCGCGTCATGGTATTTTTTAATCTCCGCAACGATATGCGGATTAATCTGTTGCTGAATTCCTTCCCCCGCAACCCGGATGGCATTCTTGATCGCCTTGGGCGTGCTCGCCCCATGCGCGATGATGCAAATCCCGTTTACGCCCAGTAGCGGGCTTCCCCCGTATTCCTCGTAGTTCGTCTTCTTCTTGATCGCCGCGAACGCCCCCTTCGCGATCGCCGCACCGAGCATCCGCACCGGGCTCTTCTTCAGTTCATGCCTCAGCCATTGGAAAATCGCGTCCGCTATCGCCTCGCAAGTCTTTAACACCACATTCCCCACAAAACCGTCGCACAGCACTACCTCGACCGGCTTCTCAAACAAATCATGCCCCTCGATGTTCCCGCGGAAATTCAGGTTGCTCTCCTTCAGCAGTTTGAACACATCCTTCGTGAAATCGCTCCCCTTCACATCCTCGTCCCCGATCGACATCAGGCCGATCGCCGGATTCTCGTATTTGAGCACTTGTTTGGAGTAAACCGAGCCCATAATTGCGTATTGCAGCAGATGGATGGGGCGCGCGTCAATATTTGCTCCTGCGTCGATCAGCACAAACACATTGCTCTCCGTCGGGATGATCGAGGCTATCCCCGGCCGTTCCACTCCGGGCAGCGTCCGCAGCTTTATCGTCGTCGCCGCCACTGCCGCCCCGGTATGCCCGGCGCTCACGATCGCTTCCGCCTCCCCATTCTTCACCAGGTCCACCGCCCGGCTCACTGACGAATCCTTTTTCCTCCGTACGGATTCCACCGCCCCATCGGTCATCTCCACCACCTGCGATGCATGCACAATCTCGATCCGCGCATCCGAAAACTTGTGCGCCGCGAGTTCCGCCTTGATCCGCTCGGTATCCCCCACCAGGAAGAGCTTCGTGATCGCCTTGTTCTCGCGGAGCGCCTCGACCGCCCCCGCGATCACATTCTTGGGCGCAAAATCACCCCCCATCGCATCGAGAGCGATCTTCATCGGACCCTCACAACCCGTCCGCAGTTATAATCACCCAGGCAATTTTCAGTAACCATGCCAGTCGGGGCACATAAAGCCGCCTTCCCGCCCAGCGGGCTCGTCAGCGCAAAGATTCCCAACTCAGGCCGCTTCAATGGTCAGCACCTGCCGCCCACGGTAGTACCCGCACGACGGGCAGGCCGTATGTGCCGGGATTCTGCTGCCGCATTGCGAGCACTTGCCCAGTTGGCTGGCGTGCCAGCGGTTCGCCGCCTTGCGCGTGCGCAGGCGCATCTTCGACATCTTGCGTTTTGGGACTCCCATGGGATTATTTGGACTTGAATTTTAGTTTATCGAGTTCGTCCCAGGTGTGCGACTCACCGGGGCTGTGCATCTCCTTCCGCACCGCGCCTTTGCAGACATTTTGCCCGTTCCAATCGCAGTGCGGGTAGGGCGGAAGGGCGAGCAAGGTATCTTCACGTATCTGTTCCGTCAAGTCCACCGTTTCGGGCCCAGTCAATATCACCTGCGTCGCAAAATCCTCAACCCTCACCGGGTATGTGAATCTCCTAAGGCATGCCACGCACTGCATATCGAGGTCCACCGCCAGTTTCCCCGTCGCGAACAGCCCCCCGTCCGACAGCCCAATATCCAGCGCCCACCGCAGCGGCCCCTTCGGGTTTACCGCCGGATCGTTTAGCTCCAGGATTGTTGCCGGCTCCTCCCCCTCCAGGTGCAGCCCCTCGGCTGGGATTTGCTTAACATGAACTCTCATGCCCCCAATATCGCGCCGTCACCCCCCCATTCTCAACCTTTTCCGCAGCCCCTCGACCACCGGCCCCGGTACAAACGCATCCACCGGCCCCCCCAGCCGCGCGATCTCCTTCACAATCCGCGACGACAGGTATGTGTACTCCTCCCGCGGCGTCAAAAACACGGTCTCAATTGCGGGCTCGAGCTTCCGGTTCATCAACGCCATCTGGAATTCGAACTCGAAATCCGATACCGCCCGCAGCCCGCGCACCACCGCCACCGCCCCCTGCTTGCGCGCAAACTCGACAAGCAACCCCTCGAACGCCACCACCTTCACATTCGGAAACCGCCCCGTCGCCGCCCGGATCATCTCGACACGCTCCTCCATCGTAAACAGCCCCTGCTTCGCGTCGTTGATCGCCACGGCCACCAGCACCTCGTCAAAAAGGCTCGCCGCGCGGGAAATGACATCCACATGTCCGTTCGTGATCGGGTCAAAGCTTCCAGGGTAGATCGCCAGGCGCATTCCCTTCTCTACGCCCCGCAACCCTCCCCCGGCGAGGTCGAAAATCTCAAAACCCATCGACCACATCCCCCCATATCGCAACGCGCCCTCGGAAACTCCCCTTTCGAATTTCTGATTTCGAATTTTTAATTTCTAATCTCCCTTCCCTCCATTTTGCCTTGTTACACAGCACACCCTTTGCTCTAAATTCCCCCCACATGGCTGACGTCCATTTTAGGTGCCTCGGCTGCAATCAGCCGCTGGTCGCTGACGAAATCGGCGCCGGGGTGTCATTTAGCTGTCCTCACTGCAAGACTGCGCAGCTTATCCCCGTGGCTGTCTCCGCCACTGAAAATCTCCTTTCGGAGGAGCCGCCGCCCGCTCCTGCCTCCCGTGTGCAATCCGCGCAGCCCGCCGCGGATGGCGGCCTCTGGGTCGCCCAGGAGCGCCTTTGGCAAAACGAGCACCAATCCGCCGAGCAGGCCATCGCCCTCGTCGAGCGCGACCAGCGCATCAGCGCCCTGCGCGCGGAGTGCGATTGGCTCACCTCCCAGTTGGACGAGGAGCGCAACCGCCGCCAGGCCCTCGAGCCCGAACTCGACCTCGCCCGCGGCGGATGGGCTGCCACCGAGAAACGGGCCAACGATCTCGAGAACAATTACAACCACACCGCCAACTGCCTCCGTGAGACCCAGATCGCCGCGGTCGATCTCACCCATCAACTCGAACTGGTCAAAACTGAGCGCAGCGACGCCGTACTGGAACTCGCCCGCCAGCACGAGACACTGGCCGAGCTCAATCTCGAGCTAAACAAAGCCCGCGGCGAGCGTGCCGAGACAGAAGCAATCCTCGGCCGCGCCCGCTTGGACCTCGACCGCACCGCCGCGGAACTCGCCACCGCCGAGTCCGTCGCCGAGCAATCCGCCGCCGAAGTCGGCCGGCTCAAGGCCGCCGCCGCCCATCTCCGCGCGGAGCTTGGCCTCGCAGCCGCGGAGCGCGACAAATTCCAGGCCCTTATCCGCGAGGACAAAGACCTCTCCGATTACGTCGACGTCAAGGCAGATCGAGACCGCTTCGAGACCGAGCTCAAGGACATCCAGGCCCGCCTCGGCGGCCTGCGCGAGAAAATCGAGGACCTGACCGCCGAACGCGAAGCCCTCAAGCACGAGCGCACCGAGTTGCAGCTTCGCGTCGCCGCCCTCCGCGATGCTCACGACGACAGCCAGCTCCAGCAGGACAACGAAGTCCTCCGCCGCATGGTCGAGCGCCTCAACGAGCAACTCAAGCAAGCCCAGCCCGACTCCTCGAAGCGAAAGCGCCGCGACATCCCCGGCGGCGTGGTCGGGGGACTAGCCCGCGCCGTAGCCTCCCGCGTCTTCGTCCCCGATCCAGAAGCCTAGGGCCTGCTAAGTCGGGCCCGAGCGGAAATCCGGAAGGCATGACCAGCGACAAAATCATCGTCGTCAAAAACCTGGTAAAGACCTTCAAGGACTTCCGCGCCGTCGACGACATCTCATTCGACGTGCAAGGCGGCAGCATCTTCGGATTCCTCGGTCCGAATGGCGCCGGAAAAACCACCACCATCAAGATGCTGACCACCACGCTCCCGCCCACCTCGGGGACGATTCTGCTGGACGGCAACGACCCGCAAAAGGCCCCTCTCGTCGCGCGCCGTTCCTTCGGCATCGTATTCCAGGACCCCAGCCTCGATGGCGATATGACCGCGCGGGAGAATATGAAACTCCACGCCGTCATGTACGGCGTCCCACACGCCGAGCATCCCGCGCGCATCGAGGCGGCCCTCAAATTCGTGGGCCTTTGGGACCGCCGCGAGAGCTTCGCGAAGACATTCTCAGGCGGAATGAAACGCCGCCTCGAAATCGCCCGCGCCCTCCTTCACACACCCAGGATTCTATTCCTGGACGAGCCCACCCTCGGCCTCGATCCGCAAACCAGGAACCACATCTGGGAGTACATTCAAACCCTCGTCCGCGAACGCAACATGACCGTCTTCTTCACCACCCACTATATGGATGAAGCCGACCGCGTTGCCGATGAAATCGCGATCATCGACGGCGGCCGGATCATCACGCGCGGCTCGCCCGCCGCGCTCAAGCAAAACGCCGGCGCCGCATCCCTCGAGGAGGCGTTCATCTCCCTTACCGGCCACGCCATCAGGGACGAGCAGGCCTCCGCCAAGGACCGCATGCGAGTCATGGGACGGCTATGGGGCAAAACATGAGCATCATCTACATTCTCTGGCTCCGGCAATTGAAGCGCTACGTCCGCTCCCGTGCCCGGATCTTTGCATCCCTGGCCCAGCCTCTCCTCTTTCTATTCGCAATGGGTTTCGGCTTCGGTCCCACCTACGCCAGGGCCGGCAATGGGAATTATATCGAGTTCCTCGCTCCCGGCATCGTCGCCATGGCCATTCTCTTCACAGCCATGTTTTCCGGCATCGAGATCCTTTGGGACCGGCAATTCGGCTTCTTGAAGGAGATGCTCGTCGCGCCGGTCCCGCGCATTTACATAGTTTTGGGCCGCACACTCGGCGGCGCCACCGTTGCCGTGATCCAGGGCCTCATCGTTTTCACCGTTTGCACCATCGCCGGCTTTCGCATCCAAAATTACGCCCTCATCCCTGTCGCGGCCGCCTTCATGTTCTTGATCGCCATGCTGTTCACCGCCATTGGCACCATCGTCGGTTCCCTCATCGAGGACATGCAGGCGTTTCCCCTCATCATGAACTTTCTCGTGATGCCGATGTTCTTCTTTTCCGGAGCTATTTTTCCTGTCGGAAATCTGACGGGCTTGCTCCACGTCATCCTGCGCCTCAATCCCTTGACCTATGGCGTTGACGGCCTCCGTGGCGCCCTCTCGCACGGCTTCGCGTTTGGAATGGCTCCCGATCTTCTCCTCCTCGGCATCGCGGCCTTCTCCCTCCTCGCCATTGGCACCTACTTCTTCTCCAGGATCCAGGTTTGAAATCCAGGAGATCGCGCCTGCGCCCGCCGCGGGTAACGTAGATGCCAATTTCGTTGAGGAACCGCTGATTAAATGAACCCGATAAATGAACCCGACGGGTTCAAGGATTCGTAGCCGGGGGTTGAGCGAAGCGATACCCCCGGTTTATTTGCGACTAAATCGCATCCCGGAGGGACGCCAGAGCGGGGTTTTGATTCTTAAAACCAGAGAGAGTATCTATTGAGAATCTCATTCGAGAATGTCATTCTATCCCATTGCAATACTCTCCGCCTCTCAGCGTCTCCGCGCGAGCCCCTTCCCCATTTGCGCCTTCGCCCCTTTGCAGTGCAAACAGTGGAAGTCGCTCATTTTCGGCAAGATTCCTTAACCGCAAGGAGCACAAACCTCACCGGTCGAGTCCGCTCAATGTTCCTGACATTCTTCTACGCCCTCCTTTGTGTTCTTTGAGTTCTTTGCGGTTAAGTCCAATTCGGTTGCGGCTCCGCCGCGCTAGGCCTTTGCGTGAAATCCCCCGACAGATTAATCCGAAGCCGCTCTAGCGACATCCGCGCCACTCCGGTGTTTTATTGATACGAATCCCATGAAGCCCCGCAATACCGCCTTCACCCTCGTCGAGCTCCTCGTCGTGATCGCCATTATTGGCATCCTCGCCGCCCTCCTCTTCCCCGCACTCCGCGCGGCGAATGAATTCCGCGACCAAACCGCTGCCCTGAGCAACATGCGCCAGGTAGGCGCGGCCTTCATCCTCTACGCAAATGACAACAGCTACAACCTCCCCTCCCGCGTCTCCGGCGCCGCCGGCGGCAATAAATGGCCCGCTCTCCTCGCCCAGTACCTGAGCGATGTCCGCGTTTATGCCTCGATCTACGATCTCAAAAACTGGGTCGCCCTCGGCCTCACCCAGACCCAGGCCATCGCGAATGACGGCAACTGCACCAGCTTCATCATGAATGGCTACAACGACCTCGGCACCTTCGCCAATGGTGAGCAAACCGCCCCGGTCCAGATTCGGATCAACGCATTCCCAACCACATCCAATATCATACTGCTCGGCACACCCAGGAATCCAACGTTGGCCCATCCCACCCAGGGGCATAACAAACAGTATTACATGGATTTTGAGGAAGCGCCGAATGGCAACCAAAACGACGTGCTCGATCTCGCGGCATTTAACGGCGGCTCGAATTACCTGTTCGCCGATGGCTCCGCCAGATTCATGACGCAGGCCACCTACGTCGCCCCCGATCCCAATAATCCAACCCAGCGCTACGGAGACGATCTATGGTGCGTGGACAAATCCTACGTCATCCCGAAAATAGGCAGCGGCGGCGGTCGTTAGAGCATCTCCTAATTAACTTGGCGCACCGATTTGCGCGCCAACGTTGTAGCCACTGGCCGCTGGCCCGTGCGGAGGTGCGCTCCCAGCGTCAGATTAACTGGAAACTGCTCTCGCCTACATCCCCAACCCCGGCGGCAATCCCATCCCCGCGGTGATCTTGCCCATCTCCTTCTGCGCCAGCTCGCGGCCTTGGGAGATCGCCTGCGTCACCCCCGCCAGCACCAGGTCCTCGAGCATCTCGACATCGTCCGGGTCGACAATATCCTTGCTGATCTTGATCGAGATCACATCCCCCGCCCCATTCGCCACCACCGTCAGCTTCCCGCCTCCGGTTGTCACCTCCACGGTCTTGTCCGCCAGTTCAGCCTGAGCCTGCGCAAGCTTCTCCTGCATCATCTGCGCCTGCTTCATCATCTTGTTTATATTCATGGGATCATCCTCGTTTACCGCCAGACCCCGCGGTATGCGAGCCGGAATTTCGGCCCCTTCGTTATTGCTCCGCCCATTCGCTGGCCTCTCTCAATTATCAATTTCACATTATCAATCATCAATTCCCCCGTTTCCCCATTTTCCCTCACTCGAATATTTGCGGACTTTCACGTACGCGCTATAGTTGCCTGCAATGATCCGTGATGATTTTCCCCCCGGCGACGAGAGCCTCAGCGCTCTCGAATCGCTGGATCGGACCATCTCCTCACTCGCCCCCGGCGATCCCATCCGCAAAGAGCTGCTCGACCTCCGCTCTCTGTTCGCCTCCCAGGAGGAGACAATGGGCGAGGCTCGCGAGGCCATCGAAAAACTCGAGCAGATCGTCAAAAAAGTCACCTCGCCCGCCAATCGCATCGGCACATTCCTGCACGCGGCCAACAAGGAAACCGCCCAGATCGTAGTCGGCGGCGCGGACTACTATTGCAACATCGATCCGCGAATCCCGATGAACAAGCTGCGCAAGGGGACCCGCGTCCTTGTCAACGAAGCCTTCGTCATCGTCGGCGATCTCGGTTTCGACACCTCCGGCCCCGTCACCAAAGTCACCGAAGTCATTGGCGACGACCGCCTCCGCGTCGGCACCGAGCACGGCATGCAATCCATCGTCCTCCAGCGCGGCGGCGAGCTCCTCCGCCAGCAGATCAAAGCCGGCGACGAAGTCCGCACAGATTCCAACTACCGCATCGCCGTCGAGCTCCTCGCACGCCCCCATTCCCAGGATTACTACCTCGATACCGTCCCCGAGCTCCCTTGGGCAAAAGTCGGCGGCCAGGAAGAAGCCATCCGCGCCATCCAGGACGCCATCGAGCTCCCCCTCCTCCACGCCGGCCTCTTCGAGCGCTTCCAGCATTCGACCCCGAAGGGTTTCCTCCTTTACGGCCCCCCCGGCTGCGGCAAGACCCTCATCGGCAAAGCCACCGCATTCAATCTCACCCAGAAGCTCAAGGAGCAGACCGGCGAGGAAATGAGCGAGTACTTCATGCACATCAAGGGCCCCGAGATCCTCAATATGTGGGTCGGCGAGAGCGAGCGCATGGTCCGCGAGATTTTCCAGACCGCCCGGGAGAAACGGCGCGAGGGCTTCCTTCCATTCCTTTTCATAGACGAGGCCGAGAGCATCCTCGGCACCCGGCGCGCCTCCCGTTATTCGAACATCCTCTCGACCCTCGTCCCGATGTTCTGCACGGAGATGGACGGCATCGATTCCCTCGCCGAAGTGGTCATCATCCTCGCCTCGAATCGCGCGGATTTGATAGATCCCGCCATCCTTCGCCCAGGCCGCATCGACCGCAAGATCAAGGTCAACCGGCCCACCAAGGAGGGCTCGTTCGACATCTACAAAATCTACCTCACCCCCGGCCTCCCATACGATCCCGCCCTGGTCCAGTCCGCCGGCGGCGTCCCGCAGGCCATCGATTCCCTTGTGCGCACGATAGTCGATCTCCAATTCTCCCATCGCGACGAAAACAAATTCCTCGAAGTCACTCTGCGTAGCGGCAAGCGCGACGTACTCTACCGTGGCGATCTGATCAGCGGCGCGATGATCGCCTCCGTCGTCGAGCGGGCCAAGAGCTTCGCCATCAAGCGCGCCATCGCCAGCCAGCAGGAGGAAGGCATCTCAGAGTCGGATTTGCGCCTCTCCCTCGAGGCCGAATACGCCGAGAACGACATCTTCCCCCCCACGGACATCACCGAAGACTGGCTAAAGCTCATCGACTACGATTCCGAAAACGTCGTCAAAGTCTCCCCCATCCGCCCCGGCTCGAATAAAACCATCCCGCGCTCCATCATCTAGAGCTTTTTAAATAAATGTGTAGCCACAATGCAGTCCCGCAGGGACGGCCAGAAAATAGGCAGGGGCTTCAGCCCCTGCTGGTTCGCCATCACGAGCGGAGTCCCGAAGGGACGGCAGAACGGCTACAGTTTAAGTTAAACCGCTCTAGGCCAAATAAAATCCGCGAAAATCTGTGTGAATCTGTGGATAGAAACTCATAGCCCTCAGCTCCTGATCTCCCGATGAAGCGCATCTTCGGGATCGAAACCGAGTACGGCATCACCGTCGATGGCCAGGAGACCGTCGACGTCGTCCATGAGTCCATCGAGATCGTCCGCCGCTACACGGAGTACGGCTCCCTCATGAAGTGGGACTACAACCTCGAGGACCCTCATCAGGACGCACGCGGCTTTCGCGCACAGGAGCTCATGCAGGACACGGACGAGTCCGCTTACTACGAGATAGACAAAAATCGCCCCCTCTCATTCGAGGAAATCAAGAGCGACCTCGTCCTCTCAAACGGCGCGCGCTTCTACAACGACCACGCCCATCCCGAATACTCGACCCCCGAGTGCTCGACGCTCCGCGAGCTTGTCGCCCAGGACAAAGCCGGCGAGCGCATCCTCGAGGAGTGCGCCCGCCGGCGCAACAAACAGCTCGCCGGGCACGGCCGCGAAGTCCGCCTCTACAAAAACAACACGGATTTCGTAGGCCACTCCTACGGCTGCCACGATAACTACCTGATGCGCCGCGATGTCCCATGGGATCGCATCGTCACAGGCGTTGTCCCATTCCTCGTCACCCGCCAGATATACGCCGGCGCCGGCAAGATGGGCGGCGAAGGCGAGGGGACCGCCGGCCAGCCCGGCCTCTTCCAGATCTCCCAGCGCTCGGATTTCTTCAGCGTCCTGGTCTCCATCGACACGATGAACCGCCGCCCCATCGTAAACACACGCGACGAGCCGCACGCCGACATCGGCCGCTACCGGCGGTTTCACGTCATCATCGGCGATTCAAATATGAGCGAGATCGCCGCCGCGCTTAAGATAGGCGCCACCGCCCTCGTACTCGAACTGATCGAGAAAGACCTCGTCCCAAGGATCGAACTCGCCAATCCCGTCGAAGCCGCGAAATCCATCTCGCGCGATCAAAACTACGATTGGATCATCGAACTTCGCGACGGCCGCAAAATCTCCGCCATAGATATCCAGCGCCTCTATCTCGAGGCCGCCCGGGAGCATTGCGAGCAGGACGACGAAGCGCGCTGGATCATCGGCGCGTGGAATGAAATCCTCAATGACTTGCAGCGCGACGTAATGACCTGCGTTGATCGCATCGATTGGGTCGCCAAAAAATTCCTGCTCACTACCTTCCGCGAAAGCGAACACCTGGAATGGACGGACCCATGGCTCCAATCCATAGACCTTGAGTATCATAACATCGCGCTCGATCACGGCCTCTATTACGAACTGGTCCGCACCGGCCAGATGCGCCGTTTCATAACTGAGGCCGACATCAAAGCCGCGATCTTCCAGCCTCCCGAGACGACACGCGCCTTCTTCCGCGGCCGCAGCGTAGCCCGTTTCCACGAGCAAATCGCAAGCATCCAATGGGACGAGGTCGTCTTCAAGACCCCAAACGGTCCCCGCACGGTCAGCCTCAACCGCGTCTTCGAAGACGGCGCCCTCGAGCGCGTAAACAACCTCATCCGCGACTCCCCGACCTTCGAAACCTTCCAAGCGAGCCTCGCGGATCCACCCCCCTGACTCCCCTGCCGCTCCCACGCGGCGCGCTAGCGTTGTAGCCATGGGCCGGCTGGCCGAGGAGGCGGATGGGCGTAGCGGAGGTTGGTGGGTGGGCGAGTAGAGGAGGCGGATGGGCGTAGCGGAGGTTGGTGGGTGGGCGAGTAGAGGAGGCGGATGGGCGTAGCGGAGGTTGGTGGGTGGGCGAGTCCGTGCGGGCGTGCGCTCCGCGGTTCTATATCAACCACTGCCGTCGTTCGATCAATCCGCTTCCGAGGTCAGGCCGCAAAAGCATTCGCGCCATGTCCCATTCGTGCCCCGCAGCCAAAAGATTTGCCCCGGCCAGGGGCCGAGGAGGAGGTAAAGTGCCGACCTATCTTCCGCATGTACCGGACAGGGATCCCTCGACAGCCATCAATCGCCCCGCGCGTGACTAACTCACCGCCGGATCAGCTTAAAAAGAGGCATGCCGTCCTATTTTTTGTTGACATTTTGACCATTACTTGCTATACTGCCATCAACAAATCCAAATTTCCGCCAACAAATAACCCAACTGAATGCCCTATGTTGTAAATCCTGAACGCAAGTCGAAGCGCTTGTCGAACGGACCCCAGTCACCGCACCTCCCAAAAAAACACCCCACCCCAAATCCGAGTCCCCGATCCTCCTTCCCCGCGGCAGCCCGGCCAATAACCAGCGAAACCTCAGCTCCGGCACCGCAAGACCTGAGTCCGGCAGAGGCCCCCTGCTGGAAACCCCGAGCGTGTCGAATCGGATCCCAATTCAAACCAATTCAAACCAATTCAAACCAATTCAAACCAATTCAAACCAATTCAAACCAATTCAAACCAATTAAAGGTAAATATTTTCCCCGCCACATAGCGATCATTTTCCAGACTCACCTGACCCCAAAATCATGAAAATTAAGGTAAATTAAGCCAAATTAAGCCATTTTCTTAAGCCAATCCAGGCGCCAGGACCCTTTCAAACCGCAGAACCCCACCCCACACGACAATAGCACTGCCGAGCCCCTTTGGTCGGACGCATCAGAGCGAAGTCCCCTTCATGCTCTTCATGCCCTTCATGGTAAAAAAACCATCCACTAATACATATCCATCGACCTCCCAGCACGCTTCGGTCCCGAAACGTAACGCCCGGCCAAAGTTCAACCCCTATCAACGCGAATCAAGGCTAATCGGACCCCCTTCCTCCTCCAGTGGTCGCACCTTTCCAAGCACCCTCAAAATCATCCTCCCCCAAAGAATCTGCGTAAATCTGCGCCAATCTGCGGTTAAAAATAATACCTCCTTACGCTAATCAACCCCCCAACCCAAATCAGACACTATCAATGATCAATTCCCCCGCCCTCTCCCAAGTCTGCAACCTCGCCGCCGTCGCATAATACCCATCCCGCCGCAGCAGGTCCGCATGCGTCCCCATCTGCACGACACGTCCCCCCTCGATCACGATAACCACGTCCGCATTCCGCAACGTACTCAACCGGTGCGCCACAATGAACGTCGTCCTCCCCACCATCGCCGATTGCATCGCCTGCACAATCTCATGCTCCGTCTCCGCATCGATCGAAGCCGTCGGATCATCCAGCACCAAAATCGCCGGGTCCAGCAAGACCGCCCGAGCAATTGCCAGCCGCTGCCGCTGTCCCCCCGAGAGGCCGCTCCCGCCCTCACCCAAAACCGTCTCATACCCCTTTGGCAATTCCATGATGAAATCATGCGCCGACGCTATCCGGGCCGCCTTCTCAATTGCCTCCCGCGTAGCGCCCGGCACGCCAAACGCGATATTCGCCGCCACCGTGGTGCTGAACAAAAAGCTCTCCTGGAATACCAGGCCGACATTCCGGCGCGCGGCGCTCAACTCGAGCTTCCGGATATCCACCCCGTCGATCAGCAGCCGCCCGCGGGACGGATCGTAAAACCGCGGGATCAGCGAGAGCAGCGCCGATTTGCCCGCGCCCGTCGGCCCCACCACCGCCACACATTGCCCCGGCTGAACCTCGAACGACACATCCTTCAGCACAGGCTCCGTCCCCGGGTCAAACCAGACATGCTCGAACGTAACCCGCCCCCAGACACGCGGCAGCCACATCGGGTCCGGTGTATTGACAATCTCCAGTGGCGCATCCAGCACCTCGAACACGCGCCGCGCGCCGGTCAAACTTTCCTGCATCGAGTTCGCCACGGCGGCCGTATTCGCGATCTGCGCCGAGAACTGCTGCAGCATCCCTGTAAAAGTAATCAGGCCGGCCCCCAGCGGTATCTTCCCATGGATCACCAGGTACCCGCCGTAACCGAGCAGCACCACAAGGTTCGCCTGGCTCAGAAATCCTATCGTCGGCATGAATATGCTCACCACCCGGAAGACATCCTGCTTCTGCGCCCGCAGCACATCGCTCGTCTCGCGGAACTTCCGTATTACATCATCCTCCCGTGCAAACGCCTTGATCACCGCGATCCCCCGGATGTTCTCCGCCAGCCGCTGGATCATGTTGTCCGTCAGGTCGCGATTCTTCCGGTACCCCGGCTGCACAAGGGCAGAGAACCACGCCGAAGCCACCCACAGGAGCGGCGTCGTAGCCAGGCATGCGAGCGTGAGCGGCACATGAATGCAAAACATATAGGTCGCGTACGCCGCCAGCGAGACTGCCATCGTCAGGCTCATGATAAGAACCTGGTCCACAAACATCCGCACGCTCTGCACATCGCTCGTCACCCGGTTGATGATCGAGCTGCTCGCATTCGCATCATAAAAGCGAAAGGAAAGCTGCTGCAGTTTCGCGTAAACATCCGCCCGCAACTGCACCACGATCTGGCCTTGGACAAGATATTGCGACTCATGCCGGCTGATCCCGTCAATCACCGCACGGATCGTCGCGAAACTCCCCACCAGCGCCGCGACAAACACAATTCGCTCCCAGGCGCTCCAGCTCCAGGGAGGCGCCCATCCAAAAGGCCAACGCGGCGCCACCGCAGTCTCCCCCAGCCCGTGCTTGATTTCGTCCACGCCCAGCCCCGCGAGTCCCAGCGCCCAAATCCCCAGGACCACCATCGAAGTCTGAAGCGCCAACACCCGCAAACAACCCCAGCGGTAACGCCAGCTCAGCGCCAGCAAACGCCGGATCAGCGTCCAATCGGAAGCATCCGAAGGCCTGGCAGAGAGGGATTCCATAAAACGAGCCCCCCACCATGCAATTTCCCGCCCCGTTTGCAAAACCGGGATTTTCGGCCGGGCAGTATTGCTGACGGCACGCCCAGGCCTATATTCGAATAGCTGATGACGAAGGAGGAATTCATTTTGCGGAAAGCCGAAGCTGAGAAGCGGATGAAGGCCGTGGAGATCATACCATGGTGGCTTTGGGCGTCGGTCTCCGCCGCAATGTTCGGTGCGATTCCCCTTCTGCTAGTCCTCCTCTGCGTAGCAGTTTTCAATCATTCCCGCGAGGCGGTAACAGTTGTTGTTTCCGAGTTATGCACTTGCCTGGCTGTCACAGCCGCCCTTGAATACCAGTCGAGGAATTACCATCGGAAGGCGCCGAAAATATTCGACGAATTGGGATTGAAATGTCCGGCGTGCCACAAATCCTTGAGCTTGAAGCGCACCGCCGACACCGGCCGTTGCTGGAGTTGCGGCAAACCGGTATTTGACGGCATCGACCCAGATATGCCGTCACCCCAAATTCCATGAATTATATGGAGCGATTACCGTACATACACTCCGATCGGCTCGCGAGGGTGTGCCTGAGATTAGCTGGACGGTGCAAGCCTCTGGCGTCCAGTCCCACGCGGGCGCGGCACGCCCTGATGGCGCGGCAAGGATTATCAAGGATATTTCGTTTCTCCGAGCGCAAGTCCATGAAGTTCAGGCGTCAGGCCGGTCTTGCTTTGTGCGCAATTGGTCTTACCATTGAAAAATCATGACTTCGATCACGATCAAACTTCCGGCTGAGCTAAAAGACAAACTCAAGGCGCAAGCCCGGGCTAGCGGAAAGAGCTGTTCTGCTCTCGTTCGCCATACCCTCGAGAAAAATCTATTCGTCTCGAAAAATGGCCGGCGGAAGAATCCAAGCGCTCTTGAAAAACTGGGTGATCTCGTGGGCAAAGGTTATAGTGGCATCCCCGATCTCTCGACCAACCCGAAATATATGAAGGGCTTCGGGCAATGGCGCGAGTGATCATCGACGCGGGTCCGCTCGTAGCGCTCTTCGATAGCTCCGACAGGCATCATTCTTGGGTCGTCGAGCGATACGGACATGTTCCAGACCACGTAGTAACCTGTGAGGCCGTCCTCACCGAGAGCGTGTTTCTGATGCGGCGTGATGGCCTGAATCCAGAATGGCTGATCGAGTCCGTCCGGTGTGGATCGGTTCGATGCGACTTTGATCTCACATCGCAAATCGAAGCAATTCGAGTGTTGTTTCATCGTTACGCGGATCGACCCATTTCCATCGCCGACGCATCATTGGTTCGGATGAGCGAACTGCACCCGGAGAGTGTGATTTTTACTCTCGACCGTGACTTCCTGATCTACCGGCGCAACGGCCGTCAGAGAATTCCGCTCATCGCGCCGTTCGTATAATCGATGGTGCGAAAACCTCCCCGTTCATCCTTCATACTTTCCCCATGTCCCCTTCGATCTGGTCCCTCGCCAAATCCCAACTCCGCGACCTCGTCTCCTACGAGCCCGGCAAACCCGTCGAGGACGTTGCCCGCGAGCTGGGCCTTCGACCCGCCGATATCATCAAGCTCGCTTCAAACGAAAATCCCCTCGGCCCCTCCCCGAAGGCTCTCGCCGCAATGCACGACGCCCTCGAGCGCGTCCACTTTTACCCAGATGGCGGCGGCTTCTACCTCCGCGAGGCCATCGCCGCCCAATTCGGCTTCCAGCGGGAAAACGTCATCCTCGGCAACGGCTCCAACGAGATCATCGAATTCATCGGCCACGCCTTCCTCCGCCCTGGCGACGAAGTCATCACCGCCCGCCACGCATTTGCCGTTTACGCACTCATGGCCCAGCTCTTCGACGCCCGCCTCATCGAAGTCCCCGACCCGGCCTTCTGCCACGACCTCGATGCGATGGCCGCCGCCATTACCCCGCGCACCCGCGAGATTTTCATCACCAATCCGAACAATCCGACCGGCGCCATGGTGAGCCAGGCCGAAATCGACCGCTTCATGGATCGTCTCCCGGATCATGTCGTAGTCATCTTCGACGAGGCCTATTATGAGTTCGTCGAGAATCCCGCCGACACTCTCAAATTCATCCGGGAGGGCCGCGAGAATGTCGTCGTCCTCCGTACATTCTCGAAAATCCAGGGCCTCGCCGGGCTGCGAATCGGCTACGGCCTTGGCGCAAAGAGCATCGTCAGCGTCCTCCAAAAAACCCGCCAGCCCTTCAACGCCAACGCCATTGCCCAGGCCGGCGCCATCGCGGGCCTGCTCGACTTCGATCACCAGCGCAAGACCCGCGAACTCACCATCGAGGGCCGCGCCTACTTCGAATCCCAATTCTTGCAAATGGGCCTCGAATACGTCCCGAGCCACGCCAATTTCGTCCTGGTAAAAGTCGGCGACGGCAACGAAATCTTCAAAGCCCTCCTCGGCAAGGGAATCATCGTCCGCGCAATGGCTTCCTACCAGTTGCCCGAGTGGATCCGCGTATCGGTGGGAACCATGCCCCAGAATCGGCGCTTCATCGCCGAACTGCGGCAACTCCTTGCCCGTGCTCAGGTATCAGTATAAGATGCTTGATACAAAGCACTTATAGAATGGAAGACCATTTTTTCGATGTAACCGTCGCCGCCATTTCGACCCCGTTCGGCGAAGGCGCGATAGCGGTGCTCCGGCTCTCCGGCCCGCGCGCCATCTCGATCGCGGCCACGATTTTCCGCTCCCGAACCGCCCTCCCCGACCTCGCTCCCCGCACCCAGCAGTTCGGACGGATCGTAGATGGCGCTACGGTAATCGACGAGGTTCTCCTCTCGGTCCACCGCGCCCCTGCCAGCTACACCGGCGAGGACCTCGTCGAGATCCAATGTCACGGCGGCATCCTCGTCACGCGCCGCATTCTCGATCTGCTCCTGGCCCACGGCGCGCAAATCGCCGAGCCCGGCGAGTTCACTCGCCGGGCCTTCCTCAATGGCAAGATGGACCTTACCCAGGCCGAGGCCGTGATGGACCTCATCCGCGCCCAGACAGACCTCGCGATGCGCGCCGCCACGGAGCAGCTCGAGGGCAGCCTCGGCCGCCGGATTGTCGCGCTGCGAACCTCTCTCCTGGCCATCCTGGCCCACGTCGAGGCCCACATCGATTTCCCCGAGGAAGATATCGATCCGGTTACGGGCGCCGCCCTGCTCGCGCGCATCGATTCGATACGGGCGGAAGTGGCTGCTCTGCTCGGTACTGCCGGCCAGGGCCAGATACTGCGCGAGGGCTTGCGGACCGTCATATTCGGCGAGCCGAACGCCGGTAAATCGAGCCTGCTCAATCGCCTGCTCGGCTACGAGCGGGCCATCGTGAGCCATATCCCGGGCACAACGCGGGACACTCTGGAAGAGGTTATCAACATCCGCGGCATCCCCGTGCGGCTTATCGATACCGCCGGCGTTCGTCCGTCCGAAGACCTGGTCGAAAAGGCCGGTATTGAGCGGACTCAACAGGTTCTTTCCCGAGCGGCGTTGATTCTCCACATTGCCGATGCCAGCCTCCCACAACCGGCCGATCCGCCAACATTTGACGCGCATTCCATTCTCGTGCTGAACAAAGCCGATCTCGGCTTTCATTCCACCTGGGGAGAAACTCCCGGCGCGATCCGCATATCGTGCAAGACGGGTGAAGGATTTGACGCGCTGACGAAGGCGATTTTCGACGCGGCGATGCGGGGTGCCGGAAGTTCCGATGATTTCTTGATTGCAATCAATGCCCGCCACCAGGCGTGCCTGAAGTCCGCGTCCTCCTATCTGGACGGTGCCCGGGGCGCCATCGACCAGAAGGTCTCTGCCGAGTTTATCGCGATCGAACTCCGCGCCGCGCTGAACTCGGTGGGGGAAGTCGCGGGAAGGCTCGACGCGGAGGAACTTCTGGGCGAGATATTCTCGAACTTCTGCATCGGGAAATAATGACTTACCCGCAAACATAAATGGCCGGCGGAACCCTATATAAGAGCCTGGTCCGGCCGGCGCTCTTCAAGCTGGATCCCGAGCGGGTCCACCATCTGGCGATGGCGGCGCTTCGCGGCTATTCATATCTGCCGTTGCACGCGAAGGTCGATTCGAGCCTGTCGCGCGAGGTCTTTGGGATTCGGTTTCCGAATCCGATTGGGCTTGCGGCAGGTTTCGATAAGAACGTTGTTGCTTTGCCGGCGTGGGAGAAGCTCGGTTTTGGATTCGTGGAGGCGGGCACGATCACGGCCGTGGCCCAACCGGGTAATCCAAAGCCGCGCGTCTTTCGGCTCCCGGCCCAGGAGGCGCTTATTAATCGGATGGGCTTTAACAATGATGGCGCGGAGGCAATCGCGGTGAAATTGGCGGCGCTGCGGGCGCGGGGGCGCTGGCCGTCGCTGCCGGTCGGCCTGAATATAGGCAAGAGCAAGGTCACACCCCTGGAGGAGGCGGCGTCGGATTACCTGTCGAGCTTTGAGAAGCTGTTTCCGTTCGCCGATTATTTTGTGTTGAATGTTTCATCGCCGAACACGCCGGGATTGCGTGAATTGCAGGGGGCGGATGCGCTCGGGCAATTGCTTGCGGCGGTCCAGAAACGCAACCGCGAGCTAAGTCCGACGCCGCGGCTGCGGCCGGTGCTATTGAAGATAGCGCCGGACCTCGCGTTCGCGCAGATCGAGGAGATTATCGTGCAGGCGTATCAGCATGGGCTGGCCGGGATTGTGGCCACCAATACCACGCTCGATCACACTTCGGTTCCGGAGGGGTTGCGGCAGGAGGGGGGACTTAGTGGATTGCCGTTGCGCGCGCGGTCCACGGAGATAGTCCGGTTTATCGCCACCAAGGCCTCCTCGATGCCGATAATCGCCGTGGGCGGGATTCACGATGTGGATTCGGCGATGGAGAAGTTCGACGCGGGTGCGTCGCTGGTACAGTTATACACCGGCTTTATTTATGAAGGGCCGGGTTTGATAGGAACGATCGCATCGGCGCTGAAAAGCAGAGGCGCGCGCTGATCATCTCAACGCGCGCCTCGCCCCAACTCTTCAACCCAAAATTATGATTCCTTCGGCTTTAGAACGACGTACTCGGTCATGCCGTTTGTCCAAATGTGGAGCAGGACGCGCTCGTCCTTCCCGATCTTATCTCCCTCAGCGAGAGCTTGATCGGCGCCGGTAATAGGTTTGCGATTCATCTCGAGGAGCACGTCGCCTTTGCGAATGCCGGCGTTGTAACCGACGGAATCCGGGGCGACGTCAGTGACGAGGGCGCCTTTGATTTCGCTGGGGATTTTCAAGTCCGCGCGGGAGGAGTCATCAAGGTTGCCGACATTGACACCATCGAGCACATTGGGATGGGAGTCGTCCTGCCCGGAGTTAGTGGCAACTTCACCGGTATTGCCGTCACCGAGAAGAGTAACCTGTGCCGTGTTGGATTGGCCGTCGCGGAGATAAGAAACAGTTACTTTGTCGCCTGGGCTCATGCCACCGATCAGGAGTTTAAGGGCATGCCCATCGGTGACGGTCTTTCCATTGACGGAGGTGACGATATCTCCGTTTTGAAGGCCGCCCTTCTCGGCCGCGCTGCCTGGATAAACCTCGCCGATAAGCGCGCCTTCCTGGTCAGCCGGCACTTTGAACTCCTCTGCGAGGTCGGGAGTAAGCTGCTGAAGGAGGATGCCGAGGTAACCGCGACTGACCTTTCCGTATTTCAACAGGCTATCGATGACGTTGCGAGCCAGATTGGAGGGAATGGCAAAACCGATGCGCTGGTTGCCGCCATCGCTGCTGACGATCATCGAGTTGATGCCGATCAGGCGACCCTGGACATCGACCAGCGCGCCACCGGAATTGCCGGGATTGATGGAGGCGTCTGTCTGGATGAAGTTCTGATAGGCCTTCGAAGGTTGTCCGTCGCCTTCGTAAGTGCTGCGTCCGAGCGCGCTTACGATACCCATTGTGACGGTGTCAGTAAGACCGAAGGGATTGCCGACGGCGAGGCAGAGGTCACCGACCTTTACCTGATCGCTATCCGCGAAAGTGAGAACCGGTAGATTCTTTGCGTCAATGCGGAGCAAGGCGAGGTCGCTGGTGGGATCGTTACCAACAACTTTAGCCGTATATTCATGGCCGTGATCGCCGATCTTAACTAAAATTTCATCACCAGATTCGGCGACATGATTATTAGTCAGGATAAGCCCGTCGGGACTTACGATAACTCCCGAGCCGAGGGCACCGCCGCCGCCCGGGCCATTGGGACCGTCGGGAATACCGAAGAAGCGTAGCAATGGGTTGGATTCCTCCCGTCGGTCCGACGCGACGACCTTCCTTTTCGTGGAGATGGTGACGATGCTGGGAGTGATTTTTTCGACGACGGGAGCGAAGCTGGTAATGGCGCCTGTGCTGCGGTTGAGCGGCGAGTTATCGACCTGAAGCTGGGCACCCGGCGTGGCATCGCTGGCTGCAGCCTGTTTAACAGGCGCATCCTGCGCGCGGACAGGGACGAGGGCGAGCGGTCCCATGCCGAGAGAGATGGCCGCGGCGAGAGCAGCGCGGGAAAGATTGGATTTAATATGTGAGAGCCGGAAGGCAAGAGAGAGCGGAGCCGTCCGCCAGAGGATTGGATAATTCATGATTTGATGTTGGAACTTACGGTCAACCGCCCTGTGGGCATGGGTTGATGTATGTGCTATCCGACAACATCAGCCGCGATTATGTTCACGGCATTCGGGAAGGATTTTAGAAAGGATTTTCTTGAGAAGGATTTTCTTTACAAGCCCGGATGGACCTTTGCCTCGGGCGGGCGCTCGATGTGGCCGCCGAAGCCTTTCCGCATTGCGGAGAGGACTTTTTCCGCGAAGGTGTGCTGCTGGCGGGAGCGGAAACGGGTGAAAAGGGCGGTGGAAAGAACTTCGGCAGTGACACCCTCCTCGAGCGCGGCGGCGAT
>Ga0182024_10008012_pt1 | contig 22527 bp, 26 predicted proteins | sample P32metaG_FD_120480 | JGI IMG/M metagenome (GOLD analysis project Ga0182024, IMG submission 120480) | Permafrost microbial communities from Stordalen Mire, Sweden - P3-2 metaG (Illumina Assembly) | ecosystem: Environmental > Terrestrial > Soil > Wetlands > Permafrost | place: Sweden: Stordalen... | reverse complement strand
GGTGGAACTGGCTCGGATGGAGGCTCCGGCTAGGGCGGTTCCGCGCGGTTTTCATTCCCTACGCCTGGATGTGGCACTGGCTGCTGCGGCGGAACAACGATGAGTTTCTGCGGCAGAGCAACGTATGAACGCGGCGCAGAAGCTGCTCTACGAGTTTCACGATCATCCTACGTTTTGCCGGGAGTCGCTGCGGATCCGGAACAAGCAAGGGGCCATCGTTCCCTTCGAGCTGCAGCCTGCGCAGCTGAAGCTGCACGCGGCGATCGAAAAACAACGCGCTGCGCGGCAGCCGGTGCGGATCGTCTATCTGAAGCCGCGGCGGGTGATGATCAGCGCGGGGGTGGCGGCGGAGTTCTTTCATGAGATCCCGTTCACGGCGGGGCAGGGCGGCCTGGTGGTGGCGCACTCCCTGAAGGCGGCGAAGCAGATCTGGAATTATCACCGCGACTTTCATCGCCTCTATAAACCGTTCCGCGGACTGGTGGAGCTGCCGCAGGCGCACCGCAAGCCGGGGATGCGCGGCGCGATCGAGTACGAAAACGGATCCACGATCGATATAGAGACGGCGCGGAATCTGGATGCGGGGCGCGCGTTCAACATCCGCTATTTGCAGCTTTCCGAGTACGCCTACTATCCGAACGCACGGAAGATCGGCGGAGGGCTGATCAACTCGGTACCGGAAGACGTCGACACGATGATTGTGAAGGAGTCGACGGCGAACGGAGTGGGGAATCCGTTTCACCAGGACTGCCTGAGCGCGATGGACTCCACTTCGGGGACGGAGTGGCTGTTCGTATTCTTCGCGTGGTTCGAGCATCCGGAGTACGTGAAAGAGTTCGCGGCGCCGGAGGATCGGGCGCGGTTCCAGTCGACGCTGACGCAGGACGAAGGCGATCTGCGGGTAAAGCACTCGCTGACGCTGGAGCAGCTCCAGTGGCGGCGGTGGGCGATCAAGGACAAGTGCGAAGGGTCGATCGAGATGTTCCATCAGGAATATCCATCGACGGCGGAGGAGGCGTTTCTCTATTCGGGGCGGCCGCGGTTTCAGCACAAGCAGCTCGCGAAGATGCCGATCATTGCCGATGCGCCGTGCGGGGGCCTGGTGGAGGACACGGGGCCGCGGCGGTCGCTGGTGTTCGAGCCACAGGAAAAGGGTCCGCTGGTGGTTTACAAGCGGCCGGCGCCGAACCGGCTGTACGTGGCGGGGGCGGATGTGTGCGAGGGGATCGACGTCGGAGACGGCACGATCGGCGGCTCCGATCCGGACTGGAGCATTCTGAACGTCGCGGATAAAGACACCGGGGAGCAGGTGGCGAAGCTGCGGGGGCGGTTCGAGCCGGACCTGTTCGCGGAATATTCGGCGGCGCTGCTGCGCTGGTACAACTGGGCGTTTATTGTGCCGGAGGCGAACGGGGCGGGGATCGCTTACATCGAAGGACTGCTGCGGTACGGGATTCCGCCGGCGCTGATCTATCACCGGCATCCGCAGCCGGACGAACAGTTTTCCTCGCGGGCGGCGACGTCGCTACAACTGCTGGGGTGGAAGCAGAACGCGGTGACGCGGGTGCAGATGATCTCGGCTTTGGACCGGAGAATCCGGGAGCTGAGCTACATCATGCACGATCCGAACACGATCAGCGAGCACTTCACCTTCGTGGTCAGGAGCGGCGGCCGGGCGGAGCATCAGGACAACTGCCATGACGACGAGGTGTTTGCGTCGGGGCTGACAGTGATCGGGCTGGACCATCCGCCCGTGGATCTGCGGCTCGCGGGAATCAAGCAGGTGAGCCCCGCGGCGAGTGAAGGCATACGCACGTATGGCAAAAGCCGATCAGAGGACACGAGGAGAGGAAGGCTTCTCCGTTTCTAACAGGTGAACCCGGTGGGTTCACCTCCAGAGGTTCTTATGCCAACAGCAATTTTCAGTTTTCTATCGACGCCGGCGGGGCAGGCGTTTCTGACGGCGGCGATGCAGATCGGCGGAACGATCGTGGCGGACATCGCGGCACTGGTCGCGGCACACGCGGCGACGGCCAAGGCGACGGCTACCGAGAAGTAAATGACACCTCGGCTGTCACCGCTGGGCCGCTGGGCTAAACCGGAGCCGGAGCCGGAGCCGCAGGCGTTCGTGTGGGATCGCACGAACGCACTGGGGTTGGCGCTGATGAACTGTACGGCGTGCCACGGGTCGGGGCTGAGGCTCGGCCGCAAGAAGGTGGCTCCATGCAACTGCACGCTGCGCGCGATCTTCCGGATCTGTCTGAACAAGTACCGGGGGATTCTGGTGGATCAGCACACCATCCGGACCGGGTCTGTGTTCGCGCGGATGGACTTGCGGCCGGCCACGTGCGGGATCGCGACATCGCGGAACGCGTCGGGGCAGCGGCAGAAACGGGGAAACGTCTGGAGCCGGCCGCAGGAAGAATTTCTGGCCGACTTCGAGATCATCGCGAAGCGCACGCTCGATCCGGAGGAGATGTGGCTGCTGAAAGCGCATCACATCGACGGGGCCGATTTTAACGTGTGCTGCAAAATGCTGCGCCTGAATCGCGGCGAGTTCTTCCACATGACGTACCGGGTAGAGCAGAAGCTGGGGCGGGCGTTCGCGGAGACGCGGCCTTACTCGTTGTTTCCGCTGGGGGAATATTTTCACTCGGTGGTGAGGGGCGCGGCGGCGAAGAGGAGTCAGGAGTCAGGAGTCAGGAGTCAGGGGAAGGACGCGGCTGCGCCGATTCCGGAGCCTGCGACTGATTGCTTGGCGTTGGGGGCTGCGGCGTGAGTTCTAAGCCTGACAAGAAGGCTCTGGTCGACGAGCTCGCCGGACTTGAGAAGAAGCTGACGGCCGCGCGTGCGGCGATGCTGGACGATTTAGCGCGCGCGGATACATTACAGACGACCATTCTGGGCTGGTACGAGAAGCGGGACGCGTCGTCGACGTTTGTGGCGGAGGGGGAGAAGGCTTCCTATCTGGTGAGCGCGCGATCGCTGAAGCGGACGGTGCTGTACGACCAGGCGGTGAAGCTGCTGGGCAAAGAGCTGCTGCTGAAGATCGCGACGATTCAGTTGGGCGCGTTACAGAAAGCGGCGGGGAAGAAGTACGCGCTGTGCGTGACGAGTGCGGGGACGGGTCCGCGATCGCTGACGCTAGTGGCTTGAATGAGCTGGGGCAAAAAGATGGAGCGGCGGGCGGCGGAGATGCGGGAGCGAGCGGCTGAGTTTAAAATTCCGCTGACGGACACGCAACTCTCCAGGGCCGCGTATCACAGGGATATCGAGAAGTCGCGGGTGGACTGCCGGGTACGGAAATGGCTCCAGCGGCAACGCGAGGCGGAGAAAAGGAAAGTGGAGAGAGGCCGATGACGATTGCACGTATGCCGGTGCGGAGCTCGAATGTGAAGAGCGTGGGGCACGATCCGAAGTCGAACACGCTGCAGGTGGAGTTTCATAACGGCGGGGTGTACGAGTACAAGGACGTGCCGGCGAGCGCGCATCAGGCATTTGTGAATGCGCGGTCGGTGGGCGGCCATTTCCACGCGCACATCCGGGATCAGTACGAGGACGAGAAGATCGCATGACCGAAGAAGTAGCCAGTAGCCAGGAGCCAGTAGGCGGAATGCGCGCGTGGCTTGCGCATTATTCGACGCTGCTCGTCCTCATCGCTGGGTTCGGCTGCGGCGCGGCGCTATACGAATTGTTCGCGCACTGAAACATGGCACGGAAATCAAAAGCGGAGGCGGGGCAGCTTGCACTGAGCCAGGCGGAGCTCAACCGGCTGGGGACTCGTGTGCTGACCGACTATCGCAACGCGCTGGCGGATCACAATCTGCGGATGACGCGGTGGGCGGAGTATGAGCGGCGGTGGGAAGGAACTCCGGATTTGCCGCAGCAGGGGCAGGAGAGCGAGTCGAATCTGCCGGTGCCGTACATTCGCTGGAACGTGCTGGGGCAGACGTCGAAAGACGCCGACTCGCTGTTCGGCGACGATGCGCAGATTGTGGCGGATCCGGTGGGGGCTTCCGACTATAAGCGCGTGAAAAAGGTCGGGCTGTACATGACCTGGCGCGTTTTCAAGTCCATGAAGCTGACGAAGCGGCTGTGCACGTTTATCATGCGGCGGGTGAAATTCGGGAAGAGCTTCGCCTACTCGCCGTGGGTGCGGAAGACGTACAAGGTCGGGAAAAAGGAAGTGGTGGATTACGAGGGGCCGGACTTCATTCCGCTGTGGCCCGACGACCTGGTGGTGCCGGCGGAGGAAGTGGAGACGATTCACGACTTCAGTTTTGTGATCCGCAAGTACCGGGCGACGCCGGACGATTTCCTGAACGGCGTGGAGAAGGGGATTTACATCAAAGACGTGGTCGAGGATAACTTCGATCAGATCGTGCATCCGGCGCGCCGGCAAAGGGAACCGGAGGGCGACGAGACGAAGCTCGAAGCGGACCAGGCGAGCGGGGTGCCGATGGAGGCTCCGCTATCGGCCGGGCCGACGCTGCTGATGCTGGAATGGTACGGCAAGTGGCGCATGCTGCTGGATGAGGAAGACGACGGCGGTGAAGATGACCTTGACAAAAGGGATCCTCTACAGAGCGACCTGGTGGTGCGCTACATCTATGACCTGAATTTGCCGGTGGGCGTGCAGGATCTGGCGAAGGTGTATCCGGAGATGCGGTACCGGCGGCCGTTTGTGGAGGCGAGCTACATCAACGACGGGACGTACTGGTCTCCGGGGCTGTCGAAGATGCTGATCGATCTCGAAGACGAGCTGCGGCAGAACTACAACCTGGGGACGTCGGCGGGGGAGAAGGCGGCGGGTCCGCTGCTCGTGGTGCGGCCAGGGTCGAGTCCGGACCTGGATAAAGAGCAGGTCGAGATTACGCCGAACCTGATGATCCGGTGCGACAACCCACAGCAGGATGTGCGGGTGATCCAGCTGACCTCAAACATGGAGTTTTTCGAGAAGCGAGGCCTGGACATTCTGGCGATGGGCGAACGGCTGGGGGCGCTGACGGACAACACCCTAGGAAGACAGAGCGACCGTCCGAATCAGCCGCGCACGCTGGGGCAGGCGCAGATGATCTCGGCCGAGAGCTCCGTGCGTCAGGCGCTGGTGACGCTGGGGCTGCGGGACGACATGTCGGCGATGCTGAATCACTTTTGGCTGCTGGAATACATGTTCGCGCCGAAGCAGCAGTTTTTCCGGGTGACGGAAGACGACGCCGGCGGATTGTTCCCGGTGAACAACGGCGACGCGATGCTGGAGCGGCAGGACCGCGACGGGCGCTACGACTTCAGCCTGATATTCGCGACCAACGTTTACTCACGCGAGGCGGAGAAGGAGAAGTCGCTGGCGAGGTATCAGCTCGATTTGCAGAATCCGCTGATCATGAACAACCCGGCGGCGCTGTGGAAGGTGACCAAGGACGCGCACGAGGCGCTGGGGGATCCGGACTTCGAGTCGCTGGTGCCCGAGCCGGCGGGCGGCGATTTGCCGATCAATCCGAAAGAAGAGTTCACGATGCTGCTGCACGGCGACGATATCCACGTGAACCCGATGGATAACGACGAACTGCATCTACTGCGGCATTTGAAGGACATCCAGGATTTGGAAAAAGAAGGCCAGCAGGCGACGGACACGTATAAGAAGCTGGGCGCGCATTACGTGCAGCAGATGGATCAACTGCAGCAGAAAAAGATTGTGCAGGCGGTGGTGGAGGCGATCGGGCAGAGGGTTGCTGCGGGGCAGGCGCCAGGCGCCAGGGGCCAGGCGCCAGCAGGACAAGCGCCGGGTGGTGGTGGTGGGCCGGTATTGCCGCCGTCGGGCGGGATGCCTCCGCCGTTGCCGATGGCTCAGCCGCCGGGAGGGTTGCAGCAGTGACCAGGCAGGAAGTGGCGGCGCTCGCGCGATTTCTAGCAGGGGTCGGGCCTGGCTCGGTCAGTGTTGTTGGCGGGAAGGCGCGGCGGGACTCGGGCGCGCGTTACTGCGGGTGCGGGCGACGGATTTCGGCGAATAGGGGCGCGTGTCTAGAGTGCGCGATCGTCGGCCAGGCGTTTACGGAGGCGGGGATTCGGGCGGGGATGCGGATGCAGGTGGAGCGGCGCGCGGAGGAAGCCAGCGTCGGGAAGAGTCTCGACGCGGCACGCACGAGTGCGTGCGCCACGTCGGAGGCGGACGCCAAGAAGTGAAGATCGACCGGCTGGATACCGACCTGATGGCGCGGATGCGGGACTCGCCGATCTGGCGCGACTATGAGGGGCGGATCCGGACGCGTTACGAGGATGCGGTGCGGAGCTGCTTGAATCCGGGGAATGACGAGAAGGCGCTGCGCCTGGCGCAGGGGGCTGTCGAGGCGCTGAAGTTCGTGCTGGGATTGCCGGACACGATCGAGAAAGAAGTCAGGAGAAAAACCGATGCTGGGTGAACAGGCGAAGAATCCGTTTCCGGTGATGCTCAATCTGAAGGGCGGCCGGGCGATTGCGATGGATCACATTCTGGGGATCGAGACGCAGGCGCTGGAGAGTCACAAGACGGTGTTGCTGCATACGACGGACGGGTCGTATATGTTTCACGATGACGTGGCGCTGGATCTGGCGCGGGCGTTCCAGTTGCGGCCGGCGGCGCAGGCGCCAGGCGTCAGCGACCAGGCGCCAGTACCGGTTGCGGCGAAGAGGAAGAAGGGGTAGATCATGGACGAAGAACAAATCCACAATCCGGTGGAGATGCCGGGAGTAAACGGAATCGACGAACCGGCGGCGACTGGCGAAGACGTAGTAGCCAGCAGCCAGGAGCCGGGAGCCGACGTCGCGGCGTACGACATAGAAGCGGCGGCGGCAGAGCAGGTGCGGACGCAGCTGAGGCTCGATTCCGAGTTTACGCATGGCGCCGCCCGACAACAACGGCCGCCGTCGGTCGGGCGGATCGTGCATTTCGTGGACCGGAATGGGAAGCACCTAGCGGCGATCGTGACGGGGATTCCGTTGGGATCAGAGAGCGACGCGGATCTGCACGTGCTTCCACACCACACGGCGTACAGGGGAGAGTGGGCGTCGGCGCAGAACCACGCTGCGGTCGACTACGACGATAGCGGCAAGCCGCACACGTGGCACTGGCCGGAGCGGGAGTGAAGAAGGCGCCAGGCGCCAGGCGCGAGGCGCAAGTCACACAGAGCGCGCTGGAGGCGATGTGCGTGCGGTGGCAGGGGAAGCTGCGGCTGCTCGACTGGGACGTTAAGATCCGGTTTGCGCGGCACTGGGAGATGTCGGCCAATCGCAACGGCGAGGTGAGCTGGACGGTGAACAGTAAGACGGCCTGCATCTCGATTCTGGATCCACGCGATTACTCGACGGAGTCGAAGTGGCCGCAGGACATCGAGCAGGTGGTGGTACACGAACTGGTGCATCTGCACATGGCTCCGTTCGACGACGAGAACGGCAAGAAGCGGAACATGCTGGTGGAGCAGGCCGTCGATCTGCTGGCGTGCGCGCTGGTGAATTGCGATCGCGAATGAGCCCGGCGATTTTCCGGTTCTGGCCGCGGTGCCGGTACTGCACGAAACAGAAACCTCCGGAGGAGATGCTGCCGATGGGGATGTGCGCGCGGTGCCTGGAATGGCACTGTCACGCGCTCGATCTGCTGGCCGGGAAGATCCCGCCGGGGTGTCAGGAGTGCGGGCTGCCGTTTGCGGTGATGGAACGGCAAAGCGCCGATGCCGATGTAAGGTTGTACGTCGTTCCGCGCGACGGGATTTATCAGGTGCTTTGCCGGCGGTGCTGTGACGTTTACGTCCGCTCCCGACGGGACCTCTACAAAGGCACTGAGTTCGGCGCGCAACAGAACCTATGAAAAATTTCACAGACCGATGGGTGTCTCTACGGGAAGAAGCAGGCGGGGGTGACGGGGGCGGAGCTGGCGCTGGTGCTGGCGGCGGGGCTGATGCTGCTGCGCTTGCGGCGGAACTCGCGACACTGAAGACCGCCAATGCCGCGCAGGCGAAAGAGCTGGATGCGGCCAAGACTTCTATCGCCGAGAAAGACACTGCTGTCCAGTACTGGCACAGCAAAGCTACCGCGAAGCCGGCGGCTGCCGCGGCGGAGCCGGAGCCAGACGTCGACCTGTTGGATGTGATCGGAAACAAGGGTGCGAAGGGACTCGACGAGGTTTTAAAGACCCGCGGGTTTGTGCGGCAGGCCGATGTGGAGTCGCTGATCGCGGGGACTGTCGATCGCGTTACGCGCGAGGGGAAAGCGGTGGAGCGGTTTCCGGAGCTGAAGGACCCGAGCTCCGACTTCTTCAAAGCGTACAAGCAGAATCTGGGCGCACTGGCGAAGGACGGGATCAAGGGCGTGGCGGCGACGGAACTGGCGGCCGAGCGGACCTATCTGCAGTTCGTCGACGAAGGCAAGATGGACACGGCCGCGCAACGGAAGGCGAAGGCGGACAAGGCCGAGGGCGACGACGAGACCGAGGCCGAACGGATCGCGCGGGCGAATGCGGCGGGCGGAGCGACGGGACGGCGGGCATCGGGGAAAGAAGCGCGTCCGACGGAGACGGCCGAGGACAAGGCGCAGATCGCGAGGATTTGCCAAGGCATGGGCATCACGGTAGAGCAGTGGAAGGCTCGGGCGGAGAAGGGGGTCCAGTTTGGCAACTAAGAAAAAGGCGCGAGGCGCCAGGGGCCACGCGCCAGCAAACTCCGATCCGATGGGGATACTGCCTCGTAGTTTGTCGCGCGAGTCGACGGCTGAACGGGATGAAAAGGTACGCGCTGCGCGCGAGGGCATTCCTGAAATCGAGATGCATGCGGACGACCTGGATAAGTCGATCGACCAGCGGTGGTCCGAAGACGAGAGCGAATACATGCAGTCCACCAACAAAATGGAAGACTGCGTGAAGCGCTTCAAGCAGGAGTACGGCGCGGCGGCGGCGGGGATGTCGTTCAAGTTTTTCACGCCGGTGATTGCGGGGGAGAGCGGCACCGAGGATTACGAAAAGTGCCTGGACCGGCAAGGCAAGCCGTACATGGTGGGCCTGGACTGGATGGGGATGATTCCGACGCGGATCGCGGAGGCGCGCAGAAACAAGTACTGCAAGGATTCGCAGGACCTGGTGACGGCCTCCGAGCAGCGTTTCGGCGAGGGTATGGAGCGGCTGCGGAGCGAGGCTTCGAAGCTGGGGATGACGCTGACGACGGTGGGCGGCGTGGAGCTGGGGCGCTAAGAAGTAGCCAGTAGCTGGTAGCCAGTAGACGGAAAGAAAAGCCAGCACAAGACTGGCGGGGGGATTTTTTAAATGTCGAATGTTAATCAGACGGCGTTCGGGTTTCGGCCGCTGGCGGCGGGGCTGACGGGATCGCCGGGACGGGTGAAGCAGTACGCGCAGCCGGCGAGCGACTCGCACACTATTTTTCAGAACGACCTGGTGACGCTGGTGGCGAGCTCCTCGGTGTCGGACACGGGTTTCCCGGCGCCGGCGATGCGGAACATCGAGTCGTATAGCCAGGGGACTCCGGGAACGACTCCGATTCTGGGAGCGGTGTTGAACGGCGGGAAGCCGTCGCTGCTGCAATATTTCATGGTGATGGACGATCCGATGGCGCTGTTCGCGGCGATGTTCGGCAACGATGTGCCGACGACGTTCACGGTGGCGACGCACGGCGGCCGGAACGCGAATGTGGCCAACACGGCGGCCGCCGCGGGCGCGCTGCATTCGGCGATGTACGTCGAGGATACGGGCAACGCGACGACAAACACGCTGGATTTGAAGATCAACGGCATGCTGCCGCAGGCTCCGAACGTGGAAGCCGCGTACGCGATTGTCGAAGTGAAGATCAATCGGCATCAGCTGGAAAATCAGGTGGCGGGAGTTTAGGCGCCGCGCGCCAGGCGCCAGGCGCCAGGCAACGCAAGCACGGGACTTCGGTGCTTGTGGCTGAAGGAAATGAGGAGGGGGGCGCACAGAGACGCCTCCCCGAAGAGATAGAGGGGGACGTTTTATGGCGATTTTCATTCGGCAGAGTACACCGGATCTTTATTTAAAGACCATGCTGCCGGCGATCGACGAAGTGGTGATGGCGCGCTACGCGCAGTATCCGGACGAGTATCCGGAGATCTTCCGGGTGATGTCGTCCACGCGGTCGATCGAGCAGACGACCGAGGTGAGCGGGTTCGGACAGATGGCGGTGACGCCGGAAGCGACCGACGGATTCTTCGATGTGTCCGTGCCCGGGTTCAATCAGACCTATCAGCCGGCGCAGTATTCGCTGGGCTACAAGGTCTCGCGGATCGCGATGGACGACGACAAGTGGGGCGTGGTGCGGAAGATGGCGGTGGAGCTGGGCAAGTCGGCTCACGAGACGCGGGAGTATGTGGCGGCGAACGTCATCAACACCGGGTTCACGGGAGCGAACGGTCCGGACGGGGTGACGCTGTTCTCGACGGCGCATCCGCTGGTGAAGAGCGGCGGAACGCAGACGAACAGAGCGGCGGTACCGGCGCAGCCGAGTGTGACGAGCATTCGCCTGGCGCTGAGCGACATGCGGCTGACGGTCGACCATGCGGGCAAGAAAGTACGCATTCCTCCGAAGAAGCTGATCGTGCCGCCGCAGTTGGCGTATCAGGGCGCGGAGCTGCTGAAGGGCGTCGAGCGAAGCGACACGGCGAACCGGGCGATCAACGCGTTCAAGCAGAACGTGGGGATGCCGAGCTTCGACCAGTTGTTCGTGTACGACTACCTGACGGATCCGGGGGCGTGGATGATTGAAGGCGACGTGGCGGAGACGGAGCTGCGGTTCTATAACCGGGAGCCGTTCAACACGGAGCATCACATCGAGTTCCGGTCGCGGTCGATCGAGACGATGGGGTGGATGCGGTTTGCGGTGGGCTTCAACGGGTTCTACGGGATCTACGGGGTTCCTTCGAGCTAGGGGCCAGCGGCCAGGGGCCAGTAAGAAAAGCGAGGGGGAATTTTTCATGCCGAGCATCAATCAGCCGGACGGCGGGACCAACATCAGCGCGCCGCTGTCGGTCATCAGCAAGCTGGACGGGAGCTATCTCAAGGTCATCGACGGGCAAGGCGTGATTGTGGCGCCGGTGGCGCCGCTGGTGCAGTACTCGAAGCCTCCGGGGACTACGCTGGCGACTCCGTCGAACTTGCAGGTGCAGGGGCTCTGCAGCGCGCTGGCGCCGCTGGCGGCTGAGGCGCTGGCGAAGTACAGCGCGTATCTGACTCGCATCTGCCTGATGCCGCAGCAGGAGCCGGCGAGCGGCTATTCGAGCCTGGGGGCGAGCTACACCTACGTTTTCGCGGGGCCGACGACGGTGACGCTGTCCCCTGCCACGCGGAACACTTTTTGCGAGCAGGTGCCGGTGGATCTGACGGTGGCGAATCCGACGCTGATCGCGGACCTGGCGAACCGCATGGGAGCCGGCTTAGCGCCGGCGCTCGATAATGCCATCTCCTCGCATTGGGCCAGCTTCTCCACGAACACGGCGCAGGGAACGGCGGCCACGCCGATCACCAGCACGGTACTCAATGCCGCGATCGCGCTGCTGGCGAATACCGGTGAACCGATATTTCTGGCGGCGATGTGCGGGAGCGGCTACATAATCGGGGCCGCGCCGCAAGTGGCGCAGGCCGGCGTGCCGCCCTACGCGGCGCTCTTGAGCAGCACCGAAACCCTGGCGAACGGCGCGTCTCCCACCGCGAACCTGCAAAACGTCTGGGTGGTGCCAACCCCCAGCATCGTGGCGACCGGGACGTCGCCGATCACGGAACACAACCTGCTGTTCACGCCATCCGCGTTCGCGGGAGTGTTCGAGATCGAGACGAATATCAACAACACCAACACCACGCCGATTGCCAACTGCAGCGCGGTGGGGCATTTCGGCAACGTGACGGTGACGGTGTGGGCGCTCAACAGCGCATCCGGCGTGCAGACCATCTATTGCTCCTGCGTGTTCGGGTCGGGAATGGCGCTGAACGCGAACGGCGTGGTGGTGAAGAGCTAGCGGCGGCGGAGCTGCCGAAGAAGAAGGAGTCAGGAGACATTTTACAGGTGAACGAGAGTTCACCCCCAACGAGTCAGGAGCCAGAAGAAAACCACCATGGATTTCAACGTACAGCGATCTTTACTTCCGAGTGCGGCGCGGACGGCTACGGTTGCGTGCGCGGTGCAGAACGAGGCGACGGCGCGGGCGCTGCGGCTGTATTTGAATATCACGGCTGCGAGCGGGACGGGCGGGTTGCAGCCGATTATTCGCGGGTACGACAAGATCAGCGGCGCGACGGTGAACCTGTCGACGGGCGGGACGGCGATCATCGCGACCGGGTGCTACTGCTACGAAATGGGCCTGGGCCTGCTGTCGACGGCGAAGCAAGGAAATATAGAGGAGTGCCAGAACCGGCCGGCTCCGGTGCAGTGGGACGTGTCGATCGCGGTGGGGGATGCGTCGAGCTACACGTACTCGCTGAGCGCGGAGATACTTCAGTGAAGAAGGCGCCAGGCGCCAGGGGCCAGGCGCGAGTAACACCAACACGGGCCTCCGCACTTTTGTTTTTTCTGGCGCTCTGGCGCCTGGCGCCTGGCGCGTTCTCGCAGGCGGTGGATCCGAACTCGACGCCGGCGACTCCGGGGGCTTCCTCTTACATTGCGCCGGGGGCGTTATTCGCGGCGGGGCATGCGGCGATCATTAATGCGCTGGGACGGATCGACGCGGCGCAGGGATCGCCCACCTGGTGCCTGCTGGTAAACGGAACATCGACCGCGTGCGCGGCTGGAGCCGCGACCTGGGGAGGCATCGTCGGGACGCTGGCGAATCAGACGGACCTGGCGGCGGCGCTGACGGCGAAGCTGAACGCATCAGGTTTCACTCAAGCGGCCGCGGCGGCGCTGTGGACCGGATCGGGGTGCGGTAACGGAGCGAATGCTCTGCTGGTGGGGGGCACCTGCGGCGCGATCGGAGGCGGCGGGAGCGCGACCTGGGGAGGCATTGGCGGGACGTTGGCGAATCAGACGGACCTGGCGGCCGCGCTGACGGCGAAGCTGAATGCCTCAAGTTTCACACAGGCGGCCGCGGCGGCGCTGTGGACCGGGTCGGGTTGCGGCACCGGAACGAACGCTCTGCTGGTCAATGGGAACTGCGGCGCGAGCGGAGGGGGCAGCGCAGTGATGGCGTCCCAGCTTCTGGACTTCGCGGTAACGGTTACGTCGATCGCGGTGGAGACGATGTGCGCGAGCTGCTCGTCGACGACTCCCGGAATTCTGTACGTGGGAGTGGTGCCGTTTATTGCGACCGTGCCGGTGACGGTGGGGATCAGCGGAACGGTCACGAGCGGAACGGTGTACTGGTATCTGTCGTCGCTGCAGGTGCTGACGGCGGGGCATAACTCGGCGGCGACGCTGACGGGGTCGGCCGGGATTGCGGTGGCGACGGGGGTCACGGGATTCCCGGTCGACTCAGTACCGCTGTGGGTGTCGACGTTCGCGGCGAATAACTGGGACTCGACTAACGAGGGGACGATGGACAAGCGGCCGTTTCTGGGCCGCACGGTGATCGCAGTGGGGCCGGGAATGGCGTCCAGCAGCGATCCGTCGACGGGGGTGCAGACGCTTTCGACGGATCCGCTTACGAGCGCCCGCTTCTTTACCGGCTCCGGAGCGCCTTCGGGAAACTGCACGGCCGGGCGTGATTTCTACACGAGCGCGGTCCCTCATCTGTACTGGTGCAGCGCGGCGAACACCTGGACGCTGGTGATCTGAAATGTCGACCTGGGGCCAGCTTCGATTGTTGTTGCAGCAGAGCGCTGCGGAAATCTCGCCGGACCTGATCGACGGGTATTTGAACACGCGGTACGGGGACGTGCTGGACCGCTATCCGTGGAAGGGCCTGGAGGTGAAGGCGGTTCTCGAAACGACGGCCGCTTATCAGACGGGGACTGTGAGCGTGACGCAAGGCTCGACCGCAGTGGAGGGGACGGGCACGGTGCTCACGGCCGGGATGACGGGGATGAAGTTCCGGGTGTCGAGCGACACGGCGATTTATGCATTCACGTGGGTCGACGCGACGCACGGGACGCTCGATCGCAATTATGAAGGCTCGACGAACCTGACGGCGGGCTTCTCCATTTTTCAGGACGAGTACGTGCTGCCGGCGACGACGAAGACGGTGCTTTCGGTGGTGAGTCCGGTGATGGGAGTTCCGCTCGAGGACTGGACCGAGCGGCAATTGCTGGGCGAAGGATTCGGGTATCTGGGGCAGCCGAACTGTCCGGGAACGGTGACGGCGTACGCGGTGACGTGCGACACGAATGAAGCGGCGCCGCCGGTGAACCATCAGATCCAGTTCTTTCCGCCGCCGAAGCTCGCGCAGGGCTATCCGCTGCGGTACCAGAAAGCCACGGCGGGATTCAGCGGAGCGAACACCTCATCGGCGCCGCTGCCGTTCGTTTCGGACAACGTGCTGCTGTGCGGCGGCCGGGCGGACATCAAGCGCAAACAGAAAGACTATGCCGGCGCGGAGCTCGAAGAGGCGCTATACGAGAAAGCCATCCTGACCATGTTGAAGGCGGACGGAGTGAGGCGGGGGAACGCGACGCCGGTGCTGGCGCCGCAGTGGTCGGGATACAGGCTGAAGCGGGTGATGAGGTGAGGGAAGAAGTAGCCAGTAGCCAGTAGCCAGTATGTTCACCAGCGATTTAGTGGCTCGCACGCAGCAGAGGCTGCAGGAGGATCCGGCGGTGACTACGCCGGTTTATTATCCCTACGCCGAGGTGCTGTCGGCATTGAACCGGGCGCAGAGGATGTTTGTACTGCTGACGCTGTGCCTGGAGAAGACGGTCACGTTTCCGGCGACGGGGGCGACGTTCTACAACATGCGGACGTATTACCCGGACTGGATGCTGCCGCTGCGGGTCTCGACGGTGGGGGGAGCGCGGGTGAGGCCGGCGCGGCTGGCCGATCTGGACGCGCTCGATGCGGGGTGGCAGGCGAATGCGGGAACGACGTCGCGGTACGCGGCGCTGGGATTCGATTTTTTCGCGGTGTATCAGCAGTTGGCGATGTCGCTGGTGATCACGTATGCGCAGGCTCCGGCGGCGCTGGTGCAGGCGTCGGACATTCCGGCGATCGACGAGGAGTATCATCCGGCGCTGATCGATTTCGCGATTCCGTGGCTGCGGCTGAAGGAAGGCGGGCAAGAGTTCGCGAAGGCGCTGCCCTATCTGAAGCGGTTTTTCGCGGAGGCGGATAAAGAAGCGGCGTACGTGCGGCAAAGGAACCTGGCGGCGCGCTACGACAACCTGCCGTTCGAGCTGCGGCGGCTGGACCGTTCGAAGTTTATGGGGATCAGGCCCGACTTGCCGTCGGCGATCGGCGGAAGAAGTAGCCAGTAGCCGGTAGAAAAGGGAAAGCAGAATGGCCAACAACATCAGCGTGACGCAGGGGGCGGGGACGCTTCTGACGACGGACCAGTGCGGCGGTGACGGCTCGCACATGGAAGTGGTGAAGCTGGCGTACAGCGCCGCGGGCTCGCGGACCTACGTCCAGGCGGATGCAGACGGAATGCTGGTGAACGTCTCGCAGGTGCTGGGGACGGTGCTGGTGGCCGGGACGGTGGGGATCAGCGGGACGCCGGCGGTGACGGTGACGGGGGTCGTGAGCATCACGGGGACTCCGGCGGTGACGGTGACGGGTGTGGTGAGCATCACGGGAACGCCGGCGGTTTCGATCAGCGGGACTCCGGCGGTGACGGTTTCGGGGAACGTGGCGGTGACGCAGAGTGGCACCTGGAATATCGGCACGCTGGCCACGATCACTAATCCGGTGACGGTGACGGGGACGGTGGCGTTGAGCGGGACGTCGCCGGTGAGTGGAACGGTGACGGCGAATCAGGGGACGCCGGCGGCGATCGCGAACGGGTGGTACGTGCAGTTAAGCGACGGAAGCCATGCGGCGTCGCTGACGAATTTCAGCGGCAACTATGCGCTGAACGTGAATGTGCTGGGGCAGGTGGGCGGCGGGGTTTCGCAGGTGGACACGACGACGTTCACGGCGGGGACGACTCCGGCAACGCCGATCGAGGGAGTGTTCAACGATTCACTGACGGCGGTGGGGTCCGGGAAGGCCGCGGCGGTTCGGATGACGGCGTATCGCGGGCAGCACGTGAATTTGCGGGACAGCTCGGGCAACGAGCTGGGGCTGGTAGGCGATCCGCTGTATGTGCAGGTGACGGGCGGGATCCAGCCGGTGTCGGGGACGGTGACGGCGAACCAGGGCGGGGCGCCGTGGAGCTTCAACCAGACGCAGATCAACGGGGCGCCGGTGGTGGTGGCGGCCGCGGGCGTGCAGACGGTGGGAATCGTGAACGCGGCGGGAGTGGCGTTCAGCCAGGTGGCTCCGCTACAGACGCAGAACGCGCCGTCGGGTGGGACAGGCGGAGCGGCGCAGACGCCGTGGAGGAACCACCTGGTGATCTCGCCGAGCCAGACGGCGGCGGTGATTCATACGGCGGCCGGCGGGAAGACGGCGTACATCGAAGGCTACTCGATCAGCTTCACGGTGGCGGGGACGGGCACGACGGGATTCGTGCTGTTCGACAACACCAATACGGCGACCAACACGCTGTACGCGAACCAGACGCCGTGGGCATTTCTGAGCGTGCTGGTGACGCCGTCGCGTCCGATTCCACTGAGCGCGAATGGGAACAGCCTGTGCTATACGAGCTCGGCGGCGATGGTGGGCGATATCACGGTGTGGGGGTACGATGCATAGGCGCCAGAGCGCCAGGCGCCAGGCACCAGTGGCGATCGCGCTGCTGCTGTTGTTCCTGCCTTTGCGGGGCGGGTGGATTCCCACGGACGTGGATGCGATGAACCGATTCGCGCAGGAATACAACTCCTACGCGCGGGAACTGCAAGCGGGGCGGATCGACGTGAAGCAGTGGGTGCGGGTGGAGCAGGCTTACAAGGCGCTGCGTTAAAAAATGCTGCTTGCGGTTCTACTAACGAGCGTCGGGTCCTCGATCGCGGGGGTGAGCGCGGACCAGGCGATCGGGGAGATTCTGCCGGCGCTGGGAGCGACGAGTCTCGGGGATCTGGACTGGGCCAGCGCGACGGAGCTGTATCAGTGGGCGGATGAGGCGGTGAAGAGGCTGAGCCACAGATGCGGGGTATTCGTGGTGCGCGACACGTCGAACGTGACGGCGTCGAACACGTCGCAGTATCCGGTGCCGGCGGGGCATATCGACACGATTCACGTGACGCTGCTGGGGTTGAGCCTGCGGGCTTCGACGGTGGCGGATCTCGAAGCGCTGGATGCGAACTGGGCGGTGACGGCGGGGACGGTGACGCGCTTCAGCATGGAAGCGGACGGGACGGATTTCCTGACCCTCTACCAGGTGCCGACGGCCGGGAACACGCTGGCGTGGATCTTCCATCAATTCCCACCGGCGATCGTGCAGGGCGGAATTGTGGATGTGCCGTCGCCGATGGGAGATTATCTGGCGTACGCGATGCTGGGCGAGGCGCGGCGGAAAGAGTCGGACCGGGCGATGCCGGAGGTGGCGGAGCACTGCGACCAGATGATGGCTCTCATCGAAGAAGTGGCGTGCGCGTACTGGGGGCCGGGGCAGTGAAGAAGAAGGAGTCAGGAGTCAGTAGTCAGGAGCCAGGAGAAAAACTAAGAGCGGCGGAACGTCCGAACGTTGGTCACGCTTGCCTGGCAGTGGGGACAACTGGCGCCCTCCCTCAGCGGCAGCAGCAGATCGCGTTTGCAGAAGGGGCAACTGACAGCAGGGACACCGTCGCCGGGGATGAGGTCGTATTTCTCTCCGAGGCGCTCCATTGTCAGAACCTGGCTGTGTTGCCGCATGGAGCAATTCTCGCATGAGCTACGAGAAGAAGTCGCTGCGGTTGCTGGGGGGGTCGCTGTCGCTGCTGGCGCCGGGGGACAAGGTGTCGGCCGAGGACGGGATCCAGATGCAGAACTGGAGGGCCGATCAGTCGGGGTCGCTGCGATCGCGCGGGCCGACAAATCTGGTGGTGCAGGTGGCGGGGGCGGCGAAGGTCCACAGCATTGCGCAGAGAGGCTCGACGTTTTACTTCGGGGCGGACACATCGCTCTACCGGGACGGAGTGACGGCGGCGATCGCGACGGGGTTCGACGGGAACCTTGTGGGGATGGTCCCGATGAACGGGTTCATGTGGTGCCTGAATCGGGGCTTCAGCGGGAAGGACGACGGCGCCACATTTTCGGCGTGGCAGATCGCGGCTCCGACGGCGGCTCCGACGCTGAATTACATGTTCGCCGGCATCGCCCCTTTCTGCCCGAACGGGACGTACGTTTTTTATTACACCTGGTTCGATAACAACGGGAACGAGACGGCTCCGTCTCCACCGAGCGTGCCGATCACGACGACGGACGCGGGCGGCGACGTAATCAATATCAACGCCGCGTTCAGCAGCGATCCGACGGTGGCGGGGATCAACCTGTACGCGTCGGGCGGCACGCTGGGCGACATCTACCAGGTGGCCGTACTCGCGCTGAATCAGCCGGGAGTGAGCTGGCCTGCGGCGCCGCAAACGATTTACCTGTTGTCGTTCAATCAGAGCGATGCGCAGGCGACGACGGAAGGGACCATCCTGCAGCTGGACTTCGATCCTCCGCCGCCGGCGGCGGTGCTGGCGGGGCCGTACTTCTCGCGGCTGCTGGCGGCCTCGAGTCTGGCGCATGTGAACCGGCTGTGGTGGACCAAGCCGGACCAGCCGGGGTATTGGCCGGGGTCGCTCGACGGCGATAACAACACGGCGCAGTGGGTGGACGTCGGGGACGATGGCGAGGCGATTGTTGCGGTGACGATCCATCCGCGGTCGGCGGTGATTTACAAAGAGCGGACGGTGTGGATTCTATTTGGCGATCCGGACTCGGGGACGCTGCAGCAGGCGCATGCGACGGTGGGACTGCGAGGCGCGCGGGCGGTGGCCAACGCGGGGGACTGCGATTATTTCCTGGGGACGGACGGCGCGATCCATAAGTTCGATCTGAGCCAGGTGACCGGCGTGAGCGGAAACGTGCAGCCGCTGCTGCAAGGGCTCGCGATTCAGCAGGGGGTCGACAACTCGGCGACGATGTGCAATCCGATCGACCCGTACGGGACCTCGTCCGCGGCGCTGTGCTTCGGCAACGGGCAACTGATGGTTTCGTATCAGGAACAGTTCGCGCAGCTTCCGAACGGAGGCAACAGCAACACGCTGGTGCTGAACCCGTCGACGGGGAAGTGGTATTCGCTGCGGGTGCAGCCGGACTCGGCGCTGCTGTCGACGGATCCCTCAAATCAGGGATTCACGGAGTTTTATTACGCCCAGCCGGACATGCTGGGCGCGATGGGCAACTGCATCATCGACTTCACGCAGGGCGACGGAGGGATGGATTTCAACGGGGCCTGCATCATGACGCTGGCCTACCAGTCGCCGTTCCTGGATTGCGAGGCGCCCGACAACACCAAGGTGATTCTGGAGGTGGTGATCGACGCGCAGATGAATCCGACGGGCGGTCCGGACGCGCTGACGGTGTTCATGCACTACGACAACGGGTCGCGAGTGGGAGAGACGCTGTCGACGACGCTGACGTCGGTGGGGCGAACGAAGCTGCACATCGCGATGCCGGAGGATTCGTTCACGGTGGGCGGGGTGACGACGACTTTGCCGGGGCGGCGGTGCACCAATTTTTCGATTGAGATTTCGTGCCAGGCGGAGAATGAAGTTTTTCTGCATTCGGTGTACGTGTATTACTACGTCGAGCCGCGGATGGCGCTGGTGGCGTCGTCGATTCCGGCGTACCTGGGCGGCGGGAAGCTGGTGCAGACCAAAGAGCTGCAAATCGAGATCGACACGTCACAGGGTCCGGTGGTGGCGGCGTGGTCGAGCGATCTGCCGGGGAACGCGCTGACGGTGAACGACCGGAACACGATCCCGGTGAGCGCGGGTCAACGGAGCTTCCAGCTGCCGTTTCTGAGCGTGGTGGAGGGAAGACTTTTCCAGCTGACGGTGACGGCGCTGACGGCCGGCTCAGCCGGTTTTATTCTGTACTCGGCGAAGGTGCTGGCGCGGGTGATCGGGGTGCTGGTCGAGGCGTACGAGGCGGCGAACGGTTTCGTGTGGGACTCGATGGAGCACACCTTCGAGAGCGGGCTGACGCACATTCCGCGATCGCTGGGAATTTCGTTGTATGCGAATCCGATCAAGCAGGCGCGGGAGCTGGAGCTGCAGATCGACACCATCGGTCCGGTGACGGTGACGCTGCTGTCGGACCTGCCGGGGAACCAGGTGCTGCCGCGGTTCACGACGGTGGTCAATACGAACAATGTGGGATGGCGGACGGTGAAGATTCCGCTGCCGAATGCGCTGGGGACGGCGCAGATCGAGGGGCGGCTCTGGCGGCTGCAGCTTTCGGGAACGCAGCAATACAAGCTATACAACATCGGCCTGGAGATTCTGCCGGTGGGCGTTTACGTGGAGGCTTACGAAGCGGCGGGCGGCGCCGTGTGGGATTCGCGGCCGCTGGATTTCGGGACGCCGAAGGCGAAAGAGGCGCGCGCGATCGAGATCGACATCGACACGGGCGGCCAGAACGCGCAAGTGAAACTGCTGAGCGATCTGCCGGCGCTGACGATGGGGCAATGTTTCACGCAGGGGATCGCGACCACCGGCCGGCAAAAGATCATGCTGCCGCTGACGGGGTTTCCGGAGGGGCGGCTGTGGGAGCTGTCGATCGGCGGAGCGAATGCGTTTAAGCTGTACGGCGCAAAGCTGAAGCTGCGGCCGTTCGGAACCTACGTCACGGTGGACGAGGCGACGGCTGGGGCGCTGTGGGATTCGACGGAGCTCGATCTGGGGACGCCGAAAGCGAAGCAGTTCCGGGAGCTGGAGTTCGAGTTGTGGACCTATGGGCCGGTGACGATCACGCTGTATCTGGATCTGTTCGGCAACACGCAAGCGGTGGCGGCGACGCTGACGGTGTCGACGGCGGTGCAGGGGCGCCGGAAAGTTTTGATGCCGCTTACTCAACCGGCATACGCGTACGGAAGATTGATGCGAGTGACCATCGGCGGGGCGAGCGCGTTCAAGGTGTTCGGGGCTCGGGTGAATTATCGAGAGGTCGGAACGCTGGTGGAGGCGTACGAAGCGACCGGCGGGGCGGTGTGGGATTCGACGCCGATCGATCTGGGAGTGACGCGGGACAAGGTGATCGACCAGGTGCGGTTGGAGATGGACTCGGACGGGCCGGTGTTCGTTTCGATCTCGACCGATCTGCCGGGCGAGACGATGACGCAGAGGTTGATCCAGTCGGTATCGACGGTGGGTTTCGGGCGGCGGTGGGTGACGATCGAGATGCCGGCCGACACACAGGGGCGGCTGGTGCAGGTGTCGGTGATCTCGTCTAACGGGGGCTTCCGGCTGTTCCAAGGGGACGTGAGTTTCCGCGCGATCGGGAGATACCTGGCGGCGACTGTCCCGGACGCGTACCGTGCGCTCGACCAGGATTTCGGGACGGAGCGCATCAAGCTTTACAAGCGGCTGGAGATCGATATTCAGAGCGATGGGCCGCTGACGGTGACGCTGTACACCAATCAGATGGGCTCGATGGCCGCGGCGTACACGGCGGTCGTCAACACAAGCGGGTTGCGGAAGACGCTGGAGCTGATGCTGCCGGCGAACACGCGCGGGCGGCTGGTAAATTTGCAGATTGGCGGAGCGTCGAGCGGGCGATTGTACAGCGCGCGGGTCTGGACGCGGCCGCTGAATGAGCCTAGCGCGAGCTGGGAGTGGCAGGCGTTTCCGGTGGAGGATTCGGAGGCTTTGCCGAAGACGGTTAAGCTGCCGATCGAGCCGACGGCGGCGGAGTTCAAGTGGGCGGATTTAGGGGTGGAAGCGACGCCGGCGGAGTGGGAGTGGGCTCCGTTTCCGGTGGCTCCGACGGATGCGCAGTGGAACTGGGTGAAGTTTCTGGGGATCGATCCGACGGCGGAGGAGTGGAAGCTGATAGACATCCCGGTGGAATCCAGTAGCCAGTAGCCAGTATGCCTAGCAACAACGCGGCCACCGATCTTTCGCTGCCGCCTTCCATCTCGACGTTCGCGGCGCTGATGCCGGCGTTGAACGACCGGATGCGGCAGATCGAGGGGCTGACGGGATCCATAGCGAAGGTCGCGACGTCTACCGGCCCGTCATCTACCAGCTCGTCATCTGCCGGCCAGGTGGTGTTGAGCGTGCCGGGGACGCTCGGCATGATGAGCAATGCGGCGCCGCTGATGCAGTTCGCGAGCGCGGTGACTCCTTCGGGGCTGGTGGGCCTGGTGAAGCTCCCTTCAATCGGGGCCGCGATCATGGCGCAGTTGATGGTGGGCGGGGTGGCGTATGCGACGGTGACGATTCCGGCGGGGCAGACGCGGGTGAGCATTCCGGGGGCGGGCGCGATCGCGGCGGGGGCGCTGGTGACACTGAACCTGATTTCGGTGGGGACGACGTTTCCGGGGTCG